>Ga0114938_1001201_pt1 | contig 18120 bp, 9 predicted proteins | sample AshMeaBigSpring_FD_88675 | JGI IMG/M metagenome (GOLD analysis project Ga0114938, IMG submission 88675) | Groundwater microbial communities from Big Spring, Nevada to study Microbial Dark Matter (Phase II) - Ash Meadows Big Spring | ecosystem: Environmental > Aquatic > Deep subsurface >...
CCTGGGATTCAGCCAACCTGCTTGCGCCAGCGCCGACTGCACCCGCTGGTTCAGCCCCTGCGTGCCCAGCGGCCCCTGATGCACGGCGCACAGCAGGCGAAAGCCCTCGAACGCCAGCAGCACATTTCGCACCCAGTGGTCGGCATCGTCGCCCACCTCTGCCATGGCCTGCAGGTAGGGGGTGTACCCCTCTACGGCCAGACGGGCCAGGTTATCCAGCAGCGCGACTTCTGCAGCCACTCCCCTGTCAGCCGTGAGCAAACTGACCTCGGCGACACCCACTGACACCCCCGGCTGCCGTTTGAGAGATCCCGCGGGCAGCGTGGGGGCAGCTGCCATCGCCGCTGCGACGGCGGACACATCGCCCGCATTCACGGCCAGCGCCAGTTGGCCGATGGCACCGCCAAAGCGGTGGCTGCGGCGCAACATCACGGTCTGCTGTGCCAACGCAGGCACAGGTTGCCCGGCGTGCACCCACCATTGGGCTGGCACTTCCTGCCCGGTGGTGGCCTGCACATACCGGACAGTACCTGCCCCGTACAGCCCCAGGTGGGCGTGCCGACACACATCGCCCAGCACGGCTCCGGCCTCCACGGATGCCAGCTGATCCTTGTCACCCAGCAGCACCAGTTGCGCGTGATGGGGCAGCGCGCGCATCAGCGCCGCCATCATTTCCAGGTTGACCATCGAAGCCTCATCCACCACCAGCACGTCGACATCCAGCGGGTGACGGGCATTGGCGGCAAAGTGACGGCTGTCGGGGCGTGCGCCCAGCAGGGCATGCAGCGTGCGCGCCGGGCCAATGCGCTGCGTCAGGGCAACCAAGTCCATCCCACCAACTGGCGCACTCCCCGACTCGCTCCCCACCGCCGCGGCCAGCACTGACAAAGACTGCGCCAGGGACTGGCGCAAACGCGCCGCCGCTTTGCCCGTGGGGGCCGCCAGCGCCACGCGCATGTGCTGCGGTTGGGGCGACAGGGCAAACAGCAGGGCCAGCAAGCGGGCAGCTGTGTAGGTTTTGCCGGTCCCCGGCCCACCGGTGATCACCGTCAACCCCGCCCGCGCAGCCAGCGCACAGGCGATGCGTTGCCAGTCTGGCTGGTCGGCAGGGGGAAACAACCGGTCCAACCAGTGCGCGGCCCGCCGCTCGTCCACGGCCCGTTGACGGCTGACCCGCTCACGGATGTGGCCCACCACGTCACCCTCGTCGTCCCAGTAGCGGCGCAGGTACAGCAACGCCTGCCCGCTGCGATGCGCAGGACTTGGCATCTCGACGGGTGTCTGATGCGGCGCCCCCACAGGCATTCCCTCTGCTGGCACGGTTGCCAGCTCGCGGGGCTGATCAGTAGGCAGCTCGAACAGCACCAGCGGTGCGCCGCCGACGGTCAGACCAGCCGGGTCCACCAGCGCGCACCCGCGCAACACCTGCACCCAGCCTGGCACATCAGCGGGCAAACCGTGCCACAGGGCCACCAGATCGGCCTGTGCCTCGGGTGGCAAACCCAGTGCCTCTGCCTGCGGGTGGCACAACAGCGCCAGCGGCAGACAGGTGTGCCCCCTGCCCTCCAGACGAGACAGGCACGCCACTGCCACCCACAGCGCGGGTGGGCTGGCAGGGTCGATCTCGAACAGGTGTTTGGCCAGTGCGCTGTCCAGGCGGCGCAGCCAACCGCTGTCCGCCCAGGCATGCAGGGCGTGCAGCACCGGCGGCAGGGTCGCGCGGTGAGAGAGCTGCATGGGTGTCAGGCTGGCTGGCGAGGGCATGAAAGCCGTGGGCGCGGCCGCACCTGTTTCCGTCATCGTGGATGTGTTCATGCCAGCTCCTCGGTGCAGGCTGCCGGTGGACCGGGCTCGCCGCCCACAACCGGCTCGTCCAGTTGGCCAGACAGGATGTCGAGCAGATCGGGCACAGGCGGCACCAGGCAGATGCCGTGGGTGGGACCGTCCAGCCCGCGCACGAACCAGTACACCGCGCCGCCCAGGTGGGTGGTCGGGCAATAGGCCGAGCCCAGGCGGCTGCGCAGCAGCCGGTGCAGCGCCAGCATGTACAGCGCCGCCTGCACGTCGTAGCGGTGGCGGGCCATTTCGGCGGCCATCGCCTCGGGGGTGTAAGCCGCACCACTGGCCCCCAGGTGGTTGGACTTGTAGTCCAGCACCCAGTAGCGGCCAGCATGTTCGAACACCAGGTCGGCAAAGCCCATCAGCATGCCGTGCAGCTGGCGCGCGGGCAGCGCTGGGCACGGCAGGCCAGGCCGCAAGGCGTCGAGGATGTGGGCGCGGCACACCTCGCCCACCCACGGGGCATCCAGCCGGTGGGCGGGCAGCCAGAACGCCATTTCCGGCAGCCGGTGGTGCAGCCGGCTCAAGCTGATAGCACCGGCTGAAGGCGTGGCACCGGGTGCCGTGGCCGACGCGTTGGTAGATGTATTGGTTGATGCGTTGGCCGGAGCAATGGCAGGCGGCCCGCCCAGTGGCAGCGGGTGGTGGACGATGCGGGCCAGCCAGTCTGCAATGGCCGGTGCGTTCGCGCCATGCCCGGCCTGCTCGCAGCGCCGGATCAGCCGCTGCCACACGTGGAGGGCGTGGGCATCCACCCCAGCCGCGCTGTCCCCGCCATCCGCACCGACCGCATCGTCTGACCCGCCTGCCCATCCGGGAAAGAATGAGCCGGGAGCAGGCAAGGCAAAGCCCTCGCCCGCCAGCCACTCCAGCTGATCGTGCAGGAAATTGCCAGCCAGGGGTCCACGCACAAAACCGTGCCAGAAAGCGACCGGCTCAGCCGTGTGCACGACTGCATCAGGCATAGCATCGAACGGTTGACTCTCAAGCGCTGGAGGCACTTCTGATTCAATAAACTCATCGTCGGCACGGGCGGACGGCCTGGGGGCGAGGTCGGGCACGGCAGAGGGCAGGTCGCGCACCAGGGCGCTGAAGCTGCCCACCCACCAATCCCGCTCGAACGTGGCCCGGTAGGCCGTCGGTTCACGCAACGCAGGCAGCACCTCGGCACGTACCAACCGGGTGTGGCCTGGCAAGTCGGCAGCGCGCTTGACCACCCGCTGGCCGCTGTCATCCACCAGGCTAACGGCGGACACCGCTTCATTCGCTTCATCCGCTTTTTCCGCTCCACCCCGGCCACAGGCTCCGGCTGAACCGCCCACCGCCCCACCCGCGTCTGATGTCCCCTTTCCCAGCCAGCCACACCAGGCGGCCCACCAGTCGGTTGCACCCGGTTCGGCATCGCCCGCCAGCAGATAGCCCAGCGCGCTGCGGTGGGTGTGGCACGTGGTTTTGCGCCCTTCTTTCACCACACCGAACCCGAGCCACACGGCATGACGTGCGCGGGTGAGGGCCACATACAACAGGCGCAGGTCTTCGCACAGCCGCGCTTCATCGGCCTGCGCCACATCGTCATCGGTGAGGTGCAGGCGCAGCCGCGTGCGTCCTTCGGCATCGGTGTCGCGCACAAAGCCCAGCCTGTCTTTGGCCACGGCGCGGTAGCTGGTGGCAAACGGCAGGCACACCAGCGGGTACTCCAGCCCTTTGCTTTTGTGCACGGTGATGACCTGGACCAGGTCGGCATCGCTTTCCAGCCGCACCACCTGCTCGTCGTTTTCGCCTTCGCTGGCCTGGGTCTGGGCATGCAGCCAGCGGATGAGCGCCTGCGCCCCGTCCAGCCCGGCACTGGCGACTTGCAGCAACTCGGCCAGATGCAGCACGTTGGTCAGCCGCCGCTCGCCGTCGGGGGTGTGCAGCCAGCGCCCGGGCAGGCCCAGCCGCTGCAGAGTCTGTCGCAGCATGGCCTGCACGCCGCGCTGCTGCCAAACAGTGTGCAGCGCCTCCAGCGTTGCCATGCGGGCATCCAGCGCATCGTCGTCATGCGCCAGCACCGCCAGCTCGCCCAGGCTCAGGCCCAGCAAACCGGTGGCCCAGCCGGCGCGCACCAGCCGGGCATCGCGCGGCTGGGCCACGGCCTGCAGCCAGTGCAGCAAGTCGCCTGCCTCGGGACTCTGGAACACGGACTCGCGGTCGGACAGGTACACCGATGCCACCCCCCTGCGGTGCAGCGCGCGGCGCACGGCGCGTGCCTCGGCACCGCTGCGCACGAGCACGGCCACATCTGCCGGGCGCAAGCGTCGGAACCGGGGCGCACCCGGCTCGGCCGTGTGGGCAAACCCCGTGTCAGGGTTGTTGAGCCAGGCCACCACCTGTTCGGCACAGCGCGCGGCAAACAGCTGGCGCGTGTCGGCCACCGGGCGCAACCCGGTGTCCACCTCCACGGTCAACGCGGGCACCACCTGGCCACCGTGCTGCACCAGCACCTCGGCACGGCCCTGGGCGGCCACGGGCAGGAAGGGCAAAGGGTTGAGGTCGGCATCGGTCACCGGCGGGCGGTAACGGAAGGCACCGCTGCCGGGCGCTGCCTCCCGCCACGCGAACAAGCGGTTGACCGCGTCGACCATTGCCACACTGGAACGGTGATTGGTGCCCAGCACATGGTGACGGCCTTCGGTGGCGAGGCGGGCGGTCAGGTAACTGTCGATGTCGGCCCCCCGGAAGGCGTAGATGGACTGCTTGGGGTCACCGATCAACAGCAGCGCAGAGGCTGAGTCGGCCGGGTGGGCGGCACCGTCGTGAGCACCGTCGTGAGCACCGTCCCGTGCACCGTCTTCGGCCCCCGCCACGTCGTAGATGCGGTCAAACAACCGGTATTGCAGCGGCGAGGTGTCCTGGAACTCGTCCACCAGCGCAACGGGGTACTGCTGGCGGATCTGCTGGCGCAAGCGCTCGCCACTGCCGGGCTGGGCCAGCGCAGCGTCCAACCGGGTGAGCATGTCGGCAAAGCCAAACTGCGCCGCCCGTGCTTTCAGCACCGCCATGCGCTGTGCGACACAGGCCACGGCATGGGCACGCAACGCTGCACCCACCGACGGCAGCGCCAGGAGCGTGTCACGCAGGCTGGCAAACGCCACAAATTCGGGCGGCACGTGCAGCGGCGGCGCACCGTCTGCCCGGGCACTGGCCAGCCCATCGGGGGTGAAGCGCTCCCACGCGGTGTCGGTCAGTTCCGGCAAGTCAGCGGGCACGTCAGGTGTGCCATCCCCGGTTGCGGGGGTGGCCCAGTCCACCAGCGCCTGAATCCACTTGCCGGTGGTGGAGGCTGACAGCTTGCGGCCGTTCCAGGCCTTCTTGTGCGTGCTGGTCTGGTCGGCCAGCCAGGCCTGCATGGCCTGGGCCCGGGGCCACCACTCGGCACGCAGCTGCGCCAAGGCATCGGCCCGTTCACGCTGTGCGTGCTGCCACACCTGCCACAGCGTCTGGCTGGCCAGGTCGGACGTTCCAGACCCGGTAGGGTCCACATCGGGCCCGGCCCGGCTGAGGATGTTGGCCAGGTCACTGGCCAGTGCCTGCACGCTGTTGAAGCCGGGGCAGTCGCGCACCTGTGCAAGCTGACTGGCCGACAGCGGGTACACCTGCTGGCGCCAGTGATCCTGCACAGCCTGCAGCCGCAGCGCCTGCTCGTCAGCCACCAGGGTTTCGTCGAACAGTTGGCCACTGTCAAACGCGTGCTCGCGCAGCACCCGCTGGCACCAGGCATCGATGGTGAACACAGCGGCGTCGTCCATCGCATCGGCGGCCATGGCCAGCCGCCAGGCGGCATCGGCGCGAGCCTGCCCGGACGGGATGCTGGCCAGCAGCGGCGTGAGGAAGGGGTCGAACGGTGGGTCACCCGCTGCGTCAGCGTCGGCCTGACGCAGCCACTGCGCGGCCTGCACCAGCCGGGCGCGGATGCGGTCGGACAGCTCGCGCGTGGCGGCCCGGGTGAACGTCATCACCAGAATCTCGGGCGGCATCAGCGGGCGGGCAAACGCGTGGGTGCCGCCATGGCCCAGCACCAGCCGTACATACAGGGCAGAAATGGTCCAGGTTTTGCCGGTGCCGGCGCTGGCTTCGATCAGGCGGCTGCCTTGCAGCGGCAGGGTCAAGGGGTCCAGTGGCTGTGGCGTGCTCATGCGTCGGCTCCTGCTTCCGGGGCGGCGGGTGGGGCGTGCATCTCGATCCGGGTGTGCTGGCGCAACCAGTGCAGCAACGGTGCGTAGACCACCTGGGCCAGGGCGGCGAATCCGGTGGCAGCATGGCCAGCATCCGATGCACCAGCCACCGCGCCATCTCCATGTCCTGCCTCCAGCAAGGCCTCGAAGTCCGGGTACAGGCGCGCCCAGAACGGGTCCTGCCCTTCACCGGCAACCTGGTAACCCCCTTCGTAGCACTCGCGGGCGGCATGGCCGTCTTCGCTGTCGGTCAGGTGTTTGCAGGCGGTGCGTGGCGGTAGGGGCAGCGGTGCCTGCATGCCCTGCAGCCACACGGCCACCAGGGTGTCGAGCGTGGCGCGGGCCTGGTCCGAGGGTTGCGGGGTGATGGTCACAGTGGCATCGCGCGCCACCACGATGGCGTGGTGCTGTGGCCCTTCAGCGCCTGCGGGGCCACGATCGGTGCCATCTGCAGTGGCGTGAGCATCAGTGCGATCGAGCGCTGACAGCACCAGGCAGCGCAACCACACGCCCAGCATCTTGTCAGGCCGCAGCTCGGCGGGCTTGGCGCGTGTAGCGGGCTTGGACACGACGTTGGACACCTCACGCACCAGCCACACCCGGTGGCCAGCCGCCTGTTCAGACGGGGACAGCCACAGGCCATCGAGCCAATCGTGCACCAGCACCTCGACCACCGGCGGTTGGTCCGTTGAACGAGCCGTGCAGCACGCAACAGGCAACGCATCCGCAGGGACGGCAATGCACAGGTCCACGCGCAAGCGGTCGGCAGGCGTGGGGTGGGCCTGCTGTGTGTGGTGCCAGGCGGTGAGCTGCAAGGTCAGGGGCTCGGCCAGCTCGTCCACGACGACCTGGCCCCAGGCTCCCACGGGCAACTCGCCGCTGCGGTGGGCGTGGTGCAGGCGGGCATGGGCGGCGGCCAGCGCCTCGGGCAGGCTGGCACCGGGCGGCACGGCGTCAAGCGCGTCGCGCAGCAGGCCGTAGGTGGCAAGGCCGTCCAGACCAAAGGGTTCTTCGTCGGGCGTGATGTCTTCGTCACGACCAAAGTCCACCCCCAGCCGTCGCCGGAAAAAAGTCTTGACCGGGTGCCGCAGCATGTCGGTCAGGCCACGCAGCGTCAGTGGCACGGCGGGGTCGGGCACGAACGGAGGCACAGCCGTTTCATCAGCAAAAAAAGCATCCAGCGCATGACTGTCAAACCTGGAATGCTCTGCTTTTTGCGAATCACCCAGGCCATCACCCAAAAAGCCATCCGGCGCTTTCTCTGATTGAAGAATATGCTCCTGATTTTGCACATGCATGTCCCGCCACTCGTGCGCATGGGTGAACAGGGCGTGAGCCCGCTGCGCCGGGTCTGCACCGGCGGGCACGGCTGTGTCAGCCTGCGTGTCGGTGGTGGCGCACGCACCGGCCCCGTGCGGCGCTTCAAAGTACCGGCGGCTGAACGGTTGCAACGGGTGTTCGGTGGTCAGCGCCTTCACGGCATGTGCCCCCCAACCGGCGGCCAGGTGATCGCGCAGTTGCGACACCAGCACCGACGGCGGCTGTTCGGTGTTGTCCCGCACGCTGCGGCCCGCCCAACTGATGTAGAGCACGTCCCGAGCCGACATCAGCGCCTCCAGCATGAGCTGGCGGTCATCGTCGCGGCGGGCGCGGTCGCCGGGGCGCTGCATGCCGGGGGCAGCCAGCAAATCGAAGTCGCTGTGGCTGGCGCGGCGGGGGTAGTCGGCATCGTTCATGCCCAGCAGACACACCACCCGGAACGGGATGGCGCGCATGGGCATCAGCGTGCAGAAGGTGACCCCACCGGCCTGAAAGCGCGTGTCCACGCTGGGGGCCACCAGCGCGTGGTCCCATGCGGTGCGGGCCACGTCCAGCGTGACCACGCCGTCAAAACCGGCCTGGTCGCAGGCCTCCAACCAGCGCTGCCCCGCCTGGGCCAGGGCCGCCAGGGCCTGGGCATCGGCCTCGCGGGCGCGGGAGGTGCCGGGGCCGGTGGAGGCAAACAGGGCATCGGCCAGCGCACGGCCACGGGCCACCCACTGGACGGGGGTGGCGGGCACGGTGGCCTCTGCCCACCAGGCATCCAGCGCGTCGAGCACATGGGCCAGCACACCGGCCAGCGCCGCATCCAGGCCACCCACCTCGGCATACGGTGTGGGGGTGTCGTCAGGCACACAGGGCGTGTCTGCAGTCTGGCCGATAACCTGACCAGAAGCCTGGCCGATAGCCTGACCGCCTGACTCGCCCAGCAGGTAGCCCGACAGCATGCGCCGCAACGCAAAAGCGGCGGTGTTCTGCGCGCCACAGTCGGCCAACCCCAGGTGCTGGCGGTGGGCACTGTGCAGGCCCCAGCGCAGCCCGGCACCGCTCATCCAGGCCGACAGGCGGGGCAGGGCGTCGGCACTCAGGCCAAAGCGCGCCTGCACCGCTGGCACCTCCAGCAGCGCCAGCCACTCGCTGTAGGTGACACGCTGGTGCGGCAGCGTCCACAACCAGTGCCAGGCGGTCATCAGCGGGCTGAGGGTCTGAGGGCCCATGTCGGCGATGTCAAACGGGATGTGCCGCGCATCACCACGCGGGTACTGGCCAAACACCGCCTGGATGGCCGGGGCCACGGTGGCAATGTCGGGCACCATGACCACCACGTCTCGCGGGCGCAGCGGTGGTGCGTCCGCCGGGCTGCAAGCACCCGCCGAAACGCCCTGGTCATCACCCGCCTCGCTGGCAGCGGACGGCCCTGTGGCCAACAGCGCCAGCAGTTGGTCGTGCAGCACCTCCAGTTCGCGCACCGCACTGTGGGCCACATGGAACACGATGGACCGGTCACCCGCCACCCAGCGGTGGCCGGGCTGACTGCACCGCGCCGCCTGGGTGGCCTGCGGAACGAGGTCGCGGATGTTGAGCTGCAACTGCTGCAGCAGGCTGGGGAGCGGACCATCGACCACGTGGTGCGCCGCGTCATCCGGGGCGGCGCGGGCAGGGTCGTCAAACAGGTCCAGACGGGGCCAGTCGGGTTGCGAACGGGCCTGGGCCGATGCGTCGAACGCGTCGAGCAGGCGCACGAAGTCACGGCTCTGGCGGCCCCAGGCGGCCAGCAATGGGTGGGCGTGCGCATGCATGTCGGCCAGCGGCAGGGCCGAAAGGTCCACCGCGGCCTTGTAGGCATGGCGGCGGTGCGGCTGGCCCAGCAGCTCCCGCCCGTCGATCACGTCAGCCCAGTGGTACTGGCACGGGTTGGGCACCGCCAGCAGCACCTGCGAGTGGGCAGACAGGGCACCCAGCAGTTCCAGCAGCCCCTGCGGCAGGTGGCTCATGCCAAACGCCACCACCCGACGCGGCAGACCGGGCAGGGGCACGGCATCGCAAGCGCCACCGCCATGTGTGGCGGCTGATGCGGCCACCTCGCCCAGCCGCTGGATCACGCGCTGGTGCAGCGCGGGCCGGGTGGCGCCGCGCTGGGCAGGCGACAGGTCGGCCATCAGGCGCTGCCACAGCGCGGCCTGCCAGGCCTGACCGGGGGGCAAGGGCAGCCGACGGCCATCACCCGCGATGAGGCAGGCCTGGCCTTCGCCCCAGGCTTGCAGCCAGTCGGGCCGGTAGACCTGGTACTGGTCGAACAGGTCGGCCAGGCGCTGGCACAGTTGCAGCAGGCGCAGCGCAGGCGCGCCCGGCCCCTGCCCTTGCACAAAACCCGCCACCGGCGCATACACCGCCGCCTGCGCCGGATCAGCCAGCAGCGCGGGCAGGGTTTGCATCAGCCGCCAGGTGAGCGGCACCTTGTCCAGCGGCGACTCCACCGGCACCTCGGCACGCCCCAGCACCTGCCGGCTGGTGCGCCAGAAAAAGCGCGCCGGCAGCTCCACGCGCGTGGCGGCGCACACGGTCAGGCCGTGGGCCAGCGCCATCTTCAGCCACTCGGCCACGGCATTGCTCTGGACGATGAACACCTCTTCTTCCAACGGCCCCAGCGGGTGCGCCTGCAACCAGGCCACCACCGTGTCCAGCAGGTTTTCAGCGCGGTGGCTGTGCAGGGCCATGAAGCCGGGGTGAATGGGGGATGCGGTCATGCCAGGAGGATTGGGAGGTGCGACGAAACTGTTCAACGGTTCGTGGCGCAGAACAAAATCTGCACCGCGCTCGACAGTACACCACGTCTTCGTATCACTTTTTGAGCCGGAAGCAAGACACACTACAGTTTTCAGGAACCGACATACCGGCCAAGCAAAGCAACGGAGGACTTCCACGTGACAACACACATTCCACTCATCAAAGGCACACGCTTCTGTCACATCAACCGTCCCGAGTGGGGCATTGGGCAACTGCTTGAAGACGGCAACAGCGAAACCCTGCATCTGTTTTTTGAAAACAAAGGCGAGATCAATATGGCGGGAAGCGCGTCAGACAAACTGATGGCTGTCACCGGAGCCAACGCACTGAGCACTCTGCTGGACAACCTCTACCTGCCTGGTCCCGGCAAGTCGCGGCCCATGGTGACGATCTCTCAAGCCAAGCTGAGACTACAAGAACGGTTCCCCGGTGGGCTACATGGCCCCAAGATGAAAGGGCTTGAGCGCGACTACAAAGATGCCATGCGCAACCTGACTTTGCAGTGGTACATACATCCTGATCTCGGTGCCATGTTGCAAAATGGCCTGCACGCTGGAGTGGTCGAGCTCGCACATCGCCTGGTGAAGCTGAGCACTAACAACTTTCCCTCGCACTTTGAAAAGATGGCGTTTGGCAACGGCATCAAAAACCACACCCGCCAACGCGAGTTTGCCGAGGCGTTCTGTGCCTGGGTGTTGCCCGAGAAGGCGACGCAGTTCGCGTTCGAAGCCTTCGCCAATGAACTCGACCATTTGGGCGCCGCCAAGTGGCCCATCCTGACCGTCTACCGGTTTTTGCTGCACCCGCAGACCGATGTGCTGATCAAACCCGAGAACCTGCGCAACGCCGCCGAGGTGGCGCGGTTTGAAATCAACTACCGAAGCGAGTTGAACTGGACCACCTATCACTCGGTGGTGGCGTTCTACCAGCACATTCGCACCGCCATTGCCGACCTGGACCCAAAAGATAACATCGACGTGCAGAACTTCATTTGGTGCATCGACCCTGACCAATACCCGGCTTGAAGAGGGGGATCGCCCATGAACCTGCCTGACCGATTCGCCGGCTGTTTGCTGGGTGGCGCTGTGGGTGATGCACTCGGCGCACCCATCGAATTCATGAGCCGCACGGAAATACTGCAGCGCTTTGGCCCGGGCGGTCTTACCGACCATGCCCCGGCCTACGGCGGCATCGGGCGCATCACCGACGACACGCAAATGATGCTGTTCACAGCGGATGGCCTCATCCGTGCGGAGGTTCGCGGCGCACACAGAGGCATCACCCATCCTGTGAGCGTGACGGCACACGCCTACTTGCGCTGGCTGCAAACCCAAGGCGAGCAGCCACAAAACGCCAGCGTGTTTGGCGTAGACGAACCTGGCTGGCTTTTCCAGATTCAGGCGCTGCATGCCTGTCGCGCACCCGGTTTCACGTGCCTGTCGGCACTGAAGCAAATGCCAAACCTGGGAGCAGCCGCTGAAAACGATAGCAAAGGATGTGGCGGCATCATGCGCATGGCACCTGTGGGGCTGTGGATGCTCGGACTGAACACTCCTTCTGCTGATGCCGACTGTTTTCGCCTAGCTTGCAAATTGGCAGGACTTACCCACGGCCACCCCACGGGCCAGTTACCTGCGGGCGTACTGGCTGTGCTCATCCGACTGTTGGCCCAAGGACAGAAACTGGCGGATGCGCTGATCATTGCAAGTGCTGCCCTGGCAGAACAAGCCACGTTGTCAGACGCACAGGAAACACAAGCCGCAATTCAACGAGCCATCGCACTTGCCAAGACAGCGAAGCAAAACCGTTGCACCGATGCAGAACATGCTGACCACATTGCACAGCTGGGCGAAGCCTGGGTGGCAGAGGAAGCGCTGGCGATTTCGCTGTACTGCGCCTGGGTGGCACGGGACTTTGAACATGGCATACGCCTGTCCATCAACCACAGTGGCGATTCGGACTCCACCGGCTCCATCACTGGCAACCTGCTCGGCTGCTGTTTGGGAATAGATGCCATTCCGAAACGCTGGTTGCAGCCTTTGGAGTTGCGGTCTGAAATTGAATCGATGGCGAAAGACCTTTGCCACTATGGCAGCGCAGACTGGCATGACCCGACTCGGCCAGCCATCGAATCGCCCGAGACTTGGCAACGGTATCCGGGGTATTGAATGGGCCAGACAAAGACCACTCTGGCCACGTTGAATTTGCAATGGTGCGGTGACCCCGTCACAGCCGAGGCACGAGATCGACGTGCCAAATTGGCAGAAAGCATTCAACAACTGGGGGCGGACACCGTGGTGCTGACCGAATACAAAGCAGGCCCATCCGGCGAAGCGCTTTTGGCACTGTTGCGACAGAATGGGTTCGCGCACTTTCTGGTTCCTGAGCACATGCCACGCCACAAACTAGGGTGCGCGGTGGCGTCGCGCTGGACCCTCACTGCGACGAGCCCTGCACAAAAACCACCCACCGAACCATGGCGGGTAATTTCATTCATGCAGCAGGGCATTGAAGTGCACGGCATGTATGCCCCTGCCACTGCACCAGCCATTTTTGACTTTTGGAACTGGTTGCTTGACTCAGCTGCAATATGGAAGGACCGCCCTGTACTGTTGATGGGCGACTTCAACACCGGGATCAGCTTGATCGATTCAGCCACCTACCAGTTTGCCGCGCACGACCACTTTGTGGCGTTGCAAGCACTGGGGTTTGTGGACTTGTGGCGGCGGCAACATTCCGAAGTGCGCGACTACACCTGGTATAGCAGTGCTGGTAACGGGTTCAGACTCGACCACGCTTTTGCGTCGCCAGCGGCTGCCAGTGCTGTCGCCGGCGTGTGGCTGGATCACGCGCCTCGCCTCAGCGGTGCATCGGACCATTCAGCTGTGGTTGTCGCTGGATAACATTCGATGGAATCACAACACCGATACGGAGGAAAAATGGCAACTGAAGAAATCACCAAAAAAATCGGCCCGTACACACTCGTGGCCCGCAGACCTTCTAACTCCCAAGACTTTGCGGGCGTCATATGGCTTGATGGCAAGAAAGTTTGTCAGACCGATGGTGACACGCTGGACGAAGTCATGGCGTTGCTCGAAAGCCGTCGGGCCGAGATGGTGGCCGTTCAACTTGAATCCAACACGACTAGCAACCCAACGGCAGAAATGGCGCGCAAGGCATTTGTTGCGCTGGCATCAACCCAGCCCTCCAACCGGTTGAAAATGCTGCATGCGCACTTTCACGCACCCGAACAGTGCATCACCGCTCGCCAACTGGCCGGAGCCGCAGGATTCGCTCACTTCGGAGCGGCGAACCTGCAGTACGGGTTACTGGCCGCTGCGTATTGGGAGCACATGCCAACCGAGATCCCAAAGCGAAAAGACGGGTCACCCATCTGGACCTGCGCGTTGGCTGAAGCAGGGCAAATTGAAACTGCGAACGAAGATGAATGGGTCTGGAAGCTCAAACCGTATGTGGCCGACGGGTTGCGGCTGGCTGGGTTGTGGTAAGACAACAATTTAGCCGTTCATACACGCCACTCATCAGGGAGCACACTCAATGTCCAAACTCACACTCACCACCAACCCCATTCCGCTCCGGAAACTGCTTGAGCAATGCCATAACGGCCAGATTCAATTGCCCGACTTTCAGCGTAGTTGGGTCTGGGAAGAAGAACGCATAAAAAGCCTGATTGCCTCGATTTCGCGCGGTTTCCCTGTCGGCGCGTTGATGACGCTGAAAGCACGCAACGACGGCAGCACCGACTTTGCGTACCGTGGCATTCAGGGCACGAACATTCCGAATGGAACATTGCCGCATGAACTGTTGTTGGATGGTCAACAGCGCATGACATCGCTATATCAGACCTGTATGCGTCAGCAAGTGGTCGAGACCATCACGGCAAAAAAAGGGCTGGCGAAGCGGTGGTTCTACCTGGACATTCAAAAATGCCTGGATGTTGAAGAAGACAGGGACGACGCAATCATCAGCATGCCTGAGGATCGGAAGCTAAAAACCAACTTCGATAAAGAAGTATTGCTTGACCTGTCTAAGCCTGAGCTTGAGTACGAAAAACTGATGTTCCCTATAAACAGGGTTTTCGACCATCAACAGTGGATGCAGGGCTTTTGGCAACACTGGCAGTTGAAAGGACAGGATCAAATGACTGTCTTTTTCAATTTTCAGAACAATGTTCTTGAGAATTTGACCGGATATCAAGTTCCCGTTATTTCGTTGGGTGCGGAAACTTCCCACGAAGCGGTGTGTGTGGTGTTCGAAAAAGTCAACACGGGCGGCAAGGCTCTTGATGCATTCGAGTTGCTCACAGCCATGTATGCAGCCCCCGGCCACAAGTTACGGCATGACTGGCTTGGCATCCCCGTCACGGAAAGAACCGGAGCGACACCATTCAACTGGCTTGGCGTTGACAACCCGGAAAACCAGCAATCCACGCTCGAACGCGGTATTCAAGGATATTTCTCGGAGTACCTGCGGCCTGGTGGTCAACCGCACGGCGTACTGGCCAAAGTGGCCGCCACCGATTTCCTGCAGGCAATCGCACTGTTACATGGCAGGGAAATACGTCTGAAGGCTGAAGCGAATCACCCCGACAAAGAAAGCGAATGGCCCGCCGTTCGTGCGACTCGTCAGGCTTTGCTCGACCTGCCACTGGATGCATACAAACAATATTGCAGCAAGGTTGTCCGTGGTTTCGGGCGTGCAGCACGTTTTTTACAAGAGCAACACATCTACCGCGTGTTGGATATTCCCTACCAATCGCAACTCGTTCCTCTCGCTGCCATCTTTGCGGTGGCCGACAACACCGACCACGCAACGGTAAAGGCCAAGATTTCCCGTTGGTTTTGGTGTGGTGTCTTCGGTGAGTTGTATGGCTCAGCCATCGAAAGCCGATTTGCCAAAGACATCATGCAAGTGCCTGGCTGGTTAGCGGATACCACCGACACCGCCCCCCTTCCCAGCACAGTAGCGGAAGGCGTGATGCGACCCGAACGCTTGCGCACCATGCGAACCCGGCTTTCGGCAGCCTACAAGGGCATTCACGCATTGCTAATGCAGCAACAAGCCCGAGATTTCCGAAGCGGTGAAACCTTCAGCAATACCGTCTTCTTTCAAGAAGCAGTGGACATCCATCACATCTTCCCCAAGAAGTGGTGCGAGGACGCAAAAATCCCGGCATGGGAATACGACTCGGTGATCAACAAAACACCCCTCACGTATCGGACCAACCGAATCATCGGCGGCGATGCGCCCTCCAAATATCTCGCTGCTTTGGAGAAAGGCAAACCTGGTCTCGATGGCTATCCGGCACTGGACAGAAGTCTGTTGGATGTGCACCTCGCCTCGCACATGATTCCGGTCGCGCAACTCCGGGCTGATGACTTCAAGGCCTTTGTTTCTCTCCGTCAGCAAGCATTGATGAACTTGATTGCGGGCGTAACGCAACAGATCACTTTAGGCGCAGCCACACTAGCCGACACAGACGATTTGGAAACAGACCTGCCCGATGACATCGCGAGAGACAGCGGTTTAATTGGCACCCAACCTGACTGACTCACACCCAGCTTCGGCAGTGAGATCAACCGTGGCAAAGCCCCCAACCCACAACATCTTCATCGCAGCAACCGAAGACGACGATCTCTATCGCATTGAAGCGCAGCAAATCCCCAATGGGCAGCGATTCAGGGTGGTATTCGAATCATTTGGCTTGGACTACAGTGACCTTTCCCCTGGTTACTTGTGGGATCCCGACCCCATTCCAGCCAAAGAGGTTGTCAAGACAGGCAGATGGGTGCCCACCTTGCAGGAGGCGGTAAGTCGCCTGCCCGAAAACTGGTGTGAATTCGAACCCGTCGAGGTGGCGCCAGAGTACACATCCGAGCTTTGGCAGTTGTTCCCCGAAGCATGGAAAACGCCAGCCGACGCCGCAGCCCATGCATACCTTCAGCGGTGGAAACAATTGCTGCGGGAAGATTCTCCACAAACAAGACAGGACGAGGCCTTGACAAGCATTCCGGCACCCGAAACCATCCTCAACCTTGCCGGCGAAGGCGGTGGCTACGTCATTCAATCCATCTCGACACCTGACGGCCAGCTGTACTGCCTGCAATCTTCCGGAATGGACTGGGATCCCGACACCGACGAAGAGTACTGGTCAACCCGTCAGGGCAAATGGGTAACTTCCATCGACGAAGTATTTGCCGTGCTGAACCCGAGCTGGTTTCGGTTGTTCCCTACTGCTGCTCACCCAGAACACGCGGCTGATTTGTGGGAACGTTACTTGGTGGCCATTCGAAACACTTACGAAACACCGCCCCGCAACATCAGCATCTGGTCCGAGGTTCTGCTGGGGAAACAGCTCACCCAGAAAGAAGCAACTACACTTTTTGCAAGGGCAGCGCCCAAGCAAGACTGACTCAAGCCATCATCACACAGAGCATCCCCAGGTTGGTTGACGGAATTGGCAAACCTAGTCTTACTGTGTCATAAACGTAGTCGAATGCTAACTGCAGTGCAATGAGGACAATGTCCCATGGAGTTTGCCAGTGCGAGGCTCAACTTCAGACGTAGCGATCTGATCGAGTCCACCACGTGACGCTGCGCGCGCTGGACTGCCCCGAGGGACGTAATCTTCGGAAATGGCAGGCACTTTGCGTTGAACGAAGTTTTTTTTACCACCGGCATCGCTGCCGACTTGGAGTCGCTGAGCCATCAGGAAACCATATGCGGCGATGCTCAGGCTGGCGTGGTGGTGAAAGCCCCGCCATCCCCGCCCTTCGTAGTGGCCCAGTCCCAGATCCTGCTTGAGGTCCTGGTAATCGCGCTCAATGCGCCAGCGCATGTGCGCGGCGCGCACCAAATCGCTCAGTGCTGCAGTTTCGGGCAGCGTGGACAGGCAATACTTCTCGGGCTCCGCCTGATTTGCGGGCCATTCGATGAGCAGCCACTGCAGGGGAAGCAGACGGGATTTGCCCACGTTTCCCCCAGCGCAGCGCACCCGCAGTGCCGCAAAGCGGCCTGTCAGATTCTCGTTGCTGCCTTCGCGCCAACTGATGTCCTGGAAGGCGCTGTCAGGCAAGGACTGCGCCAAGGCCTTGACGTTGACGGGCTGTCTTTGGTCTGTGCGCCTTGGCATCACCGGTGGGCGCCCCATGCCGCTGTAGGGCTTTGGCGGCAGGGGCTCCACCCCCGGTGGCCAGACCACCACAGCCGAGGTGATCCCGACCACGTACGGCAAGCCCAGGTCAGTTAGACCCTGACGAAACGCATAGTCGATGCCGTAGCCAGCGTCGGCCAGCACGCAGTGCCTGGGTGCTCCTTCAGATAGAAGTCCGCGTAATTGTTGCAGAGCAATTTGAGGCTTGGTCGCAAACTCGATGTTTTCAGGTATCCCTGCCTTGAGTCTGCGTTCTGCATCTTCGGCCCAGTTACGCGGCAAGTACAGTTGCCAGGCCACCGGCAGGCTGCCTTGTTCGCAGGCCAGCGAGACGCTGACGGCTACTTGGCAGTTGTCCTGCTTGCCCAACACGCCGCAGTATTGACGTGTCACGCCCACCGAGTGGACCCCCTTCTTTGGAAAGCCCGTGTCGTCGACGATCCACCAGCCGCCCGCGTTGAAGTCCATGTGCGGGACCACCCACTGCGCCACGCGATTGAGTACCTGTTGGTCGCTCCATTGAGCCTTGGCAACAAAGTGATGCAGCGCCTGGTGTCGGGCGCTGGCGCGCAGCGGATCAACACACGCGGCCATGGGCTCGACGCTCTTGCGCGCCAGAGGCAGCATCAGGCCGGTGCAATACCCAGTCAATCCCGCGTGACGGTCCGCATGGCCTAGCGCTTCGCTCAAATGAGCCATATAGCGATCAAATTCTGTCGCAGCGTCCATCGCCATCCCCATAGATCAGAGATGGACCGAATTATCCACTTTTATGACACAGTAAGA
>Ga0114938_1001202_pt1 | contig 18120 bp, 15 predicted proteins | sample AshMeaBigSpring_FD_88675 | JGI IMG/M metagenome (GOLD analysis project Ga0114938, IMG submission 88675) | Groundwater microbial communities from Big Spring, Nevada to study Microbial Dark Matter (Phase II) - Ash Meadows Big Spring | ecosystem: Environmental > Aquatic > Deep subsurface >...
CAAGGCCTTCTTCGTGAAATCGCCGGCGGTGGTGCCGGGAATGCTCGGCGGACAGTTCGACATCGAGTTCCGAGGCCGCAATCCCGCCGAGCGCGATCAGCTCATGAAGCAGGCGCCCGACCGCTTCACGCTTCAAGAAGGAACCTGGATCGGCTCGTTGATGTTGATTTTCAACACGACACGCAAGCCGTTCGACGACATCCGCGTGCGCCAGGCCCTGAGCCTCGCGATCGATCGCTGGGGGGGATCGGACGGGTTGTCGAAGATCTCCATTCTGAAGGGGGTCGGCGGCATCCAGCGGCCGGGCGCGGAACTGGCCCTGCCAGAAAGCGAACTCGTCAAGCTGCCAGGCTTCTCGAAGGATATCGCGGCGTCGCGCGCGCAGGCTCAGAAGCTGCTGGCGGAGGCTGGCGTCAAGGATCTGCAACTCAAGCTACTCAACCGCAATGTCGCCGAGCCCTATACGCCGGCTGGGGTGTTCGTCGTCGATCAGTTGAAACGGATCGGCGTCAACGCGGCCCACGAGCAATTGGAGACGAAACTCTACTTCGACGGAGTGAGGAACGGCACGTTCGACGTCGCGGTGGAGTTCGTGAACGACCCTAATGACGACCCGACCCAGCAGTTCGCCAAGTATCCAACGAAGAAGATTTCGACGATCGGCTACTCGGGCCACACCGACGAGAAGCTCGACGCCATGTACGTCAAACAGCAAGGCCTGGTGAACGTCGCGGAGCGCCGGGCGGCGGTGCACGAACTCGAAAAATATGCGATTACCACCGCCTACAACGTACCCTTGCACTGGTACCACCGCATCATCGTCGGCCATAAGAAGATCAAGGGCTGGCACTTCACGCCGAGCCACTACGTCGGCCAGGATCTGGTCGACGTCTGGCTCGATCAGTGAGAGTAACGGCGGCGGAGCGCCGGCCGGAGGAATTATCAGGGAGGAAGGACATGCGCAAGTTCAGGCGGACGGCGGTCGGAGCGGTCGCCGCGGCAGCAGCGGCGGCCATGCCTGCGCTCGCACAGGCGCCCAAGAACGGCGGCGAGCTCAAGTTCGCCGTGGTCGCCGAGCCGCCGTCGATCGATTGTCACGGATCGATCACGTTTGCGACGCTGCACCCGGTCGCGCCGCAGTACTCCACGCTCTTGGAGTTCGTCGGGCCGCACGACAAGCTCGAGATCAAGGGCGACCTCGCCGAGAGCTGGGAGATGTCGAAGGACGGCCTCACCTACACCTTCAAGCTGCGCAGGGGCGTCAAGTTCCACGACGGCAGCGATTTCAACTCCGCCGACATCAAGGCGACCTACCAGCGGATCCTCGATCCGCCGGAGGGTGTCGTCTCGATGCGCAAGGCCGTCCACCAGGACATCAAGGAGATCCTCACCCCGGATCCCTCCACGGTGGTTTTCAAGCTGAAGCAGGTGAATGCATCGATGATCCTGCACTTCGCCTCGCCCTTCAACTGCGTCTACAGCGCCGCGAAGCTGCAGAAGGACCCGCGCTATCCCGAGAAGCAGGCCATGGGGACGGGGGCATTCCAGTTCGTCGAGTACACCAAGGGCTCGCACTGGAAGGCGAAGCGGTTCGACGGCTACTACCGAAAGGAGCGCGTGCACCTCGACGGCTACACGGCCTTCTTCGTGAAGGGGGCGACGGTCGTGCCCGGCATGCAGGGCGGCCAGTTCGACGCCGAGTTCCGCGGCCGAACGCCCAAGGAGCGCGACCAGCTCGTCGCAGCGATGAAGGATCAGGTCTCGGTGGTAGAGGGGCCGTGGGTGGTCAACATTCAGCTCGCGTTAAACAACGAGAGGAAGCCGCTCGATGATCCGCGCGTGCGTCGCGCCATCACGCTCGGCATCGACCGCTGGGGAGGAGGAGAAAGCCTCGGCAAGATCTCGCTGATCAAGGGGGTCAGCGGCGTTTTCCGCCCGGGCTCCCCGTTCTCGCTGCCGGTCAGCGAGCTCGAGAAGCTCCCCGGTTTCTGGCGCGACGCCGAGAAGTCGCGCGAGGAGGCGAGGCGCCTGCTGAAGGAAGCGGGCGTTTCCAATCTCAAGATCAAGCTGCTGAACCGCCAGCTCGGCGAGCCGTTCACGCCGGCTGGCATCTACTTCGTCGACCAGATGCGACGGATCGGCATCGAGGTCGAGCACGCGATCCTCGAGACCAAGCTGTACTTCGATGCGCAGGGCAAGGGTGACTTCGATGTCGTCGTCACCAACGTGGCGGACTTCATCGACGACCCGAACGCACAGTTCAACACGCTGCTCAGCTCCAAGAAGTCAGCCATCTCGTGGGCGCGCCACACCGACAGCAAGGTCGACGAGCTCTACGACCGGCAATCGGGAACCGTCGATCCCAAGGAGCGGCTGAAGATCGTCAACGACCTCGAGCGCCACCTGCTGGTGCAGGCCTACAGTGTGCCGCTGCTGTGGTATCAGCGCATCGTGGTCAACCACAAGAAGGTTAAAGGCTGGGAGCTACAGCCGAGCCACTTCACCGGCCAGAAATTGCTCGGCGTCTGGCTCGATCAGTGACGCGGATGAGTGCCGACAGAACCAACAGAGAAAGACTGGGAGAGGAAGCGATGAAACGGATAGCAGTTGCCGCCGCCGCCGGTGCAGCACTGGCTGCGAGTGCTGGCCTCGGTGTCGCGCAGGCACCAAAGAAGGGCGGCATCCTCAATTACGCGGTCGTTGCCGAGCCGCCGACCTACGACTGCCACGCCACGGTAACCTTTGCGACGCTGCACCCGGTGCGCCCGCACTACAACGGGCTCATGAAGGTGGTCGGCGACGTCAACAAGAAGCTCGAAATCGTCGGCGATCTTGCCGAGAGCTACGTGTTGTCCAAGGACGGACTGACCTACACGTTCAAACTGAAAAAGAACGCGAAGTTCCACGACGGCACGGCGTTCACGTCCGCCGACATCAAGGCGAGCTACGAGCGCATCATCAAGCCGCCGGAGGGGGTCGTCTCGGTCCGCAAGGCACTGCACCTGGATATCGCTGCCATCGAGACTCCGGACGCCCACACTGTGGTCTTCAAGCTCAAGGCTGCAAACGGCTCGATGATCAACAACTTCGCCTCGCCGTTCAACTGCATCTATTCCGCCGCGGCCCTCGCCAAGGACCCGAAGTATCCCGAGAAGGAGCCGATGGGCACAGGGCCGTTCAAGTACGTAAAGTACGAGAAGGGCTCGTACTGGGAGGGCAAGCGCCACGACGGCTATCACGATGCGGGCAAGCCCTACCTCGACGGCTATAAAGCGTTCTTCGTGAAATCGAACGCGGTCGTGCCCGGCATCCAGGGCGGCCAGTTCGACGTCGAGTTTCGCGGCCGCACGCCCAAGGAACGTGACCAGCTCGTCGATTCGATGAAGGACAAGGTGACGGTCATGGAGGGGCCGTGGACGACGAGCCTGTTATTGACCTTCAACACTTCCAAGAAGCCGTTCGACGACGTCCGCGTGCGCCAGGCGCTGACGATGGCGCTGGACCGTTGGGGCAGTGCGGCGCCGCTCGCCAAGATCTCGATGCTGAAGCACGTCGGCGGCTTCACGCGTCCGGGCTCGGAGTGGGCGCTGCCGGAGGCCGAGCTCGTCAAGCTGCCGGGCTACGCCAAGGACGCCAACAAGGCGCGCGAGGACGCCAAGAAGCTCCTGGCGGCGGCCGGAGTGACGAGCCTGAAGGTCAAGCTCGTCAACCGCAACATCGCCGAGCCCTACACGCCGGGTGGAGTTTGGATCGCCTCGGAGTGGAAGAAGATCGGCGTCGAGACGGAGCACCTGCAACTCGAGAACAAGGCCTACTTCGAAAGCCAGAAGAATGGCGACTTCGATGCGACGCTCGAGTTCATCTCCGACTTCATGGACGACCCGAGCCTGCAGTTCGTCAAGTTCGTACCGAACTCTCCGAACAACAACTCGCGGGCGAAAGATCCGAAGCTGGATGAGCTGTTCGAAAAGCAGTCGCGCATCGTCGACGTGGCCGGGCGGCGCAAGGTGACGCACGAGTTCGAGAAGCAGGCGATCACGCAGGGCTACTCGTTCATGCTGTTCTGGTGGCAGCGCATCATCGTCATGAACAAGAAGGTGAAGGGGTGGGAGCTGCACGCCAGCCACTTCACCGGCCAGGATCTCGCCGACGTGTGGCTCGACCAGTAGCGCAGTCGTGACCCGCCCGGCCCCGGCCGGGCGGGGAAGCGGAGCACCCCATGTTGACGTTCCTCGTCCGCCGCCTGCTGCTGATCATTCCGACCATGGTCGGGGTGGCGATTGCCGTATTCTTCCTGATCCGCGTGATGCCGGGCGATGTGGTGGTCGTGAAGCTCAGGGCCGACGGCGCCGCGGTCTCGGAGGAGACGATCCAGGCCGAGAGGAAGCGGCTCGGGCTCGACAAGCCGCTCTACGAGCAGTTCGGCGAGTACCTGTGGGGCCTCGCCCGCTTCGACCTCGGCAAGTCGCTGTGGACCGGGGAGAGCGTCGGCAGGGAGATCGCGACACGGTTCCCGGTGTCATTCCAGGTCGCCATCATGGCGACGCTGATCGCCGTGCTGATTGCGGTCCCGCTGGGCACACTTTCGGCGCTCTACCGCGATACCTGGATCGACTACGTGGTCCGGGTGCTCGCCGTCTCCGGCCTGGCGATCCCGTCGTTCTGGCTCGGGATGCTGATCATCCTGATGTTGCTGTCGGTCTTCAACTGGCTGCCGAAGATCGGCTACGTGTCGATTTTCGAGGATCCGGTCGCGAACCTCTCGGCGCTGATCTGGCCGGCGCTCTCGGTCGGCTATCGCTACGCCGCGGTCGCGACCCGCATGATGCGGTCGGCACTGCTCGAGGTGTTCCGCGAGGACTACATCCGCACCGCGCGCGCCAAGGGCGTGTACCAGAAGCTCGTGGTGCGCCGGCACGCCCTGCGCAACTCGCTGCTGCCGGTGGTGACGGTCGTCGGGCTCGAGTTCGCGTTCCTCATCGGCGGGCTCGTCGTCACCGAGCAGGTGTTCAACCTCAACGGCATCGGCAAGCTGTTCGTCGATGCGACGACGCGTGGCGACTTCAACCTGATCCAGGGTCTCGTGCTGCTGATCGCGATGATCTTCATCGTCGTTAACCTGATCGTCGATCTCATCTACGGCATGCTCGATCCGCGCATCCGGCTGAGCTGAGCCAGGAAGGACACGACCATGGCCAATGTCGCACATGTGGCGTCTGCGCCGGCCGACGCGATCCCGAAGCGGCCGAGCCTCGTCGGCACGTTTATCAAGCAGCAGCCGCTCGGCTTCGCGGGGCTGCTGGTCGTGCTGCTCTACGTCACCTTCGCGCTCGGCGCCCGCTGGATCGCGCCATATGACCCCGAGGCGGTCGACTTCGGCGCGATGCTCTCGGCGCCGGACCGCGAGCACCTCTTCGGCACCGACCAGTACGGCCGCGACGTGTTCAGTCGCATCGTCTACGGCTCGCGGACGGCGCTCGCGGTCGGGATTCTCTCGGCGATCACCGGCTGCTCGCTCGGCGCGGTGCTCGGCGCGGCGTCGGGCTATTTCGGCGGCCGCACGGACGCCATCATCCAGCGCTTCGTCGACATCATGCTGTCGTTCCCCATCATCGTCCTTGCGATGGTGGTGGTTGCGGTACTGGGCAAGCGCGTGGTGTTCGGTATCGACGTCAATCTCATCGCGGCGATCGCGCTGCCGTTCATACCCAAGATGGCACGCATCGCCCGCTCGTCCACGCTGTCGATCGTCGCGATGCCGTTCATCGATGCGGCGAAGGCGGCCGGATACTCCAGCAGCCGGATCGTCCTGCGCCACATCCTGCCGAACATCATCGCGCCCTACCTGATCATGGTGACGGCATTCATCGCGCAGGCGATCCTGCTCGAGGCCTCGCTCTCCTTCCTGGGGCTCGGGGTCACCGAACCGACGCCCGCCTGGGGCCTGATGCTCTCCGGCACCAGCGCCGATTTCTACAAGACCGCGCCATGGATGATCCTGTTTCCCGGCCTCGCGATCACGCTCGCGGTGTTCGCGTTCAATCTGTTCGGCGACAGCCTGCGCGACTGGCTCGATCCGAAGATGAAGGGGTAGGGGTGGCGCTCCACGTCGAGAGCCTGCCAGCCGCACAGCGGCGATTGTGGGCGGAGCTCGGCGGCACACCGAGCACGTTCACGCTGTGCGGCGGAACGGCGATCGGATTGCAGCTTGGCCATCGCCAGTCGGTCGATTTCGATTTTTTCGCCTACGATGATATCGATACGGCGGCACTTCGCACGCAGGTCGGGTACCTCCGCGGCGCGAGCGTCATCCAAGAAGCACACGCTGACGATGGAAGTAAAGTGCGGCCGAAAGGTACGTGTCTCCTACTTCGGCGTGCCGCTGTTGAAGCGCATTGCCGCAGCCGGCCGGCTCAGCCATCCGGCGATCCGGCTGCCCCCCTGATCGACCTCGCCGGGATGCAGATGGCTGTGATCACGCGCCGTGCGGAACCGAAGGACTACCGGGGTCTGCTTGCAATCTTCGAAAGGACGCGGATCGACGTCGTCGCCGCGCTGGCCGCGGGAAGCCGCATCTATGGCGCAGGGTTCAACCCGGTGCTGTCTCTGAAGGCTCTAGCTTACACCGCTGACCCGTCATTGGCCTCCCTCCGCCGGAACGAGCGGGATCGACTGCGCGCGCTTGCCGCCGCGGTTGAGATCGAGGGATTGCCGAAGCAGGTGCGTGGGCTGTCGTTGGCGAGGCTGCGCGCGCTATGTGGACGGCTTGTCCGCCCCCAGCATACCGCGCACAAATGCGATGCGGGCGGTGGCGCGACGCGTCATCTGGTTCGAGAAGCGATCGGCGGCACTCGCCGACCCGCGGCGCTTCTTCGCCTATGTGATGGCCTACGGCTCGCTCGACGACGTCGCAGCGGTCATCGAGGCGGTCGGTCGCGATGGGCTGCGCTGGGCCGTCGATAACGCACCGCCGGGCGTGATCGACCGCCGCTCCTGGCACTACTGGAACCTCGTGCTGTTCGGCGACGATGCGCGGCCGCTGCCGCGGCGCTTTCCGGACGCTCCGGGTCTCGGATTTCCGGGCCGGTAGCCGAGGCACAGGCAAAGTCGGGTGCCGGCGCGGACAGCGCATGATCCTGTCTTGATCTCGCCACACGCGCGGATCAGACTCGCCCTTGAAGGGTCGTTCCTCCGCGTGAGATCACAACCTCGGTTGTGGGCTCGTGCACGGCGAGCGGCCCTTCATGAGTTTTCAGGGCGCCGCGCCGCTCATGGCAGCAGCGCCTTCTTCACCTCGAACACCTCCATGATGCGTGCGCCGCGGTGCGGGCCGTCGACGACGAACGTCCACTTGCCCTCCGTGAACGTGTCGCACATCTTCACGCCCTTGATCAGGATCCAGTGGCCCTCCTTGGCCTTGTGGATGGCGAGGATGTAGTGCGCCCAGGCATTGCGCGGCTTCTGCATCCACTGCCAGACCGTCGGGCGTTCCTTGCGCGGCCGGCTCATGAAGCCCGCCACCAGCTCCATGCGGTACCCGAACGCGGCGAGCGCCGCCTCGACCTCGTCGGCATAGGTACCGCGCACGACCGGCCGGCGCCCTTCCGGCACCTCGCGGAAGGCGCGGATCTCGTCCTCGACCTTGCTGATCGAGTAGCCGGTGATCGCAGCGAGCACATAGGGCCCGCAGAACGCAACACGGCCGGTGTCATTGACCACGGTATTGAGGCTCGAGGTGACCCGCGCCGTGCCCGAATGCTCGTCCATGACCCGCTCCGCAATGGCGTCCCGCCTGCTCATCGTTAAGCAACCCTTGCCGCGGGAGGCTTTACGGACGCTTAATGCGCCGATCGAGGATTGCGCGGCTCATGGAGAATTCGATGGCCGGGAGAAAAAAGGCGGGCGGCGGGGAGAATAATTCAGGGCCGCCGGAGCAGCGCCACGCGACCGCGCCCGAGAGCGGCTTCCTGCAGGGTCTGCAGACCTACGGCGACCGCGACTTCTCGATCTACATGCGCCGGGCCTTCGCAAAGTCGCAGGGCTTCTCGGGCGAGGAGCTTTCGCGGCCCGTCGTCGGCATCGCCTACACGCATTCGCGCTACAACCCGTGCCACCGCCATTTCCCCGAGCTGCTCGAGGCCGTGAAGCGCGGCGTCGCCTCGGCGGGCGGGCTCGCGCTCGAGTTTCCGACCATCAGCCTGCATGAATCCACGCTCGCGCCGAACTCGATGAAGTTCCGCAACCTGATGGCTATGGACACCGAGGAGATGATCCGCGCGCAGCCCATGGACGCGGTCGTGCTGATGGGCGGCTGCGACAAGACCGTGCCGGCGCAGCTGATGGCGGCGGCGAGCGCCGGGCGGCCGGCGATCCAGCTCATCGGCGGACCGCAGATGACCTCGCGCTACAAGGACGACCGCGTCGGCGCCTGCACCGACTGCCGCAAGTTCTGGACGCGGTTCCGGGCGGGCCAGATCGACGCGCGCGAGATCGACGCCGTGGAGAGCCGGCTCGTCACGACCGCGGGCACTTGTGCGGTGATGGGCACCGCCTCGACCATGGCGGCGATCGCGGAAGCCCTCGGCATGACGCTGCCGGGCACCGCTGCGATCCCCGCCGTGCACGCCGACCGGCTGCGGGCCTCGGAGGCGACCGGCGCGGAGGCGGTGCGGCTCGCGCGACAGACGAAGCTGACACCCGACAAGATCATCACCGCGCAGTCGGTGGAGAACGCGCTGCGCGTGCTCTTGGCGCTCGGCGGCTCGACCAACGGCGTCATCCACCTCGCGGCGATCGCGGGGCGGCTCGGGATCAAGCTCGACTTGCGGCGCCTGAACGAGCTCTCCGACACGACACCGGTTCTCGCGGCGGTGAAACCCGCGGGCACCGAGTTCTACATGGAGGACTTCTTTACCGCCGGCGGTATCGGCGCCGTCATGCGCGAGTTGAAGCCGCTGCTGCATCTCGACTGCCGCACGGTCTCGGGCGAGACGCTCGGAACTCGGCTCGCGGTGCTCGAGGGCGCCTATGTCGACCGCCGTGTCATCAAATCCCGCGAGGCACCGCACGAGCCGCAGGGCGGGCTCGTGGCGCTGTTCGGCTCGCTGGCGCCGGCCGGCTGCATCCTGAAACGTTCGGCTGCTACGCCGGCGCTGTTCGAGACGGAGGCCCGCGCCATCGTGTTTTCTTCCCTCGAGGACATGGCGGCGCGGATCGACGACCCGACCCTCGACGTCGCCGAGGACGACATCCTGGTGCTCCAGAGCGCCGGTCCGCGCTCTCCCCACGGCATGCCGGAAGCGGGCTTTTTGCCGATTCCGAAGAAGCTGCTGGCGGCGGGCGTCACCGACATGGTGCGCATCTCGGACGCGCGCATGAGCGGCACGGCCTACGGCACCATCGTGCTGCATGTCGCGCCCGAGGCGGCGGCGGGCGGGCCGATCGGGCTCGTGCGGACCGGCGATCGCATCCGCCTGAGCGTCAAGGCGCGGACGATCGACCTGCTGGTCGACGCCAGGGAGCTCGCCAGGCGCAAGGCGGCGGCAAGGGCAGAAGATGCGGGCCCGCTTCTCCGCGGCTACGACAAGCTCTTCCGGACGACCGTGCTGCAGGCGCCCGAGGGGTGCGACTTCGATTTCCTGAGGAAGGTGTGAGGGCTCCTCATCCCTCCATCACCTTGCCGCCGATGATCCGCATGCGGCCGCGCACGAGGGCAATGTCGGCGCCGGTAGCCTCGACCGAGATGCGCACGTCGTAGAGTGCGTTGCGGCCCTGCCGGTAGGTCTCGACCACGTCGGCGATGAGCCGGTCGCCGACCTCGGCCGGCCCGACGATGTCGATCGTCGCGCCGGCCGTCACCGCCTTCTCGTTGGCGGCGTTGCAGGTCCACCCGAAGCTCATGTCGGCAAGCGTGAAGATGACGCCGCCGTGACAGGTGCCGAACGTGTTCGCCATCGCGGGCAACACGACCATGGCGAGCCGCGAGCGGCCCGGAACAGCCTGGAGCACCACCATGCCCATCTCCCGGAACACGGGGTTGCGCGTCGCCATGAAGTCCATCATCTCGCGACGGGTCGGTTTTGGCTCGGTCGGCATGGCGGGCTCTGGGCCTTCTGACGCTCGGTGGACAAGGGGCGGCGGGCTGCGCCAAACATCGTGACCTGCCACCTTCTATAGGCGGAGGGAGGCGGCGATGGCAAAATGGGCCGCGGCGGAGGACATCCATCCATGGCAAAATCCAAGTCTATTCCACGTCTGCCGGTCGCCCTTGCCGATATCGAGCAGGCGTTCGGAGTGCTGCGCGGCGCGGTGCTCGACACCGACCTCGACCAGAGCCGCACGCTCGGCGAGATGCTCGGCTGCACGATCTGGCTGAAGTTTGAGAACCTTCAGTTCACCGCCTCGTTCAAGGAGCGCGGCGCACTCAATCGGCTCTCCGCCCTCACCGAGGCCGAGCGCAGGCGCGGCGTCATCGCGATGTCGGCGGGCAACCACGCCCAGGGCGTGGCGTACCATGCGACACGGCTCGGCATCCCATCGACCATCGTCATGCCGATCGGAACGCCGATGGTGAAGGCCGAGAACACGCGCCGCCACGGCGCCGAGGTGATCATGCACGGCGCGACGCTCGAGGAGGCCGGGCAGTTCGCGCGTGCCCGCGGCGAGAAGAACGGCTCGACCTTCGTTCATCCCTACGACGACCCGCTGATCATCGCCGGGCAGGGGACGATCGGCCTCGAGATGCTGAAGGTGGTGCCGGCACTCGACACGCTCGTGGTGCCGATCGGCGGCGGCGGCCTCATCTCGGGCATCGCGACGGCGGCCAAGGCGGTGAAACCGTCGATCCGCATCATCGGCGTGCAGGCGCGGCTCTATCCGTCGATGTACAACGTGATCAAGGGCACGGAGCTTCCGATGCGGGGCGACACGCTCGCCGAAGGCATCGCGGTCAAGGCACCAGGCAAGCTCACTACGGAGATCGTGCGCGCGCTCGTCGACGACATCGTGCTCGTCAGCGAGAGCGAGATCGAGCGGGCGGTGTCGCTGCTGATCAACATCGAGAAGACGGTGGTCGAGGGCGCGGGTGCCGCAGGCCTGGCGGCGGTGATCGCCCACCGGGCGCTGTTTGCGGGCCGCACGGTTGGGATCGTGCTCTGCGGCGGCAACATCGACACGCGGCTGCTGGCGAGCGTGCTGACGCGCGAGCTTGCGCGCGAGGGCCGACTCTCGCAGCTCACCATCGATATCGTCGACCGGCCGGGGCAGCTCGCCCGGGTCGCGGCGCTGCTCGGGGAGGTCGGCGCCAACATCGTCGAGGTCTCGCACCAGCGCACGTTCTCGGACCTGCCCGCCAAGGGCACGCTGCTCGAGGTCGTGATCGAGACGCGCGACCGCGCGCATCTCGAGGCGACCGTCGCGGCGCTCAAAGCCGCGGGCTTCGAGGTCGAGGAGCAGTCCAATCCGGGCGGGACGTACTGAGAGGACCGGGGGCAGCCCCGGCCCCTTCGCTCGGAGCTTGTCGACAGCAATTATCCCCGGGGACTGACCCCTATGGCATCATTTTGCACGAAGACGCGGCCCTTGCGGACCGCGCCTCGAGCTATTCCGGCGGTTACTCGCCGCGGCTATTTCAGCGGCTCGGGGCTCGATTGGCCGCCGAACTTGTGGCGCAGGCCGAGCGAGATGATGTCGACGCTGGCATCGACATTGCCGACGAGGCGAAGTCCGCCCTCGGTGCGGTCGAGCCGCGCGTCGTCGACGAAGATGTGCGTGTAGGCGAGGTCGATGCTGGTCGCCGGCGACCACGCGTAGCTCGCACCGATGCTGGCCCAGAAACGGTCGCTGTCGGGCACGCGCGGGGTGCGCTCGCTCGGGTTCTGGATCGGCGAGATCTCGTAGGCGAGGCCGCCGCGAAGCGTCAGGCTCGGTGAGTAGGCGTATTCGGCACCGAGCGAGAACAGCCAGCCGTCGTGCCAGTTGAGCGCGATCGAATTGACGACGGCGCCCGCTCCCGCGCAGAAGCCGCCGGCCTGCTTGCAGACGATATTGAGCCTTTCGAGGCGGCTCCAGTTGGTCCACTCGACCGTGCCGAGCAGCGTCCACTTGGGATCGAGCGCCTGGCGAAGGCTGAGCGTGACGACCTCGGGCAAGGTCACATCGGCGGTGATGCCGGCCGAAGGCAATGCCCCGGAAACGATGGAGATCGTCCCGTCCAATCTGTGGTCGAGAGCCGAGCGGAAACCGAGGCCGAGGGCGGTGCCTTGGCGCGGAGCCCACATCACGCCGAGCGTGAAGCCGACGGCGATGTCGTCGCCCTCGACAGTGATGCTCTGCGAGCCCAGCGCTGGTGAGGCGGCCTGCTTCAACTTCGCATCGATGTACTCGATCTGCACGCCGGCGCCGACCGCAACCGTAGGGGTAAGCATATAGCCGAGGGTCGGATTGAAGTTGTAGGTCTTGATGCTCGAGGTGCGCGCGAAGTTGCGGCCCGACCAGTTCGGGTTCTCCGGCTCGGTGACGAGGCCGAACGGCGAGTTGATGCCGAGCGCCAGCACAGCCTTGTCGTTCAGGCGATAGGCCGCGTAGGACGCCGGCACGATGGCGTCCTTGGCGATGTCGCCGCTCGCATTGCTGAGACCGAGCAGGGCCGGCGTCGTCCCCGGCTGGGCGGTGATCTTCGATTCCGGAATGATCACCGCATAGTTCGAATCCGTCGACAGCCCCGAGGGCGCGAACGCGGCCGCGGCGGAGTTCCAGAACATTGTGCTGAGCGAGCTGCCCGCCGCGCTGCCCGCGAACGAGGCGCCCTGGTGCAGCGTCGACTGCTCGCGGACCGCAAAGCCGCCGGCGAGCGCACTCGACGCGAGCGCGCCGACAGCGACGGAATTCAGCAGGATGTTGATGTAGGTGCGTCGTGCGATCGACATGGCGATTGGTCCCCCTCGCATTTCTGGTGGCGACAGAGGATGATTCGTCGATGCCGCGCAATGATTTGCCTGCTCCGAGGGCAGGCGGCAGTGGCAAGGGTCCCGCGACGTGGCCGGACAGCATCGGTCCGGCGAAGCCGCGATCCGGGTCCCACAAGGCAACCACGATGAAATAGAGGAGGCGGGTCGCATCCGGGTTCGATATCGTATCCCAACCCGCGACCCCGAGTGCCGATAATGCAAGAGACCGTCACCGCCCCGCCCACCGACCGCAAGACCCAGCTCGCCATCCTCCGCGAACTCGAGCGCAAAGTGCTGTGGCTCTCGACCTACCTCATCCATCATGCCAACCACGAGGTCGACCGCGGCGACGGCCTGAAGGTCGGCGGCCACCAGGCCTCCTCCGCCTCGCTCGCAACGATCATGACCGCGCTCTACTTCCACATCCTGCGACCCGAGGACCGGGTGGCGGTGAAGCCGCACGCGAGCCCGGTTTTCCACGCGATCCAATACCTGCTCGGCAACCAGACCCGCGCCAAGCTCGAAAACTTCCGCGGCTTCGGCGGCGCGCAGAGCTATCCCTCCCGCACCAAGGACGAGGATGATGTGGACTTCTCGACCGGCTCGGTCGGCCTCGGCGTGGCTGCGACCGGCTTTGCGGCGCTGGTGCAGGACTACGTCCACGCCAAGGGCTGGTCCAGGGACTGGCCGAAAGGCCGCATGGTCTCGCTGATGGGCGATGCCGAGATCGACGAGGGCAACATCCACGAGGCGCTGCTCGAATACTGGAAGCACGGGCTCTCGAACACGTGGTGGGTCGTCGACTACAACCGCCAGAGCCTCGACTCGGTCGTCTCCGACCGGCTGTTCATGAAGGTCGCAGGGCTTTTCGAGAACCTCGGCTGGAAGGTCGTCCTGCTGAAATACGGCAAGCTGCTCGAGGCGGCGTTCCGCCAGCCGGGCGGGGAGCAGCTCCGCCAGTGGATCGACGACTGTCCGAACCAGCTCTACTCGGCACTGGTGTTCCAGGGCGGCGCGGCCTGGCGCAAGCAGCTCGAAGGCGATCTCGCCGGCAAGCCGGATACGCTGCGGATCATCCGCGCGCTCGACGATGCGGCGCTCGCCCGCCTCATGACCAATCTCGGCGGCCAGGACCTCGAGACCATCCTCGAGACGTTCGAGCACGCGCCCCGGGATCGCCCGGTGTGCTTCATCGCCTACACGGTGAAGGGCGCGGGCCTGCCGTTCGCCGGTCACAAGGATAATCACTCCGGGCTGATGACGAAGGCCCAGATGCAGGCCTTCCGGCAGGCGAACGGCATCAACCAGGGCGAGGAGTGGGAGCCCTACGCCGGCCTCACGCTGCCGCGTGCGGAGATCGAGGCGTTCCTCGATCGCGTGCCGTTCAACGCCAAGGGCACGCGGCGGTTCTCGGCGCCGAGGGTCCCGGTTCCCGAGATCTCGATCATCGAGACGAAGAGCGCGATGTCGACCCAGACGGGCTTCGGCCGCATTCTCGACGAGCTGGCGCGCGGGTCGTCCGAGCTTGCCGAGCGCATCGTCACCACCTCGCCGGACGTCACCGTCTCGACCAACCTCGGGCCTTGGGTAAACCGGCGCGGTCTCTTCTCGATGCAGAGCAAGGAGGACGTGTTCAAGGAGCGGGGGCTGATGAGCCCGCAGAAGTGGGAGATGAGCCCGGCCGGACAGCACATCGAGCTCGGCATCGCCGAGATGAACCTGTTCCTCACGCTCGCCGCCGCCGGCCTCTCGCACACGCTCTTCGGCGAGCGGCTGATCCCGATCGGCACCGTCTACGATCCCTTCATCTGCCGCGGGCTCGATGCGCTGAACTATGCCTGCTACCAGGACGCTCGGTTCATCCTGGTCGCGACACCCTCGGGCCTCACGCTCGCGCCCGAAGGCGGCGCGCACCAGTCGGTCGGCACGCCGCTGATCGGCATGGCGCAGGACGGTCTCGCATCATTCGAGCCGGCGTTCATCGACGAGCTCTGCGTCATCATGGGCTGGGCGTTCGAGTATCTGCAACGCGACGGCGCGGCGGCGACAACGGAACACTGGCTGCGCGACGAGACCGGCGGATCGGTCTATCTCCGCCTCTCGACGCGGCCGCTCGAACAGCCGGCGCGGCCGGTGACCGCCGCCTTCCGCCAGGATATCATCGACGGCGGCTACTGGCTTCGCCCGCCGGATCCGCATACCCAGATCGCCATCGTCACCATGGGTGCCGTGGCGCCCGAGGCGATCCAGGCCGCGGGCCTCCTCGCCGAGGACCAGCGCGGCGTCGGCGTGCTCGCGGTGACCTCCGCGGACCGACTGTCGGCCGGCTGGCACGGCGCTGAGCGCGCGCGGGAGAACGGCCGGCCGGGCGTCCGCGCCCACGTCGAGACCCTGCTCGCACGTCTGCCGCGCGATGCCGCGATCGTGACCGTATGCGACGGCTATCCCGAGACGCTGTCGTGGATCGGCGGCGTGCACGGCCATCGCGTCAGGGCGCTCGGCGTCGAGCATTTCGGCCAGTCGGGCTCGATCGCGGAGCTCTATGCTCACTATGGTCTCGACGCTCAGGCGATCCTCGCCGCGGCCGAGGGCCTGACCGGGCGGCGCGTCCGCTACCGCAAGGCCGGCTGAGGGGGGGGGGCGGCGCGGCCCGCGGCGCCTCGTCACGCGCAGCGGCGGGTGTCGAGGTTGCGCGGGCCGCCGGCCTGCGATACGAGCGGGGACAAGCCCGGAACCGGATCAGATGAACCAACTCGTGCTCGAATATTTGCCGGTCGCCGTCTTCATTGGCGTCGCGCTCGCCATCGGCCTCGCGCTGATGGTGGCGCCGTTTCTGATCGCGGTGCAGAACCCGGACCCCGAGAAGGTCTCCGCCTACGAGTGCGGCTTCAGCGCCTTCGACGACGCGCGCATGAAGTTCGACGTGCGGTTCTACCTGGTCTCGATCCTGTTCATCATCTTCGACCTCGAGGTCGCCTTCCTGTTCCCCTGGGCGGTCGCCTTCAAGGACATCGGCGCGTTCGGGTTCTGGTCGATGATGGCGTTCCTCGCCGTGCTGACCGTCGGCTTCATCTACGAGTGGCGCAAGGGAGCGCTCGAATGGGATTGATCCTTCCGAGCAACCCGTCCCTCGATCGGCCCGGTGAGGCCGGCTCGGCGCTGGTCAAGCCCGGCGACCGCGGCTTCACGGAGCTGTCGAACGAGCTCGCCGACAAGGGCTTCCTCACGACGACCACGGACGACCTCATCAACTGGGCGCGCACCGGCTCGCTGATGTGGATGACGTTTGGCTTGGCTTGCTGCGCGGTCGAGATGATGCAGGCCTCGATGCCGCGCTACGACGTCGAGCGGTTCGGATTTGCACCCCGCGCCTCGCCCCGCCAGTCCGACGTGATGATCGTCGCCGGCACGCTCACCAACAAGATGGCGCCTGCGCTGCGCAAGGTCTACGACCAGATGCCGGAGCCGCGCTACGTCATCTCGATGGGAAGCTGCGCCAACGGCGGCGGCTACTATCATTACAGCTACGCGGTGGTACGCGGCTGCGACCGCATCGTGCCGGTCGACATCTACGTGCCGGGCTGCCCGCCGACGGCCGAGGCACTGGTCTACGGCATCCTGCTGCTGCAGAAGAAGATCCGCCGCACGGGAACCATCGAGCGCTAGCCGAGAGAGACGACCGATGAACGCGTTCGCCAAGGTCGACAAGGAGGCGTTCTACCGTTTCGCGGCCGAGCACGCCGAGCAGCGCTACGAGTACGTGCGGGGGCGGATCGTCCAGCAGATGATCGGTGGGACGAAGCGGCACGGGATTGTTGCCGGCAGGCTCAAGCGCGTTATTGAGGATCAGCTCGACCCGTCACGATGGTCGGCCATCGGCGATCGTGGCGTCGACACCGCTACATCGATCCGCTATCCCGACGTCGTCGTCGAGCCTGCGGTCGAGCCCGGCGACAGCTTGTCGACCCGACGCCCGGTGCTGATCGCAGAGGTTCTTTCGCCATCCACTTCCGCCGCCGATCTGGACGAGAAGCGCTCGAGTATCTCTCGATCGCTACGCTGGAGGCCTACCTCGTGGTCAGCCAGAGCGAGCCGGCAGTGCGGATCTGGGTCCAAAAGCGCGACGGCTCGTTCCCGAAGAGGGCGAAAGAGATCGAGGGCCGGAGCACAGTCGTCAAGGTGAAAACCCGATCACTCGACCTCGCGTTGCCCCTCGCCACCATCTTCGACGGCATTTGCTGAGTTCCGCTCATGGCCTTCCTCAAACTCCGCTGCGAGACCGCCTACTACACCGGTGCCATCCGCACCAACCTGACGCTGCGCCAGCTCGCCAGCAAGCTGAACCGCGTCGGCATGACCGCAATGCTCGGTGACGGCGTGCTCCACATGCGGTGCGGTACCGACATCTGGTCGTTCGACGGCTGGGAAGGGGACGGCCTCGGCCAGATCGGCTGGCTGCGCTTCACCAGCGAGGGCGACATCGGGTCGCTCAGCCGCAAGCTCGCGATCCATGGAGTGCGTCACAAGTTCGATCACAGCCGGCCGCGCGATGTGGACACCGACGATGTTCGCTGCGTGACGCAATACGAGTTCCGCTGGGAAGGGTTCGGCGGCAAGGGCGGCGGTCCGGAGACGGTGCCGACCATCGAGACGTTCGACGAGCAACTGGCTTGATCGCCGCAAGGCCCTGATGAGGACGACAGCTCGATGACGCCAGACCTGACCGCACTCGCCTCCCACATCCAGTCGAGGCTCGGTGGCGCCGTGCTCGAGACCGCGCAGGCCCACGGCGAACTGACCCTGACGGTCGCGCGCGAGGAGATCGTGCCGGTGCTCGGCGTGCTGCGCGATGATCCGAAGTGCCGCTTCGAGGTGCTGATCGACATCTGCGGCGTCGACTGGCCGGCGCGCGCGGAGCGCTTCGACGTCGTCTATCACCTGCTCTCGCCGCGCCTCAATCAGCGCATCCGGGTCAAGCTCGCGACCGACGAGGACCATGCCGTGGCGAGCGCGATCCCCGTCTTCCCAGCCGGCAACTGGTTCGAGCGCGAGGCCTACGACATGTACGGCATCCTGTTCTCGGGCCACCCGGACCTGCGGCGCCTGCTCACCGACTACGGCTTCCAGGGCTATCCGCTGCGCAAGGACTTCCCGCTCACCGGCTACGTCGAGG
>Ga0114938_1001203_pt1 | contig 18116 bp, 20 predicted proteins | sample AshMeaBigSpring_FD_88675 | JGI IMG/M metagenome (GOLD analysis project Ga0114938, IMG submission 88675) | Groundwater microbial communities from Big Spring, Nevada to study Microbial Dark Matter (Phase II) - Ash Meadows Big Spring | ecosystem: Environmental > Aquatic > Deep subsurface >...
CATAATTAAAAAACGCCCCTTCGGCTTGCATGAGTGCCTCATGCGTTCCCTCTTCGACGATTTTCCCTTTATCTAAAACGTAAATATAATCGGCTTTTTTAATCGTGCTGAGTCGATGCGCGATGATAATCGTCGTTTTACCTTCCAAATACGACTCCAACGCACAAAAAAGTTTTGTTTCGGTATGCACGTCCAATGCCGACGTCGATTCGTCCAAAACAACGATATTCGGACGTTGTAAAACCATTCTCGCAATCGAAAGACGCTGTCTTTGTCCTCCGGAAAGCCGAATACCGTGTTTGCCGATCTGCGTTTCAAGACCATCGGGCAACTCGTCAACCAGCGTATCGAGTTGAGCGATACGCAATGCATCTTTCACCAAATCCTCTTCATATGTCTCGTCTAACATTAAATTTTGGGCAATCGTCGCATTAAAAAGTTGCGGATTTTGCAATACCAAAAAGAGATGGTCGCGCACGACGTCTAAACCGATCGTTCGAATCGAAATGCCGTCAAATAAAATATCGCCTTCGTCTAAAGGATAAAGCCCGACTAAAAGATGTGCTAAGGTTGTTTTACCGCTTCCGCTCGCGCCTATTATAGCAATTTTCGATCCCTTCGGAATATGTAAATCGATATGTTCCAATATTTTTTTCTCTCCGTCATAGCTAAAGCTCACGTCTTTCACTTCGATAGCATTCGTTTGCGTACCGATAAACGGATTGTGAAGGTGCTCACCTTTTTTTTCAAGCTGTAAAGCAAAAATTTCGTTCATACGATCGAGCGATTTTTGGGCATTATGGTAAGCGTATTGGATATTTAAAATATCTTGCATCGGAGGCATTAAAACCCACAAATACCCAAAAATTGCCAACATTAACCCGATACTCAAATCCGAATAGGCGACCACGAAAATACTTGCGGCACGGAAAAGTTCAAAACCGGAAAGAAAAATCAAAAATGAAAAGCGATTGGCTCCGTCGCTTTGATAGGTAAACGTAATGGAATGCTCTTTAATCGAGTGAGAATGGCGATGCACCTTGTCGAAAAAAAGCTTTTCTTTATTGGTTGAGCGAATCTGAACAAACATCTCCAACGTTTCGTTCAACGCGTCTTGAAACAATTCAAACGCCTTGTTTTGCTCTTTTTTGAGCTGTGCAACTTTTTTGGCGAACCTCGTCGTAAAAACAATAACGATCGGGTTTAAGATTAAGATAAAAAGAGCTAGTTGCCAATGAATCCATAGCAGTACCGATCCCACACCTAAAATCATTAAAACGGAGATAATCAAACGGCTTACGAAAACACCCAAAAACGTATCGATCGTCTCAATGTCCGTAACCAGCAGCGATGCCGCTTTACCCGCACCGAAAGACTCGAACTGATTCATCGCTACGTTTTTCAAATGGCGCAATGCCTCTTCTCTAACGCGAAACGCAACGTTTTTGGAAACGATCGTAAACAGTTTGGTTTGCCAGTAGTTCAAAAGAAAGAAAACAAATCTTAAAAAAATAACGCTTATCAAAACAATAGCAATATAGATAACGGGAGTTTGCGCATGTGTTAAATACGTATCGATCGTACGGGTTAAAAAACCCGGTTTTTTGAGTAAAACCTCATCCACGAGCATCGGCATTAAAAGCGGAACGGGCGTATTCACGAGGGCTGCGACAAAAGCAACGATATTAGCGGCAATGAGCTCTTTTTTATAGGGTTTAATTAAGCGAAAAAGTGTTTTAAAATCGTAGTGTACTGGCATAAAAATCCGATAAAGGCAAGAGAAAAAACACGCCTCTTGCCTTAGTTTAAAATTTAGCGGGCAAAGTCGACCGCACGCAATTCGCGAATGACGTTGACTTTAATCTCGCCGGGATATTGCACTTTATTCTCGATCTCTTGTGCGATCTCTTTAGCCAATAAAACCGCTTCGTCGTCGTTAATCAATTTAGCATTGGCAATAACGCGAATTTCACGACCGGCATTGATGGCATACACTTGTTTAATGCCTTGTTTATTTTTGGCGATCTCTTCAATGTCTTGAACCCGCTTCAAGAAGCTTTCCAGAACTTCGCGACGTGCTCCCGGACGTGCGGCGGAAAGCGTATCGGCGGCACATACGGCGGCCGATTCGACGGAAGTCGGTTCTTCATGTCCGTGGTGAGCGTAAATCGCATTGATAACGACGTCGTGTTCTTTGTAACGTCGACAAATTTCCGCACCTAAATCCACATGGCTACCCGCCGTTTCATGCGTTAACGCCTTACCGATATCGTGTAAGATTCCCGCACGTCTTGCCAAGAGGACGTCGCCGCCCGTCTCTGCCGCAATAATACCCGCTAAATGGGCTACTTCTAAGGAGTGCCCGAGTGCATTTTGACCGTAACTGGCTCTAAATTTAAGACGACCGATCAATTTAACGATCTCCGGATGCATTTTCGAAAGCCCTAGATCGATAATAATATTTTCGCCCTCTTCCATAAGGCCTTGGTCAAATTCGTCTTTAACTTTTTCATAAATGCCTTCAATACGTGCAGGCTGAATTCGACCGTCTTGCACTAAAAGTTCAATAACTTTGGTCGCAATCGCACGTCTGTAGAGGTTAAAACTGCTCAAAATAATTGCATTAGGCGTATCGTCGATAATAATATCTACCCCTAAAAGCATCTCAAGGGTTTTAATGTTGCGACCCTCTTTACCGATAATACGACCTTTGAGCTCGTCGTCTTTAATATTAACGACGTTAATCAGACGTTCTGCGGCAAATTCGCCCGCAAAACGCGTCGTTGCCTGCGCTAAAATATAGTTTACGCGACGTTTAATATCTTGTTTGGCTTCCTCTTCCAAACGACGCGTCGTATGCGCGATTTCCGCACGCGATTGCTCTTCGACTTTGGCGAGGACGATCTCTTTGGCTTCATTTTGCGTTAAGCCCGCGGATCTCTCCAAGACGATTAACGCTTCATTGACTTTTTGAGCATACTCTTCTTTGAGCTGCAATCCCTCTTCGTATAAACTCGTCGCGTTTCCGTGAAGTTGTTCAAGTTCTTCACGTTCTTTGCCGACTTTTTTTAATTCTTCTTTATAGCTACGCTCTTTTTTTTCTAATTCAAGCATTTTGTCGGTATGCTCTTTTTTCAGAGCGATCGTTCGATCTTCGTATTTACGTTTGGCTTCTAATTCCGCCTCTTTAACTTTTAAATTCGAATTACTAAGAATCAGTTCCGCTTCATGCTCGATGGCTTTAGCTTTGGCTCGTGCTTGAGCGACATGTATCTCATAATTTGCGGCTTCCATCTTTTTGGCGATGAAAAATCCCGCAACGCCGCTGACTAATGCGGCTCCACCTACGGCTAACGACTCTAGGACCATTTTCCCCTCTTTTGATGATAGTATAATACGGGGTTAAATAAATATCGGCTGCAATATCGTGTTCTTCGGATAAACGGCTTTGCGTCATACACAACTCCCTTTGAATAAAAACGATAGGAGGCTTTTTAGCGAGGGTTTGAAAGAAACGATCGTACATTCCCTTTCCGAAACCCACTCTTTTGAATGCCCCGTCAACCCCGATGACGGGCACCACGGCAAGATCAATCTTGGGCTTTAACTTAAAAGAGTTTTTGGGCTCTAAAATGTTAAAGACTCTCTTTTCTAAAGGCAATCTCCATTCTACCATCTTGAAACTAATACCTTCCATAAACGGAACATGTACCTTGCATTTTCTACGCCTACATGTATGAATAACGCTACGAATATCCGCTTCGATCGCAAGCGGATTGTACAAAAGGATCGAACGGACGCGCATGTGAAAAAGAAGCGAAGAGAGTTGACGCTGGAGCAATTTATCCCGCCTGTAACAACCGTTTAAAGTTTCGAGTTTTGCTCTGGCAAAGGCTCGAAAATGGGATTTGCTTTCGAACTTAATTTTTTCCATTGTTGTCACTTTAAGGCTTGTTTGACTACAATCATATCCTTTATAATCTAAAAAAAGGACCATAATGAAACTTTGGGCGACCTTGTTACTTGTCTCGACGCTTCTGCTCTTAGGAGGGTGTTCTTCTGAAAAAAAGAAAACCGATAACCAAACCGAACCCGCTAAAGTGCAAGAAGAAGTGAAAGAAGCGAAAGCGGAAAAAATCGTTCTACACGATGTCAACGGAAAAGAAATCGTCGTAACGCCGATCGAGAAAGGATTTCGATTTTCGGGCTACGAAGACAAAGTTGTTTTAGTGAATTTTTTCGCCACATGGTGTCCTCCGTGCAAAGCCGAAATTCCCCATCTGAACAATCTTCAAGACAAATACAAAGACCGTTTAGTCATTTTGAGCGTTTTATTGGAAGAGAACAAATCGCAAGAAGAACTCAACAGTTTCATTCAATACAACGCTATTAACTACGTCATCGTTAACGGTATCGAAAATTTCAAATTTGCTCAAAGCGTCGGCGGCGTTAAAAATATTCCGCTAATGTTTCTCTACGATAAAAACGGTAAATACTCCACGCATTACGTCGGTGCGATCCCCGAAGAGATGATCGAAGCCGACATTAAAAAAGTACTTTAATGTTTAGCTTTATCAAAAAAGGACTGGAAAAAACACTCGGTTCGATTAAAGATATTTTACCCGAGCGTGTCGAAAAAATCGACAAAACGCTTTTAGAAGAGATCCTCATCGAGTCAGATATTCCTTATGAACTTATCGAAGAGATTCTTTACTACCTTCCTCCCGCTTCTTCCGTCGCAAGAACCGACGTGAGACGCGTTTTAAAAGCTTATTTTACCTATAAATCACCCGAACTTACATGTAAACAAACACCGTTTGTGGAACTGGTTATCGGCGTCAATGGAGCGGGAAAAACGACGACGATCGCCAAATTGGCACACAACTATAAAAAAGCCTCTCAAAGCGTACTTCTGGGTGCGGCGGATACGTTTAGAGCCGCGGCGATCGAGCAACTGAAAAGTTGGGCGGACCGCGTGGACGTCGGTATCGTTTACACAGCACAAGGACATGACCCCTCAGCCGTCGCATACGATACCATTAGCTCCGCGATCGCTAAAAAAATCGACCGCGTCATCATTGATACGGCGGGACGCTTGCACAATCAGATCAACCTTGCCAATGAACTCAAAAAAATCGTACGTATTTGCGATAAAGCACTTCTCGGTGCTCCTCACCGTAAAATTTTAATCCTAGACGGTACGCAAGGCACGTCGGCAATTAACCAAGCCAAAGCCTTCCATGAGATGATCGGCATCGACGCAATCATTATCACGAAATTAGACGGTACCGCCAAAGGCGGATCGCTTTTCGGTATTGCCAAAGCGTTGGAACTTCCGATTCTCTACGTCGGCGTCGGAGAAGGAAAAGACGATTTGATTCCTTTTAATTCCGATGAATACGTCGATACGATTTTAGACGCTATTTTTACGCCCGACCATGGCTAAAAAACAAATCCTCTTCGAGTGCCAAGCCTGTGGGCATCAAAGTGCCAAATGGCTCGGAAAATGTCCCAATTGCGGTGCTTGGGACGAATTTATCGAACTTTCGCAAAAACAAATCGACGTTTTAAAAGAGACCGGATCAAAACCCGAGTCTTCACAAAGCCGAGCCGTTTCCATTACCGAAGTGACGTATGAGCAAATCGAGCGTTTCAGCTCAGGCGACAAAGAGCTCGATCTCGTACTCGGCGGCGGTATCGTCGAAGGAAGTCTCACGCTGATCGGCGGTAGTCCCGGAGTCGGAAAATCGACCCTACTGCTTAAAATTGCGGGAAACTTGGCACGTGAAGGCAAAAAAGTGCTTTACGTCAGCGGTGAAGAGTCTTCAAGCCAAATTAAGCTACGGGCAAATCGCGTCGATAGCAACTACGAAGCACTTTATCTTCTTTCCGAGATCAAACTCGATACGATTTTTGCGGAACTTGAAACACATTCGTATAAAATCTTGATTATCGACTCGATCCAAACCCTTTACAGCGAAAAAATTGCCTCCGCGCCCGGGAGCGTTTCGCAAGTACGCGAAATTACGTTTGAACTGATGCGTTTTGGCAAAGAACGCAATATCGCGATTTTTATTATCGGGCATATTACCAAAGAAGGTGCCATTGCCGGTCCTAGAGTCTTAGAGCATATGGTCGATACCGTTTTGTATTTCGAGGGTGATTCGTCTAGAGAGCTTCGTCTGTTAAGAGGCTTTAAAAATCGTTTCGGAGCAACCAGCGAAGTGGGTATTTTCGAGATGACGAAGGCGGGACTCGTCAGTGCTAAAGACGTCTCTAAAAAATTTTTCACGCGTGGCCGTGCGCAAGCAGGCTCTGCCATTACCGTCTTAATGGAAGGATCGCGTCCGATCGTTTTGGAAGTTCAAGCTTTAGTGAGCGATAGCGGTTATCCCAATCCCAAACGGAGTGCCACGGGATACGAGATCAATCGTCTGACGATGCTTTTAGCCCTTTTAGAGCGAAAACTCGACCTTCCTTTTAATCAGTACGACGTTTTCGTCAATATTGCAGGAGGGATTAAAATCAGCGAAACTTCGGCAGATTTAGCGATTATCGCCGCTATTATCAGCTCGTATCGCAACCGTCCGATTAGTAAAGATACCGTTTTTATCGGCGAAGTCTCACTGATCGGGGACGTACGCGATATTTTCAACCTCGATTTACGCCTTAAAGAAGCAAAATCGCAACACTTCGAAAAAGCGATCGTTCCGTCATTACCGATTGAACCGATTGAAGGCGTTAAGTGTTATCCGATCGATGAAGTCTCAAAATTAATCGAATGGATGTAAAAAAAATTATCGTTTAGACGATATGTCTTATACGAAATTTATTTGGATGAAAAAGGAAGAAAATGGCGGGTAAAAAACCTGAAGACGGCGAAGCCGTCGTTGAGAAAAAAGCAAAAGGCAACACCGTTCTTATCGTGATTATCGCTTTATTGGTTCTTTTATTGGTCGGCGGCGGAGCAGCGGCATTTTTACTTTTAAGCGGCGGTCACGACGAAGCGAGTGCAGATGCGGGACATGCGACGGCACCGCAAGAATCCAAAGCGGCTCCTAAAAAAAGTAGCAGTAAAAAATCGACCGATCACTTGACCGTAGGACCGATGTATCCGATGACGCCTTTTGTCGTCAACTTACTCAGCGAGAGCGGCAATCGCTTTTTAAAAGTCTCGATCGATTTAGAACTTAGCGACGCTAAATTACAACCGGAAATGGATCATAAAAAATCTCTCATTCGCGATATTATTATCCGTACGTTTTCCTCTAAAACATTTGAGGAAGTCAGTACGCTCAAAGGCAAGGACAAGCTCAAAGAAGAGGTGTTGGATAAAATCAACGAAAATCTTTCCGACGGTCAAGTCAAAAATATCTATTTTACCGATTTCGTGGTTCAATGATCGGTATTGATCTCGTATCTATCGCACGCATTACGCATATGCGCGAACGCTTCGGCGATAAAGCGTTCGCAAAATTTTTATCCGAAGAAGAGTTGGCGTTGGTACACAACGATGCGACGGCGGCTGGATTTTATGCCGCTAAAGAGGCGATTTCAAAAGCTTTAGGTATCGGCATTTGTGAACAATGCGGATTTATGGATATTAAACTCCGCAAAGACGTTCGTAACGCACCTTCTTTTACGCTCTCTAAACACCTTGTCGAAGCTTACGAGATTTGCGATCTTTCGCTTTCTATTACGCATGAAAACGGCTTTGCGATTGCGGTAGCCGTCATTGAAGGAAAGAAGCATCAACGTCCGCTTTGGCATTAACCTCCGCCTACAAACTGTAAAAATTCGACTTTATCCTTTTCGTGAAGCTCGAAAGTCTCCCACTGCTCTTTTTTAATCACGTTCATATTAACCGCGGCCGCCATAACTTTCGTTTCAATACCCAAATCCATGATCAAGGCTTGAATGGTTGTCGCGTTCGTCTCTTGCGGAACTCCGTTAATGATTAAGTGCATTTCAATGCTCCTTTTCGAAAACATGCCATTTTAAAGCGTTCTCCCATAAATGCGGGATCGATCAGCGTTTTGATGCGATTTTTTTCTCTTTCATAAGCTTCTTCACTCGCATGTTCGGCAAAAAGTTCCAAAAGTTCGATCAATCCAAAATCGATCAATGCTTTCATTTGCGAACAAAACTCTTTGAGAGAAACACCGTTTTTTTCAAACGCTTTAAACAAATGGCTAAAACAAACGTCATACGTGAGATCCGCATCGGCGAAAAAGGTATCGAAAGTACGTGCTTCGCGTTGAGAGCCTTGAACGAGATCGCTTAATCCAAAGAAAGGATAAACATGATGCTTAGCGTAAACGCGAAGCGAAAAGTCTTCGCGAGCCTCTTTTTGACCGTAATCAAACGTTACAAACTCGAACCGATCGGCACTACGCGCCATCGAAGCAGCGAACGTTTCGTAGGCTAAACACAATTCACCTTTCCGAACGCCGTACTCTTTGGCTTTGAGCAATGTCGATTCGTCCATCGGTTTGAATACCGCTTGATTCGCTTCGATATACAACATCTTATCGTCGTAAATCACTTCACACGCAAAGGCGTCGAAAATTTCGTTGGCAACGAAAAAAGCCTCTTCAACGCTTACTTCTTCGAGGGATTTGACATGCCTTAAAGTAAGAGCATCTCCAAAGGCTTCTTTGAAATAGGCTTTTTGCATACGTTCGTTCTGTTCAAAAGGCTCGGCGATAACAAAGCAAAGCGTTTTCAACCATTCCGGTTTCAGCGTGTAGAGAAACTGAATCATATCGGCAAGGAGATACCCTTTATGCGCACCGATTTCAACGACATGACATGTAGGGCTTAAAAAACCGCTTTCAATCGTCGAAATCAGACGCTTGGCAATCGATCCGCCGAAAAACATACTCGTACTCGCGGCGGTGTAAAAATCGCCCTCTTTTCCGATAGTGCGTTTTTGCGTATAATAGCCTCGATCGCCGTAGAGCCATTCGTACATGTAAGCACTAAATTTCAACGTTTATCCAAGTGCCTTACATGCACGCTCTAAGCGTTTAAAGCCTTCATTCATCTCCTCTTTGGAAATGGTTAGAGGCGGTAAGAATCGAAGCGTATTTTGTCCTGCTTTTAAAACCAAAACGCCTTCTTCAAAAGCTTTTTTAATCATACCCGCCAAAATATCGCCGCTTTTGCATCGAAGTCCTCGCATGAGTCCTAGTCCTTCAACGCTTTCGAATAAACTCGGAAACGCTTGACACGTCGCTTTTAATTTTGCATCGAAATAGATCAACGCCTCATCGAGCATACCGCTTTGTTTATACTCTTCCAAAATAGCTAAAGCTTCTAAACCCGCACGCGTCGAGAGAAAATTGCCTCCAAACGTACTGCCGTGATCCCCCGCTTCAAAGATGTCTTTGTGCTTCGTAATCACCGCTCCGATGGGAACGCCGCCTGCTAGACCTTTCGCAAGGGTAATAATATCCGGTTCGATTTCGTACAACGTCGTCGCCAAAAATTCGCCGCTTCGAAAGACGCCGCTTTGCACTTCGTCGATAATCAGCAAAATCTCTTTCGTTTTTAAAAATGCCGCGAGTGCTTGAATCTCCTCTTTCGGAAACGCTTTGACGCCGCCTTCGCCTTGTACGAGTTCCAACATGACAGCTACGGTTTCATCGTCGATACTGTTGTAAAGATCCGCAATCGCTTTGGTATAAGAAAAACCTTCAGGATACGGTGCAAAGGCTGTTTTATGAAAACTCTCTTGCCCCGTCGCTTTCACCGTCGTAATCGTACGACCGTGAAACGAATGCTCTAAAGTTAACACTTTATAGCGTTTATTGGCAAATCTTTTTTCGCCGTATTTACGGGCTAATTTAATGGCACCTTCGTTTGCCTCTGCCCCCGAGTTTCCAAAGAAAACCGCAACGTCAAATCCGGTAAGTTCATGAATTTTTTGAGCCAATTTTGCCTGAGGTTCTATCATGTAGAGGTTTGAAGTATGAATCAAATGACGCGCTTGGTCACTAATCGCATCGGCGAGCCTTTGATTGCCGTGCCCTACGCTGACGACGCCGATACCGCTCGTGAAGTCGATATAATCCCTTCCCTTGTCGTCAAACAGCGTTGCGTTGATGCCGTGTTTAAAATTGACATAGTTTCTTGCATAAGTATGCAACACGTACGTTTTGTCCATGGTTTCAAAATCCATTGGCTACTCCTCTAAAAAAATGCAATTATAGCAAATGCCTACCTAATTTTGGGCAAATTCCATTTTTTATAATAGGCAAGCAACCGAAGCGAAACCCCGAAGATAAAAACGACCATAAATGCAACGTATCCTTGAATGCCTAAAGCGTCAAACGTAAATAAAATCGCACCGACGAGCAAAGAGACCGTACCGTAAAATTCGCTGGTGAGTAAAAAAGGCACGCGATTGAGTAAAATATCGCGAAGAACGCCGCCGCCTACGGCCGTAATGAGTGCCATTAATACGACCCCGAAAAAATTGAAGTCCGCTTGTAAGCCGATGAGTGCGCCTGAAATAGAAAAAGAAACCAGTCCCAAAGTATCGCTGATAATAAAATAAAACGTCTTCTCGATTTCGTCTTTTTGATGCAACCGAAGTACAATGCTCAGAACAATCACGCCGATAACTAACAACGACGGGAGAAGATGCGTAAACGTATAAGGAGTTCTTTCAACGATCGTATCGCGTACGATCCCGCCGCCTAAAGCCGTTAAAAAAGAGGCAATAAAAATACCCAAAAGATCCAAACGCTCCTTGACCGCCACGTAAAAACCGCTAAGGGCAAAAGCTACGGTTCCGATAATCTCAGCGACTTCCAACTCAACCATGCGTTCCCTTTAACGTCTCCAAATACCGCTCCAAAATGACTTTTGCCGCAATAGAATCGATGCGTCCGTCACGTTTTTGACGCATGACGCCTTGCATCATCTCTTTGGCTTCAGAACTAGAGCCGTATTCGTCTTGATAAACGACTTCGCCGTTAAAATGCAATAGCCCGACGAAGTGTTCGATGCGTCGTTTCATCTCCGCTTCGCTACTGCCGCCTTTGGGTAATCCTACAATCAAAAGGTCGATATTCCACGTCGTTAAAAACGTATCTACTTCGCGTGCGGCTTGATCGCGATTTTTTCGCAAAATCGCTTCTTGAGGCATGACGAGAGACTCGCCTAAACACAATGCCGTACCGATTCGTTTTAAACCGATATCGATCGCCGCTATTTTTTTCATCTTAGACTTCTCATCGGCAACGCAAATACTCCAAACGCGTTTCGTCCCATAACGCTTTGGCGTTGTAGTTAGGAACCAATCCGTTAGGCGATTTTTGCGACAAAGGGTTCTTGGCCGCCTCGATCATATAGTGCGGCATATAATTGGGCTTTCCGAGCGATTCTAAAAAGTGACATGTAGAGGCTAAATGATCCAATTTGTCACGTAAAACGCTCGCAAACCGATCACGCTTTTTGGCGTCAAGCGGACTAAAATAGGTCACTTTCAAGGTATCTAAAACGCTACGTGCCGATTTATCGGCAACGCGTAAACTATCAAAATACCCGTACGCCGTTGCCGTTAAGTACAAATCCGCCGCTTGGTCGTATTTTTCCTCTTGAATACAATAGGCACTGGAGGCAAATAAAAGATCCGCAGAGAGTTTATTAACGATTTCGACGCGCTCTAAACATCGGTTCGACCAAGGCTCCGACGCGTGTTCTTCCTCGAAAGGATTGCTTGCGGACCAAAGCACTAAGGGGACTAAAAACGTTAAAACAATGCCTTTCATCGGAGCCCTTTTCTTCACCACGTTAATCTTGCCAAGCTTTACAGACATCGACCCAACCGCAAGAGCGTGCATACGTTTGCAACGAAGGAATGTCTAAGGCAAGTGCACTATTAGCACTTCCGGCGGCAGGATACACCGTATCGAAACGTTGCAACGAAACGTCCAAAAAGACGCGTACGTTTTCCTGAATACCGAAAGGACAAACGCCTCCGATTGCATGTCCGATCAAAGGTTCGACCTCTTCGGCTTTGAGCATTTTTGCTTTGATCGCGAAACGTTCTTTAAACTTTTGATTGTCGACTTTTGCGTCTCCTGCGGTAACGATCAACAATGCACCGCCTTGTTCGTCGTAAAACGAAAGCGTTTTAGCAATCTGTTTCGGCTCACATCCCAAGGCACGTGCCGCCAACTCGACGGTTGCGCTCGAAACGTCAAATTCGATAATCTTATTTTCCAAACCGTACGTTCGAAAATAAGCCCTTACTTGTTCTATCGCCATAATTGCGCCTTTATAAAACCGAACTCAACATTTTGATACTCAACGCCATTAAAAGAAGCGCAAAAATCTTTTTCAACTTTGAAACCGGAAGATTATGCGCCATTTTAGCACCCCACGGAGCCGTAAAAAAACTTACAAGCGAAATTAAAATTACGGCAGGCAGGTAAACGTAACCCAATTGTAAACCGGCACTGCCTTCGTGAAGCATTCCGTTGAACATGTAACCGATCGTACCCGCGATAGAAAGCGGAAAACCGATTGCCGCTGAAGTCGCAATCGCCTTTTTAAGATCAACGTTTTGCCACACCAAAAACGGTACCGTTAAAGAACCGCCGCCGATCGAAACGAGCGCAGAGACGATACCGATAAATAAACCGCCGCCAAAGAGCCCTTTGGTTCCGACGATTTGTTGTGAAGGTTTCGGCTTTTTATCCACCGCCATTTGAATCGAAACGTATGCCATAAAAACCGCGAAAAAGATTGCAAGTTGAGCCGATTTCATAGACGCCGCTAAAAACGTTGCTCCAAACGTACCGATAACGACTCCGGAGGCCATCACTTTAACGATGCTCCATTGAACCGCACCCCTTTTGTGATGCGCGCGCATACTGGCAAACGACGTCATCACGATAGATGCCATCGATGTTCCTAACGCCATATGAACGACTTGCTCAACCGCAACGCCTTGTGCCAAAAAAATCGTCGTTAACGCCGGAACCATAATACCTCCGCCGCCGATACCCAATAATCCCGCCATAAAGCCGACGACGGCTCCCAAAATTAAAAAAGCGATAATCCACTCAAAACCCATCGTTGTATCCTTTAAATACGAATAATACGTCCGTTTTCAACTTTGATTTTGCCTAAACACTCATACTCAAAAATCAGATCGGCAAATTTTTCAACCGCTTCGTGATACAACGGTTGCGTTTCGCAATACGCTAAAAAAGAATCTTTACATGTAAACGTCGTAAAACCTAATTTTTCGACGAATGCGTCGATATCTAAAATCGGTGTCGCCAATCCTTGACGCAGTAAATCATTCGTCGCTTCGCTCTCGCCTAAGCGATGCGGAAAAACAAAAATCGGCTTTTTCATTTTAAGCGCATACTGAATACTGTGCATTGTACCGCTTTTACGATCGGCTTGCGTCACGATCAATGCTTCGCCTAATGCGACGATCAATTCGTTGCGTTGCGGAAAAGCCCATTTCAAAGAAGGTGCACCCGCTTCAAATTGGCTCAAAACCAATCCTTGCGATTCCATCGATTCGATCATCTTGCGATTGAGGGAAGGATAGCGAATATCCAACCCCGTTCCGGCAACCATAATCGTCTTATCCAAACCGGCACCCGAATGGGCAGTCGCATCGACGCCTTGCGCCCCTCCGCTGACGATGCACGCACCCGCGTTCGCAAGTTTTGATGCTAGCATATGCGTCATCGTTTTGGTGTACGCAAACGGATGTCTCGTTCCGACGATCGAAATTTTTCGTTTTTGCAACAATTCGGTCCGTCCGAGGTAAAAAAGAGTCTCGGGATAGACTTTCATCGCGTCGCATTCCGTGATATGAAAGTCTATCGTTTGAATCATCACAAATCTTTAAGATAGACCAAATCCAAACCTTCTAAAAGATCGCTCGAATCTTTAAGAACCTCTAACGTACTTTTATGCGGATGTCCGATCGCAATGGCGTATCCGTTTCGTTTCGCTTTCGTAACGGCTTCTTTGAGTTGCGTTCGAATAGCGTTTTTATCCAAATTGTTGTCTAAAAAGACGTCTCTGGAGTAACAAAACATATCGTATTTTTTGCATACCGCACCGACTTTTGAATTGCCGATCGTTCGACTATCGACAAAGAGCAAATCGTGCGCTTTCATCACTTTAATCAAGCGATCCATTGCGTTGTAATCGGCGGTATAGGTTCCGCCCGTATGGTTATTGTAATATTTGATATGCGGAAACCACGCTTTAATACGGCTAATACGTTTCTCGATCACGTCGCTCGAATCGAGCGTCGTTAAGGTTTCCGGTTCCGGAGACGAATAATTTTTCGACTCCATCGGAAGGTGAATCATTGCAAATTCAAACTCGTACGAGAGCCGTACGGTTTCAGGGTGTCCTTTTGTCGGAGGGAAAAAAGAAGGCGTCACTTTATACGGAATCTCTTTAATGAGACGTGTTTGCCACGGAAAAGAGACGTCGTCGATAATAATCGCTAAACGCGGCGTCGTTCCGACAGGATACGTTTTGCGCATCACTTCGGAGTGTTTCGTCGTTTTAGCCGCTTTAACGTTTTGCTCGTAATCTTGTGCTTCGGACAGCATCGGAGCTTTAATCTCTTCTTCTTTATGCAAAGGCATCGCCGTATTATTGTGCTCACTTGCCTCTACGGAAGTATTTTGCTCCATTTTCTGTTCCGGGAGCGGCGGAAGCTCTTCGGCTCGACTCACGTTCAATTCACCGGTAGAAGAAGTCGGCGGCGTAGCCAAAGACGCTAAACGCATTTTTTCATCGTCTAACATCTGTTTCATTTTGCGCATTAACTCTTCGTTAGAAGTACTGTTTTGCTTTTGCACCGTTTGATAATGCGCGTACGAAGTCGTCATATAGACGTAAACTCCGAAAGAGAGGATCATGACGGTCATGACCAACATTACTATCAGACTGTATCGTTTCAATGCACGCGAACGAACTTCTTTAGGCGAAGAGGCAACGTTATTGGAACTCTTTTCTTTATTTTTTTTTACCATCACTGCTTACACACTACTTTCCAAGAATAACTTCGACCTCTAATAACTCAAGATTTTGATTCGTTTGTGAGGTGATTTTCACGTCTTCAACTTTGGTATATTTACGAATAACCGCAATCAAATCATTGCGTAAATCGTCCATATAGGGAAGTTTGCAGCTTGCTCGTTCATGGGCAAGCATAATCTTCAAACGGTTTTTGGCGACATCGGCACTGTTTTTGTTGCGACCGAAAAAACTATCCAAGAAACTCATTTAAAGATTCCTTTCAATGTTGCAAGAATTCCTTTCTTTGCACGAATGTCCAAAAATTCCACTTCTTCGCCCAAAATACGACGGGCTATGTTGCGATAGGCTTCGGCAGAGAGGGATTTGTCTTTATTGACGATGGGTGAACCCGTGTTGGTAGAGGTAATAATATCTTCATCGTCCGGAACGATACCGATCAAAGGGAGTGCCAAAATACTTAAAACATCATCGACGCTGAGCATATTTCCGGCATCGACCATCTCAGGCTTAATACGGTTGATGATGATATGTTTTTCGACCTCTTGCCCATTCGTCGCTTTTTCGCTTTTCGCATCGATAATACCGATAACTCTATCGGCATCGCGAACGGAACTCACGTCCGGAGTCGAAACGATTAACGCGCGATCGGCTAAAAAGATCGAATGCTCAAAACCGCTTTCGATACCTGCGGGCGAATCAATCATCACGATATCAAAGCTCTCCTTGAGATTTTCGATCAACGCTTTGACTTTATCTTTATTTAAAATATCTTTATCTTTGGTTTGGCTTGCGGGTAAGAAATAAAGCGTTTTCGATTTTTTATCGTTGATCAACGCTTGCGCAAGGTTGCATCGCCCTTCCATAACATCAACGACGTCGTAAACGATGCGATTTTCAAGTCCCAAAATCATATCCAAATTTCGCAGACCGATATCAAAGTCGATGGCAACCACTTTTTTGCCTAAATTTGCAAGTCCGACGGCAAGATTAGCGGTGGTGGTGGATTTCCCCACCCCGCCTTTACCCGACGTTACGGTAATAACGATACCCATGTAACCTCTTTGATACGATTTAGTTTTTGTCTTTGTTGATAATCTTTTTAGACGTAATCCAAGGCATCATCGCTCTGAGTTTTTCGCCTGTTTGATTGAGTAAACTTCGTTCCGTTTTAGCACGTTCTGCGTTCATACGCGTATAACCTGCTTTGCGTTCCAAAATAAAGTCTTTGGCAAAACGTCCGTCTTGGATTTCCGCCAAAATCTCTTTCATCGCCGCTTTTGATTCGGCATTGATAACGCGTTTACCGCTCACGTAATCGCCGTACTCCGCCGTATTGGAGATGGAGTAACGCATATCGGCAATACCGCCTTGGTACATCAAATCAACGATCAATTTAAGCTCGTGTAAGCACTCGAAATACGCCATTTCAGGCTCATATCCCGCTTCAACGAGCGTATTAAATCCTGCTTCGACCAAAGACGTTACGCCGCCGCAAAGAACCGCTTGCTCGCCGAAAAGATCGGTTTCGGTTTCGTCTTTAAACGTCGTTTCGATGATACCCGTTCGACCGCCGCCGATAGCCGATGCATAACTGAGTGCCAATGCTTTCGCTTTACCCGTTGCGTCTTGATCGACGGCAATAAGATCGGGGATGCCGCCGCCGTTGACAAATTCGCTTCGGACCGTATGTCCGGGAGCTTTAGGGGCGATCATGATACAATCGACGCCTTTAGGGGTGATAATCTGACCGTAATGGATGTTAAAACCGTGTCCGAACGCAATCGCTTTACCGGCACTTAAGTTGGGTTTGATTTCCGCCGCAAAAACATCGCTTTGCATTTCGTCGGGTAATAAGATCATAATTACGTCGGCGTATTTTGTCGCTTCGGCAACACTCATGACGTTAAAACCCTTTGCTTCCGCTTTCGCCCATGAACTGCCTTCTTTACGAAGACCGACGACGACTTCTACGCCGCTATCGCGAAGATTTTCCGCATGTGCATGTCCTTGAGAACCAAAACCGATCATCGCTACTTTTTTTGAGCGAATAATGCTTAAATCACAATCTTTGTCATAGTAGACGGTAATTGCCATAACAGATCCTTGTCGTATAAATTTCACGCATTTTACAGAAGAGTTACTTAAAAACTTTACAACGCCATCTAAAAGGAAACTATAAAGCAAGACGAGATAAAATGTGACTTATAACATTCTTTATGCAGGATCGGTCATGGACGAAAATATTTTAAAAAAAATCAAAGCTTTACCGCCGCTTGACGATACCGTGTTAAAAATCCAACGCATTTGCGTCGATAAGAACAGTTCCCTTTCCGATTTGGTACAAGTCGTCGAGAGCGATCCGATGTTAACCGCCAACATTCTCAAATCGTCCAATTCGCCGCTGTACGGTTTTAGCCGAGAAATTAAGAATATCGCTCACGCCGTATCTTTGTTCGGCATGGCAACGGTACGGGGTTTTGCGCTTTCAAGTGCCATTAAACAAAATATTAAAATCAATTTAGAGCCCTACAACATCAATAACAATATTTTCCTTGATATTAGCACTTTGCAAAGTATGTTTATGTTTAAGTGGTACTCTAAAGTCGATAAATCCCTCCTCGACATTCTCCAACCCGCATCATTTATGATGGAAGTCGGGAAGATTATTATTGCGCATGAACTTATCGAGCGCCGCAAAGATCAAGCTTTTCAGGAAGATCTTTTAAAAGTGACCTCGCTCGATGCACTTGATGCCTTGGAAAAAGAGTACGTCGGATTTTCCAACGAAGAGATTACCGCTAAGATTTTTGAACAATGGAACTTGGAAAGCGAACTTGTGGAAGCGATTCAATATTCACGCACGCCCGACAAAGCACCCGAACATATCAAGGTTTGCGCACGCGCTTTACATGTCGTACAAACCGCCGTTAATATTTTCGCCCAACTGAGCGACGCTTCTATTCAAAACGCCTTAGTGCTTTTAGACGAATATCGTCTTCAAAAAGAGCCGTTTTTAGAAACGTACGAGCAATTTATACAGTGAGAGATTTTCTTTTAAGTTTGAGTCGCGGAGTGGC
>Ga0114938_1001204_pt1 | contig 18113 bp, 18 predicted proteins | sample AshMeaBigSpring_FD_88675 | JGI IMG/M metagenome (GOLD analysis project Ga0114938, IMG submission 88675) | Groundwater microbial communities from Big Spring, Nevada to study Microbial Dark Matter (Phase II) - Ash Meadows Big Spring | ecosystem: Environmental > Aquatic > Deep subsurface >...
GCATCGGTGCGGGTTTCGTCCCGCAGGTCCTCGACACCGACGTCTACGACGAGGTCGTCCAGGTCGCCAACGACGAGGCGTTGGGCACCGCCCGGCGTGCCGCCCGCGAGGACGGCCTGCTCGTCGGCATCTCCTCGGGCGCGGCGATCTGGGCGGCGCTGCAGGTGGCCCGCCGTCCCGAGAACGCCGGCACGCTGGTGGTCGTGGTGATCCCCTCGTTCGGCGAGCGGTACCTGTCCACGGCTCTGTTCGCCGACCTCGCCACCTGAGGCGCGGCGTGCTGCGGCGGATGCGGCGCGACGTCGCCGCCGTCCTCGAGCGCGACCCCGCGGCTCGGACCCCGTGGGAGGTGGCGCTGCTCTACCCCGGCCTGCACGCGGTCTGGTCGCACCGGGCCAGCCACTGGCTGTGGCAGCGGGGGGCGCGGTTCGGGGCCCGGGCGCTGTCGCAGGCCACCCGGTGGGCGACCGGGATCGAGATCCACCCGGCGGCCACGATCGGTGAGGGCGTGTTCATCGACCACGGCGCCGGCGTCGTCATCGGTGAGACGGCCGAGGTCGGTGACGACGTGACGATCTACCACGGCGTCACCCTGGGCGGGACGAGCCTGGACAAGGGCAAGCGGCACCCCACCGTCGGGGACCGGGTGACGATCGGCGCCGGCGCGAAGGTGCTGGGTGCGGTGACAGTGGGGCACGACTCCCGCATCGGGGCCAACGCGGTGCTGGTGCGGTCGGTGCACGACAACTCCGTCGTCGTCGGGGTGCCCGGCCAGGTCATCGCCCGGACGGTCAAGCACACCGCGGCAGACCGGCCCGACCTGGACAACGCGGTCGTGCCCGACCCGGTCGGCAGCGCCGTGCACACCCTGCTGGCACGGGTCGAGGCGCTGGAGATCAAGCTCGTCGGGCACACCGACGGGCACGGCGTGCACATGGTCGAGGTCGGCGTCTGGGAGACCGAGGACTTCTCGATATGACGGTGCCGCGCTCGCCCGCTCCGTCTCGGGTCGAGTTCCACCCCTCGCCGGCGCAGACGGTGGGCATCGAGTGGGAGCTCGCGCTCGTCGACCCCGCCACGGGCGACCTCGTCCAGGCCGCGGACGACGTGCTCGCGGCGGTGCAGCCGGACGGGGCAGACGCGCACCCGCAGATCCACCGGGAGCTGCTGCTCAACACCATCGAGCTGGTCAGCGGCATCAGCACCACCGTCCCCGAGGCGGTCGCCGACCTGGCTGGCAGCCTGGCCGAAGTGCGCGAGGTCACCGACCGGCTCGGCATCGAGGTGTTCTCGGCAGGCACCCACCCGTTCGCCAGCTGGCGCGAGCAGCGCGTGACCCCTGGGCAGCGGTACGCCACCCTCATCGACCGCACCCAATGGTGGGGCCGGCAGATGCTCGTCTACGGCGTGCACGTGCACGTGGGCATGACCGACCCGGCTCGGGTGCTGCCCGTGCTCAACGCCCTGCTGCGCTACTTCCCGCACCTGCAGGCACTGTCGGCGTCCTCGCCGTTCTGGGGTGGCCAGGACACCGGCTACGCCAGCAATCGGGCGTTGCTGTTCCAGCAGCTGCCCACCGCTGGGCTGCCGTTCCAGCTCGACGGCTGGCCCCAGTACGAGACGTACCTGCGCGACATGTTCACCACGGGGGTGATCGAGCACATCAAGGACGTCCGCTGGGACGTCCGACCCTCGCCGGCGCTCGGCACGATCGAGGTGCGCATCTGCGACGGCATGCCGACCCTGGCGGAGGTGGCGGCCACCAGCGCGCTCACCCACTGCCTGGTGGTCGATCTGGACGAGCGGCTCGCCGCCGGCGAGGCGCTGCCGACGCTGCCGCCGTGGCACGTCCAGGAGAACAAGTGGCGATCGGCTCGGTACGGGCTGGACGCCATCGTGATCACCGCCGCCGACAGCACCGAGCGCCTGCTCACCGACGACATCGCCGACCTACTGCAGCGGCTGGCCCCGGTCGCCCACCGGATCGGGTGCGCCGACGAGCTCGCGTCGGTGGCCGACATCGTGACCACAGGGGCCAGCTACCAGCGCCAGCGCGCCGTGGCGAGGGCGGGCGAGGGAGACCTGCACGCCGTGGTCGGAAGCCTCGTGGCCGAGGCGAGGGCTGGGCACGCCCTGCCCTGACCCGCAGGCAGCCTGCAGCCTGGGGGTCAGGCCCACGTCTCGTCGAGCGCGGCGACGGCGGCGAGGAGGAGGAGGAGGAGGAGGAGGAGGATGCTCGTGCCGGGCTCGATCTCCACTCCGTAGCTGTCACGCACCTGCACCGACCGCTTGGACACCTCGGCGACCTTGCGCGTCCTGCTCGAAGGTGTACGCGACTCACCCGCGGTTTCACCGTGACCCCCCGATGCCCTGCCGGTCTCCGGTGAGTGCCATCGCACGCCGGTCGTCGGCGAAGCGGGCCGCCACCTCTGTGCTGAGCCTGCGCTTGTGCCGCAGCAGCGGGCGGTGCCGCTCCTCCGGGAGGTCAGCGAGCAGGTCGTTGAGCAGCGCGGTGATGCGACGGGTCACCTGCGGCTGGCCCAGACCCGCGTCGATCACCTCGAGCAGGGCCAGGTCGACCACGTCGGACCAGGTCGGCGACCGCAGCACGACCGACCCCTCGCCGGCGGTGACCTCGACCGTCCCGAGGGGCAGCGGTGCGGCGGTCCGCAGCACTCCCTCCACCTCGTCGAGCGAACGTACCGCCGTGGTGGGGTCGTTCGTGCTCGGCGACAGCGCCCGCAGCGACACGTCGGTGAGGATGCGCAGGGCGTACAGCGGGTCGTAGCGCAACGAGCGCTCCCGGGCTACCAGCAGGCGGTCACTGACCTGCCGGTCCGACACCACCCCACCCGACACGGTCGCCACCGGGCTGCCGGCCGAGACCGCGTCTCCGGTGCGAGCAGTGAGGATGACCCGGGCGCCGGACTCGCGGGCGAGCCGGACCAGGCCGGGCACGTCGACCGCGACGACCTGCCCGGTCCGGCCCTGGTAGCGCAGCAGGGTGGCCTGCGACGCCGGTGCCGGGACCTGGGCGAGCAGGTGGGCGTCGGGGGAGGTCGGCGCGGAGAACCTCTGGCTGAGTCGAATGCGGGAGCGCCGACCCAGGTCCGACAGCACGGTGTCGACGCGGATCCTCGTCCCGACCACGTTCAGCAGCACCAGGAAGGCACCCAGGCTGGCGATGAGCAGCAGCACCGAGACCGCCACGCTGCCCAGCGGCACGAACTCCTGTTCCCCCGCCGCACCCACCTCCAACACCGACAGGAAGGTGAAGACGATGGTGGTGAGGAACACGGCGAGCACCCACTGGATGCTGCGAGAGCGCAGGAAGTACGAGACGGTCCGCGGGGAGTACTCCGACGAGCCGAACTGCAGCACCAGCAGCACGACCGAGAAGACGAACCCGGTGAACGTGACCATGCCACCGCCCACCGCCGCCAGCAGCGTGGCCGCAGCGACCGGGGACACGAGCCGCGCCACTGCTCCGTCCTGAGCAAGAAGCCCGTCGACCGCCACCGACGCGACGTCCAGCGTCGCCCCCGCGACGATGCCGAGCACGGGGATTACCCAGAAGGCGTCCTCCCACCACAGTCGCAGCCGCAGCGGCAGCAACCGGATCACAGCGACCAGTGCACCAGATCAGGCGCTGGCTCGAACCGCGACATGCCGCCATACTGGGGGCCATGACCGACAGGCCAGGTGCTGCCGGCGAGATCCCGGACTTCGGGCTCACGGTGGAGCTCACCGAGGACGAGCACGGCCACCCGCTGTACGTCGTACGGGACAAGACCGGTGTCTGCGAGAGCTCACCCAGCCTCGATGCCCTGTCCCCGATGGCCAGGATCACCTGGGCGGCGCAGTCGGGCCTGCCGCTCGACCGTGTCGTCAAGGCCGGCCAGGCGGACGGCATGCTCTACCGCGGCATCGACCTGTCCGACGGCTGAGGAGACCGTCCGCAACGACGTTGAAGGGGCGGCACCCGTCGGGGACCGGTCGGATCCCGACGACGGTCAGGTCGGACGGACCAGCGGGAACAGGATGGTGTCGCGGATACCGAGCCCGGTGAGGTTCATGACGAGGCGGTCGACTCCCAGGCCCATCCCTCCCGTCGGCGGCATCCCGTACTCGAGGGCCAGCAGGAAGTCCTCGTCCACCTCCATCGCCTCCGGGTTGCCGGCGGCGGCAAGAAGCGACTGCTCCACCAGCCGGGCCCGCTGGTCGACGGGGTCGATGAGCTCGGAGTAGGCGGTGCCCTGCTCCGACGCCCACATCACCAGGTCCCACTTCTCCACCAGCCGCGGGTCGTCGCGGTGCGCCCGGGTCAGCGGTGAGGTGTCGCGCGGGAAGTCGGTGTAGAACACCGGGGTCGTCGTGGTCTCCTCACACAGCACCCCGTACACCTCCTCCAGCACGGCACCCCAGGTCAACGACGGGTCCAGCTCCAGCCCGAGCCGCTGCGCGTGGCGCAGCAGGTGCTCCACCGGGGTGTCGGTGGTCACCGGTTCTCCCAGGGCGGTCGACACCGCCGTGCAGATCGGCACCGCCGGCCACTCACCGGACAGGTCGACCTCCTCGACCGACCCGTCCGGACGGCGCCGCCGGGCCACCGGGGAGCCGAACACCGCGACCGCGGCCTCCTGGATGAGCTCCTGGGTGAGCACGCGCATCGTGGTGTAGTCCGCGTAGGTCTGGTAGACCTCCAGCGAGGTGAACTCGGGGTTGTGCGAGGAGTCCGCACCCTCGTTGCGGAACTGGCGGCCGAGCTCGAAGACCTGCTCCATCCCGCCCACCACGAGCCGCTTCAGGTGCAGCTCGGTGGCAATGCGCAGCGACAGGTCCAGGTCGTAGGCGTTGATGTGGGTCTGGAACGGACGGGCGTTCGCCCCGCCGTGCACCAGCTGCAGCATCGGCGTCTCCACCTCGACGAAGCCGCGCCGGTGCAGCGAGTCGCGGATGCTGCGCACGACGGTCGAACGCAGGTAGGCCACGTCCCGCGCCTGCGGGCGCACGATGAGGTCGACGTAGCGCATCCGCACCCGAGCCTCGGGGTCGGACAGGCCTTGGCGCTTGTCCGGCAGCGGCCGAAGCGACTTGCTCGTCAGCGCGAACGCCGTGGCGTCCACCGACAACTCGCCGGTGCGGGTGGTGACGACCTCCCCGGTGATGCCGACGTGGTCACCGAGGTCGAGCCGCCGCAGCGCGCGCAGCCTGTCCTGGCCCAGCCGGTCCCCACAGGCGAGTACCTGCAGGTCGCCGGAGCCGTCCCGCAGCGTCAGGAAGCACAGGCCGCCGTGGTCCCGCTTGCGCAGCACCCGGCCCACCACCGACACCTGGGTCCCGGTGCGGGTGTCGGCCGGAAGCGTCCCCCAGGCGGTGCGCACCTCAGCGAGGGTGTTGGTGCGCGGGTAGCCGACCGGGTAGCCCTCCACCCCGGCCCTGGTGAGGGCGTCGAGCTTGGCCCGGCGTACCCGCACCTGCTCGGGCAGCCGGGTCGCCGTCAGCACAGCGGCGAGGTGGTCGGTCTCGGGGGGCAGCGCCGCCCGCACCGCCGCCGCGTAGTCCTCCGCGGCGCTGGACAGCGCGGCCTGCTCACTCGCCCTCCGGCGCAGCAGCCGGGCCACCGACGGCTTGGTCACGAACCCCTCGGCGTTGCCCGCCGCCAGGCCCACACGAGGCAGGTCGGAGGCGTACTCGAAGCACATGAACCGCGGCTGCCAGTCCGGCAGGTACTTGGCGTTGGAGCGGTACAGCGACTCCAGCTGCCAGCTGCGGCTGGCCAGCAGCAGCGCCTGACGAGCCAGCCGGGCCAGTGGCCCGGCCCCGACCTGCTCGCCCCGTTCGAACGCCTCCCGGAACATGGCGAAGTTCAGCGATGCCCGGCCCACCTGCAGCCGCGGTGCGTGCTCGGCGAGCGAGGTGACCAGCAGCTCGATGATGCCGTTGCCGGCGGTCGGGTCCCGACGCATGAGGTCCAGCGACAGACCCGTGCGCCCCCACGGCACCAGGCTGAGGAAGCCGCGCAGCGCACCGTCGCCGTCCCTGGTCTCGACCAGGACGCACTCGCCGTCCAGCGGGTCACCGAGCCGGCCCAGCGCCATCGAGAAGCCACGCTCGTCCCCGCCGTCTCCCCGCCACTGCGCCGCCGAAGCAGCCAGCTCGTCGAAGTCGGCTGCGGTCAACGCGCTGTGGCGCACCACCCGGGCGGTGAAGCCACGCCGACGCAACCGGTGCACGGCCTGCCGCACGGACTTCAGCCCCGGCGCGGTCAGGGAGAAGCCGGCGAGGTCCACGACCGCCTCGTCGCCGATCTCGAACGCGGTCAGGCCGGCCTGCTCGTAGGCGCGCGCACCGGCCTCCCCGGCCCCCATCACCGCCACCGACCAGCCGTGGTCCCGCGCCTCGGCCTTCCACGCCTCGATCGCCGCCGCCCAGTGCTGCGGGTCACCCACCGGGTTTCCGCTGGCCAGGCTCACGCCGCCGACCACACGGTAGGAGACACCGGCCTGTGGCTGGTCGACCTCGGGCCGGTCCCACACCACGGCCTTGTCCCGCCGGGTGGCGAAGTAGCCAAGGGAGTCCTCGTCCCCGAACTCGCGCAGCAGACCGCGGACCCGGGCCTCGTCCCAGGCGCCGAGGCGCCGGGTGTCCGCGGGGGCGCGGAACAGGGCCACGGCGGCGCCGAGCACGGTGGCGGCCCCGAGCAGCGACACCGCCGCACGCACCCACCAGGGTGCCGCAACCACGACACCGTCGCCGACCAGGCCGATGTCACCGACCAGGTAGTCGGCGACGACGCTCGCGGCCGTCCCCGCGTCCACGTCGGTGCCGAAGGTCTGCAGCAGCCAGGTGCCCATCAGGCTCGTCAGCACGAAGCCCCCGACCAGGATGCCCAGGGCCCGCCACAGCGCCCGGGGCGCGGGCCGGGCATCGACCTGCGGCCAGGCCAGCACCGCGAGCGCGAGCAGGCCGGCGGCGACGACGAGCCCTGCCAGGTCCAGCACCGGCTGGGAGCCCTCCACCAGCGACACGACGCGCCGCAGCGAGGGCAGCAGCACGAGCAGGACCACGAACACCCACCAGGCCGGCCGCAGCCGACGGCGCAGGCCGACGCCCAGCACCGCGAGCAGCGACGCGTAGACCAGGTTCGGCACCACCGGCAGCAGCAGCACCGACACCGGGTCGTCGTCGCGGGCGAAGAACGCCCGCCAGGCCGGAACCAGCGACACCACGAGCACGACCGCCGCGAGGACCAGGACGACCGCGGCCAGCCAGTCCGGCCAGCGGTCGTCCCGCCACCGCTGCCCGACACCGGCACCTCGACCGGCCTGGTGAGGTCGGGCGCGCCGGCTCGGCTCCGTGGCGGTCTGGCTGGTCACGGTGGCTCCTGTGCTCGACGGGCTCGGGAGCGCCATTGTCTCCGACGGCGTCGGGGACAAGCGCCAGCGGCGCACCAGCAGGCTGCCCGTTGTCGGGCACGGGAACTCCGACGACGGGCGGCCGTGCTCACCGGCCCGCTCAGGTGCCGATCTGGCCGACCATCTGGCCGGTGGGCTCCAGCGACCCCCCCGGCGGCTCGGTGGTGATCACGAAGCGGTCGGCGCCCGAGCCGGCGTCGAGCACGACGGCGATCAGGCCGTCGGCGTCCGGGGTGAACACGCCCGCCGACGACTTGGTCCCGTCCGGGGCCACCCGCCACACCTGGTAGCAGGCACCCTTGGCGGGCGTTGGCAGGTCGGTGGCCAGCAGCGCCATCTTGCCCATCTCGTCGCTGACGACCACCCGCGCGTCAGTGCCCATGACGTCAGCGGCCACGAAGGTGGCGTCCTCGGCGGTCGCGACGGCGAGCACGGTGCCGGCCATCGTCGTCCCGTCGCCGGCGACCGGGAGGGTGGGGGCGGTGGCCCGTCCGACCACGCCTCCGGCCACGAAGACGGTCGCTGCCGCTGCCGCCGCCACGAGGACGGTGGAGCGACCTCGCGGCCCGAGGCGTCGCCGCCGGAAGGAGGTGCCGGACCCGGCTGCCGGGCCCGGCGACGGGGTGGGCTGCCGCCCGGGGGACGCAGCGGGCTGCCCCGCTGGCCCAGTGGCGGCCGTGACCACGGCGTCCTCCAACCCCGGCGGCGGTGCGACGGCGCGGGTGGCGAGGGCGGCGAGCACCTCCCGGTAGCCGGCCAGCTCGGCCTGGCACTCGGGGCAGGTGCGCAGGTGCGCCTCCATCGCGGCCCGCTCCTCGGGCTCGAGGGCGTCGGTCGCGTAGGCACCGACGAGGTCGTGCGGGTCGCCGGTCACAGGTCGTCCTCCAGTGCGGTGCGAAGGCTGCGCAGAGCGTCGCGGATGCGGGTCTTGGCGGTGCCCAGCGGGATGTCGAGGCGCGCGGCGACCTGGTGGTGGGTCAGCCCGCCGTGGTAGGCCAGTTCGAGGACCTCGCGCTGGAGCGGGGTCAGCCCGTCGAGTGCGACGCGCACCCGGCGGTGCTCGGCTCTCAGCTCGACCACCTCGGCGACGTGGTCGTGCGCCGGCTCGTGCCGCCCGGCCGTCCAGGCGGTCCCGCGATCGCGCTCGGCCTGCTCCCGGCGCACCCTGTCCACCGCGCGCCGGTGCACGAGCAGCATCACCCAGGCCCGCACGGAGGAGGACCGCGGGTCGAACGTGGCCGCCGAAGCCCAGATGTCGGCGAACGCCTCCTGCAACGCATCCTGGGCCAGGTGCGGGTCCCGGACGACGCGCAGGGCGAGCCCGTAAGCGATCGGGGCGTAGCGCCGGTAGACCGCGCGGAACGCGGCCTCGTCGCCGGCCGCAACCGCGGCCATGAGGTCCGCCGGGACGGCTGCCGGGCCGGCAGGCAGGTCGCTGGAGCTGGTCATTCTTACCTCAGGGCACGAACCGGGCGTCGAGGTTCCACGGTGCGACCGGCGCGTTGGTGATGAGCCAGGTCTCGATCTCGCGCATCCAGCCCGTGGCCACCAGCACCCCGATCACCACGAAGACGACGCCCAGCCCACGCCGGAACCAGCCGTGCGGGTCAGCCGCCCACCCCAGCCGTCGCACCACCCGCTGCCCGGCCAACGCGATGGCCAGCAGGGTCGCGCACAGGCCGAGGGTGTAGGCGAGCAGCAGCACCAGACCACGGGCCGGCTCGGCCGGAAGCACGGTGACGATGACGTAGCCGTACAACGGCGAGCAGGACGTGAACACGGGACCGAGCGCAGCACCGGTGAGGATGAGACCGCTCAGCCCTTCCCGGTCCCGGGCGGCACCCAGCCGGCTCGACGACCGCGCCTGCAGGGCCAGCCGCATCGAGACACGCTCCCACACCCCGGGGAACACCGCGACCAGCCCGAGGGCGACGAGCAGCCCTCCGGACAGCCACTGCCACACCTCGCTCGGCACGCCCAGCAGCGTCGTGGACGCCTTGAGCAGCAGCGTGAACACCACGATGGACACCCCCAGGGACGCGGTGATGACCAGCGCCCGGGTGACGGCCGGTGACCGGCGCGCGGCTCCTCGTCTCCGCTGCGGGTCAGGCACCGCGCCGGTGCCGGCCGCCGAGCCCGGCGCGGCCGTACCAGCGGCCGTACCACCGGCAGCCGCGAGTGCGGCCGGAACCGGGACCGGGTCGGCGAGCGCGCCGGCCACCGACCCGCCGACGATCACCGGCAGCAGCGGCAGTACGCAGGGGGCCAGGGTGGTCAGCATCCCGGCGACCACGGCTCCGAGCAGCTCGAGCATGAGTCCTCCGCAGCGTTTCGAGGGTGGGTGGAAGCAGTCGGCTCAGACCGTCCCGGCCGCGATCTCGGCGCCGCTGACTGCGCCGGTGAACGCGGCCAGGCGTTCGCCTGCCTGGTCGACCTGGACGAAGGTGTGCTGCACGGTCACTTCGTACCGCTGACGCAGGGCCTGGTTGGTGTCGTAGTCGACGCTGACCACGGTCAGCCCAGGCGGCACGCCCTCGGCATCGAGGCTGTCCACCGTCGACCGGCAGCTCGGGCACCACGACGCGTTGAAGAACAGCACGACGTCGCCTCCGGCGTGGTAGGACGCCGGGTCTGCCTCGTAGGCGGCCAGGTCCACCCACGACCCGGCCGCCGACGTGGCCGGCGTCGGAGCCGGCTGCGGGTCGCCGGAGGGCTGCGTGGTGGCCGTGTCGGCGGTCGGTGGAGGGGACGACGGCGAGGCGACGGCGCCGGTCGGTTGGCCGGCGGCGGACTCGTCCGTGCCTTGGCCGGCCCCGCACGCGGCGAGGGCGAGGGCGAGGGTGGCCGTCAGGACGGCAGGGGTCAGGCGCATGGAAGTCCTCCGGGCTCGTACTCGGTGCACGGTCATCGTCCCTGGTTCGCCACAGACCCCGCTCCGGATTGGTGGCGGCTACCCTCGGCGCTTGACCACGACGTTCGGCTGAGCGAGGAGTGGGCGAGCAGGTGACCAGCCGCGGCACGACTGGGACCGGAACCGGCGAGGCCGGTGCCTCAGGTCCGTACCGCCGTCAGCGCCGGGCGCTGACCGCGGTCGGCCTGGTCGGGTTCGTCGTCGTGTTCGTGCTGGGCCTGGTGCTGTTCACCCCGTTGCTGGACGCGCGGGTCGAGGCGGCCAAGGCTCCCGCCGCGTCCTACCAGGAGGCGATGGTCAAGGCCGAGGCGTTGCTGGCCACCGACGGTGCGGACATCAACCCGGTCTGCCGGTCGCGGGTGTACGACCAGGGGGAGCGCACCGAGAAGGCAGTGGTGCTGCTGCACGGGTTCACGAACTGCCCACAGCAGTTCGAGGCGCTCGCGCAGGCCTACGCCGACGCCGGGTACAGCGTAGTGGTGCCGAGGCTGCCCGGGCACGGCGACGCCGACCGGCTGTCCCGCTCGCTGTCGACGATCACCCCGGGGCAGGTCGCCGACACCGGTAACCTCGCCGTCGACATCGCCGCCGGGCTGGGCGACCAGGTCGAGGTCGTGGGCCTGTCCGGCGGCGGGACGCTGGCGGCCTGGCTGGCCAGTCAGCGCAGCGAGGTGGCCGAGGCGGTGCTGATCGCGCCGCTGGTGGTACCCAAGGTGCTCCCGGAGTTCACCGTCGGCCCGGTGGCGCGGGCGTTCCGGTTCGCCCCGGACGTGTACCTGTGGTGGGACTCCGCCCTCAAGGCCGAGCTCGCCTCACCGCCGTACGCCTACCCGCGGTACTCGCTGCGGTCCCTCGGCGCCTTCCTGGCCCTCGGCCGAGCCGTGCAGGGCTCACCGCCACCGGAAGGGCTGCAGCGGCTCGTCGTGGTCACCAACGGCAACGACGCCGCGGTCAGCAACGCCGGAGTGGCCGCGATCGCCGACGCCCTCACCAGCGACGGGGTGGAGCGGGTGGACCAGGAGTTCGCCGCCGACCTGGGCTACCGCCACGACCTGGTCGACCCGGAAGGCGAGAACGCCGAACGGCTCGGCGAGATCTACCCGCAGCTGGGGCCGCTGCTGGGACTGACGGACCTCAGCGCACCCTGAGCTCGCGGCCCTCGACCGGTCTCGGTGGTGCCCCGGGCACCGGCGGGCAGCCGCCACCGGGGTGACCTCGATCCCGGTAGGTCGCGACAGACCCGGCCCCGATGGGTGAGGAAGACTGGGGTCGGGTGCACCTCGGCCACGCCCTTCCTGCGGCCGGCGGCGGTGGCAGGCACAGGTGACCGGGTGGTTGCCGTTACGTTGCGGCGATGGCGACCGGCCGTGAGGCGTGATCTGCCAGGGCTGTCAGGTCTCCCGGATCGCTGGTGAGGACCCGGGGCTCGGGCCGTGAGCCGGCGAACGCGACGACGACTGCGTCGATGGCGGAGATCGTCGACGCACGCCCGGTCGCGGTCCGTAGCCGGGCGGCCTCGCGGGCCTGGTGCTCGTCGACATCGCGGACCAGGCAGGTGCGCAGCAACCGGTTGGCGTGGAAGTCCTTGCGGTGATCTCCCGTCAGTGCTTCGGCGAGGACGACGGCTGGAACCTGCGGTGGCCACAGGCCGCGGCGGCGCAGCTCGACCAGCCGGGCGCGCTGACCTGCGAGGGCGCTGATGCCGCCGGAGTCCAGGACGAGTGTCATGCAGACGGGGCCTGCCGGGTCTTCCTCGGGTCGGGGACCGTCGATGTGCTGCCCATGAGGGCGTCCGCCCAGGCTCTGGCTTCGTGTCGTTCAGCCTCGGAGACCGGACCCAGCTCGGCTTCCAGCTCGGCAAGGTAGGAGTCAAGTGCTGCGATCTTGGCCAGGCGGTCCAGTTCCTCGGACAGGGCGGACGCGGCGATCCTGGACACGTTCAGCCCAGCTGCCCGCGCCTGGCCAAGCACGTCGTCGGGGACCGTGATGTTCACTCGCGCCATGCGCACACAATACACACTGTGTGCACCGTGGTGAGGTTCCGTCAGGGCGTCGGATCTGGGCACGACCGGGGGTCGACACCTCGCGGGAGCGGGGGGCCACTTCGACCTGCGGATCGGGCCCCTGCCCGGCCACTGCCATGCTGGCAGTGCCATGACCGAGCACGCCCCGACCCTTCGTCGGCCGATGTCCTGGGTGGCCCTGGTGGTCATGCTGGTGACCTACGCCCTCCTGCCGGCCTTCTTCGACGTGCTGGTGCTGCACAAGGCATCCGGGGCGGAGATCCCGACCCAGCAGGTCGCCTCCGACCTCGTGCTCGGCTCGGCCTTCGAGGTCATGCTCGTCGTGGTGGCGATCACGGCGTACGGCTGGTGGACGCCGGTGCTCCACGAGCCGCTGCGGACCCGCCGCTGGCTGTGGGTCATCCCAGGTGCGTTCCTGGTCGCCTCGCTCGTCAAGGTCGACTACGGCCGTCTCGCGCAGGCCGGACTCGCGCTGAGTCTCACGCTGCTGGTGGCCACCCTCCTCATCGCGGTCAGTGAGGAACTCGCGTTCCGCGGCATGGTGCTGACCTTCCTGCGTGATCGCTACCGCGAGTGGGTCGCAGCAGCGATCACGGCGCTGTTGTTCGGCGCGTTCCATGTCATCGCCGGGCCCGTGCATGTGGTGATGTCGGCGATCTTCGGCTACCTGCTGTACTTCGTGCGGCGGGTGTCGGGCGGCATCCTGCTGCCGATCGTGGTCCATGCGGCATGGGACTTGGCGGTCTTCTCCGGGCTGACCACGACCAGCCCCGCAACGGACCCCGACACCGGTCTGGTGCTCACGCTGATCTCCTTCGCCCTCCTCGCCGCGGTCCTGGTCGGCCACCGCGCCATCGGCCGGCGGTGACGATGCGCCGAAGGCGACGTGGGCTTCAGGGGTCCGTAGCACCTCCCCTCTATGCGTAACGCGCTGCGAGGGGTGCGGTCCAGAGGCAGACGACACGCCTCGGCGGCCGTGGCTAGTCAACGCCCGCCTTTGTTCACGCCGGTCCGACACAACCCGTCAGAGTGATCGTCGCAGCTGCCCGAAAAGCCCTCTGACCAGCACCGATGTTCGAGCCGACGGGGGGATTCGAACCCCCAACCACCTGTTTACAAGACAGGTGCGCTGCCAGTTGCGCCACGTCGGCGGACGGACCTGCGTCCCCCGCGATTCTAGGAGCGAGCGGGAGGCGCCCCGGGGGATCGGCGTACCCGAAGACCACGTTCGGGTGGGCGGGTCCCGGCTGGTTCTCGGGCACGAAGGCCCAGTCGGCGAGACGGGGACATGACGATGTGGTCGTTTTCGCCCAGGGCAGGTGCGCGACGCGGCTCGCTCGGCCGGTCAACCGCTGGCGAGCAGCTCGGTCTCGACCTCGTCCACGGTGGCGGCGTCGCACAGGCCGAGATCCAGGCACACGCCCGTGGCCTGGTAGGCGTCGCGGACGAAGTGGAACTGCAACCCGTCAGACTGCAGCTCGAGGGCTTGCTGGGTCAGCTCGTCTGCCCGCTCGGCCAGGTGTGCGCCAACGTCGATGATCAGCACCGCCGCGATCCGGCCCGGGAAGGCCCGGGCCGTCTCGAGATAGACGTCGGGATCGCCCTGACCCGAGTCGCCGATGCAGACGAAACGCTGGTCGGGGTAGCCGTCCAGCAACCGCCGGATCGTCGAGCGCTTGTGCTCGGCACCCGAGCGGGTCACGTATCGGTCGGTCGGACCCCAGTCGGTGAGGAAGAGCGGGCCGCGCGGAAACCCCCGGCCCTGCAGGAACTTGGTGAGCACCGGGTACATCGACCACGACCCGGTCGAGACGTAGAAGAAGGACGGGCACCCCGCGTCGGTGCCACCGGCCCGCGCCAGCCCGCGGTACAGCGACGCCATCCCGGGGATCGCCGCCCGGTTGTTCGCATCGCTGAGCAGCGTGGTGGCGAAGGCGGTGAGCCCCTCGGTCAGGCCCGTCCGCAGGATGGTGTCGTCGATGTCGCTGATCACGCTGAACGGGGCCGTCGGCTCGGGGACGATCACCACGCCCTCGCCCACGGCCCCGTCGTGGTCGGCGTCCTCGGGCAGCACCTCGGCGTGCACCTCGTGCCACCCGGGGGTGAGACCGGGCACGGTGAGCACGCCGGCGGCGTAGCCGCGGCGGGCGGTGACCACCGTCGTCTGGACACCCTCGACCGTGACGACCACTTCGACCTGGGGCATGCCCAGGGCGAAGAACCGGCGCGCGTTCTGCTTGGCGGCCGCGACCAGGGCGAGGTCCTCGCCGACGTCGGGCATGGCTGGCTCCTCCATCACCCGCAGGTGCACGCGCACCTCGTCGTCGACGACGTAGCCGCGGTGCACCACCACGCGCATCCCCCGGAACGTGCCTGCGCCGAGCTTGCGATCGCGGCGGTACCGGGTCAGGCGCCTGTCCAGCTCGGAGACGACGCGCGCCGTCTCGGCGCTGCGTACGGCCCGGCCCAGCGCCTGGCGTGGATGGCGGAGCTCGTCCGGCAGCACGCTCAGGTGGCCGTCGAGCGGATGTAGAGCTCCAGGCTGTCCCGCTCGGTCTCCAGCTCAGAGACCCGGCTTTTCACCAGGTCGCCGATGCTGACCAGGCCCGACAGCCGTCCGTCGACGAGCACCGGGATGTGCCGGATGCGCTGCTCGGTCATCACCGCGAACAGCGTGTCCACGTGGTCGGTGAGCACGGCGGTGATCACCTCCCCGGTCATGATCGAGGCGACTTCCTGCTCGAGGACGGCGCCGCCGCGAGCGGCCAGCCCCCGCACCACGTCGCGCTCGGAGACGATGCCGTCGACTGTCTGGCCGTCGGCGGAGACGACGGCGGCGCCGATGCCGAACTCGGCCAGCACGTCGAGCAGGTCGAGCACGGTCGTGTCGGGCGGGACGGTCACGACGTCGCGTCCCTTGGTGCGCAGCACGTCCGAGATGTGCATGAGGTCTCCCGTCACCGGTCGCGGCGAGAACGCAACGGTAGAGCAGCCCGACCTACCCGGGGAAGGGAACACCGCACCCGGTGGGCCACCACGGCCACAGCCAGCACGATTCCCCTCGCCGACGAGTTCGCGACGTGCTGTGCCGATAGCCTGGCCAGCGAGCCCCTGCTGCGGCAGACTGGACCCGACCTCCACTCGGATCGTCCGGCACGTACCTGCCGGTGGAAGGAAAGGTGCCGTCATGGCCACAGTCACGTTCGACAAGGCGAGCCGCCTGTACCCCGGGGCCGACACCCCGGCGGTCAACCAGCTCGAGCTCGAGATCGGGGACGGCGAGTTCCTCGTCGTCGTCGGCCCCTCCGGGTGCGGCAAGTCCACCGCGCTGCGGATGCTGGCCGGGCTCGAGGAGGTGACCAGTGGCCGCATCCTCATCGGCGACCGCGACGTCACCCACATCGCCCCGAAGGACCGGGACATCGCGATGGTGTTCCAGAACTACGCGCTGTACCCGCACATGTCGGTGGCCGAGAACATGGGCTTCGCGCTGAAGATCAAGGGCACCCCCAAGGACGAGATCGCCACCCGGGTCAAGGAGGCCGCCAAGATCCTCGACCTCGAGCAGTACCTCGAGCGCAAGCCGAAGGCGCTGTCCGGCGGCCAGCGGCAACGGGTGGCCATGGGCCGGGCCATCGTGCGCCAGCCGCAGGTGTTCCTCATGGACGAGCCGCTGTCGAACCTCGACGCCAAGCTGCGTGTGTCCACCCGGACCCAGATCGCCTCCCTGCAGCGCCGGCTCGGCATCACCACGCTGTACGTGACGCACGACCAGACCGAGGCCATGACCATGGGCGACCGGGTGGCCGTGCTCAAGGACGGCCTGCTGCAGCAGGTCGACACCCCGCTCAACCTCTACGACACCCCCGGCAACGTCTTCGTCGCCGGGTTCATCGGCTCGCCGGCGATGAACATCGCCGACTTCGACCTCAAGGACGGCTTCGCGCAGGCCGGCCAGGTCAAGCTGCGGCTGCCGGAGCCGGTGGCCCAGACCGCTGCCCGGGACGGCCGGATCACGGTCGGCTTCCGCCCCGAGGGCCTCGACATGGCCGAGGCCGACGCCGAGAACGCCTTCCCCGTCGACGTGGACATCGTCGAGGAGCTGGGCTCGGACGCCTTCGTCTACGGCGTGACCGCCGGCGACGCCACGGCGGCCGTCATGCGCAACGAGAACATCATCGCCCGGATCGACCCGCACATCGCCCCCCGCAAGGGCGACCACGTCTGGCTGGCGCCGAAGGAGAACGCGATGCACTACTTCTCGGCCTCCACCGGGGCGCGGATCGACAGCGAGTCGGGCCAGCTGGTCGCTCAGTAGGTCCAGGCGGCTTCGACACCGACACGAGCGCGAGCGGCGCCGGTCCTCTTCGGGGGTCGGCGCCGCTGGCGCGTCCAGGCCGGCCCGGCGGCAGGAGGTGACCCGTGGAGCTGACTGTCCTCGCCAACCCCAACGAGCAGGCAGGGCTTGTGGAGCTGCCCTGGGACCTGCCGCTGGCCGAGTGGCCGTCCTGGTACCTGGTCGCGCTGCCGCGAGGCATCTCCCGCCACGTCGTTCGGTTCGTGCGGATCGAGCGGAGGGTGTACGCCGTCAAGGAGGTGGTCGACTCCTTCGCGGTCCGCGAGTACCGGCTGCTGCGCGACCTCGAGCGGCTCGGCGTGCCGTCGGTCACCCCGGTGGGGGTCGTCAGCGGCCGTGAGTCGCCCGATGGGCAGCCGCTGGACTCCATCCTCATCACCCGCCACCTCACCTGGTCGCTGCCCTACCGCGCGGTGTTCAGCGGCCACTTGCGGCCCGACACGGTGGACCGGCTGCTCGACGCGCTGGTGGCACTGCTGGCCCGGCTGCACCTGACGGGGTTCGCCTGGAACGACTGCTCGCTGTCGAACACGCTGTTCCGCCGCGACGCCGGCGCGTTCGCGGCCTACCTGGTCGACGCCGAGACCGGCGAGCTGCACAACACGCTCACCGACGGGCAGCGTCGCCACGACCTCGACACCGCGCACCTCAACATCGCCGGTGAGCTGCTCGACCTGCAGGCCGGCAGCCAGCTCGACGACGAGCTGGACCCGATCGAGCTGGCCGAGCAGGTGCCAGTGCGCTACGGACAGCTGTGGGGGGAGCTGACCGGCACCGAGGAGTTCCACATCGGGGAGCGCTGGCGCATCGCCCAACGCATCAGCCGGCTCAACGCTCTCGGCTTCGACGTCGACGAGATGCGCATCGTCACCGACATCGGCGGAGCGACCGTGCGGATCCAGCCCAAGGTCGTCGACGCCGGGCACCACTCCCGCCGACTCATGCGGCTCACCGGCATCGACGCCGAGGAGAACCAGGCCCGGCGGCTGCTCAACGACCTCGACTCCTTCCGGGTCGCGACCGACCAGCAGGGCGAGGACGAGGCGGTGGTCGCCCACCAGTGGCTGGTCCAGGTGTACCAGCCGGTCGTCCGGGGCGTGCCGCGGGAGCTACGCGGCAAGCTCGAGCCAGCGGAGGTGTTCCACGAGGTGCTCGAGCACCGGTGGTACCTGTCCCAGCAGGACGGCGAGCAGGTTGCGCTGGACGTGGCGATGCGCAGCTACGTCGACACTGTGCTGGCGCACAAGCCGGACGAGCTCGCGGTTCTCGGCAGCGCCGTCCGCCCCGGCCAGCCGGTGGACGCCGACGACCTGGAGGCCACCCAGCCGTTCCGGCTGCCCTGGGACGAGCTCGACACCTCCTGACGCCCCCGGCCACTCCCACCGCTCCCCCACCCCCGACCC
>Ga0114938_1001207_pt1 | contig 18094 bp, 15 predicted proteins | sample AshMeaBigSpring_FD_88675 | JGI IMG/M metagenome (GOLD analysis project Ga0114938, IMG submission 88675) | Groundwater microbial communities from Big Spring, Nevada to study Microbial Dark Matter (Phase II) - Ash Meadows Big Spring | ecosystem: Environmental > Aquatic > Deep subsurface >...
GCAGGAGGGTCCGGTCGTCGATGCGATCACCACGGACGGAGTGGTGCTCGAATTCCGCGGCAACAGGTTCCTCCTGCCTCGCGACTGACGGGACACCCCTTGAGCACCGTCGCCGTTGTCGCCGACAGCATCGACGGCCTGCGCCTCAATCGCGCATTCAGGGCCGGCATCCTGAGGCTCCTCTCGCGCCAGGAGCACCTGAACAAGATCAACGTCTTTCCCGTTCCCGACGGCGACACGGGCACCAACCTCGCGATCACCATGAGCGCCGTGCTCGGCTCCCTGCAGCGCTGGCCGGACAGCCACGCCGGCAAGACGCTGACGCGGATCGCCGACGCCGCACTCGACGGCGCGCGCGGCAATTCAGGGGCGATCCTCGCGCAGTTCCTGCTCGGTCTGTGCGACCGGCTCGGTCACCTCGGTCGGCTGAGCGCGAAGGATCTTGCCGAGGGCGTGAGCGGTGGCGCCGCGTACGCCCGGGAGAGCCTGGCCGAGCCGCGCGAGGGCACCATTCTGACGGTGCTCACGGACTTCGCACACGCGGTGCACGGCCTGAGCCGGGACGGCGTGCGCGACGTCCGCCAGCTGCTGCTGCGCGGCGTACGTGCGGCTCAGCAGTCGCTCGAACGAACGACGTTCCAGCTCGAAGCGCTGCGCAGGGCAAACGTCGTGGACGCGGGAGCGCAGGGCTTCGTCGAGCTCATCGCCGGGATGAGCGACTACATCGAGAGCGGAACCGACGAGGAGCCGGCTGGCCCGATGCCACTGGTACTGGACTCGACGGCAGAGCAGACGGCCGGCAGCGAAGAGCACCTCGAATACCGCTACTGCACCGAGTGCGTCGTTACCGGCGACCAGGTGGACCGGCGCCGCCTTCGCGAGCGGCTGTCGTCGGTGGGCGGGAGCCTGGTCATCGCCGGCCTGCAGCACAAGGTGCGCGTGCACGTCCACGTCGACGACCCGTCGGAGGTGTTCCGCATCGCCGGCCAGTTTGGCGAGGTATCGGGCGAGAAGGCGGACGACATGCAGCGGCAGCAGCACGCTGCGCATATCGTCGGCCGCAAGGTCGCCGTGATCACCGACTCGGCCGCGGACCTGCCCGAGGACGAGATGGACCGGCTCGACATCCACATGGTGCCTGTGCGCGTCCACTTCGGTGACCACAGCTACCTCGACAAGGTCGGCATCACCTCCGAGGAATTCTTCGCCGAACTGCTGCGCAATCCTCTGCACCCGAAGACCTCCCAGCCGCCACCCGGCGACTTCCGCCGGCAGTTCGAATTCCTCGCCTCGCACTACCCGTCGGTGGTCTCGATCAACGTCACGCGCCAGGCAAGCGGCACCTGTGCCGCGGCCGAGAGCGCGGCCGCCCGCGTGAGTACGCATGGCAAGGTCACGGTCATCGACAGCATGAACGCGTCCCTCGGCCAGGGACTCGCCGTGATGTACGCGGCGGAGTGCGCGCAGGCGGGTTACGACGCCGAGCGCCTGATCGCGGCAACGCGGGCGATCCTGCGGCGGACAAAGACCTATGGACTCGCCGGATCGCTCGAATTCGCAGTGCGCGGCGGTCGGGTTCCACGCTGGGTGAGGAATGTGGCTGACCGCCTGCAGCTGACACCGGTGCTGCACGCCGACGGCAAGGGACGGGTGACGGCCGGTGGCGTCCTGTTCGGTCGCCGCAACCTGAAAGGGAAGTTCGCGCGGTTCGTGCGGCGACGGATGCGCAGGGACGGTCGTTACCGCCTGCTGGTGGGCCACGCAAACTGCGAGGCCGACGGGCAGCGGCTGCTGGAGAGCCTGAGCGGTCCGAACGTGGTCTACGCGCGGCTGCTGCCGCTCGGCAGCGCGCTCGGCGTGCACGGTGGACCGGGCATGCTGGTCGTCGGCGTGCAGGAATACGAGGCCCCGCCATGAAGATCGAGACCATCGCAGTGCACGCGGGGCGCGAGCCCGATCCGTCCACCGGCGCGCTGCGCGAGCCGATCCACCTCGCTACGACGTTCGAGCGGGATGCCGACGGCAGCTATCCGCGGGGTCACCAGTACACGCGGTCGAGCAATCCGAACCGCGGCTCGCTGGAGCGCGCGATTGCGGCGCTCGAAGGCGGGGTCGACGCCGTCGCATTCGCATCCGGCTCCGCGGCCACGCTCGCCGCATTTGCGCTGGCGGCGCCGGGCGGACGCATCGTCTGTTCGTCGGACTGCTATCACGGGACCGCGAAACAGCTGCGCGAGGTGCTGCCGAGGTGGGGCATCTCGGCGGAATTCGTCGACACCACCGACACGAGCGCAGTGAGCCGCGCCATGGCCTCACCGACGACCCTGTTGTGGGTCGAGACGCCGTCGAACCCGCTGCTTCGCGTGAGCGACCTCGCCGCGCTCGCCGGACTCGCGCACGACCACGGTGCGCTGCTCGCCTGCGACAACACGTTCGCGAGCCCGGTGCTGCAGCGGCCGTTCGAGTTCGGAGCCGACCTCGTCATGCACAGCACGACGAAGTGTCTCGGCGGGCACAGCGACGTGCTGGGCGGCGTGCTGGTCGTGAAGAGTACCGGTTCGATGCTGGATGCCCTGCGCGACCACCAGGGGACGACGGGCGGCGTGCCCTCGCCGTTCGACTGCTGGCTGGTCCTGCGCAGCCTGGCCACCCTGCCGCTGCGTGTGCGTGCGCAGGCCGCCGGCGCCGCAGCGGTCGCGCAGTTCCTGGCCGCCGATCGTCGGGTTGCGCGCGTCCATTATCCGGGCCTCCCGGATCATCCGGGCCACGCGCTCGCGGCTCGTCAGATGCGCGGCGGTTTCGGCGCCGTCGCGTCGTTTGAGGTTCCGGGCGGCGCCAGGGAGGCCATGGCGGTCGCGGCGCGCGCACGGCTGTTCACTCGCGCCACCAGTCTCGGCGGCGTCGAGAGCCTGATCGAGCACCGCGCCTCGATGGAGGGCGCTCAGAGCCGCACGCCGCAGAACCTGCTGCGGCTCTCGGTCGGGCTCGAGAATCCCGCCGACCTGATCGAGGACCTGGGCCGCGCCTTGGGCCCCTGAGCCCGCCTATTGGGCCGGCTTGGCGTCGCCGGATACCTGCAGCGGGCGACCCTGCTCGATCCACGCCTTGATGTCGCCCTCGAGGTGCTCGAGGCGCCGGTAGCCGTTCGCCGCGAGTACTTCCGCGGCCAGTCCCGCTCGCCTGCCTGACTGGCAATACAGGGCCACGTCCTTGTCCTGCGGCACGTCGGCGAGGCGCGTCGCAACCTGGTCATACGGGATGTTCACAGCGCCGGAGATGTGCCCTGCGGAAAACTCGCCCGGCGAACGCACGTCGAGCAGGAAGAGCGTGGGATCCCCGGCGGCGATGCGCTGCGTCAGCTGGTCCTGGGTGATCGGCTCGACGGCGGGAGCCCCCGGGCCGTCCGCGGCCTGTGGCTGGTCCGCCGGTGTCGACGGCAGCTGCTCGGTGGCGAACGCGACGATCGTCAAGCTCAGTGCGGCCGCGCCCGCAAGGAGCGACGACAAACGCCTGATGCGCGCTGATTGAATCATGACTGCCTCCTGCCCCGGGGACCCGAGCCTGACGGTCTAAAGGGTCCACCGGCTGTCGCGAACATGGTAACCGACAAGGTTTCAGTCGTTCACGTAAGCGTCAACCTCGATCTCGACCAGCATGTCGGGATCGACGAGGCCGCTCACTTCGACCAGGGTCGCGGCCGGACGGATCTCTCCAAAGAACTCTCCGTGCACCCGCCCGATTGCTTCCCAGTCCGCGATCCGCCGGACGAAGATCCGCGAGCGCACTACGTGCTCGAGTCGCGCACCGGCACGCTCGAGGGCGACACGGACGTTCTCCAGCGTGCGGCGAGTCTGGGCGACTGCGTCGCCGGGCGCGACGATCCGGCCGTCGGGACCGGTGGCAGTCGTGCCGGCCACCCAGACGTGGCAGCCGATGCGGACGGCTCGCGAGTAGCCGACCACGGGCTCCCACGGTGCGCCGCTGGAGACATTGCTGCGTCGGTTCACACTGTGCTCCTCATTCCGCGCGGGTTCCTTGCGCGCCGTGCCCGAGTCCTCACCGCAGGTGGCCCGGTCCTTGCGACCCGCCCCATCGAGTCCTCGTGGCAGTTCGGCCTTTTTTCAGAATACCTCGACAGATTCCAGGAATCCGGCTTGATAACGCTACGCTTCGCCCTTATTGTCAATCATTAATTTACTAGAGGCGAGCTGGATGTCGGCGGAAACGGGCAAACTTCCCTTGAACGCCCTGCGGGTCTTCGAGGCCGTGGCGACCCATCTGAGCTTCACTGCGGCCGCCAAGGAACTGGGCGTGACCACGGCGGCGGTCAGTGCGCAGGTGAAGGCACTCGAGGCCGATATCGGTGTTCCGCTGTTCCGGAGGCACACCCGCGCGGTGGCGCTGACGCAGGAGGGCGCAGAGCTGCTGCCCGGAGTTCGGCGCGGGCTCGAGGAGCTTCGGCGGGCGGTGGACCGCATCCGCCGCGAACGCGTCGGCGGCATGCTGAACCTGAGCGTCCCGAGCGAGTTCCTGCAACGCTGGCTGCTCCCGCGGCTCGGAGAGTTCACGCGTCGGCATCCCGAGATCGAGGTCCGCTTCGGACCCGCGCGCGCCGCGCTCGATTTCAGCCGCGACGATTTCCATGCGGCGATCCTGTACGGCTCGGGGCAGTGGTCCGGCCTCAAGGCCGAGCGTCTGCTGGACGAGTGGGTCTTCCCGGTGTGCAGCCCGTCGCTGCTCGCCAGGCTCGGGCCGATCGACACGCTGGCCGACTTCTCCCGTTACCCGTTGATCCACAGCAAGGCCGAACCATGGGTGGACTGGTTGCGGCGCGTCGGCGGCGACACGACGCGGGCGGAGACGGTGCCAATGGCGGAAGACTCCGCCGCCACGCTCGCCGCGGTCGAGCAAGGCAGGGGGGTCGCTCTCGCAAGGTGGTCCCTGGTGGCGGCGGATCTCGCCGCCGGCCGGCTGGTCCGGCCGATGCTGCCGAGCGTGCAGCAACACAGCGCGTGGTACCTCGTCGCACCGCCGGAGCACTTCTCGCTGCCCAAGGTCGTGCGGTTCCGAAGCTGGCTCATCGACTGCTGCCGCGAGTTCCAGCCGCCAACCGGGGAGACGCTGGGGCCGGAATGACCGCCGCAGCCCCCGGCTCGAGGTGGCCCGCGGCAATCCCCAGGCGCGCGATCACTGGCCTGTGATCGGAGCCGATGTCGGGCCCGACCTCCGCATGCTCGACGCAGAGGCCCGGCGAGACGAGCACGTGGTCGATCCGTAGCGCGAGCGGCCAGAAGCCGGCCTGCCACGTCGGCTGCCACAGGCCACCGTGCATCGCGTCCCGCAGTCCCGAGGCCCTCAGGAATGCCGCGAACTCCGGTGAGTACGGCGTCAGGTTGAGATCGCCGAGCGCGACGACGGGGCTGCTGTCCGCGCAGGCCAGCTCGGCGGCTGCACGCAGCGAGGCGTCGCGCTGCTTCGCCAGCTGCGGAAGCACCGGCCAACGGGCGTGCAGTCCGATGAAGCGGATTTCCCGACCGCCGACCGCGATCCGTCCGTACAGGGACGGGAGTCCGTCCCCGGCCAGGTCGCGCGCGCTCACCTCGAGCAGCGGCCAGCGGCTCAGCACGCCGATGCCGTAGGCATCACTGCGGGCGAAGAGCTTGCGGTACGGATAGCCCGTCTGGCCCGCAAGTGCGCCAGCCCATTCCGGCGAGACTTCCTGCACCACGATCAGGTCCGCCGGTTGCGACGCCAGCCAATCCGTGAACCCGCTACGGTCCCGGTTCCTGTAGAGGAGGTTTGCAGTTGCGACGGTGAACGATGTTCGGCCGCAGGCCAGGACCGGCTCACCGGCCACCGTAGCCTGCAATGTGGGCAATGCGTGGAATACGGCAACCAGCGCCGAGAGGGCAGCCGGGCCGGGCCGCCGCAGGCCGAGCAGCAGGATCGCGAGGAGCAGGCCCGCCGCCGCGTACTGCAACCGAAAATGCGCAAACAGCTCGAAGGGCCAGCCGAGCGGCGCGAACAGCGCGAGCCCCGTGGCGAGGCAGAGCCCGCCCAGCGCGACTAGAATCGTTGCCCCAGCCCGGCTCGAGACGTCCATGCGCTATTTCGAGGACCTGGTCGAGGGCCAGACCGAGGAGTCCGGCCCCCGGACGGTGACGCGCGAGGAAATCCTCGCCTTCGCCTCGCAGTACGATCCGCAGTACTTCCATGCCGACGAGGAGGCCGCCCGTCGCTCGGTGTTCGGCGACGTCGTGGCGTCGGGCATCCACACCATGGCCCTGTGGCGGCAGCTCGACCACCAGATCGCGCACGACATCGCGTGGATATGCGGCGTGGCCTGGGACGACGTCCGATTTCCCAGGGCTGTTCGACCCGGCGACACCCTCCGCGCCCGGTCACGCTGCCTGTCGAAGCGCGATTCGACCAGCGACCCCCGCCGGGGAATCGCAGTATTCGAATACACGCTCCTGAACCAGCACGATGAGATCGTCTTCACCTGCCGCAGTACCAATCTCGTCGAGCGTCGCGGTTAGCCGATCGGCTGCTCGCCCGGCCGGTCATACCTGCAGGCGCTGCCGCTGCGTGCCATAGTGCACGCTCAGTCGCCGCACGCCCTTGACGCGTTTCGACGACCGGCGGATCTCCCGCACCAGGCGCAGGAGCAGGTTGGTGCCCTCGCGCACGCCCCCCGAGCAGTATTCCTCGGCGAGCCCGATGTGCAGCACCGAGATGTGCTCGAGGTCGGGCCGCGTGTAGATCGCGACGCCGATCGGCCCTCCGGTGGCCTCGTCGATCGCAAAGAGGGACTGCACGTCCGGGAGGCCGGCCACACGGACCCGCAGCCACCCTTCGTCGTGGTGGATCTCGGGCGGCCCGTACTTGTCGATGGCATCGACGATGCCGCTCGCGACGCGAGCCTGGCAGCCATTGAAGAACAGCAGCCTCTCGAGCGTCGGGCGATGCTTGTCCGCGATTCGCGATGCGAAACTGACCGTCGGCCTCATGCCTGGTGACTGGACCGGTGGACCGGTTCTCCATGGGACCGCCGGCGATCATGCTCGCGGGGACGGGTTATGTCGAGTGCGCCACGCGACAGGCGCGACGGCGCCGAACTGGACCGGGTCCAGAGAAGACCTGTCGCGGGCGTTGAATTTTGAATTGCTTCAGGTTTTTGATGCGGCCGGATGGACCTTCGGCGTCGCGTGGTGCGCAATCCCGACGTGTCCAGTCCGTCGCTAGAGCGCCAGCCCGCCTCGACACCGGAAACCCGCGGAGCGGGGCTCACGGTGGACGTGGTCGTGCTGTCGGCCGACCTGCCGCTGTTCGATGCGATCCGCGCCGCGCTCGAGGACCGCAGCCCCGTCTGGCGGGCGCGCTCGGCAGAGGAGGCCGTGGACCTGCTGCTCACCGGCCGATGCGGGGTGCTGGTGATGGACATGGCCCTCGTCGCCACCCAGCCCGCGACGCTGGTGGAGCGCGTCGTGGAACAGTTCCCGGACGTCGTGGTCGTCGTCGCCGGACGTCGCGACGACGAAGGCCTGCTCGCGCGGCTGATCAGCGAAGGCCACGTATACCGCTTCATGCACAAGCCTCTCACGGCGAAGCGCGCGGGCATGTTCCTGAACGCCGCGATGCGCTGCCACGCGGAACGGCGCGGCCTGCGTGCCGCCGAGCAGCAGCTGCCGCTCGTGCCGAGGTTTCCGCCGCGCCTGGACCCCCTCAAGTGGCTGTTCGTCACTGTCGGCGTCGCCATCTTCGTCATGCTGCTCTCGCTGCTCCCGCGCGGTGACGGGGGAGACCCCCGGATCGAGCAGGCTGCCGCGCCCCCCGTCCGACCGACGGCGCGCAGCACGCCGGTCGCGCCGCTCGCCGATCCAGTGCTGTCCCGGGCGCGCGCCGCATTCGCCGCAGGACGGTACGAGGCGCCACCAGGCCGGAACGCCCTGGACCTCTATTCAGCCGTACTGCTCGCCCGGCCGAACCATCCTGAGGCACGGGTCGGACTCGAGCGAACGATCGCGCAGATCATCGCTCTCGCAGAGCAGGCACACGGCACCGGTCGCGACGACGAGGCGCGCCGGATCCTGCGGCGAATACGAGCCGCGGACCCCGGCAACACGGCCGTTGCAGAACTCGCTGCGCTCCTCGAACCGCCGCCGGACACGTCGCCACCGGCGCCGGCTCCAGCCGATCCGTCCGAGCCGACCGCTCCGCCGCCGCGCACGGCGCCGCGCGCAACGACTGCAGCGAAGAGCGCACCCGCCGGACGCGCGGCAGCCCCGCTCGCGCCATCACGGCCGGCAGCGGCGACGGCACGACCGGGGACCGGAACCGTGACGCCCGACCCGCTCACGCCGAGAGTGACGAACGCGGAGGCGCTGCGGAGCGCGCGTGCGGGCCCGCCGAGGCGAGTGAGCAGACCCCTGGTCTTCGGCCCTCCCGTCTCCTCGGGACACCCGATTGCCGGATACGCGCGCGACGCCGACGCGGGGCCGTCACTCCGGCAGCCGGCGCCGACCGACGCCGTCGCCAGCGCCGCCGTGCCGCCGACCGCGAGCGACGCACTCGAGCGCGTCGCCGCGCCCGACCCGGTCTATCCGCCGGACGCGCTGCGCAACGGCGTCGAGGGCCGGGTCGAGCTCGCGTTCACGGTCACGGAGACCGGCTCGGTGCGCGACATCGAGATCGTCGAAGCACGGCCGAGCGGAGTGTTCGACGCGGCCGCGACACAGGCGCTCGCTCAGTGGCGGTTCCGGCCGCGACTCGTCAATGGGCAGCCTGTGGCGCAGCGCTCGGTCGTGACGCTGCGATTCAGCGTCGAGCGGTGAGCTCGACCTGGCGCGTGCCCAGTGCCCACGCCACGAGTGCCCACGCCGCTGCGATCGCGGCGCCGCACCAGGCGATCCCGCTCACGCCGAGGCCGAAGACCGATTTCAGCAGCGCGTGCACGGACGCGGACGTCGCGTCGCCGCCGCGATAGACGAACGTGTCGATCAGGCTTTTCGCCTTGTAGCGCTCCTCGCGCGAAACGACCGTGTAGAGGGTGTCACGCGCCGGACGCGTGATCGAGTACTCCCCGATGCGGCGCACCATCATCACGCCGATCAGCACCGCGAAGGTCGGCACCGTCGCGAGCGCCGCGTAACCGAGCGTCATCAGCACCGGGACGCTCACGATCACTGCGCGGAACCCGAACCAGCGGAACAGCCGCCCGAAGAAGAACAGCTGCATCGTGAGCGCCCCCGCCTGCGTCCAGAAGTCGATGGTACTGAAGAACGCCGTGCGTGAATCGCGGTCGGTGAAGGCCCGCGCGACCATTGCCTGCTGCTCGAGGTACAGGAACGTCGAAACCCACGTGAGCAGCAGTACGAACACGGCGATCAGCGCGAGATAAGGCGAGCGGGCCACCTGGCGGAAGGCCGCGAGCGCCGTGCCGCCGAGTTCGGCGTCCCGGTCGACGCCCGGCCCGGTGTTCTCGCCGTGTCGCCGGTGCCAGCGCAGTACCAGCAGCATGAAGCCGAGCGCGGCGGCGAGCAGTGCCGCCGACACCAGCAGCAGGTTGATCGTGCCGATCGGATCGGCGAGCCGCTGGCCGAGGAACGGTCCGAACAGTCCGCCGACGCTCAGGCCCGCCGCGATGAAGCCGAACAGCCGGCCGGCCTGCTCGCGCGTGAAGACGTCGGCCATCAGGCTCCAGAAGACGGCGACGACGAACAGCACGAACACGCTCAGCCAGACGAAATAGACGCGCGCGATCCAGGTGTGATCCTCCTGCAGATTGAACCACGCGTAGAAGCCGAGGATGTTCAGGATGAAGAACAGGTACACCCAGGGCAGGAAGACCGAGCGCCGGTAACGCGAGGTGAGCCAGCCGTACACCGGCTGCACGGCCAGCATTCCGACGAACGTGCCCCAGAAGAGCGCGGGCAGCGTCTCGACGCCGGAGGTGATGCCCATGGTTTCGCGTATCGGCCGCAGGATCGAGTACGCCGAAAACATCAGGAACGCACAGCCGAAGGCCGCCAGCGCGCCACCGAGCTCCGCGGGACGCGCATTGACCGCGCCGGCGAGCGCCCGCCTCAAGACGGGGCCCCCAGGTCGAGCCGCAGTCCCGGGGCAGCGATCCGGGCGCTCGCGCCCGTCGCGTGCAGCGCGTCCCGCAGTCCTTCCGCCGCTGACCGCTCGCCGTGCACGAGCCACACGGGCGGCCGGCCATTCACGCCTTCGTACCAGCGCAGCAAGTCTGCCCGGTCGCCATGGGCCGAGAAGCCACCGAGTGTGTGGATGCAGGCGGCGACCCGCACCGCAGTACTGTGAATGCGGACCTCCCCGCGGCCGTCGACGATGGCTCGCCCGAGCGTTCCCTCGGCCTGGAAGCCGGTGAAGACGACGTGGCACTCGGGTCGCGACAGGTTGTGCTTCAGGTGGTGCACGATGCGTCCGCCCGTGCACATGCCGCTGCCCGCGATCACGATCGCGCCGCTCGCCATGCGATTGATCGCCACTGATTCGTCCACCGTCCTGGAGAACGAGAGGTTCGGCAGCGCCGGCATCGCGCTCGATCGACTGTGCAGAGCGGCGGCCTCCTCGTCGAACGCCTCCGGGTGCCGCCAGTAGACGGCGGAGGCGTCGATGGCCATCGGGCTGTCGAGGAAGATGCGCCAGTCGGAGAGCCGCCACTCCTCGAAGTGAGTGCCGAGCTCGTACAGGATGTCCTGGCTGCGGCCCACGGCGAAGGCCGGAATCAGCACATTGCCGCCGTCCGCGCGCGCCCGGCGCAGGATCTCGCCGAATTCCTGCAGCGTGGCGCCGCGGTCGCGGTGCAGGCGGTTGCCGTAGGTGCTCTCCATCAGCACCAGGTCGGCGTCGAGCCCGTGCTCCGGATCGCGCAGGATGGGCGAGTCGTACTGGCCGAGATCGCCGCTGAACACGAGGCGCCGCGCGAGCCCGCCCTCCGTCAGTCGCAGGCAGACGCTGGCGGAACCGAGGATGTGGCCGGCGTCGCGGAAAGTGAGTTCCACGCCCGGCAGCACTTCTGTCGGGCGCCCGTAGGCAACCGTGCGGAACATTGCGAGTGTCCCCTCGGCGTCCTCGGTCGTGTAGAGCGGCTCGACAGGCCGCTTCTTGCCAAGGCCCGCACTGCGCCGGCGGTTCTCGCGCTCCGCATCACGTTCGGCCATCGAGGCGCCGTCGGCGAGCAGGATTCTCGCGAGGTCGCGGCACGCCGAGGTTGCGTAGACCGGGCCACGGTAGCCGCGCTTGCGGAGCACGGGCAGGCGCCCGCAGTGGTCGATGTGAGCGTGGCTCAGCACGACGGCATCGACCTCGGCCGCCTCGAACGGGAACGGTGCGCGATTGCGTTCGTCCGGCGCCGGCCCGCCCTGGATCAGCCCGCAGTCGAGCAGCAGGCGGCGCCCGTTGACCTCCAGTATGTGGCAGGAGCCGGTGACTTCACCGGCCGCACCGAAGAACTCCAGGTGCACTCCGCGGCCTCAGGCGATCCGCTGGCCGGAACGAGCCCCTGCCTCGGGCCGTGCCTCCCGCTCCTGCAGCAGCTTGATGCAGGCTTTCACCACGCGGGCGTCATAGCGGCGACCGGACTGGTTCTGGAGTTCTTCCATGCAGGCGGCGAGGGTGAGCGCCGTTCGGTGCGGTCGCGGCGACAGCATCGCTTCGACCGCGTCCGCCACGGCAGCGATGCGCGCCTCGAGCAGAATCTCCTCGCCTTTCAGCCCGCGCGGGTAACCCGAGCCGTCGAGCCGTTCGTGGTGCTGGCGCACAGCCTCTGCGACCGGCCATGGGAACTCTATGTGCCGCAGGATCTCGTAGCCTCGCTCGGGGTGCGTCCGGACGAGCTCGAACTCCTCCGTCGAGAGTTGACCCGGACGCCAGAGGATCTCGCGCGGGATCTGCAGCATCCCGACGTCGAGCAGCTGGCCGACGATGCGCAGGCCTCGCACCGAGTGTCCCGGCAGCCCGAGCGTCGAACCAATCGCCGCGGCCAGTTCGGCGACGCGGCGCGCGCGCCCCGTCTTGCAACCGTCCTGCGCCTCGGCCAGGGTCGCGACCGACTCGACGGCGCCGACCATGACGCGCTCCATGTGATCCATGGCGCTGACGACCTCGGCATCCGAGCGCCGCCGCCGCATCACCTTCCACATGCCGTCGGCCACCTGCTCGACCTGCCGCCGGTCGTCGTCATCGAAGGGCTCGGGCTTGTCCGCGAGCAGCAGGACACCCGCCACGCGCGTGCCGTCGAGCAGCGGCGCGCAGAGCTGGCGCCGCAGGGAGCCCGGCAAGCCCGCCTGTCGCAGGACGCCGGTGCCCTCCGGACGCTCACGGCTCACGACACGCTGCGAGCCGAGGCACTCGAACAGCGCGGTGTCCGCCGGCGGGGCCCCGTGCCAGCGCGTGAGCACCGACAGCTCCTGCGCCTCGGCATCGCCGCCACGCCGGGCGGCCAGCTCGAGCTGCGCCGCCTCGGGCCCGGCCAGGAAGACGTACGCTGACCCGCAACCGGTGAGCTCCTGCAGCAGCTCGAGCGAGCGCGCCTGGACCTCGCTCTCCGTGAGCGAGTGCGCCCGCTGGGTGAGGTCAAGCAGGCCCGCGAGGCATCTTTGTTCCCGAGCCTCGCGCGCCTCGCGCCGCAGGCGCCCGGAGACGTCGCGCACGATCAGCACGCGGCTGCCGGGAATCGTTCGATACTCGGCGCCCGCAATCTCGACGTCGAGTTCCGAGCCGTCGGCCCTGCGCCAGCGCAGCTGCTGCAGCACCTGCCCGTCGCCGCCGATGGCGGCTCTCCGGACGGTCGACTCGCCGCCCGACTCGCATTCGAGCGAGGCGAGGGACACGGCCTCGGCCGGTGCCGTTTCGAGTCCGATCAGTTTCCAGAACGCCGCGTTGGCGTAACGTACCCTGGCCGACGAGTCCACGAGGCACGCGGCCAGCGGCGATTCGTCGAACGCGAGTGCTTTGCGCGCGGCCTGCTCCTGCTCCGCGCGTCCCATCCTCTCCGTCGTCACGTCTCGCGCGGAAGTGATCCAGCACGCGCGACCCGCGTAGGACACCGACTGGCGGCGCAGCTCGACCAGGATCCTCGCGCCGCCAGGCTTCTGGAACTCGAGCTCGACGGGTCGCGACGGCTCCACGGACGGCGCATAGCCAGGCAGCAGTTCCACGATCGACCGCCCCGGGATCCGTTCGGCCGAAACACCGACCAGCGCGGCCGCGGCGTCGCTCGCCAGCCGCACCTCGTTCGTCTCCATGTCCGACAGCCACGTCGGGACCGGATGCGAGCGAAACGCCCGTTCGAAATCGGCCACGGAGGCCTGAGCCCGGGCTTCGGCCGTCTGCAGTTCCGCGAGTCGGCTCTCGAGCAGGCTCACGCGAGCCAGTCCTGCCCGTGATTCCTCCGCCGCGTCTCTCGCCTGCGACTCGGCCTGGGCGAGCTCCTGCTGGCGGGCCTCGAGGTCGCGCACCCGCGCCTTCAGGTCGCGGACCACGGTCGCATTGGTGGCCGTGAGCACCGCGCGCTCGCGGATCTCGTGCTCCGCCTTCTCGCGCGCGACGCGCTCGGCCACGGTGAGCTGCTGGTTCACCGCCTGCAACTCGCGCAACTGACGCTCCAGGTCGCTGAACCGCCGACGGTCCTGCTCGCGGCGATCCAGCAGCTCCGGCACCAGGGCCGGCATGCGCATGGTCGACGTGCCGGTGTTCAGCTGCTCGATGGCTGTCGCGACCTCTTCGATCGTCGTGCCGCGCGGGAAGAATCGCTCCGCGCCGACCTCGGTCGCGAAGGACTCGTACTTCGGCCCCTCGACGCGGAACGAGAGCAGGAAGACCGGGAGGTGCTGCAGCAGCGGGTCTTCCTTCAGCCGGCGACAGAGCGTGAAGCCGTCGAGCAGCGGCAGCTGCACGTCGCTCAGGACGACCTGCGGCGAGTCCTGCCGCGCGGCCTCGAGCGCCTCGGGACCGCTGCGCGCCTTGGTGGTGCGATGACCACGGGCCTGCAGCACGGTCTCTATGGCCGCGATGTCCTGGTCACGCTCGCAGGCGAGCAGGACGGCCGTCATGGACGCGCGACTCCCGCCTCGCTCTGCGCCTCATCGCAAGCTCCGAGCATCGTCGACCCCAGGGTCCAGCCGGTTGGTTGCCTTCCAGTATGCAACGAGGCGGGCCGCGCACCAAAGTACCGTATTCCGGCGCGAGGCCGGTCACACTTTGCAGGCCAGCGAGAACCGCGACGAACGATTGTCCGGCACGCCGGCGCGGGCATACGATCGCAAGAGAAACCTGCGGGCGGCCGCCGATGACGTCCCCGAACGACGATATTGCGCGATGGGTCTGGGAACAGCGATACCGCTGGCCTGGACCGAAGCCGGCCGCCGACACGGACCTGGCAGCCACCCGCAGACGCGTCGCGCAGGCGGTTGCCTCAGCCGAGTCCGGCCAGCAGGCGCATTGGGCGGCCCGGTTCCGCACGCTGCTCGACGACTGGCGCTTCCTGCCCGGCGGGCGGATCCTCGCCGGGGCCGGAACGGGCCGGTCGGCGACGTTGCTCAATTGTTTCGTCATGGGCCCGATCGAGGACTCGATCCCGGGCATCTTCCGCGCCCTGCAGGAGTCGGCGGTCACGCTGCAGCTCGGCGGCGGGATCGGCTGCGACTTCTCGACGCTGCGGCCGCGCGGCTCGACGGCGGCCTCCGCCGGCACCTTCGCATCCGGCCCGGTTTCGTTCATGCACGTCTGGAACTCGATGTGTGCGACCGTGCTCGCGTCCGGCAGCCGTCGCGGCGCGATGATGGCCACGCTGCGCGTCGATCACCCGGACATCCTCGAGTTCATCGACGCCAAGCGCGATCCGGCGGCGCTCAGGTTCTTCAATCTCTCGGTACAGGTGAGCGATCGTTTCCTCGAGGCGGTGCGCCGCGACTCGCCGTGGCCGCTCGCGTACCCGTCCGATTCGCACGCCCCGCAGCGCGTTCTCCCGGCACGCGAGGTCTGGCAGAAGCTCACCAGCGCGGGCTACGAGACGTCGGAGCCGGGCGTGCTGTTCGTCGATGCGATGAACCGCGAAAACAATCTCGCCGCGCTCGAGACGCTCACGACCACGAACCCGTGCGGCGAAGTGCCGTTGCCGGCGTACGGCTCCTGCAACCTCGGGTCGATCAACCTGCCGCGCTTCGTGCGCGCGCCTTTCAGCCGCGAGGCTGTCCTCGACCTCGACGCCGTCGGCACGACGGCGGCCGGCGCGGTACGGTTCCTCGACGACGTGCTCGAAGTCACGCCCTTTCCGCTGCCCGAGCAGGCTTCGCAGGCCGGGCTGACCCGCCGCATCGGGCTCGGCATCACCGGCCTCGCGGACGCGCTCGCCATGCTGGGGCTTCGCTACGAATCGAGCGCCGCACGCGAACTCGCCGCCGCGACGATGCGAACGATCTGCCACGCCGCCTACGCCGCGTCAGCCGAGCTCGCCGTGGAGAAGGGCGCATTCCCGCGCTTCGATCGTGACAGCTACCTCGAAAGCGCGTTCGTCAGGAGGCTGCCGGCCGTGCTGCGCGACCGAATCGCCGCGGGAGGGATCCGCAACAGCCACCTGACCGTGATCGCGCCTGCCGGGACCATCAGTCTGCTCGCGGGCAACGTCTCGAGCGGCATCGAGCCGGTCTTCGAACTGGACGGCTCGAGGCGGGTGCTCGACCGCACGGGGCACGCTGTCGAGTTCGCGGTGACCGACGCGGCCGTGGGGCTCTGGCGCAGCATGCACCGCCACGACCCCTTGCCGGAGACATTCGTCACCGCAACCGGCGTGGCGCCCGAGGCGCAGCTCGCGATGCAGGCCGCGCTGCAGCCCTATGTCGACGGCGCCATTTCGAAGACGATCGCGCTGCCCGAAGCGTTTGCGCGCGATGCCTACGCCCCGCTCTTCGAACGGGCCCACGCCCTCGGCCTGAAGGGCTGCACGACGTATCGCGCCGGAACGGCACGCGGCGCCGTCGTCGGCGCCGCCTCCGGCACCGCCGCGCCGCCTGGCGACGACGTCGAGCGATGCTGCGTGCTGTCCTGAGGGCTCAGGCCGACTGCATTTGCTCGGCGGTGGCCGACAGGTGCCGGCGCAGGTCATCGATCGGACCGTGCACGAGGTCCTTGTGGATTTCGTGCACGACGAGCGCCTTCGTCGGCCGGGAGAATTCCTCCCTCAGAAGCCCGAGGAACGGCGGCCCGGCGACGACGACCAGCTGCTCGAACTCGTTCTTGCGTCGGGCCTCGTCGAGTCGGCGGCCGATGCGGCGGGCGAAACGAACTGCCTCGCGGTGCCTCGGATCGTCCTCGCGCTCTATCGCGTGGCGTGCGCCACCGAAGCTCTCGTAGCTGCGCCCCGGGCGATCGCTGACGAGGTCACGGTCGTGCAGGTGCGCGGCAGGGTCGCTGATCCGGGCAACCTCCTGCGGCGCGCTCCGCAGCGACGAGGCGTCGTAGAAGACGGCTTCCGCCTGGTCGGCGACGACGATGCGAAACCTGCTCATGACTACCTCCGCTGCCGTGGAACCCGATGTCAACTTGCGCCGCCGTCGCCGGATCCGCAATGCGTGATTTTGGCAGTCTCCGGCGCCGACGTAACTTGCGGATTCCATTGGAGTTGTCAGCTCGACCAGCGCACACGGCCGCCCGTCTGCCCCGGCCGCCTCCCCGACGCCCGGTACTGACCGATCGGTCGGTCAGTGGTAGGCTTCGCGGATGGCTGCAGCCACCCCCCGAAGACGGCGCAGCGCCCCGGGCGTGCGCCGCATCACGAGTGCCGCGCAACGGCTGTTCGCCCGGCGCGGCTACGCCGGCACCTCGATGGCCGACATCGCTGCGGCAGCGGGCGTCAGCAAGGCGACCGTTTTTCACCACTACCGGAGCAAGCGGCAACTCTATGAGTCTCTGATCGGCGAGGCCCTGCTCGGCTTTCGCGAGCAGCTCGTTCCGCTGCTCGGGACGGAGGGCGGGCTGCAGGACGGGCTGCAGTCATTCGCCGCAGCGCACGTCCGCCGCCTCGCGAGGATGCGCGCCACCATGCGCCTCGTCCTGCGCGAAATGCTCGACGGCTCGCCCGACTCCCGGCGGGTGCTGTCGAGCGGTGGGATGGCGCAGAACTTCGCGCTCGTCGTACATGCGCTACGTGACGCCCAGGCACGCGGACTGGTCCGCAGCGACGCCGATGCGGGTCTCGCCGCGTTCGTGCTGATGTCGAGCAGCTGGTTCCTGTTCCACACCGCCGCCATGACCCGGCGGATGCCCGACCTCGCGGTCACGACTTCCCCCGAGCGCTACGCGGCCGAGTTCGCGCGACTGCTCTACAAAGGGCTCGAGCCGAGACGCGAGCCCGGAATCGAGGATCCGAAATGAATCTTGCGCCAGTTGCCACGCTCGCCGCCCTGCTCGCCTCTGCCGCGCTCGCGACAGCCTGCGGGGGCGGCGGAAAGGACGACGCTCAATCGAAGGTGCGGCGCACGCCCGTGACCGTCGCCAGGGCGACGCTGGAGCGAGTCGAGGCGATCGAAGTGACGGTCGGCCGGCTCGAGGCCACTGCCGCGCCGGCGCTCGCAGCCGAGACCTCTGGCCGCGTCGTGCGCCTGCTCGTCGACGGCGGCAGCGTGGTGAAGAAGGGCCAGGTCCTCGCCGAGCTCGACGGCGAGCCGCAGCGCCTCGCCGTCGCCTCCGCGCGCGCGAGCGTCGAACGGCTCGAGGCCCTGCTCACGAACCAGCAGCGCACCGTGAAGCGCTACGAGGAACTTCGCTCCAAGGCGGTCTCGGAGAGCATGCTCGAGGAGGCCATCGCACAGCAGAGCGCCCGCCAGGCCGAGCTGAACGACGCACGCGCGAAGCTCGCCGAAGCCGAGTATCGCCTCGACCGGACCCGCGTGCGCAGCCCCGTGGATGCGATCGTCGAGCGCCGGCTGATTTCCGTCGGCGACTTCGTCTCGCCCGGCACGCCCATCGTCACGATCGTGGGCAAGGACCGGCTGCGGGCAGTGCTGCCGTTCCCGGAGCGCCTGTCGGGACAGCTGCGCCCGGGGCTTCCAGTGACGCTCGAACAGCCCGC
>Ga0114938_1001212_pt1 | contig 18063 bp, 15 predicted proteins | sample AshMeaBigSpring_FD_88675 | JGI IMG/M metagenome (GOLD analysis project Ga0114938, IMG submission 88675) | Groundwater microbial communities from Big Spring, Nevada to study Microbial Dark Matter (Phase II) - Ash Meadows Big Spring | ecosystem: Environmental > Aquatic > Deep subsurface >...
TGATCAGGATCGTCTGCGACATCGATTTTCCCGGTCATGATCACTGGCACCAGCATCGCCTTGCGGCTGGCAGACACTGCGTTGGGGTCCTGGGTGTCATAGAAGGTGGGGACCGCCTCCACCTTGTCAGGCCCGAGGGCGACCACTAATCTTTGCAGCCGCTGCACTTCGGCCTGAAAAGCGGGGTCGTCAACAGTCAGCTGCGGCGAGCGGACTACCAGGTACTCGACAATCTTGCGCTCTCCCCGCATTTCTTCGAGCAGATCCTGGCCGATCACCGAGTCAGGATTGTTGTTGAAACGAAAATCCGTAGTGAGGGCATCGGCCAGCCACGCCCGACTGGCAAAGATGGCGCCGATCGCCGTCAGGGTCCAGATCGCGATCACCCACCATGGCCGGCGAGCGGACGCCTGTGCTAAATGTTCGGTAGAAAATTTCATGTTGCCCGCCCTCCTGTGTCAGCCATCCTGTTTCGAGGCAAAGGAGACTAGCTCACTAGAACGCGGCTTCAGACATGGTCATCAGGGCGGCGTCTTCGCCCTCCGCCAGGCGTCGCCGCAAGCCGGCCTTGGGAAGCACTGTACGCGCGAAGAAGCGCGCGGATGCGATCTTGCCCTCGTAGAACGCCTGGTCACCTGTTCCAGACAGCTTTGCCTGGGCGAGTTCGGCGTGGCGCAACAACAGCCAGCCGATCACAAGTTCGGCCACACCCTCGAGCAGCGAATTGGTGTGCAGCCCGACCCGGTACATGGCGGGAGGGCTGGCCGCAGCCTCACCCAGATCCCCGACCATGGCCCCTACCTGGCCTTGGAGATCCTCCAAGCAGACCCCCAGCAGCTCCCGCTCGCTGTTAAGTGGATCCTGGGCACCGCCTGCCTTGGCGAACTCCCTGATCTCCTCGGTAAGCCGGGTGAGAGTGGCGCCTTGATCGCGAGCGATCTTGCGAAAGAAAAGATCGAGCGCCTGAATCCCGGTGGTGCCCTCGTAAAGAGTGTCGATCTTGGCATCGCGGATGTACTGCTCGATCGGGTAATCCTGAATGAAACCGGAACCTCCCAGCACCTGTAGCGCCTGGCTCAGCAATTCGTAGCCCTTCTCCGAACAGTAGCCCTTGACCAGTGGCAGCAGCAGATCCACCAGCTTTGCCCAATACGGCTCTTCAGGCTGTAGCAGATTCTGATCCTGTGCCCAGCCTATGTAAGCGACCAGCGCCCGCATCCCTTCTGCATGAGCTTTCTGGGTAATCAGCAAGCGGCGAACGTCGGGGTGGTCGATGATTCTGACTCGGGGCGAGTTGCGGTCCGCAATCTTGGCGAGGTCGGGACCCTGCACCCGCGCCTTGGCGAACTCGAGGGCATTGAGGTAAGCCGTCGAGAGGGTGGCGGCGGACTTGATGCCGATCGTGAGGCGGGCGTTCTTGATGATCTCGAACATCTGGCGGATTCCGTCATGGCGGTTCCCGACCAGGAAGCCGACACAGGGCTGCTCCAAACCAAAAGTGAGCTCGCACGTAGACGAAGCGTGGATCCCCATCTTTTCTTCCAGCTTGGTAGCCACCACACCATTGCGGGCGCCCGGACTGCCGTCCGGGTTTACCATGTACTTGGGGACGATGAAGAGCGAGAGGCCTTTGGTGCCGGGGCCGGCGCCGGTCGGGCGAGCCAATACGACGTGCAGGATGTTCTCGTGGTAATCCTCCTCACCGGCAGTGATGAAGCGTTTCACGCCGTTGAGGTGGTAGCGGTCCCCTTCGACGAGTTCGGCCCGCGTCACTCCCGCCCCCACATCGGATCCGGCGTCGGGTTCGGTGAGCACCATGGTCGCCCCCCAGCGACGGGCGAGGGCGGGGTGGACGAAGCGCTCGATCTGTTCTGCGGTTCCTTCCTGATAGAGAACCTTAAAGATGGTGGGACCGACCAAGTAGAAGTAGATAGCCGGATTGGCTCCCACCAGCAACTCTTGCAGCATGGCGAGCAGCGAAGGAGCTGCTGCGGTTCCGCCCAGCTCAGCCGGCAGGCTGACCAGATCCCAGCCCCCTTCGTAGACGGCGTCAAGGCTCTTGCGCACTCCGGGGGGAAGGTGGACCTCGCCGTTGTCGAGACGCAGCTTAACGCGGTCCCCTTCTTCGAAGCTGGCGGCGAACTCCGAAGTCGCCAGCCGATCCACCTCTGTCAGCACTTGTATGGCGGTCGAGTGGTCAACCCCCGCGAACGGACCGGATCCGTAGTAGTCCTGAACCCGCAGCACTTCAAACAAATTGAAGCGAATGTCCGCCAGGTTGCTTCGGTAGTGGGTCATGCTGTGTTTATCGACCTATAGCCTCTGGTTCCCTGCGGTTCTCAGTATATTTTGGTCGGGGCGTCAAACTTTTGATTGCGCCCAAAAAGCTAGTAACTTGTAACGATGGCTAGGTATGCCTCCGGACTGCAGACCGAGCAGCGGATTCTGGACGCAACCCGCTCGCTGGTCGCCGAGCACGGGCCAGAAGCCATCACGCTCAAGATGATCTGCCAGCTGGCTGGCATCCGTTCCGGCAGCTTTTACAACCTGTTCGCCTCCAAGGAAGAGGTCGTGCTAACGGTTGCTAGGGAGGCGATCGCGGCCGTGGATCCAGCCGAAGCAACCCTGGACAACCTGGTGGGCGCCTACGTTCGCTTTGTAACCGAAACCCCCGCTCTCGCTCACGTGTATCTGCATATCGCCATCACCGGCGCCAAGGGTGAGCGGGTGCTGCGGGCCCGGATGATGCGACACCACCGACGCCGGGTGGAGCGATTCGGCAAGGCCGTTCTCGCCAGGCGCCCCGATCTTGGCGAAAGCGAGGCGAACCGCCGGGCTGAGCTGCTGCTGGCCAGCATGCAAGGACTCGCCATCCTCTACCTGCTGGAGGACACCTTCGACTTCACCACCAAGGTCGAACAGGCAATGGCTCGGATCGTCTTCAACGATCAACACGCCAACCGTTAGCCTCAGGCAATCGCCTCGGGGAGCCAATGACCCACAACCCGCGTCTGTTCAGTAGACCTTTCGTCCTTACCTGCCTCGCCAACCTGATGGCGGGACTGTCCGCCATGATGTTCATCCGGCTTCCCCGCCTGTTCAAGCAGTTGGGAGCCAGCGAGGCCAATATCGGCCTCATCTACAGCGTTGCCGCCCTGGCTGGGTGGCGTCCCGCCCGCTGGTCGGCAAGCTGCTCGATCGTCGCGGCCGCCGACTAGTTGTGATCGGCACCGCACTCGCCCGCTGCCTGGTGGTGATCGCGTTCGTCACCGTCGAAGCGGTGGACTCCTGGGCAGTCGGACTCCGCATGGTGCAGGCGGTGGTGGAAGGGATCTCGTTTGCCGCCCTCACCACCTTGGCCGCCGATTGGGTGCCAGCCAACCAGCGCACCCGTGGTCTGATGCTGTTCGGGATCTCGGGAATGTCGACAATCGCGTTCGGCGGCCAGGCCAGCGACGCCATCCGCAGCCATTTCGGATTCGATGCCCTCTTCTTGACCGCGTTCGGCTTGGCGGTGGGATCGCTGGCGGTATCGCTCGCCATCCAAGATCACCCCAGGATGATGGGAGCAGATGAGCAACCCAGCCGATCGGTGCGCGGCACGCTGGGAGACCCCGGTCTATGGCCGTTGTGGTTGGTCGCCATCGCGTTCTCGATCGCGATCGAGAGCCACTTTCTCTTCCTGCCTACCTTCGTCGACGTTAGGGGCGTAGGATCGGTTGGGCTCTTCTATGCCTGGTACGCGGGGACCGCCATCATGCTCCGCCTGGTCTTGGGATGGGTGCCAGATCGGCTGGGGCTCGACCGCATGCTGGTAGCCGCGCTGGGCGCGGTTTCGATTTCGCTATTTCTGGTGGGGCGGGCCAACACCACCACCGAACTGTTGGCAGCGGCTGTGTTAGGAGGGATCGGGCACGGATTCACTTTTCCCATCCTCTACAGCCTGGTGGTGACCAGAGCCGAACCCGCTGAGCGCGGCACTGCCCTTTCCATCTACACCGCCCTCTTCGATCTGGGTCCAGTCATCGGCGGTCCGCTGTTGGGGGGAACCATCCGAGCTCTCGGCTACACCAGCATGTTCCGCCTGGCGGGAGCGGTGGCGGCGCTTGGACTACTCGCCCATTTGCAACTGCGCAAGGCGCAAGTGGCCGTTGACGACGCAAATAAGGCAACCTGAAACGGTCGCAAGCAACCCCAACCGTTAACACTTTTGTAACCTCTGAGCTAGCAAACCTGTCTCGCCCAGTCGCCGGGTTCGGCTTGAATAGGCCGATGCAAACAGGGGTGATCCCCTCAGGGCGGGCCGCGATTGCAGGAGCTATAGGAGTTGGGCTGGCGCTCGGGCTGGGTGAGTTGCTCGCCGGGGTTTTCCCGGACTCGATTCCTTCGCCCATCTCTTCAATTGGAAACCAAGTGGTTGATCGAACCCCGGGCGATGTCGAGCGCTGGGCCATCGACGTTTTCGGCACCTTCGACAAGCCAGCGCTCCTGATTGGTACCGCCATCATTGCGCTGGCGATCGGAGCTTGGGTGGGGGTTGGTGCGGTTCGCCGCAAGGCCCGACCCTGGCCTTGGTTCCTAGGTTTCGCCGGGTTGGGCGTGGCAGCCAGCCTGTCGGAACCGGAGCGGTCAGTCCCGGCCGTGATCTTGGCCGGCGGACTCTCAGCCCTCTTGGGGCTGGCCGGGCTGGCATTGCTGTTGGGATCCGCCCAGCCTCGCACTCCAACCGATGGTCTCGCCCAAAACCCGGGGCGCCGCCGCTTCTTGGTGGGCGCGGCGGGGGCGTCTGGCTTGGCCCTGTTTAGTGGGCTGTGGGGTCGCCGGCTGGCCCAGCCCACCATCGCTACTGCCCCGCTGGTGAGTGGACCCGCACCCGTGTTACCGGCCGGCGCCGAACTCGGGATCCCCGGGCTGGTTCCGATCGTGGTTCCCAACCGTGACTTCTATCGAATCGACACCGCCTTTACCCCCCCCCGGGTGGAGGTTGACAACTGGCGCCTCACCATTGCCGGAATGGTTGACCAGCCGCTTGGCTTCGACCTGGCCGAGCTGGCGGCGATGGATCAGGTTGAGGAGTACGTGACTCTTTCCTGCGTCTCCAACGAAGTGGGCGGAGACCTGGTCGGCAATGCCCGCTGGCGAGGCGTGCGGCTGACCGAACTGCTGGAGCGAGCAGGTGTGCAAGCCGGCGCCACCCAAGTGGTGGGCCGCTCGGTGGATGGCTGGACCGCCGGCTTTCCAACCGAGGTCGTCTTCGACGGAAGAGAGCCACTACTGGCGCTGGAAATGAACGGGGAACCACTCCCACCCAATCATGGTTTCCCGGCTCGGCTGGTGGTGCCTGGGTTGTACGGCTATGTGTCAGCCACCAAGTGGTTGAAGGAAATCGAGCTGACTCGTTGGGAGGACTTCGACGGATATTGGATACCCCGAGGATGGTCGAAGGAAGGACCGATCAAGACCCAGTCCCGCATTGACCTGCCGGTGGATGGCAAGCAGTTCGCCCTCGGAGAGCTGGTGGTGGCGGGAGTGGCTTGGGCCCCGATCAAGGGAATCGAACGGGTCGAGGTCCGACTCGACCAGGGTCCGTGGATCCCGACCACGCTTTCAACTCCGCTTTCCTCGAAGGCTTGGGTGCAGTGGACAACGACCTTGGAGCCGACAGCCGGAGAGCACACGCTGGAAGTGCAGGCCACCGATGGAACTGGCTACACGCAAACGGCCGAGCGCAGTCGCCCTGATCCCAACGGGGCCAGCGGACACCACACCGTCAGCTTCAAGGTGAAGTAGGTTTCTGTCTCGACTATTTGCGAGACGGTGCACCGGTGGTCGCCACTGCAACGAACTCGTTGTAGGGAAACCGCCGACCAACCGGGCGTGGGAAGGGAAACGAAAAGCGTCTGGTGAGGGTCAGCCCGAGCGGTTCCAGAATTTCTGACATCCGCTGGTGATCGACGAAGGCGACGTGGGTGGGATCGGAGCGGAACCCCGCCTCCTGCGGACAGATGCTGATCACTTGCCCTTGCGGCCTGAGGTAACGGAGGTAGCTGGCCACCAACTCGGTTGCCTGCCCGGGCTGCATGTGTTCGAACACATGAGCAAAGAGCAAACTGTCGAAACCGGCCACCACCGCTTCCGGGGCCGCAGCAAACTCCCAGGTCGAATAAGCGACGCATCCGCGTGAGCGGGCGAGCTCGATCGCATTCGAGTTGTGATCCACTCCGACTGCATCCAGATGGACCAGGTTGCGACCGGTGCCACACCCCACTTCGAGCGTGCGGCCCATTCGAAGCCGCTCCAAGTTCCAGCGATACGGCGCCTGCACGTTGAGGATGCGGCGCCAAGCCGAGCGATCTATGCGCCACAGGCGTTGGGCGTAAGCCGAGGAAGTTGTCGAATGGAGCTGCACCCAATTCAAGGTAGTGAGGGACCTGTCGATTCATCGGTATTTCGGATCCGCGCCGGCTTTAGGTCCTGCGCGTCTTAACCCACCAGATCCGTGGGCGGAGACGCGCAGACCCGACGGCTGGGAGGTCTTGCGCGTCTTAACCCACCAAATCCGTGGGCGGAGACGCGCAGACCCGACGGCTGGGAGGTCTTGCGCGTCCCTACCCACCAAATCCGTGGGCGGAGACGCGCAGACCCGACGGCTGGGAGGTCTTGCGCGTCTTAACCCACCACTGGTGGAACCAGCACACTTCAACATGTCGCTGCGCCGTGGCATGTTTGAACTGTGAACCACATCGAACTACTGGTCAACCAGGTGGCAGAGCTCAACTATGGACTGACAGACCGGGCTACGATTCTCGCCCTGGGTGGAACCGACCGCATCATCACGTCCCGACTCAAGGGAGGCCGGTGGTCCCAGATACACCCCGGCGTCTATCTCATCGGAGTCACCCCTCTCTCCTGGCGTGGACGCCTCCGAGCCGCGACCCTGGCCGCAGGCGAGGCGGCATTGGCCTCCCATCGAGCTGCCCTGGTCCTGTGGGGAATGGAAGGCATATCGGCGGCGCCTCTCGAGGTGACGGTTCCGGTGGGCCGGCTGCCGAAGCCCGAGGGGGTGATCGTCCACCGAACTCGAAGACCCATACCGCCGGCTGTGGTGGAGGGGATACCGGTATCCTCGGCCGAGCGAACCATCCTCGACGCCGCCTGGGCGTTGCCTCCCCTCATCGTCGAGCAGGCGTATGAGAGCGCGGTCCGGAGTGGCCTCACAACACCGCTCCGAATGGCCGCGTGCCTTGCCGAACAAGGCACCTGGGGAGTACGGGGCCGTGGCGTTGTCGCGCGAATGCTCGACGCCAGGAGGCCAGGCCGCCCGTCTGGGAGCCCGGCCGAGACCCTGTTGCTTCATCGGATGCGCAAGGCCGAGATAGACGAACCAGTTAGGCAGTACCCGATCCCCCTCCCCGACGGGACGGTGGCCGTGGTCGATTTCGCCTGGCCCTGGATCCGCAGAGCGGTTGAGGTCGACGGCCTCGACGCCCACGCGTCGGCCTCATCTCTCGAACACGACCTCCAACGTCAGAATCTGCTCTTGGACGTCCACTGGGAGCTGCGTCGGTTTTCAGCTCGCGCGGTACGGCGCAATCCTCACCACGTCACCGAGAGCATCGCTCACTTCTTGGCCGCTGCGCCAAAAGATCCGCACGCACCGGATCAACCAGACCCTCTGCGCGGCTCCACCCACCAGATCCGTGGGTAGGGACGCGCAGACCGGATCAACCAGACTCTCTGCGCGGCTCCACCCACCAGATCCGTGGGTAGGGACGCGCAGACCGGATCAACCAGTTCAGCGGTCGGCCGCCTTGCCACCCAGCCTGTTGCGCATGCGGGTCACCGCCTCTTGAGTCTCCCGCTGGCTGCGTAGAGCGGAATCGAGAACCGCATCCGCCTCTTTGAGAGTGTCTTCGGCTTCCTGCTTGGCTCGCGCCCGGATCTCGTTGGCGTCGCGCTCAGCGTTGGCTACCAACGCCTGTCGACGCGACACGTCTTCTTCGCGAGCGGTAGCAGCTGCCATCGACTTTTCGGCCGCCGCCAACAGCCCTTGTGCCTTGCCGCGGAGCGCCTCGAGCTCCTCGCGGTTGGCAGCGAGTTCCTGGGTTCGCTTTTCGGCATCGGCCAGCATGGAAAGGGCTTTGGCCTCGACCTCCTTGGCTTCTCGGGTGGCTAGCGCCCGAGAAGCGTTTGCCTCTTGGATTGCCTTGGCAGCTTCGGCGTGCAGCTTGGCAGCCTCTTCCTTGGATTGGGCGAGGTTGGCCTCGGCCGAACTCAACCGCTCCTTGGCTGACTCTTCCATGGTGACGACCTCCTGCTGCATGCGGCGGGCGGATTCGCGGAGGCGGTCAGCGTCCTCCTTGGCACGCTGGGCCTCGGCTATCGCGGTCGACAGCCCTGCCTCCTTCTTGGCCACCGATTCGGCCTGCTGGGTGACCTGACTCTTGAGCTTGTCCACTTCAAGCATCGCTTTCCTGCGTATCTCACCGGCTTCGACCTCTACCTCTTGTACCGCCCGCTGCACCACCGCCATGGATTCTTCGACCTGGGCGCGCTGGCGGTTGGCGTCGGCTGCGATCCGGTTCGCCTCGGCTTGGATTCGTTCGGATTCGGCTACCGCGGCTGCGCGTACTCCGGTTGCCTCTGACTTGATCTTTTCCACCTCTTCTTGAGCGGCGGCCAAGATGGACTTGGTCTTCTCCCGCACGCTTTCTGCCCTCGACTCGGCTGAGGAGAGCACAGCATTGGCTTCGGATCTGATCCGATCGGCCTCAGTCCGGGCAGCCTCCCGCATCTGGTTGGCCTCTTCGGCCGCTCTGGCGCTTTCCTCCTTGACTGTCGCGGCATATGCCCTTGAACGTTCTTCGGCTTGGTGGGCCTGGCTAACTCGCTCTTCCGCCAACCGGAGCAAACTCTCGGCCTCGGACCTGCTCTGAGCGGCAGCCGCCTGGAGTTGGCCGACTTCTTGTTCCTTGCGCCGCACCTCTGCCAGCGTCTCGTTCGCCGCCTGACGGAGGTCGGAGGTTTCCTTCTGAGCGAGGGAGAACGCCGATTCCGCCTCGTTACGAATCCGCTCGGCATCGGATTGGGCGGCTGCCACCGAAGCCTGGGCCTGGGCCTGGATAGCTGCCACTCGTTCGCGGGTCGAGGTCTCGGCAGCCTGGGCGCGCCGCTCTGCCTCGGCGGCTCGGTCCAAGCGCTGCTGGCTTTGTTGGGTGAGGCTGGCGGCTTCAGCGCGGATGGCGTCAGCATCGGCTTGGGCGGAGGTGAGCAGACCCAGCACCTCGTTGCGCTTGGTAGCTGCCTCTTGCTCGGCAGCAGCCAGCGCGTTTTGCGCGTTGGTGCGAAGCTCCTTGGCCTCAACTTGCATCGCTTCGGTTTCCTGCCGGACTGCCGCCAGCTCTTGCTGCGCCTGCTGGCGCAGATCAGCGATCTGGGTTCGCAGTCCGCTTAGTTCCTCTCGGGCCCCTACCAAGTCGGTCTCTGCCTGGGCCCGTTGGGCGGCCGACTCAGCTTCGGCCTTGGTCAACATCTCGGCGGCTTCCGCCTGCTTGACCTTCGCTTGCTCCTCGGTGGTGCGCATCAGATCCAGCAATTGAGCCTCGGTTCCGATCAGGCCTTCGTGTTTTTCCTTGGCGGCGGCCATGAAGGCTTCGACTGCTTTTAGGTTGCGACCGGTCTCCTGCTGGACGGCTGTTAAGAGGGCCTCTGCATCCCGGCGCTTGGTCTCTGCCTTCTTGAGGATGGCGATGCGCTGGCCATCTGCCTCGGCCAAGACCTGCTGCGCGTTCTTGTGCGCTTCGGCGACGATCTCAGCCGCCTTTTGCCGAGCATCCGTCAGTTCGGTCTGGAGAGCTTTGCTTTCCTCCATCTCTTGACGCGCTTTGGCGAGCATCTGCTCGGACCGTTGGGTACTGCTTTGGCGGACTTGTTCCAGCTCGGCCAGCATCAGTCGGGCTGACTCCTGAGCCTTGGTTAGGGCCTCGACCGACTGTGCTCGCGATTCCGCCAACAATCGGTTGGCCTCGTCCCGGGCCGCGATCCTAGGGTCGCTGGCTTCAGCGGCTGCGACCTGCTCCGCTTTTTCCGAGAGCTGGGCTTCGAGCTCCTGGCGGGCCTGTTGATAACCCTCTTGGCGAATGCGCGTAATCTCTCGCTCGAGTTTCTCGATCCTGACCTCGGCGGCCAGGGTTATTTCAGCCGTGAACTTGTCGACCTGTTCTGGGCTGTAGCCTTTGCGAACAACTTGAAAGTTCGCTTTGGGAAACAGCTCTCGCTTGGAATCGGTCACCCTTCACTCCTGCTGGCGGGGGGCATGGTCGATTGGCCCGACGGACCCAGACTATCAAGATCGGCCGACCCGCTGCCGGCGTTGAGCCCAATTCTGGTCCGATTGGTCGCCGGCTCCTGCCACCCCGAGGGCCCGGCATGACCATTGAGGTAGTGGTCGAGATCCCCAAGGGATCCCGTAACAAGTACGAAACCGATGCGACAACCGGGCGTATCTACCTGGACCGACTGCTTTTCACAGCCACCGTCTACCCGGCCGATTACGGCTTCGTTCCCGAGACCCTGGCCGCTGACGGTGATCCCCTCGACGCCATGGTGCTACTGGAGGAGCCTACTTTCCCGGGCTGTGCCATTAGAGCCCGGCCGATTGGGGTGTTCGCGATGGAGGACGAGAAGGGCCCTGACGACAAGATCCTGTGTGTCCCCGCCACCGATCCTCGCTGGGAGGAGGTGAACGGGCTGGACGACCTCCGGCCCCACCTGTTGGAGGAGATGCGCCACTTCTTTGAGGTCTACAAAGACCTCGAGCCCAGCAAGCGCTCGGCGGTGGGAGGCTGGGATGGGCCGGAAGCAGCCGCCAGGCTGATCGAAGAAGCTCGAGCTCGCTACGCCGCCGGGCAGACGATTTAGTGCACCCGGATTACGACAGGTAGCAGTGCTGCCCACCCTCTCTCAGGGATAGCCGAGACCTTGCCGCCGGTTGGCAATTCTGAGGGGGTAATTCTTCGGGGGTCTGCGGGGCTTCCCCGCATGTGCGGGGCTTCCCCGCATGTGGCGGTACCCTCTCGCGGTGCGTCAGGCGAAAAGCTAGAAAACCAGAATGGCCGTTACTCGATGGATCGCTGCCAAGCGCTGGCTGCTCGGCCACCCGCTAGCCAGCGCTGAGCTGGAGGCGCAAGCACTTCCCAAACTGCTTGCCCTCCCCACCTTCGCTTCTGACGCACTCTCGTCGGTCGCCTACGCAACCGAGGAAATCATGCTGGTGCTGGCGGTGGCCGGCTCTGTTGCCTTCCCGCGTGTACTGCCGATCGCGTTCGCGATCGCCCTCCTGCTGACGATCGTGGTGGTCTCCTACCGCCAGACCGTGAAGGCCTACCCAAAGGGGGGGGGCTCGTTCCTGGTCAGCCTCGACAACCTCGGTCTCCCGCCGGCGATGGTGGCAGCTGCCGCAATTCTCATCGACTACCTGCTAACAGTGGCGGTGTCGGTGGCGGCCGGCACCGCCGCGGTGACCTCGGCCGCGCCTGACCTAGCCGATTACCGAGTACCTATCTCGATCGGTTTTGTCCTGCTCATCACCGCCGCCAACCTGCGAGGAGTCCGGGAGTCGGGGACGCTATTCGCGGTGCCCACCTACAGCTTCATCCTGATCGTGCTGGTGACCCTCGCGGTTGGACTGGTCCGCTGCCTGGATGGGGGATGCCCGCAAGCCGAGACCGCCGCCCTCGAGATCATTCCTCATCAAACCGCGATTACCGTTTTTCTACTCCTGCGCGCCTTCGCCTCGGGCGCCACCGCGCTCACCGGGGTGGAGGCGGTCGCCGACGGTGTGCTGGCATTCCGGGAGCCCAAGGCGAAGAATGCCGCAACCACGTTGGGTGTGATGGGAATCATCTCGATCACCATGTTCCTCGGAATCTCGCTGTTGGCCAGCCGCTTCAACATCCACATCTCACGTGAGATTGCGGGTGAGTACGGGACTGTGCTTTCTCAGATCGGCCGGACTGCATTCGGCGGGGGGTTCGGGTTCTACGCTCTCCAAGTTGCCACCACCGCGATTCTGGTGTTGGCGGCCAACACCGCCTACCAAGACTTTCCCCGTCTTTCAGCGATCCTGGCCAACCATCGGCTTCTGCCGCGCCAGTTCCGCAACCGGGGTGACCGGCTGGTGTTCTCCAACGGGATCCTCATCCTTGCCTTTCTCGCCATCTTGCTGCTCATCTTCTTCAAAGCCGAAGTCACCCGCCTGATCCAGCTCTACGTAGTGGGAGTGTTCACTGCTTTCACGCTCAGCCAGATCGGCATGGTCCGGCGCTGGCAACGCACCCGAGAAGCTGGCTGGCAGCGATCGGCCTTGATCAACGCGGTCGGTGCGGCAGCCACCGGGCTGGTACTCGCGATAACCGCCTATGTGAAGTTCTTGCATGGTGCGTGGATAGTGGTGGTGGCGATCCCGCTGCTGGTGTGGATGATGTCGAGCATCCGGCGGCACTACCTGAGCGTGGCCGAGCAGCTCCGTAACCGCACCGAACGCCCGATGCCGGGACCCCACCGAGTGGTAGTCCCGGTCTCACACACCGGGGCTGCCACCGCCCGAGCCCTCGAGTTCGCCCACCTGCTTGCTCCCGCCGAATGCACTGCCGTTCACGTCAAGGAGCCCGGACACGAGGATCTGGTGGAGACTTGGGCAAGGCTTTACCCGGAAGTGACGCTGGCCATGATCGAGCCGGATGGGCGTCCGGTACCTACCCTGCGCCGCTACCTGCGCCAACTCCGGGAAGCCCAACCCGATGGCTTCCTGACGGTGGTGATCCCCGAGAGCGTTCGCCGCACCGGTTTGGTGGCATTGCTGTTTCGGCCGAGGGGGCTGGTGCTCAAGCTGGCTCTTTTCTTCGAGCCGGGGATCGTGGTCTCGGACCTCACCTACCAGCGACGCCGGCGGATGCCCGACCAGGACCATCCCCGCCGCATCGACACCGTGGTGCTGGTGAGCGAACTGACCGCTCCCACTCTCAACGCAATCAACTACGCCCGTACGGTTGACACCGAAGCTCGGTTCATCCACCTGGCCATCGACGAGGATCAGACCGAGCGAGTGCGACAGGCATGGGAAGCAGCCAACATTCCGGAGCCGTTGGAACTGATAGAGAGCCCGTACCGAGAGATTACGACCCCGGTCACCCGCCTAATTCGCCGCCTACGCCACCATGCCCCCCCCCGGACTTCGATCAACATCATCCTGCCCGAGTTCATCGTGCCCGGTTGGAAGGGCCAGGCCCTCCACAACCAGACCAGCCTGGCGATCAAGGCAACCCTCATCTTCGAGCCCAATGTGGTGGTGACCAGTGTGACCTGGCATCTGGATCCCGAGGCTCGCTCCCGCGCCGGCTGGCGCAAGTTCCCACTGGCGGTTGGCGGCCGAAAGCCCTAACCCGGGTGGAGGGGAACCCCATTGGGGGTGCTGGATCCGGGCCAGGCCTCCGAACCGTCTCGTATCGTCGCGATATGGGGGGGGTGACTAGTCACCTATGTCGGTTCAATGGAATTGATACGGAGGCACTCAGGTTATAGGCTGTGAGCACACGCAGGTTTGTCAGGAAGGACTGAGCATGGCTAGAGCCGTAGGAATTGACCTAGGAACCACCAACAGTGTCATCGCCATCATGGACGGCCAGGAGCCGACCATCATCGCCAACGCCGAAGGGCATCGGGTCACCCCCTCAGTGGTGGGTTTCTCGAAGTCGGGAGAGGTGTTGGTGGGAGAGGTGGCCAAGCGCCAGGCCATAACCAACCCGGACCGCACCGTCCGCTCGGTCAAGCGCCAGATGGGCACTGACTGGGGGATCGACATCGACTCCAAGCGCTACACCTCCCAAGAGGTCTCCGCCCGCATCTTGGCCAAACTCAAGCGAGACGCCGAGGCTTACCTGGGAGAGCCGGTGACCCAGGCCGTCATCACGGTCCCTGCCTACTTCGGTGATGCCCAGCGCCAAGCCACCAAGGAAGCCGGTCAGATCGCCGGACTCGAAGTGCTCCGCATCATCAACGAGCCCACCGCGGCTGCGCTGGCTTACGGCCTCGACAAGGAAACTGAGGACCACACCATTCTGGTTTTCGACCTGGGGGGGGGAACATTCGACGTCTCGGTGCTCGAGATCGGTGGCGGTGTCTTCGAGGTAAAAGCCACCAGTGGCAACACCCACCTGGGAGGGGATGATTTCGACGAGAGAGTGATGGAATGGTTGGTGACCGAGTTCAAGAACCGCCATGGGGTCGACCTCGGCAAGGACCGGATGGCAACCCAGCGACTCAAGGAGGCGGCCGAGAAGGCCAAGATCGAGCTCTCGACTCTGGCTGAAACTGAGATCAACCTTCCCTTTATCACTGCCACCGCGGAAGGGCCGCTCCACCTTCAGATCAAGCTCACCCGGTCGGAGTTCCAGAAGCTCACCGAGGAGCTGGTCGAGATGACCAAGGGTCCCTTCCAGCAGGCACTCAAGGACTCCGGCCTCCTCGTCTCGGCCATCGACCACGTGGTGCTGGTGGGCGGCTCCACCCGGATGCCCGCCGTGCAGGATCTGGTTCGCCAGCTGACTGGCAAGGAGCCACACAAGGGAGTCAACCCCGACGAGGTGGTGGCGGCGGGAGCTGCGCTGCAAGCCGGGGTGCTCAAGGGTCAGGTCAAGGACATCCTGCTGCTGGATGTGACCCCGCTCACACTTGGAATCGAAACTAGGGGCGACATCTCGACCAAGATGATCGAACGCAACACCACCATTCCGACTCGGCGAACCGAGATCTTCACAACCGCCGTCGATAACCAACCCGAGGTAGAGATCAACGTGCTGCAAGGTGAGCGCGAGCTGGCGACTGGCAACAAGAGTCTGGGCCGCTTCAAGCTCACCGGGCTGCCTTCTGCTCCCCGCGGGGTTCCTCAAGTCGAGGTGACCTTCGATATCGATGCCAACGGTATCGTTGCGGTGAGTGCCAAGGACCTGGCGACCGGCAAGAGCCAGGCGATGACGATTACTGGGGGCACCGCCATCAGTAAGGATGAGATCGCCCGCATGATTCGGGATGCTGAGACCCATGCCGATGAAGACCACGCGCGGCGCCAGTTGGCGGAAGCTAGGAACAACGCAGACAACGTCGCCTACCAGACCGAAAAGACCTTGCGTGAGGTTGGCGAGCAGTTGGGCAGCGACGAGAAGGCTGGGGTGGAAACCGCCCTCGCCGATCTCAAGGCCAGCCTGGCTCGAGAGGACGCAACCGTCGCCGAGCTGGAACAGAAGTCCGACGCCGTGATCGCCGCCTCTCAGGTGCTGGCGCAGCGGGCCCAGGACGCCCAGACCAGCGCCGCTCAGGCCGAGTCGAGCGAGGTCGATGACAAGGACGTTGTCGACGCTGAAATCGTCGACGAAGGTGAGTGATGGACGACTCGATCCTCGAGCCGGAACTGGCCGAGCCGGAGCAGGAAGAGCAGGCCAACCTGGATCCGAGTTCGCTCGGGCTGGATCTGCCGGCCGATCCTGAGGCAGCCATCCGAATCCTGCTGACGGAGCTAGCCAGCTCGCGGGCCGAGGCGGCCGCCCACCTGGACGACCTTCGCCGGGTGGCAGCCAACTTCGATAACTTCCGCAAACGGACCCAGCGAGAGATGACGGACAATGTCGAGCGGGCCAGCCATCGGGTACTTGCTCGGCTGCTTCCAGTGCTCGACAGCCTGGAACTGGCGGCTGCCCGCCAGCCGGAGTCAGAAAGCGAGACCAAGCTGGCAGATGGAATCCGCAGCACCCAGCGCCAACTGCTAGATGAGCTAGCCAAGGAAGGCCTGCAACCGATCGCCAGCATTGGCGAGGAATTCAACCCCCATCTCCACCAAGCTGTGGGTGCCTCTGGCGACGGGCGGCTGCTGGTAGTCGAAGAAATCAGGCGCGGCTACCTGCTGGCGGGACGGGTGCTGCGCCCGGCGCTGGTGGTGGTGGCCAGCGAACCGTGAACCGGGAGTGGCTGGAACGCGACTACTACAGCACCCTGGGGGTAGCTCGCACCGCTTCTGACCAGGAGATAAAGCGCGCCTATCGCAAGTTGGCCAAGCGCCATCACCCAGACGCCAACCCGGGAAACAAGGAAGCCGAGGATCGCTTCAAGGAGGTCTCCGAGGCCTACACGGTTTTGTCCGACTCTGCCCAGCGCTCCGAGTATGACCAGGTACGCGACGCGGTCGCCAGCGGCGCCTTCCGAGGCGGCGGCCGCCCTGCCGGTGGGCGTTTTCAGGATCTAGGCGATATTTTTGGGGGGGGGTTGGGCGATCTCTTTTCCCGCATGGGGGGAGGTGCCCAGGGACGCGCTGCCCGCCGGGGCGCCGACTTGGGGGCTGAGCTGAATCTCTCGTTCCTGGAAGCCATCAATGGCACCACCGCAGATATCACGGTGGAAGGAGAGGGACCCTGCAAACGCTGTACCGGCAGCGGGGCGGAGCCGGGAACCCGGGTCGCCAACTGTCCGACTTGCAGAGGAAGCGGCGCCGTCTCGGTTGACCAAGGGTTCTTTTCGATCGCGCAGCCCTGTCCAACTTGCCACGGTAGCGGGCGCCAGATCAATCAGCCCTGCGGCTCGTGTGGAGGGCGAGGCAGCGAACATCGCACCCGCATCATCAAAGTGCGAGTCCCGCCCGGTGTGAAACAGGCTGCCGTCATCCGCCTCAAAGGCAAAGGAAGCCCAGGTCAAGCGGGTGGCCCGCCCGGAGACGTGCTGGTGGCGGTGCGGATCGGCCGCCATCCGGTGTTCCGCCGGCACGGCTCCGACCTTGCACTCACCGCCCCGCTCACGTTTTCCGAAGCAGCGCTGGGGGCAACGATTCGGGTGCCAACTCTTGACGGATCGGTGAGCCTACGGATTCCGGCTGGCACCGCCAGCGGCAAGGTGTTGCGAGTACGCGGCAAAGGGGTACCCGGGCCCGGCTCCCCGGGTGATCTGTTGGTCACCATCGAAGTCAACGTGCCCGAGTCAATCGATGAGGAGACCCGCGACGTTATCGAGCAGCTGCGCCGGCACGAGCCGTCAGATATCCGCGCTCACTTGGGGGCGACATGAGTTTCCGAGCGCCTCGACTCCGAACCGGTTGGCCGGTTCGCCGCCGCGGGCGACCGTGAACACCGACCCCGTCTACGTGATTTCGGTGGCTTCCGAGCTGGCCGGAGTCCATCCCCAAACCCTGCGCATCTACGAAAAGAAGGGGCTGATCTCCCCCGGCCGCACCCCCGGGGGAAGCCGCCGTTACTCGGAAGTCGATCTTGCCCGCCTACGTGTGATCCAAACCCTCACCGAATCCGGTATCAACCTAGAAGGAGTGCGCCGGATTCTGGAGCTGGAAACCACCATCGAGAAGCTTTCCGACCAGCTGGCCGCCACCCGGGGCGAACTCACCCAGATACTGGACGAGGCTCATCTCCGCCGGCTTGCTCTTCCCGACATCGTCCGCCCGGCGCTGTGGGAGCTGATCCAAGCGGTACCCGAAAACGATTGAGCTGAAACGGGTCAGGTCTCTACTTGGACACCGCGCCAAAAGGCGACCCATCCTTCGATGGATTTGGCGGCCGGCTTGACGGAGGGGTAGTACCAGGCGGCGTCGGAATTGACATCGCCGTCCACCACCAAGTCGAAGTAGCTAGCGGTCCCCTTCCACCCACACACCGTGTGGCTGGCGCTTTCCTTGAAGAACTCGCGGCGGATACTTTCGGGCGGGAAGTAGCGGTTGCCCTCCACCACCTGGGTGTCATCTGATTCGGCCAGAACCTTCCCTTTCCATCTTGCCACCGGCATACAGCTACTTTAGTCAAGCCCGACCCAAGCCGGGCAAGCTTGGACACCAGATCCGTGGGCGGAGACGCGCAGACCCGACGGCGGGGAGGTCTTGCGCGTCTATACCCACCAGATCCGTGGGTGGAGACGCGCAGACCCGACGGCGGGGAGGTCTTGCGCGTCTAAACCCACCAGATCCGTGGGCGCAGACGCGCAGACCCGACGGCTGGGAGGTCTTGCGCGTCTTAA
>Ga0114938_1001213_pt1 | contig 18051 bp, 11 predicted proteins | sample AshMeaBigSpring_FD_88675 | JGI IMG/M metagenome (GOLD analysis project Ga0114938, IMG submission 88675) | Groundwater microbial communities from Big Spring, Nevada to study Microbial Dark Matter (Phase II) - Ash Meadows Big Spring | ecosystem: Environmental > Aquatic > Deep subsurface >...
ACCGGCGGCCACCTCGGCCCGAATTTGGGCGTCGTCGAACTCACGATCGCCCTGCACCGCGTCTTCCGCACGCCTCAGGACAAAATCCTCTTTGATGTGAGCCACCAAGGCTACGTCCACAAACTCCTCACCGGCCGCCGTGATCGGTTTTCCACGATTCGGCAATATCAGGGGCTCAACGGGTTTCTCCTCCGCTCCGAGAGCAAGCACGATTGCTACGGTGCCGGGCACGCAGGGACCGCGCTTTCCGCCGCCCTTGGAATCGCGGCGGCCCGCGATTGCCTTGGCGGCGACGAACATGTCATTTGTGTTGCGGGCGATGCGGCTTTCACATGCGGAGTAACCTATGAGGCACTCAACAACATTGCCACCACGACCAAAAGGCTCATCATCGTCCTGAATGACAACGAGTGGTCGATTGCCAAAAACGTCGGAGCCATTGCCGACTACCTCAACCGCATTGTCGTCAACCCCGCCTACGCCGACCTCCACGACAAAGCCGCGAAATTCGTGGAGTGGATCGGGGGAAAAAATGCCCGCAAACTCGCCCACCGCGCCGAGGTCGGCCTCAAGAACCTCTTGGCACCGAGTGTCATTTTCGAAGATCTGGGAATTCGGTATTACGGCCCGGTAGATGGACACGATGTCGGGTTGTTGACCGAAACATTCGAGTTTCTCAAAACCCAAACAGACCCGGTTATTCTCCACGTTCTCACCCAAAAGGGAAAGGGCTACGCGCCGGCACTTGCGAAGCCCGACAAATTCCACGGGCTTGGCAAATTTCAGGCGGACACCGGCGAAACAGTCGCATCCCCGACGCCAACGTATTCCGAACTCCTCGGCAAATCGCTGGCAAACTTCGCGGACACCGACAAAACCCTTGCGGCCATCACTGCGGCCATGCCGACCGGTACGGGATTGATCCCCTTTGCCATGCGGCATCCCGCACGCTTCTTTGACGTGGGGATTGCCGAGGAACACGCGGCCGTCTTTGCCTGCGGGCTTGCGGTTCAGGGGATGCGGCCGTTCTTGGCCATCTACAGCACGTTCATGCAGCGGGCCTTTGACATGATCCTCCACGACATGGCCCTCCAAAACCTCGAGGTTGCCCTCTGCCTGGACCGGGCCGGACTCTCCGGCGACGATGGCCCAACCCACCACGGACTCTTCGACATCGCCTTCCTGCGCGCGGTTCCCGGACTCGTTTTCATGCAGCCCAAGGACGAGGAGGAATTTGTGGACATGCTTTGGACGATGGCCAACCACCGGGGGGGCCCGATCGCGATCCGGTACCCACGCGGTGCCGGAAACGGTGCGCTCCCTCGCGCGAAACCCCGCATCCTTGTACCCGGACAATCGGAGACTCTCCGCGAAGGCACGAAGGTCGTCATTTTTGCCTTGGGCAATATGTGCGATCTCGCCTTGGAGGCTGCCGCCGAACTTGAGGCAGAGGGCATTTCCACGGCCGTCATCAATGCCCGCTGGATCAAACCACTGGATACAGCGGCCATCGAGCGCTACGCCCGCCAGTGCGACCTCGTTTGCACCATGGAGGATCATGTCCTTCACAATGGCTTCGGATGCGCGGTCATCGAACATTTGGCCGACCTTCGCATCCAAAAACCCGTCGTCCGCGTGGCCTGGCCTGATGCTTTCGTCGAGCACGGGAGTGTTGATGTCCTCCGGAAAAAACACGGCATCACGGCCCGCGCCGCCGTCGAAAAAATCCATTCAGCCTTGACCTGAATGACGCGAAAATTCCCGCAGACCTCCGGTCTTTCCCCGAAGGGTCTCGGAAAGGGACACTTTCGGGGTATATCTTCGTGCCATTTGATTGTCAGTGGCAGGGTGCGTGCAGGCGATTCGCGAAGGCGAGTAAGTCCGGTGGAAGTGGGCTCAACCACGAAAGACACACACCCTGCCAGTCGAGGGACATTCCGGTGGAATGCAGTGCGTGGCGTGGGAGCAGAAGCCGGTCATTAAGGTGGGGGGTCCAACCCGTTTCGATGAATTCCAGATAGCATTCGTCCGAGGGACCGTAAATTTTATCTCCGACAACCGGAAAGCCTTCATGGGAGAGGTGGACCCGGATTTGGTGAGTGCGTCCAGTGAGAGGGGAGGCTTCGATGAGGGAAAATCGGCCTTCCACTCGCTCGAAGCGTGACAAAACCCGGAAGGAGGTATTTGCGGGAGCACCCGACGGATGGACGGTGCGCTTCAGGTGGATCGGGGAGGGAGCGACCTCGCCGAGGCGCAGGATCGGACCATCGGAATCGAACGCATCGCGAGGCGGCCAACCCCAAACGAGTGCCAGATAGGTCTTCCGGATGCGGCCCTCCTGCATTGCGATGGCGGCCGAGCGTGCGGCGGCCCCGCTTTTGGCAACGAGAACGATTCCGCTGGTTTCGCGGTCGAGTCGGTTGATGAGCGAAACCTGGCCACCATTGACGATTTCGTAGGCCAGCAGCTCGCGCAGGCCATCCCACAGGGTGCGCGGGCCGTTGGGTTTCGAGGGATGGACGAGCAGCCCGGCGGGCTTGTCCACTGCCAAAAGTTCGGAAGTTTCCCCAAGGATGTGGAAATTGTCGCACTCGCAGTCGGTCGGCGGCCACATGGGGGACCTTCTGGATAGAGCGTCACCCACGGTTTTTGCGGATCATCCGAGTGTTTCCCGGAGTTTCCCCGGCAGGGAGGCAACAACCAGCTCGTAGGAATGCCGAACCAGTTCCTCGACAAGGGAGCCGCGCAGACGGCCGTCCAAATCGAGGGTGTTCCAGTGGCGTTTGTTCATGTGGTAGCCGGGCCGGATGGCCTCATGGGTATCCCGCAAATCGAGCGCACGGTCGGGATCGCATTTGAGATTCATCGTGGGGGGAACCGAGTCGTAGTCCACAAGGGCGAACATTTTCCCCAGAACCTTGTACACAACAACCTCTGGGCCAAATGGTTGCTCCTCGGTCACGCCGGGAAATGCCAGCAACAATGTGCGAAGTTCCTCCATGTCCATGCCGGAGTCTGGCACCAATCCAAGCCGGGGGTCAAGCTTGGTCGACAATACCCAACATGTCGGGGCGGAGCAATGATCACGATGCTGAAGGGGGTCCCCGACCGCCGCATTTCCGTTTAGAAATCCGAGTGGGCGCGCGTGCCAGAAACCTTCTGTCCATCCCGGACAACGCACCGGTCGAGGCAGGTGCCGGGGGCGATGGCAGCTCCTTCCCAGATGACCGAATCGGTGAGAGCGACGCCTGCCCCCACCATCACTTTCGACCCAATGGCACAACACCCCTGGATGCGGACCGTTGGATCGATGCGGACATCGGAGGCGATGGGTTGCGGCCATCCCGATTGGGCATGGGAAAGTCGGTAGCCGCCGGGAGCCAAAAGCCGGTGGGCGTCCAAGTAGGAATCGCGTGTTCCAAGGTCGAACCACAGTCCGCCATCGGCAACAACGCCTCCAATTTTCTCCCCGCGTCCGATGAGATCGAGGTAAATCGGAATAATCGAAACGATTTGCCCGGCGGGAATGTGCCGAAAAAGTTCGGGCGAAAGGATGCTGATTCCCGTGAAGAGAAACGAGGGATGAGCCCCGGCTCCGAGTTGTCCCCGGATGTCGGTAACGCGTCCGGTCCCGATATCGCATTGGATGTGCTTCGGACCACCCGACGAACGAAGGACCAGAGTCGCCAGATTTCCCTTGGCCAGGTGGGCATTGATGGCCGGTTCCAGCGGAAAATCCGCCAACACGTCGCCATTATAGACGATGAAGGGACCATCTCCGAGCAGGTCCTCGACATTTTTGATTCCTCCGCCGGTCTCCAGCAGCACCGGTTCGTCGCGAAAACGGACAGGACAACCCCGATAGACGGTTTCCCGCTCGTCGCCTCCGAGCAAATTCGGGTAGGCCTCCGGACAATGGTGCGTGTTAACCACAAAATCCGAAACCCCGCTCGCCATGAGGTGGTCGAAGGCAAACGTGATCAGCGGTTTCCCAAACACGGGCACGAGCGGCTTGGGGCGTGCGGACGTCAGCGGACGAAGCCGTGTGCCGAGTCCCGCCCCGAGTACAAACGCCCTGGCAATCGGTGGGTTCATTGAGGCTCCTCCACCAAACGCAAAATGGCATCGGCAGCGCAGGCCGCGCCGAACCCATTGTCGATATTGACCACGGTCACCCGGCTGCCACAACTGGTGAGCATTCCAAGCAGGGCGGCAATCCCGCCCAGGTTGGCGCCATACCCCACGCTCGTCGGCACGGCAATGACCGGGCGGTTGACCAGACCCGCCACGACACTCGGGAGTGCACCCTCCATTCCGGCCACAACGACCAGAACACCGCAGGCCCGGATCGGTTCCAGAACATCCATCAGGCGGTGGATACCCGCCACCCCAACGTCCGTGAACCGTGCAACACTCCGACCGAATGCCTCAAGCGTCACCGCCGCTTCGTCCGCGACCGACAAATCCGCCGTCCCCGCACAAATGACTCCGACCGGAAACCGGCACATACCCGGTTCCGCCCGCCCAATCGTGATGCAACGAGCCCGCCCGTGCCAGACAGCCTCCGGAAATTTTGCGGCCACCGCATCGAAATGCGCCCGATCCGCGCGCGTCGCCAGCACGGATTGCCCCGCTTCGCGCAAAACCCGGGCCACCTCCGCGACCTCGTCCGGTAATTTGCCTTCACAAAAAATCGTTTCCGGGCGTCCACACCGCTCCGACCGCGCGGTATCCACCCGGGCAAATTCAAGATTCATCCGAGAGAAGATAGCGCATCGGGACCATGCCGCTTTCGACGAACTGGTGTTTGAGATAGAATCGCCGTGACTCGCTGGGACGGTCGGTCAGGAGCGTGATGCGCAGGAAATTCTTGCGCCGGGCGAAGTCAAGCGCATGGCTGAGCAACCGGGATCCGTAACCCTGCCCCCGGTGGTCGCGCTGGACGACAAGATCCTCCAAAAGCAGGACAAACCCGCCTTCCGCCGTGCTGATGGTGATCAACAAATTGATCATCCCAATGATCCTCTGCTCGTTCCGCAAAACGAAAATCCGCCCGCGGGACGGCTGTTCCAGAAGCAACTTCAGCCCCCGCATCTGCTTCTCCGGGTTGGGAGTGAAATCCTCCTCCTGAGCGAACAAGTCGGCAAGCAACTCGGTCAGTTCCGGCAGATCGTCCATCGTGGCAGGTTCTATGCGAAGAAATGGCATGATGTGCGCAATTATTGGCAGATTTCCAACTGCGAAGCAACCCGCCAGAGAAAATTTGTCGCCCCTCCGGAAATCCGTTGTCATTGCGCCCCGCCCCCGCTAAAAACCCAGTGACACGTTCGACGGACGCCGCAACCTGCGCGTTCATCCGCCGACCGAATACTCCACCCATGCAAAATCCACCGAAAACCGGCTTGGTCACCATCGTGATCGGGGACAAATACACCGACCTTTTCAACGTCTATTCCCGCCAGCGCTTCGAGGAATACGCCGACCGCCACGGTTACCAAACGCTCGTCATCGACCAAAAAATACGCGAATTGCCGGGAAAGAAACTCACATGGCAAAAATGCTGCCTGCATGACCTTGAGTGGGTCCGTGCGCTCGACCAGGTCGCTTTCTTGGATTCCGATATTGTCATTGCCCGCGACGCTCCCGCCCTTCCTGTGATACCCTCCGGAAAAATTGGCGGCGTTCTGGACAAACCTCCGTTCGGACTCAACAGCGGTGTTCTGGTCTTCCGCCCGGACGGTGCCGTTCGCCCAATCTTCGAGGAGGCCTTGCTGGATCCCGATCCTTTCTGGGACCAGGTCGCCCTCGACCGGATCCTCAAGCGCGAGGCGGCCCTCCAGTTGATCGACCGCCGGTTCCACTGCATGTGCTACGTACGGAGTTGGTCGGTCTTCCGTACCGTCCTCGCCCGCAATTGGTTCTACCACTCGCTCCACGGAAAGTCGAAGCTCTCCCTCATCTCCAAAATGCTCTGCCTTCAGAATCGCTGAGTTTGGAGACTCCGCCGGGGCGGTGTATTTGGTTTTGTATTGTTCGATGGGCGAGTATCCGGGAGTGAGAAGGCTCGTCATCGTGGGGCCGCCCGCCGTTCGTGCGATGCCAAAGTCGATGAGCACAGGCTGTCCATCCGTGCTGATGCGGATGTTTGCCGGTTTGATGGCCCGGTGCAACAGCCCCTTGGCATGGCTGTGCAGAAGTCCGTCCCAAATCGGAGCAAAGACGGCCAGCAGCGGTCCGATTTCTGCACCAATCGGAGATGCTCCCCCTTGGGGGAAGGCGGACAAAATTCGTGCAACTTTCACAAGGAGCAGGGGTTGAACCCACCAATGCAAAGATACCGTCCCCTGTTTTTGCCGGGCATCGCCTTGGCAATGTGTATTGTGTTCGTCGTTTGGCTTCTGTGGCCGGACGGTTTGATCACCGTTGATTTCAAGGATGCTCCCTTTGGTCGGGTGCTGGCGGAGGTTCAGCGGCAGGGCCGCGTTCCGCTCGCAAGCAACGTGCCGCCGGAAACCCCTGTGACCCTCCAGTTGGTGAAGGTGCCTCTCATGGAGGCCTTGGAAACGTTGGCGACGAGGGTCGAGGGCGACGTGCGGGCGTATTGCCTCATGGCTCCCTCGAAGACCCAATTGGCTGCTGGAATTGCGGAGATCAAGGGCGGGAAACCCTCTGCCGACTGGAAAATGTCATGGTATCCGGGAGGTCCGGGCGCATTTTTTGCGGAAACACCACCCGACCCCCGACTCCTGCGCGTGCGCTTCGAGCCCATGCCCGATAACAGCCTCCAGGCAGGCCTCGGTCAGGTCGCCCAAAAAACCGGCATCCTGATGGCGAGTCCGACCACATGGAATCCGGCCATAGGCGCAAAACTTTCCGAGGCCACGGCCAACAAGCTCTTGGGCTCGATGGCCGCAGCCGTCAAAGGCCAGTCGGATCAGGGTTTTTTGATTTACGTTCGCGAAAGGCGTGAGGATCGGGGGCAGGAAGCCGAGGGCGGCGAAGGCCCCGGGTGGCGTCGCGCTACACGCTCGGAAGACGTGAATCCCGCATGGATTGCAAGCCGCGCCGAGGCGGCGATCGAGCAATTGCCCCCCGCGCAACGAACGGCTGCAAAAGCCGAGATGGAATCCATGCAGTCAATGATGAAGGAAATTCGCGAACTTCCCGAGGACCAGCGCCGCGCCAAGATGGCAGAAATCATGAGAAGCCCGGCGATGCAGGAGAGGATGGAGGCGATGGCGTCCGCTCGAGATGCCCGCCGGACCCCGGAACAACGGGCCAAAAGATACAAGCGCTACGTCGAACGCAAATTCCAAAACATCAAAAATCGCCAATGAACGCTCCATCCCCACAACGACGAAGAGGGTTCACACTCATTGAGTTGGTGTGTTCGATTACGATAATCGCCATTTTGCTCACCATGGCCATGCCCTCCTATTCCCGGGTTGTGGAGCGTGCCAGAAGCATTTCGTGCGCGGGCAACCTCCGACAAATCGGGATTGCTGTGTCGAATTACGCGAGCGACCACGATGGGCTATTGCCCTTCATCAATAATCCCCGTTCGACTTATGATGGCATCGAACTTCCCGAGGGGGTTGTACCCACGACAATGATGGAGGCCTTCGAACCCTATGGACTGACACAGGCAACCCTCCGCTGCAAGGCCGACACCGCCCGAAATAATTATTTTGGCAAGGAGGGCACCAGCTATGAATGGCGGCCCTTATTCGATGACGAACCCCAACTTTCCCCGACAACCTATACGCGTGGAGGCCAGCTTGTGGTGCGGAATCCGAGAACCGTCCGACTTGTCATGGATACCGACTCCGTTCACTTCAACAAGCAAAACTACCTGTATGCCGACGGGCACGTGCGAACCAATTAGCACAAGCGCAACCGGCTTCTCGCGGGGCGCATCTCCGTCTTGTGCAGAAAGTGGCGTTGGCCCTTGCCTGCATTAAATAACCACCAGTGTGGGACACCCAAGCTCCGTTGAACTGCACCAATCGGAGATGGGCCCGGTTCTCGCGCCTTATGCGGTCAAGAACCCCTCCATGTGATCAGTGGGTTGGTAGTTGCGAATGACCGCAAAGGTTTTCCCATCCCGGTGAAGACGCACTTCGGTGACGGCTATTTCGGGGGTTTTGTGTGGAGCGAAGAGGATGTCGTCGTGGGTGGCATTTTTGTGGTTCGCGAATTTTTCAGGAGTTAGGCTGCCGCCAAGGTGGTCGCTTCGTCCGGTGGCGACATGGACGGTTCCCCGGATTTTCTCGTCTTGGATATCGCGTCCGGAGGCTGGAAGAACCTGGGTTCCGAAGCCCAATTCTCCCAATTCGCCCGTGACCGGGTCGGATTCTAATTTGGCATTGTGGGCTTCGACGGTTGCTGGATTGCCGGAGAGAAATTCCGCGTGTGTGATCCGCCCGCCCGAGACCTTCATGAGCCCGAGTGTGCCATCCTCGTATTTCATGGGGAATTCCCCCTCGGCACCCGTGGGCACGAAATAGACTTCTCCCGCCGGGAGGTTGGCGACATCAGGTTCGTCGCCTCGGCAAAGTCCGTGGCTCTTCTGAGCCTCTTGGCCCCCCAGTTCCAACCTCAGGGTCGCCGTGCGTCCGGCGAAGGAAAAATCGATTTCAGCCCAGTCGGAGCGGGTCATACCCAAGCGCAGCTTTTCCGCATCCGCGCTGACGTCGTCGTAATCGACCGAGAGTCCGGACCGCAGGATAATGTGATTGACTCCATGCAGGGTCGCTCCGCGGAAGCCGAATTGTTTTGCAAAGGCGGTGAGGGGAGCCGTCGCCGAAAACGTGGAAATGCACAGGATGATGTCGTGGTTCGGATAGACGTCTTTGGCCAGGCTTACGGAACGTCCGTCCGTCGCGACAGCAGCGTCCGGTAGGTCGAGGTTGCTGCCGCCTGTAATTTCGTAGGCGAACAGGTCGCCGCCGCGCAGTCCGAGTTCCTTGAGAACTCCCTCTTGGAGCGGTTTGTAAAATTGCTCGACGGCATTGCGTTGAACCGAGAGGGTTTCGTCCTGCAAAAACCGAAATTCCTCGGCATCGCGGGGATCGGCGAGGTCGATGAGAATGCACACCCGCTGCCCCGCTTTTGGCTCGAAAGTTCCCTTCAACAAACGCGAAAGGCTGAAGGGTGGGAATGTTCTGGCCGAGGCCTGTTCTGATATTGTTTGGGTTGCCATGGTTTAGCACGTTACGGTTGCACTACCGGGTTGGACGCCAAAAAATTTCCTCCCCCTGCTTGCCGGGTTCGATTAAAAGCGGACACTGAGGGCCAAATGAGCGAGGACATCCCGTCCGCCTCCGGCTGCTCCCCACCCCGGCTCACGACGACTCAGTTGCCTTCGGCTGCTCTCCCGTTGCTCGTCCCGGGCGGACCCAGACTTTCACAGGTTGTTTCATATGTGTGTATTCGCACGGTCTGCGGGCATCTTGCCCGCATCGTGTCCAAAATGCGGGGTAGCAGCCTGACTGACTCTCCACTTTTACTCACCCCCCCCGGCGTCACTTTTCCAGGGATTTGAGCGGAAAAATCTCGATGTCCTTTTGGCGGGACTCCGGGGAGACTTTGGTAACGACAACCTTGCCGTTTTCGACCCTGCCCTCGACCGTCGTTTGGAAGGGGGCGTGGAGTTTGAACGAGGCATTCCATTCAGTCGGCCATGCGGGTCCGAGGAGGATGCGTTTGCCATCGGTTTGCATGATCATTTCCTGCAAGGCCAGCATTGAAGTCCCGATGTGATCGGTGCAGGGCGTATGGCAGAAATCCTTTTTTCCGCCGGCATAATAGGTGCGGTAGAACGTGGGAAACCGTGCGCCTCCATGCAGGAATTTTTCGAGGGTGGTTTTCGCGGCATCGCTGGTCATGCCCATTCGTGCGAAGTTGATGGGGGTTTGGTACCAGCATTGGTTCTGGTGCTGGACGTCGGCCTTGATCGGGCTGAGATCCCAGGTGTTTTTTGCCAGACTCATGTCGCTTCGGCCCAGTGAGAGAATTGTGAAGGGGAAACAAATGTACATCTGGGGAAAATCCATATTGCCATTGACGAGCAATTTCTCCCATGAGGCGGCTGCCGCGTAATATTTCCGACCATCCTTTTCCCATATCGGGAACTCGGGGATGCGTTTGCTGAATCCCTCGATGTAAGCGCGCTTTTCGGGAGGGAGGTCGCCGGCAGGCAGAGTGAGCAATTCGCGGGTGAGGGCGGTGAGACCGGCGATAACGTCGGTGTTGTTGGTGCAGCCGTGATAGGGTTCGCAGGCATCGCTGGGGTAGATCACGAGGCGCCCTTGTTCATCCAGAGGCTTGCCGGTTTTGGCGGCGAACGCCTTTTGGTAGAATTGATCATAGTAGGTGATAATGCCGATGGCGGGCTCGACGTAGCCGGCGGGCATTTTCCCCGTATAGCGTCCATATTCCAACATCATGAGCGCAAATTCGATTCCCGAAGTGTAGTGGTAACGCAGGTGGCCCGGACTGGATCGCCCGTCTGCCGTGGTCCCAATAGCATCCAATCCAAAAATCCCGAAGGGTTCCGGCCAGGCAACGCCTCCCTCGACGCCCCAGAATTTTTTCGCATGGAGGCGGCTCATCTCGGTGCGGTCGCGGTAAAAATCGAGAGCGACCGCGAGCATGTCGAAGTCGCCGGATCGCAACATCGGCCAATAGACGAGCCGTTGGTTTTGGGCCATGAACTGGCAAAAATCCCAGTGGCGTTTGTCAGGGTTGCCGGAACTGGGGAAATTGCCGCCGTTGAAGAGCGTCATGGCGCGTCCGGAGGGGTTCGAGCCCAGCATGTAGCGGTCGAGTTGGTAATTGCGGCCGGCCAGCCAGGGTTTATCGGCGTCCGGGGCGACTCCCGCCTTCGGGAGGATGGCAATGTGGCTGCGGTTCCAAAATGCGCTCCACCAAGCGAGTGCGGCGGCACGAGATTTGGCGGTATTTGCCACGGCTTTCTGAGCAGTGGCCTTGAGTGCCGCCTCCCAGACTTCAACAGTGGCGTCCTGCTCCATCCGGAAGGTCATGGTCAAATCGAGTTGTTTGACGGGCGAAGGGGTCTTCATGGCGCAGCCCTTGGTGGGCAGCTTATTGAACGTGCTTGGCGGAATATCCACGGGTACCAGTCCGGAACCGTCGATGCGTCCGCCCATGGTCAATTTCGAGAGGGGATCGGGGATGGCTTTGCCAAATTCCTCCATGCGCTGTTTCTGCATGAGTTGGAGGCGGCGCTGGTTTTTCTCCGCCAAACGGCGAACCCACTGGATGCCATTGTCGAGGATTTTTGGTTCGTAGGAACTCCAGGTTTCATAAGCAACCGTCACTCCCACGGGCGTTGTGGAATTGACCTGGGCGTGGGCGACGGTTCCGTTGGCCTCGCACCAAAGGGTGACCTGAACGGGTTTACCGTCGGAGGTTTCGCCATGGAAAACGATCTCGCTTTGCTCAAGCCGCAATTCCTGCCGGAAGGATTTTTCAAAAACCGGAACGTCGAAGCCCAAGCGAACGAGCCCCAATTTGATCTGACAGCCATTTTCATCCATGCAATTCGGACTGCCAACGAGAAGCAAAATATCCCTGCCGTCCGACCAGACGTTCAGTCCAAGATTCCAACCCGAGAGCGGCATGGAGTCCGCCGAATCCTTGCTGGGCGAGTTCCAAACCACGTTGTAACTGGGAAGGATGGCGGGCCAGATTGCGGGGGCGGATTTCGCGGGGGCCGCCGGGGCGTTGGCGAGACCCATCAACGCAAGCGCGATGGCAAGGCCGAGTGTGCGGGGGAGATTTATCATGGGAGTGGTTGGGTTTGGCGATCAGTGTCCGTTGCTTCAAGGACGTTGTCAGTATTCCTATTCTGAGGAAAAAGAAAAGAGGATCCGCCGCTTCCGATGGACGCATTTCCGTTTTGTTCAGAAATCTGAGCCTGTTGCAAAAGTCCGGAAATCAAAAGGTTTCCTCGACGGGAATTTTTGACTATTTGGCTCCGAGATGATATTTGGGCTAAGGCTCACTTGTAGTGCCGACCTTTTGAGGCCGATGTAAAAATTATGGAATCTCCGGACCTCCCCCCAGTCCGCGAGGTAGCGATAGCGGAAGCGAAAACGGCAAAATCAAGTGACCTGCCGCCAATTTCCGGAATAAACCGTTGTCCCATGAACATACTTCCCCGAACTCTCCTCCTGTCCGCCGCGCTGGTTCTGATCGCGACCCGGCAGGTCCCCGCCTCACCCGATCCCTCGGAAATCCTCTGGTACGATCGCCCCGCGAAAACCTGGCTGGAAGCCGTCCCCCTTGGCAATGGACGCATCGGCGGCATGGTCTTCGGGGGGGCTCCGGAGGAACGGATCCAGTTCAACGAACAAACCCTCTCCACCGGAACCAACAAAAGCCAGAAGGGCGGCGATCAAAATAAACCCGATGGCGCCATGGGAGCCTACCAACCGTTCGGAGACTTGTTCCTCAAGTTCCCAGCGGACCACGCCTCCGCCACCGACTATCGCCGGGAACTCGATCTTTCCACCGGCATCGCCACGACCCACTACAAGGTCGGCGATACCGGATTTTCCCGGGAGGTGTTCGTCTCCTATCCGGATCAGGTTCTGACGGTTCGCCTGACTGCGGACAAACCTGGCGCTCTCTCGTTCCGAATCCGTCTGGCAGATGCCAAACGACCACCGCTTCCGCCGGCACCGACCAAAGCTTCCGGCAACCAGCTCGAATTCTCCGGAAAACTCGATAACCCGAACCCGAGCAACACCGCGGACCTCCGCTGGAATGGCATGACTTACCTCGCCACCTTACGCGTGATCCCGGACGGCGGAACCGTGCAGGAATCCAATGGCGAACTTGAGGTGACCGGAGCAAATTCCGCCACCATCCTGCTCGCGGCCGCCACGGATTACATTCCGGTTCCGGAAAAACAGTACAAAGGCGCACCACCCGCACCCAAAGTCCAAGGCGCTCTGGAGAAAGCTTCCAAAAAATCTTTCGCCCAACTGAAGGAAACCCACCTCGCCGACCATCAAGCCCTGTTCCGCCGGGTTCAACTCCATCTCGCAAAAACTCCGGTCTCGGAACTTCCGACCGACCAACGACTCGCCCGCCACACCAAAGGGGAAAGCGACCCCGCGCTGGAAGCACTCCTGTTCCAATTCGGTCGATACCTACTCATCGCCAGTTCCCGCCCCGGGGGACTTCCCGCCAATCTTCAGGGAATCTGGAACGAGAACCCGAAACCCGCATGGTATTCCGCTTACACGACCAATATCAACCTGGAGATGAACTATTGGCTCGCCGATCCCACCAATCTCGCGGAGTGCGCCCAGCCTTTGTTTGACTGGATTGATATGGTCTCCACCGGGAAAAAGTTCAATCCCGACCCCATCCTCCGCACCGATCTCGGCTGGGTTATTTACAGCACGAACAACAACCTCGGCGGCAATAGCGGCTGGGCCACCCACCGCCCGGGCAGTGCTTGGCTGTCGCGCCATTTGTTGGAAGCTTGGGAATTCAACAACGACCGCGATTTCCTCGCAAAACGCGCCTACCCTCACCTGAAAGCCCTGACCCAAATGTGGGACGCCCACCTGGTGGACGACGGAAATGGCAAACTGGTTACCCCGGACGGATGGTCCCCGGAACACGGTCCGGTGCGACTTCCCGACGGAAAAATCATCATCAAAGAAGGGGATCGCACCCCGCAACCGGGCGCATCCTACGACCAACAGATCATTCACGATCTCTTCACCAATTTCATCGAGGCATCGACCGTGCTCAACCTCGACCCGGAACTCCGGAAACGGATCACGGAACGCCGGGGAAAACTCCTCGGACCTCAAGTTGGCCGCTGGGGACAACTCCAGGAATGGAAAGAGGATGTGGATGATCCAAAACAGGACTACCGCCACGTCAACCACCTCTTCGCCGTCTTTCCCGGACGTCAGATCACCCCGATCGACACCCCGAAATTCGCCGAGGCCTCACGGGTTACCCTGAATTCCCGCAGCGACAAAAGCTGCGGCTGGAGTCGCGCATGGAAAATCTGCTTCTGGGCACGTCTTTTCGACGGCAACCGAGCCGGAAAACTGGTTCGCTCGACCCTCGAATACGTTCCCCCCGGAAGCAAGGGCGGTGGAACCTACACGAACCTCTTCGGCGCCGGCCCCCCCTTCCAGATCGACTCAAACTTCGGCTACACTGCGGGCGTCGCGGAAATGCTCCTGCAAAGCCATCGCAAAACCGAGGACGGACGTCGCGAAATCCACCTTCTCCCCGCCCTCCCGGATTCCTGGGCAACCGGAGAGGTCCTCGGACTCCGTACCCGGGGCGGGTTCACCGTGGACCAGAAATGGGAGAACGGAAAACTGGTTTCCGCAAAAATCACTTCCAATCAGGGAACCCCCTTCCAGATCCGTTACGGATCAAAGGTCATTCCCAAGGATCTCAAAGCCGGAGAATCTTTTCTCTTCAAACCATAAAATTCGCGGTCCCGTGGCTCCATTTCGCCCAGAAGAATCCAGGCATACCGCGAAAGGGTCCGAATGTGATTTGTCTTTGAGGACCTTCGAGGAAAGACCGGAGGTCTGACGGACCATAGCCGGGTGGTGGAACTCCCGGTTTCCTCAAAAACGAAAACCCGCCCCAGAGGGTGCGGAGGAACCTCGGGCGTTGGGCTTTCTGATCTCGCCTGTCCAGCGTGTTCCTCAGCCACTTCGCGGCAGATCCATTTTCCCTCCCGACTATACCGCGAAAGGCTTGGTTGCCTGCTTCCTCTGAGCCCGGAATACAGGTGCCATCGGCTCAAATAAATTCCCGTCCATTCCTTTCGCGGTATACAATTCCCAGCCGGCAGCGTGAAAACCCAGAGGAAGTCAGTGGTCATTGGCTCATCCCGTGGCTTCCTTCCCTACTCTACCGGTTCCGTCCAGTCCCTTATTTGAGGGACTAGGCAGTTTTTGGATGCTTCGGTAGCTTCGTAGGAAGCTGCGATATACACCCTCCCACGCGCCATGAAATTTCCGACCTCTGCCGCAGTCGTGCCTTCCTTGCATGGAAGTTGTCGCGAATTTCCGCTGTGGTACTCGCCCGTGGTCCGCCTTCGGAAATCTGTGTTTCGGAGTGTTCCCTCTGCGAATCGGTCGCTCTCCCGGCGGATGATGCTTCTGGCGGTCGTGTTGGCACTCCTTTTTTGGCTTTCCAGTGCCATGGCCCAGAATGCAACGTGGTCGTCTTACTTGGAACCCGGCGCGCCGATGCCGAGCGATCTCTGGATTAAAAGTACGGTCAGCGGAGTGGATCAGTTTGATTTCGAGGTGGGCGCGGGCGGGTCGATCACCCAGATCCGGGCACTCCGGGAGAACAGCAAAGCGTTGATCCCTTCGGCAAACTCTCTGACCGGCACGAATCTTCAGTGGTCCGTGACGGCGGGAAATGCGCTGGATGACGGCAACGCGACGACGGATGACCGGTACAATATCTACCAGGCGGGAACCTCGAACCAGTGGGTGGCTCCCATCATTTCGTACTCGAAAAATGCCACGACGCAGGTGGTGGAGGTGTATTCGGTGGCAAAGGATCAGTGGAACACCCATCTCCAGTCGGCGGTGGACTCGAAAATCAGCAACTACACCCGCTACGAGCCGATGGCGGACGGATCGATCAAGGTTCGCCGGGTGATCCGGTTTGGCAATGCGACGGTCAATGTCTCCGGAAACGTCACCACGCTGGATGTCTCCGCTCCGTATTTGGAGAACCTGAACCGTTTCCACTACTCGAACTTCAATGCGCTGGCGATGAGCATCGATTCCGCCGGGACCCCCGGATGGTGGTATGCCTCCAATAGTAACATCCCGCAAAATCCGCAATGGGACGTGACGGCGACCAATGGGTATGCCGTGGTGTATAACAGTTCCAACACGTCGGGTGCCGCCGTCATGGGGGTGGTTTTTGGAAAAACCCAGATGGCTTCCCCGAATCAGTACATTCTCAATACGTCCGATTCCACGACGGAAATTTCCGTTCGCCCCGGGATCCGGTTATATGATGCTGTGCCCGGCAGCATTCTGGACATGACCTATTACCTGGTGCCGTCCCACGGGTTAAATGTGGCCTTTTCCACCCGATTGACCAATTTAGTGAATTCCGTGCCGGCACCGGTCATGTATGCTCCGGGGACGACTTTCAGCGGGGAGCTGGCGACGATTGTTCAAAATCTGAACAACAATCTGACCCAGACTGGCGTCCGGACGGATCATATCGGTTATGACGTTACCCCGAAGCCGATCACGGCGCGTCCGATGTTGCTGAATAGTCCGGAGGAAGACGACGACATGCGCGCCCGGTTGGCGGCGTTCTGGCAGAGTCCGGAAACCCTGTTGTATAACTATCTCTACGGGACCGCTGCGAATAAACAATCGGCGACAAACTACTTTTTCCGGTATCCCGGGAGTGGGGACGGAAATGGGATTCGCAGTTCTTATATCTCGCTGACTGGACGGGCGTTGATGTGGGATCAATATCGTTACGACGTGGCTCTGGGACTGGGGTATGCGACGGAGGCGCAGAAGCAGAACATGCTGAATGTTTCCACCGCGTATATCGCGGCGAAGTTTCCCTATTTGAACCCGACGGCGGGTGGCGGGGGGAACCTGGATCTGGAAATGTATCTGGCGATGGGGCTTGCCGGGTTGAACTTTCCGGATCATCCACAGTCGCAGTTGTGGATTAGTCGGTCGGTGGCGTTTGTAATCAAGTACCTCGATGGTTATTTTATGGACGGATCCGGGTATGAAAGCCCTCGATACCACGACTGGTCGCTGGAATTGCTCGGGAAATTCCTTCGGGTCATGCAACGACGGTTGGATATCGACCTCTATGATCACCAAGGCATTCGTGCGGCCTTGGAGTGGCAAATCCGGTATGCGACTCCGCCTTCGACGCTAACGAGCAATAAATCGCTGACCCCGGCGTGGGGTGATGCCACCTATTCTGCGAATGGGGGGAACCACTATTTCTACAACATGTCGATTTTTGCGCTTTATTACCAAGAGCGGGATCCTGATTTTTCGGCACGTCTGATGAAATGGTGGAACCAGAATGGTCGCCCGCGTCAGGTGTACAATGACGGGGCGGGGAGTCTGACGAATATTCTCTTATTGGATCCCCGGTTGCCTGACGCCGTGCAACGTCCGAATTCTGGTACCTACAGTCCCAAAATAGGTCAGGCGACGTTGCGTGCGGGAACGGGGGATTTAGAAGAGTTCTATGCATCGTTTAGGTGCGGATATAACAACGTAGCACATTGCGACGCCGATATGGGGCATATCGATCTTTTTGCGTTCGGGGTACCCTTGGCATTGGACTCGACCTCTGGTCCCTATATATCTGGGACGACTTACAACGAGATCACTCCGGCGCACAACACCGTCCGGTTCAATGGAGGGAGTGCGTCGGACACAGCGAGCGGAACCTTTCAAGCGTTTGGCACCTCGGCGATCGCGGATTACGCGGTGGGAAGCACCGGGTATGGTACGACCTCCGTCCGCCACACGGTGATGATGAAGGGGGATTACATGGTGGTCTGGGATGAGACGACCGCGAGCAATTTTGCGGATTGGTTTTTCCATGTGCCGGGGAGCTCGACGCTGGAATGGCAGGCGCACAAGGTGGTGAGCAAGACCCCGTGGGGAGTGGATCTGGACGTGCATTTCGTGCTTCCGAGCGAGAGCCTGGTCGAACCAACCTACCCGAATGGAAGACAGTTGGCTGGAGATGATCCCAACGCGATGACGAACCGGATGGAGAGCGGGGCGGCGGAGCCATGGACACCCGGGATGTACACAACAATGGGCGATTGCCGGTTTGGGGATGGATCGGCGGACCGGAATCCGTTCCCCTTCTCGACCCTGAAATACTTCTCGGTACGAAATTCGACAAGTGCCGGAGACTTCCTCACGGTGTTGCATCCCAGAAAAACCGGGGTGACTCCGGAGCTGACAACGCGCCTGGTCAGTTCCTCGGCAACGGCGGCCACAG
>Ga0114938_1001214_pt1 | contig 18045 bp, 10 predicted proteins | sample AshMeaBigSpring_FD_88675 | JGI IMG/M metagenome (GOLD analysis project Ga0114938, IMG submission 88675) | Groundwater microbial communities from Big Spring, Nevada to study Microbial Dark Matter (Phase II) - Ash Meadows Big Spring | ecosystem: Environmental > Aquatic > Deep subsurface >...
CCATGTCGGTGCCGCAACGGCTCGGCGGGAGCCTCGCCCTCCCATGTCGGTGCCGCAACGGCTCGGCGGGAGCCTCGCCCTCCCATGTCGGTGCCGCAACGGCTCGGCGGGAGCCTCGCCCTCCCAACTCGGAGCGTCACGCGCCCCTGGTCGTGCGGCCGGACTCAGCTCGGCTCGTCGCGCCGGCGCTTGATGGCAAAGACGGCCACCCAGCCGATGATGCCGCCGGCGCAGATGCCGCAACGTGTCAGGGCGGAACCCGCGTTGGCGGGACCCGCAAAGGCGATCAGCAGGTAGGCCCCCACCAGGGCCACCAAGGCGCAGGCGAACTGGGCCCAGTCCAGCCGGCCCATCGGTTCGGTGGCGCTGTCCACGTCCGCATGCGGACGGAGCGAAGGAAACACGGCCATCGTACGATCCCTTGAGGTTCGAGGAAGTCCTGGGGGCAGGGCCCGCCCCGCGCTGGCGGAACGGATCCGCAGGTTGCCCAAGTGTAGCTTGCCGGCGGCGCGTGACGGCGGCCGGCGGCGGGCCCGCCACGCAAACGCGCGCGGTCGGCGCGCGACGGTCCGATCGCACCCGTTTTTTCGAACTCTTCACCACGACCGAACCGCGGCTCCGCTGAATTGCCACGATCGGTGCGATCGCGCGAGTCCGCAGAATCCGCCAGGGCGCGTGTGCCACGACGCGGAGCATCCGGCGCCGGCAGATCGGACGGCGCGAGTCGCCGCATGCGTCCGCGACATGTGGCCGCGGCGAGATGGGCGTTTCCGCCCCTCCCACCGGATCCTGCTCGACGCTGATCCCGGCCTGTCTGCATCGTCCGCGCCTGCCCGGCGCCGCCTGCGGTCCCGCGCGGCGGAACGGCCGCTCGCGGCCGTTTCCCGTTGCCAGCAAACCGTCAGACATTAGAATGGCAAAAGGGCTTGCGCGGAGGTTGGCCTCGCGTGCGGAGCCGCCTCAACCCTTTCCCGTCGCTCGATCCAGGCTCATGAGCAGCGATTCCTCATCGGTCGACGCCGCGACCATCGAGCAGACGAAGCAACAGATCCGCGGGCTGGTACACGAGATCACGCGGCTGTCCAAGAGCGATCTCGCGCCGGAGCAGTACTACGGCGAGGTGATGCAGCGGATCGTCACGGCGTTGGCGGCGATTGGCGGCGCGGTCTGGACCTTGGCAGCGGACCACCGGCTGAGACTCGATTACCAGGTCAATCTCAGCCAGCACCTGCTGGACCATCGCAGCGAGGACAGCGTGCGGCACCTGCGGCTGCTGCAGCATGTGCTGAGCAGCGGCCAACCGCAACTGGTCGCCCCCCTGTCGGGCTCTGGACAGCAGGACGAGGCGGGCAATCCGACCAACGCCCTGCTCGTGCTGGCCCCCCTGGTCAGCGAGGACCGCGTGGAAGGCGTGCTGGAGGTATTTCAGCGGCCCGACGCGCAGCCGCAGAGCCAGCAAGGCTATCTCCGGTTCCTGGTGCAGATGAGCGAGCTGGTGGGGGAATGGCTCAACAGCCGCAAGCTCCGCCAGTACGGCGATCGGCAGTCGCTCTGGTCCCAGGTCGATTATTTCGCCAAGGTGATTCACGACAGCCTCGATGTGCGGGAGACGGCCTACACGATCGCCAACGAGGGGCGGCGGCTGATCGGCTGCGACCGCCTCACCATCGCCGTGCGGCGCGGGAACAAGCAGCTGGTCGAGGCCGTCAGCGGCCAGGACAACTTCGATTCCCGCTCGAACGTCGTCAGCCTCCTCGGCCGGCTCACCACCCGGGTCGCGGCGACCGGTGAACCGCTCTGGTACGACGGCACGCCGCAGGATCTCCCGCCCCAGGTGGAGGACGCGCTCGACGCCTATATCGACCAGGCGCATACCAAGACACTGGCCGTCCTGCCGCTGGCCCGGCAGGGGACGCAACCGCGGCGGGACGACGAGCTGGGCCGGGACACCGCCGACGAGCATGACGCGGCGGAGGGGGAGATCCTCGGGGCCCTGATCATCGAGCAGATCGACAGCACCCAGCGGCGGGAGGTGCTGCAGCCCCGCGTCGAGCTGGTGCGGCAGCACAGCGCACGGGCCCTCTCCAACGCGATCGAGCACAACAACCTTTTCCTGATGCCCGTCTGGCGGGCGCTGGGGCGGGCCAGCTGGCTGGTGCGGGCCCGCACCTTGCCCAAGACGCTGGCCGTCGTGATCGCCATCGTCTCCGCCCTCCTGGCGCTCTGGCGGGTACAGCTCGACTTCAAGCTTCAGGCCCGGGGCAACCTGCAGCCGGTCCAGAAGCGCGACGTCTTCTTCGACGTCGACGGGGTGGTCCTAAAGGTCCCCGCCCGGCATGGACAGCAGGTGCAGGAGGGCGATCTGCTGGTCGAACTGCGGAATACCGACCTGGACCTGCAGCTGACCGACCTCGAGGGCCGGCGCCAGTCGGCGCGGGAACAGCTGTTCGCCGTCGAGCGGGCGATGCTCGACGCCGGTACGCTGCCGGTGGAGGAACGCAATCGGCTGGCCGGCCAGCTGGCACAGCTGAAGAACGATCTGTTCAGCCTGGACCAGCAGATCAACCTGCTGCTCACCAAACGCCAGCGGCTGCAGGTAACCAGCCCCAGCGACGGCCAGGTGGTCACCTGGAACGTCGAGGACCTGCTGCTCCACCGTCCCGTGCTGGCGGGCCAGGTGGCGATGAAGGTCGCCGATCCGACCGGCCCCTGGGAGCTGGAGGTCTTCCTGCCCGAGGACCGCATGGGCCACCTCCTGCGCGCCTACGCCGAGAACCCCAACCTGGAGGTGGACTACATCCTGGCCACCGATCCCGGCACGGTCCACCAGGGCCGGATCGAGGAGATCCATACCGTGTCCCAGCTGCACGACGAACATGGCCAGTGTGTGCGCCTCCGCGTGGCGATCGACAAGCAGGATGTGCCCGACCCGCGCCCCGGCGCGACGGTGATCGCCAAGCTGCACGCGGGCCGCCGCGCCGCGGGCTACGTCTGGTTCCACGAGGTGCTCGAATTCGTCCAGGCGCGACTGCTCTTCTGATTTGCGTTTCTGCGGAGTGTTCGACCATGTTCTCGCCGCAATTGTCGTGCTGGTTGGCCGGGTGGGCCTGTCTGGTGCTGGCCGCCGCAACGTCCGCGGTGGCTGCCGAGTCTCCGGACACGCTCCGCCTGCCGCACTGCGTGGTGTCGCTGATCGACGAGGCCCAGGTCCCGGCTCGGGAGCCCGGGGTGCTGGTCGCGCTGGAGGTGCGCGAGGGCCTGGCCGTGGAGAAGGACACGCTGCTGGGACGGGTCGACGACCAGCAGGCGGCGATCGCGGCCCGCGTGGCCCAGACTCAGTACGACGTGGCCCGCAAGGAGGCCGAGAACGACATCAGCGTGCGCGCGGCGCAAGCCGCTGCGCAGGTGGCCGAGTCGGAATACCAGGAGGCGCTCGAGGCCAACCAGCAGGTGCGCGGCACCGTCACCCCGGCCGAGGTGCGCCGCCTGCTGCTGACCCACCGCCGCTCGCTGCTGCAGATCGAGCTGGCACAGCTGGAGTACGATGTGACGCGGCAGAGCGTCGCCATCCGCGCCGCGGAGCTGGAGGCGGCCCAGCAGGCCCTCGCGCGGCGCCGGATCGAGGCCCCCCTGGCGGGCGTCGTGGCCCAGGTCCACCGCCGCCAGGGTGAATGGCTCGATCCCGGGGCCCCGGTCGTCCGCATCGTGCGAATGGATGCCCTGCGCGTCGAAGGGTTCATGAGCACCGCCCAGTGGGCACCCTACGAACTGATCGACCGGCCCGTGTCGGTAGCCGTCCAGCTGACGCGGGGACGCGTGGAACAGTTTGCCAGCCGGGTGGCCTTCGTGAGCCCGCTGGTGGAGGCCAGCGGTGAATTCCGCGTCTGGTGCGAGATCGAAAACCGCCGGGAGAACGGCCAGTGGCTGGTCAACCCGGGCATGCGGGCCGAGATGGCGATCGCCCCCAACCGTTGAAACGGCCGCCCCGGCACGCCCTGCCGGGGGTCTGAACAAGCCGCCGCTCCAGGACCGTCGGAGGCGCCAGGAACCGCAACGACGTCCAGCGACTTGCTGCCTGTCGACCCCGCCAGTGGCGCGGGTCGCGCTGTCCCCCTGAATTTTCGCCTCGATGGTGACCCTGGCCGATAGTCTCGTCTCCAGCGCCCTGCGCCCGCTGCCCCTGCGGATGCGGCCGGACCTGACGGCGCGCCTGCATCGCTACCAGGGACGTTCCTACTGGGTGGTCAAGGAGCCGGTGGGGCTGAAATACTACCGCTTCCAGGAAGAAGAGTACGCCATCCTGCAGATGCTGGACGGCAGCGTCAGCTTCCAGGAGATCAAGCAGCGTTTCGAGCGCCAGTTCGCGCCGCAGAAGATCACGCTCCACGACCTGCAGCAGTTCATCGGGATGCTGCATCGCAGCGGGCTGGTGATCGCCGATGCGCCGGGGCAGGGAAAACAGCTCAAGCAGCGGCACGACGAACTGCGCCGCAAGGAACTCTGGTCCAAGCTGGCCAACGTGCTGGCCATCCGCTTCAAGGGGATCGATCCGGACCGGCTCCTGAGCGTTCTGCACGGCTGGGTGTGGTGGTTATTCTCGCCCCTGGCCGTGCTGCTCTGGGCGGCGCTGGCCCTGGCGGCGCTCACCCTGGTGACGGTCGAATTTGACGTGTTCCACGCGCGGCTGCCCGCGTTCCACGAATTCTTCGGTCCGCGCAATTGGTTCTGGCTGGGGCTGACCCTGGCGGTGACCAAGGTCCTGCACGAGTTCGGCCACGGGCTGTCCTGCAAGCACTTTGGCGGCGAATGCCACGAGATGGGCGTGATGTTCCTGGTCCTCACGCCGTGCCTCTACTGCAATGTCTCCGACTCATGGCTGCTGCCCAGCAAGTGGCAACGGGCCGCCATCGGGGCCGCCGGGATGTACGTCGAGGTGGGCCTGGCCTCGATCGCCACGTTCCTCTGGTGGTTCAGCGAGCCCGGCATGCTGAACCACCTGGCGCTGCGCGTGATGTTCATCTGCTCGATCAGCACGATCCTGTTCAACGGCAACCCCCTGCTGCGGTTCGACGGCTATTACATCCTGGCCGACCTGATCGAGATTCCCAATCTCCGGCAAAAGTCCAGCCGCATCCTGCAGCGGCTGCTGTCCCAGTGGTGCCTGGGCCTGGAGGTCCCGCCGGATCCGTTCCTGCCGCAGCGCGGCCAGCTGCTGTTCGCCTTCTACACGCTCGCCGCCGTCATCTACCGCTGGGTCGTCATGTTCTCGATTCTGTTTTTCCTCAACAAGGTCCTGGAACCGTACCGCCTGAAGGTCATCGGCCAGACGATCGCCCTGGCCGGCCTGTTCGGGCTGGTGGTCCAGCCGCTCTGGCAGTTCACCAGGTTCCTGCATGTCCCGGGGAGGATGCATCAGGTGAAACGTCATCGCGTTGTGGCGACGCTGGCCGTCGTGGGGGCCGTCCTCGCGGCCGTGGTCGCGATTCCGCTGCCGTACCACGTGCGCTGTTCGCTCGAAGTCGCCCCCCGGGGCGCACAGCCCGTGTATGTCGACGTGCCCGGGCGGCTGGACGTCGTGCACGTGCGGGCGGGCCAGCAGGTGCGGGAGGGTGAGAACCTGGCGGAGCTGAGCAACGTCGAGCTGGAGGCCGAGGTCGTCCAACTCGAGGGCCGGGTCGGGCAATACGAGACGCAGCTGGTCAGCCTCCGCCGGCAGCGCTTCACGGACGACCGCGTGGCGCGGCAGATCCCCCAGCTGGAAGAGACCTTGCACATGGCCCGCAAACAGCTCGATGAAAAGCGGCAGGACCTGGACCGCCTGCAACTGGTCGCGCCCGCCGACGGCACCGTGCTGCCTGCCCCGCCCCGGCCGGATGACAGCCGCCGCCGCCCCGGCCAGCTGCCCCTCTGGGCCGGCTCGCCCCTGGACACCGTGAACCACGGCGCGCACCTCACGCCGGGTGATCAGCTCTGCCTGATCGGCAATCCGCACGACCTCGAGGCCGTGCTGGTCATCGACCAGGCCGATATCGAGTTCGTGCGGCCAGGACAGGAGGTTCAGATCAAGCTGGATGCCTACCCGGCAGCGACCCTGCGGAGCGAGATCGAGGATATCGCCCGCGTTGAACTGCAGGCCACCCCGCCCAGCCTCTCCAGCCAGGCCGGCGGCGAGCTGGCCACGCGAACCGACCCGGCCGGCATGCAGCGCCCGTTGAGCACCTCCTACCAGGCGCGTGCCGCCCTGCCCGAAGTCGACGAGCCGTTGCAGCCGGGGCTGCGCGGCCGCGGCAAGATCGCCGCGCAGCCGCGCTCGCTGGGCTGGCGCCTCGGACGCTTCCTGGCCCGCACGTTCCACTTCGAGATCTGACGGATACAACCTCCGCCAGCGACCGGGCGTGCATCGCCGGGCTCCCCCGAGGCCGCCGCGCTTCCGGTTCGCGGCCCGGAAACGCACCGGCCCGCCGGCGCCCCGCCCGCGCCGCGAACAATTGCCCTTGTCGCTACGCGCTAAATCGATTACGCAATCGCCAGGGACCCGTACGATCCCGGCCGACTCGGGGTGCGTTCAGCGTTTTCGGCCAGCGCCTGACCCCGGGGTGGCGCGGATCGACCGATGGATGCCCCCCGGCCTGACGATCGCGACACGCCACCGTTCACACGCATCACTCGTTTCTTCAGGGAGAGTTACCATGGGCAAGTCCGATGAAGCGTCCCCCTCCAGCAGCGGCGTCCTGGAATCGAAACCGCCGGAGGGCGCTCCCCAGCAGGCTCAAATGCAGGTCCAGCTGGATGATTCGAAGGTCATCAGCTGCTACGCAAATTTCTGCCGGGTGACCGGCACCCCGGAGGAGTTGATCATCGACTTCGGTCTGAACACGCAGCCGATGGGTGTGCCCGAGAAACCGATTGGCGTTCAGCAGCGGATTATCTTGAACCATTACACGGCCAAGCGTCTGCTGGCGGCGCTCCAGCTTTCCATCCAGCGGCATGAGGCGGCTTTTGGCGTCCTGGAGACCGACGTTCGCCGCCGCGTCCATATGCCGCCGGGTCAGCCAACCGGGGCGGGCCGATAACCCAGCCTGGCCTTGCGGTGCCAGCACGGTCCCATCCTGGCCAGCGTCGGCTGCATGCGCAGCGTGCCCGGGCGTCATGCCGTCGCGGCAGCCAGGGGAAGCGTACCCCCGGGCGGTAACTCGACCACCCATGTCCGGGCGCTTCGCGACACGCCGGCCGCGGCATCTCGCCGGCCGCGGGGTTCCATGATCAGCCGCGTGGCACCCGCCCGCGGTTGCTGGCAGCACCAGACATCGGACAAACGTCGGATAAGCCGCCGGCTGGCGCCCGCCGGCTGATATCCCGCCCCGTGCCGGGGGAACCGTGTTGCATCTGGCCGATCCGGGCTGATCCGACAGCCTCGTCGGACTTAGCCCGGATTATTCATCAACCTAACGAGTAAAGTTGCAAGGTGAAGCAGAGAAACAGGTTGCGGCCATCTTCCGAAAAACACCGCCCACATCAGCCGGCACGCGCCAGCGTCCGGTTCTCCCCAATTCCACCAAAACCGGACGCCGGCGCGCTGCGGCTCATGAATAATCCGGGTTAAGCGTGATGCATGACCAGGACGGCAAGGTGGCGAGCCTGGAGAGACTTTGCCGGAGCTGCGGGTTCTTCTGAAAATAGCGGCTATCCCCGTCGATAGGACTTTACGGACGTTAACCTATCGGGGGACTTTGCCATGAAAATGCGTTGTATCGTTTGTGCGGCCGCCCTGCTGTCGAGCCTGGCCGCAACATCGCCCTCGGCCTCGGCGGCCGAGTATTCACGCGTTGTATCCGCCGTCCGCAATCTGGGCCGGCCAGCCGCCGCGACGCCGCGCCGCGACCCCCGGGTAGCACCGGCGGGCTACTACGAGAGTGTGACCGACGCGCACCCTGCGGCCTTCCAGGTCTCGGACCAGGCCGCCGGGGACTACGTCGAACAGCCGGTCGAGCCGGCGCCGTACGAGTCGCTCCCGTACTATGACGGCGGCGTCGAGTCGTCGTGCGGACCCGGCGGCTGCGCGGGGACTTGCGCCCCGCCGTGCGACACCTGCTTTGATTGTGTCTGCCGGTCGACCGCGCACTTCACCAGCATCTTTGCCGACTATCTCTACCTGCGGCCGCGGGATGCCGAGGTGGCTTACGCGGTTCCGATCGACGGACCGATCACCGGGCCGCCGGCGAACAATCCGATCCAGGTGGGCCGCGTGGCCACGGTCGACCCGAATTTCCAAGGGGCCTACCGCGCCGGGTTCAACGTGAACGTCGATTGTGCGAGCAGCGTTGAGGCCAGCTTCACGCGCTACGAAAACGAGACTACCGACGAGATCTTCACCTCGGCCCCAGACGTCCTGCGGTCGCTGGTGGCGCATCCCTCGAGCGGCAGTGCCGCAAGCGACTTCCTCGAGGCCGGCGCCGAGTTGAACATCGATTTCGACCTGGTCGACGTGACCTACCGCCGCCAACTGGCGTGCGGCCCCGTGCACGCCATCGACTACCTCGTCGGCACGCGGTACGCCAAGTTGGAGCAGTCGTTCGGGGCCCTGTTCGAGAACAACGGCGTTGAAGCGGTCTTCACCGACGTCGAATTCGAGGGGGCGGGTGTCCGCTTCGGCCTGGCCGCCGAGCGGTTTCATTGCAGCAGCGGCCTGTCGGGCTACGGCACGGCCTTTGCCAGCTTCCTGGCCGGCGAGTTCGATGCCAGCTACTTCCAGGGGCAGAACTTTGACCAGACGGTCGTCGAAGCCGAGTGGTCGGCCGGCCGCATCGTGCCGATCCTCGACCTGGAGTTCGGCGTGGCCTGGACCAGCCCCATGCAGAAGCTGCGCGTGTCGGCCGGCTATCTCTACAGCGCCTGGCTGAACGCGGTCAAGACGGAGGAGTTCATCCAGGCCGTGCAGGAGAACAACTTCCTGAACTTGGACAGCACGGTCAGCTTCGACGGCCTGCGCATCCAGGCGGTCTACCTCTTCTGAGACCCGGCCGCTGTGCCAGGGACAGCGCGGCTTGACGTGGGCCGGTCGATCGCCGACCGGCCCACTTGCTGCGCGAAGCCGCAACCCGCCACCGCCGGGACCCACACTTGGAGTCAGACCCAGTTTTCGGTTTTAGCGACCGTTTCGACAATCCTGGCTGCCAAGGTCCTGTCTTGGAGAGACTGGCCCAAATGCTCTTCGGCGCGACGGATCAGGTTGTTCACGCTGTCCGGGTGGTTCAAGCCAAACGGAGCGGCCAGGTCACGGAGCGTGGCGGTCGTGTGTCGATGAGCCAAACGAGCCAAATAGGCGGCCAGATCGCGACCTTCCGCCGTGGAACGCCGCTGTCGGTAGGCGCCGACGTCCACACCATAATGCTCCGCAACCGCCTGGCTTGAGACCTGGGGCTCCATCCAGCCTGGTCGACGGGCCTGGCGAACCGGATCGGGGTGTTGGGGAGACTTGACCTTCCGCTCAATCAGTAGTTTCCAGGATTTTCGCTGCTAGTGCCGGCGCATTGAATGCGAAGTGGACGAGCCATGCGGCGAGTGCAACACACCACGCGTCCGTTGTAAACCGTAAACAGGGTCTGACCCCACGGTGGTGACCGGCATAAACCGGCAGGGCAGTCTTATTCCCTCTGCTCTCCCCGCATGGAACGCCCGAGCCATGCCTCAAAAAATCCACCGCCATGATGCTAAGGCGCTGTTCAACAATAAGTTACCGAAATCACTCATCAGCCGCCGGGCGCTAGCCCGCGGTTCATCCGCGAAAGACCGCGGGCTAGCGCCCCGCGGCTCATCCACAAAACCGGTAGGTAATTGTCGTGCAGCGCCTAACACGCCCTGAACTCACCCAATGATTCCTCTGAAAACCCGCATCGTTTGTGGAACATGGGTCACCTCCCGTGGTTGATGTGCGAGAGTTTGCTTAGCGGCAATTCCATCGAATACATCACTTCCCCGTCGATGTTCACGATCGTCATCGCCGCGGTGAAATCTTCGCGAGTGGTGTCGAAGTCGATGATGCCGAACGAACACTCCTTGTTGTAGCCGAAAATCAAACCTGGTGTCTTCACCACACCATGTGTGTGCCGGTTCGTCAGCCGCGAGCTCTGGAATTCGATGAAGTCGTAGCCGTCCTCGCGCTCGATCTTGCGCACGTCCGACCGGTGCCGATCCGCTGCGATTAATATCACGCCGTCGATTTTCTCACTTTCGATGAACGAAAAACTCTCCTCGCGCTCCGCCGGATAGCCGTCCCACGCATCGCGACTGCCCAGCTTGATTCCCGGCGTAAAAGGAACGTCCGAAGCGATGACTTTGAATGTGGCCTGGGACGCGGCCAGCGCCGTCTTCAACCATGCCTTTTGCCGCGGCCCCAGCATCGAACCGCCCTTCTGATCCCGGTAATAGCGGCCGTCGATCATGATGAAGTGCACGTCGCCGATGTGAAAGTCGTACCAGCATCCCGGCAACGCTGCGCCGCCTCCGTAGGCCGGATTGACCCACTGATTCTGAAACGTCCGCCAAACCTGCCGTTTCCAGGCCGGTTGGTCGATGTCCGGTCCAGGAACGCAATCGTCCGTGCCGAAGTCGTGATCGTGCCAGATCGAGTACACCGCGGCAGTCGACACCAGCCGGCGCCATTCCGGCCGCGACTGGCGGCGGTAGTAGCAATACAGTTGCGTGAAAAGATGAGTCGGATCGTCAATGTCGACGTTGTCGCCCAGCATCAACATCGCGGCGGGTCGGTGAGCGGTGATGGTATCCCACATCCGTTCCGACTCGGGGGCGTAACCGGCGCCGCCGCCAAACGCCACGCGGAATTTCGCGGGCTTGCCCGGCTCAACGGTCGTCCGGAACGTCGCGGGTTCCGTCACCGGTTTCCCGTCGAGCAGGACGCGGTAACTGTAGTCGGTGGAAGCCGCCAGGCCGGTGACCTTCGCGACCGCGGTGAAATCATATTCTTCACCAGTGCGGGTGGACGCCGTGGCAACAACCTCGTCGCTTGCCTTGACTTCAACGGTCACCGCCGCCGCTTTCGCCGTCCGCACCCAGACACTGGCCGAGTCCGCGGTTACCTGGCCCAGCATGGGACCGTGGATCAGCGGTCGCTCCTGACCGGCGGCCCATTTTCGATACGCATCGGACGCGTACAGAGGGGCGAATTCCTGCCGCGGGCCGGCTTGCAGTCGCTCGATCGGCAATCCCGCAGCGACGGCACGCCGGGCGAATGCCAATGCCGTATCGATGTCGCCGGTCAGGCAATGAGCGGCGGCAAGCAGATACAGCGATTCGACGTCATCCTGGTTTCCGTTCAGCACGGCGACGGCTTTTGCCAGTTCCGTTCCGCCAGCGGCAATGTCCCGGGCCGCGTTGCGGTGGAGATCGTGTTGGGGCCACGCGACGGCAGACACACTCAGCAACAGACAAATGGCGAGCAGCCGATGATGCAATCTCATGGAAAGCGCTTTCCCTTCTTCTTCCAGTGAAAACGGCTCTCAGCTATCCCTGACCTGATGGCCGAGGAGGTGTGTGATGACGAGGCGACGGAAGTCGTCGGGTGGGTGCAGCGGAGTGATGTTTCTGCTCATCGCAGGCCGGCTGGCATGTGCGTACTACCCCCTTTCCGGGCAGATTCCGCTGCTCCTTGGGGAAGGGCACCTGTCCCGGACGATTCGTCAACCTGACGAGTTGAGTTGCAGTAACCGTTCACGGCCCGGTGGAAGATTTTCCCTGATTGCAGGGGGTCAGGTCCATGTTTTCGGCCAGCGCGTATCCGCGAGGTCGAGTTTGTCGGCCGAAAAATGGACCAGACCCCGGCCCGTGAACGGTTACCCAACCGAAAACAGGGTCTGACCCTAAGGGTCCGACACGTGACGCTGGTAGTTAATCCGGCTGGCGCCGTCATACGTTGCCCAGTTCACCGCGGTTCGTGTCGGATGCGACTGCGGATTTCCTTCCACTCTTCGGGAGTGCTATAGCCGTTCGACATGTTCCAGGTCAGCGAGTCGGCATACTCGCCCGTCAAAGCGTCCATCACCCGTGTCAGCTTGCCGGACGTGTCGAGCGCGATTACGGAATTCAGAACCGGAGTATCCCAGTGAACGATGCTCGTATTCGCGAGAAAATGCTCGCTGCCTGCTTTTGCGATCAAGGTAGCAATATAGAACCCGCGCAGCATGACCAGTACGTAGTCGTAATAGGGGAACTCCTTCGAGGAAACCCGCTCCAGGTGCTCGATGGTCGCCGCCCGGCGGCGGTGGGCCAGCTCGGTGCGCTTGCGCACCAGTTGACGAATCAGGTCGCGCCGCAAATCCTCCGGCTTGTCGTGGGCCGCCACAACGTCTTCCACCAGTCGCGTCAACTCCGCTTGTTCCGCCGACGATTCCGCGAGCCAGGCCACGAGCGGGCGAACTTGCAGATGTGGCAGACGCTTGAGACAATCAGATCCCGTGACGATGCGGTCGATTTCTTCCAGCTTGGCATCTTCCTCGCTGGCGGTGATCCGCACCCGAACATCGTAGTTCTTCAGCGCCGCGCGGGCGATGGCGAGCCGCGCGTAGTCGGCGTACGAGGATTTCGGAAACAGCTTGACGAGCGTTTCCAGAACAGCCGTCGTCTCCGGGTCGGGCACATGCACCGGCGACATCATCATCCGGGCCAGCGTGGAATCCTTTTGCAGCAACTCGTAGACTCGCAGATCGTCGCCCGTGGGTTCAGCCACCCGGACTTCGATTCCGGCCGTGAGATAGTCCGTTTCGCGTTCATTGAGTCGATAGTGACAGTACAAATGAAACTTGCCTGGGAATCGGAAAAACGGTTCCTCTGTCTTTCCTCCTCTTCCGTCCTCCCAGTTCGCCGCGGAGGCTGCGGATGCGGATAATTTTCCTCCTATGGGAAAGTCGGAATTCTGGGGTAGTGGTCGGGTTCCGCCAAACAACAAATCCCGGTCGGCCAACAATAATGGCCTGCGAAAAAGTAACGTTTCGGGCAATGCTCTTTGGAACGTGTTCCCGACGGTGCTCGAATCGGGCGGTCCAACCACGGGATCGATCCACCACAAAGGGGAACTTACATTGCGAATGGTGCTTCGGCTTATGTTTTCAACATGGATGCGAAAACGCACAGCTTGGTACGGCAATGGCGCCGCGCCAAGTTGTGCAACACGTATTCGGATTGCCCGACTTGACAACTCAAATGCGCCGGAAGGCTCAGCGACCACTACGACAAGAGCCGCGCAAAGGCAGCTCGCTGCTAGAGCAAAGCGCGATGGATCCATTTTCACGAACCCGAACTAGGACTCTTTGTAAAGCTCCGCAGCCACGCGATATCCACGACATGAAAGTTCCAAGCTTTGTCCTCGATGTTAGGCGCGAGCCCTTCAAACATAATATCAGACTCACTTGGTCGATGCCCACTGTTAGTTCGAGCCACATCGAACTGGTGCGCGATTTCGTGAACGGTCACACGCGCGCGTCCCGTTAGTTCGGACAAGGCGGGATGATCGACGCTGAAATCTCGAATGGCTTCCAAATAGATCACGGACATATTCAGGCTTGAGCTTCCGAAAGCATACCCTTCTCCGGAAGGGTCGCCACCGCGACCGCGGATGGTTTCGTAGCCGGTCGAAACGTAAACGACCCAAAACAGGGGCGTTTCGACGTTGTGGCTGCCGCGATAAGGATTGAGAACGGTTTCCGCCTCTTGAACTACATTGGACAGATGCGGCGTGGCCGAAACAAGCGTATTGGCCTCGTTCGGATCGGAATCAAAGCTGTCGAGCGAGCTCAGCACCGGCTGGAGGTACGCGATCGCAAACTTGTTTTGGTTCAAGTTCGCGGTTGCTTGCAACAGATCGTACATCCCATCCGCGTCTTGCGATGGATCGACGATTGTTTCCGGCACGGCGGCACCCAGGGGGCGGTACAAGAGAAAGGAGGCCGGTTCCGGCTCGGCGGCGTTCCCGATGTCAAAGGTGATCGTCGTAGTCGTGTTCGCTGTTATCTGAAACGCGTCGGTGGATAACGAAAACAACAACACCCCTCCTACAAGCTCTTGCGCCGCCATGGGAAATGCTTGCCCGCCGAATCGCTCGGGCGTGAGCGTTCGCAGGGTTCCGCCGGCATTTACGAGTTGTCCCTGCCGCGCAAGCTCCAGTTCCACCATCGGCTTCTCGATCGGCGAAAAGTCGTCTTCATAAACCGTCACGGCGCCGTTCGCGAAACTTGCCGGAGCGCCGATGACTTCAAATACGACGCCGTCATCGCCTCCGGCTGTGTTGGCCAGAATGTGATAGTTTTTGCCGTTATGGCGAAGGATGCCTCCGACAAACTGGTTTACGAGAAGGGGATGGTTTTCGATGTGCCGAATGTCCGTGGTTATCTGCGCCTGCCCGCTGGCGCCGCCCACGGCGGCGACTTCCGTGATATTCCCCTGCACGCTGTCGGCGCTCGTCGTGGACGCCATCCGGTCTTGCTCGACATGGAACCGTCGCCAGACGGAAAGCTGGGGCGAGCCGTCGCGGTGGTCGTCGGCCGTGGGCACGTAATCGCGTTCTACGATTCTGTCTTCGTTGAATGTCGCGCCTACCCGTAAATTGTCTCCCGGCGCAAACGACGTGGCCAGGTCAACTTCGGCGTAGTAGACGTTCCCCTGTTTGCGAATCACGGCCTCCACGGTCGCCTTTTGTGCTTGCCAGACGCCCGGATTGCCGTCGGCGTCGATCGTCCGCAGATGCCCTTCGAAACCAGGGCCATCGGACAGGGGCGCGACAGAATCTTTGGGACTTCCACCCGATGAACCGTTCCCTTCGAAGGCGATGTCTGTGAGTCGCCCTCGGTTGTCGCGGCCCCCTTCCGCGCCGTTTCCGTTCGGGTCGATGGTGGCGTTCGTGGAGGGATCATCCACGTCGCAGGCCCGGAAGTACACGTTCAAGGCCGCCGCGACGTCGTCGTCGGTCACGTTTTCCAGAATGGCCCTGACGCGGACGATGTTGTTCGCCACGTTGTTGTCTTCCACGCTCTTGGCGTCGGGGAAGAGGCGGTCGCCACCCATGAACCGCAAAACGCCGTTCGCGTCGTAGTGGGCGTCGTCGCCCTCCTCCGTGGCTGACGCGCCGTCGGGGTTCGTGCTGATCTCCAAGTCGCCGTAATGTGCAGCGCTAACCTGCCGGAAGACGACGTCGACGACTTGCGGCGCCTTCTTGACGTTCACCAACACCGAATCCTGCGCCACGACAATCGGCGAGGCCCCGGACGGCGTGTACTCCGTCACCAACTCCAGGATTTCCGTCCCCTCGGCGATCCCCTCGATCCAGACGGAATCCGTGAGCTGGCCCGCCCCCAGGGAAATGACCCCGTCCGCCACCTCGAATAATACGTCTTGAAACTCATCCGCCCACACGCGAATCGTCGCACCAAGGCCTTCCGCCTGGTTACGCAGCACGAGATATGAATGGACATATCCGCTCAGCGCTTCGGAGAACTCCACTCGCGTGGAAACTTCGGTCGGTGAATACATCTTCCGGAAGAGATCGCCTTCCACCGGTCCACTTTCGAACAACACAAGTTTTCCAGGAGACAGTTCTTCGATCGGGTCGTCCGCCTCGGCGATCTGTTCGTCGTTGTTCGAGTCGACATCCAAATCCACGATAAATGCTAGTGGTGTCGCGGTGATCGTCCAGTAGGCGTCGTCCCAGTCGTTGTCGGTCCAGTCCTCCCAGACGATCAGCTTCTGGGAGTCGGCCAGGCCCAGGCCGGGCAGGCTGTTGCCGGAAACGGTCCTCAGCCCGGCCACCGCGCCCGTCCGGAAAAACGGGCCGGGGAAGGCGCCCGAATGGTTCGGCCCGGTCGCCGAACCGGTGACGCGACCTTCGATCGCGCCCCGCCAGTCGCTCAGCCAGTCGTGGGCCGCCACCAACGGCTGGTAGGTCGACAGCCACCCGGCCGACGTGGCGGCCGATTCGCCCTTGGTAAACGCCCCGATGTCCACCTGGTACCAGGCGGCGTCGCTGGTCAGCACGCCGCCGGCCTCGACGATCCCCGCGGCAATCTCGCCCCCGCCGGCGACCCGCAGCTCGCCCTCGGCGATCGTCGTCACCCCGGTGGCGTTCTGCTGGCCGCTGAAGGTGAACGTGCCCGCGCCGACTTTGGTCAATAGCAGGCTGCCGCTGGTCAGGTTCTGGGTCACGAGGCCGCTGAACGCCCCGTCGGCGCCGCCCTGGCCGACGCTGAGGATGCCGGAGCTGGAGGTGCCCGCATTGGTGCTGACCGTCCCGCCGCCGCTCAGGCCGCCGAAACTCGTGGTGGGCGTGCCGGCCGCGCAGAGGACCAGCAGCAGCCCGCCCGCGTCGACCGAGACGTCCTGCGTGGTGGTCGCCACCGGCGCAATCGGGCTGGTCGTCCAGGCCGCGAAGTTGCCACTGGGGAGCACGTGAAAGTCGCCGCTGAAACTGGTGATGCTCCCATTGACGTGGGTGCGGAACGTGGTGGAGGTGGGCGTGCCGGTCGAGGCGAACTGGACGCTGCCCGGGCCGCTGATGGCGTTGGCGACCGTGCGGGCCGACGAGGCCGTGTTGGTGATCCGTAGGGCTGCGCCCGCCTGGACGGCCACGGGGCCGGTGCCCAGGATCGACGTCGAGCCCGAGCCCCGCGCATCGAGCGTGCCGGCCTCGATCGTGGTGCCGCCCGTGTAGGTGTTGGCCCCGGAAAGCGTGAGCGTGCCGGCGCCGACCTTGGCCAGAGCGACGGTGCCGGTGGCAGTCAGCAGGTTCTGGGCGATCACCCCGCTGAATGTGCCGCTGGCGTCGCCCTGGCCCACCACCAGCGTGGCGAGATTCGCAGCGTTGTTCTTGGTGACTCGCCCCGCGCCGGTCAGCGTGCGCAGCGTGGTGCTGGTCCCGCCGAGGATCGTCAGGTAGCCGCCCGCGGCGATGTCGGCACCGGCGTAGACGGCGGAGGTCTTGAGATTCAGGAAGTTGCCGCCGTCGAGGATCGCCAGCGAGCCGCTGAACGTGTTGCCCGTGCTATTGAACTGGGCGCGTCCCAGGGCGCTGGCGCTGGGGGCCGCGCCGCCGTTGGTATTGTCGACCACCAGCGTGCCGCCGCCGGCCAGCAGGCCGCTGAACACGGTGTGCCCGTTGCCGCCCGCGGGCCGCGAGACGGTCAGCGACCCATGGACGTTGATCGAACCGGTGGCGTAGGTCGAGTTGGTCCCGGTGCCGGCGTTGGAGCCCGAGCCGTCGAGGAGCAGCGTGCCGGCGGTGCCGGCCAGCGAGGTGATGGCGTTGGGGTAGGTGGTGGTCGAGCCACCGCGGAACAGAGACAGCGCGGCGTCGCCGATCTGGATGGCTCCGCTGCCGGCGCCCGAGGTGTTTGCAAGGCGCAGCGTGCCGCCGCTGATCGTGGTGCCGCCCGTGTAGGTGTTGGCGGCGGAGAGCGTGAGCGAGCCCGCGCCGGTTTTGGCAAGGGTAACGCTGCCGACCAGCTGGGTGGCGATCGTGCTGGTCAAGCTCGCGCCGACGTCGATCGAGCTGGCACCGCTCGGGGCGCCGGAGAGCTGGAGCGAGCCGCCGGCGAGCGTGTAGCCGCCGCTGGCGAACGCGAGCGAGTCGGCGGCGATGCCGGTGGCGACGGTGACGTTGCCGCTGGTTCCGGTGAAGACGGCCCGGGCGGTGCTGTCCCAGGCGACGTGCGAGTTGGTGGCCGGGTCGTACCAGAGCGGTGAACTGGCGTTCCAGCTGCCGCTGCCGCCCAGCCCTGTGCCCGTCTCGAGCAAGTTGTTGGCGGGATCGCCGTCGGGGTCCCAGTAGAGCGGCGAGACGCTGAGCATCTGGCGGGGTTCGAGCGGCTCGCCGGCCGGCAGGAACGTCGATCGGTGCCGGGTCGTGGCGCGCCGCCGCTTTATTGGCCTCCTCAGCAGAATTCGTGGGTTCCGGGAGGCGTTCGGGAAGGCTTTGATAGGCGTTTTTCAGGCATTTCAGGGCAAAAAGAATGGTTTGCAATTGGATGGCCAAAAAGCGACCCCGAC
>Ga0114938_1001215_pt1 | contig 18044 bp, 15 predicted proteins | sample AshMeaBigSpring_FD_88675 | JGI IMG/M metagenome (GOLD analysis project Ga0114938, IMG submission 88675) | Groundwater microbial communities from Big Spring, Nevada to study Microbial Dark Matter (Phase II) - Ash Meadows Big Spring | ecosystem: Environmental > Aquatic > Deep subsurface >...
ATTAAAAATAATATCGTCAGGAACTGGCGATTACACGGGTGGAGACTCAAATAAGACTTTGGTAACAAAGCATAAGTCCGTGAAACCCGAAGCCCATTTGTCTTTAGCAAATGGGTAGTTCACTATCCTATATTTTGATTTACATTTGTTTGACGATATTAGTGAAAAAATATTTACATATACTGCAATATGCCGAAGGCTTTCGGTCAAAGATTATATTAAATATTTTTTTTAATCTTTTGTCTAGTTTATCTTCTTTGTTTTTGCTTTTGTTACTCAATCCTTTTTTGAAACTACTCTTTTTAGATGAGAGAATAAGTCCTCAATCAGATCCTATGGATGCCTCTACTTTTTTCCCTGTCAATTCATTTATTGACTATTTCAAGTTATTAGTTGGTGACGGTAGTATGACAGGCAAAGGCAAGGCACTAGTGTTTTTATGTGTGATGATTATGCTGTTTTCTTTTGGTCGCAGTTTTTTTCAGTATTTAGCATTGTATATTATGATCCCGGTGCGACAAGGAGTAGTGCGAAATTTGCGCAATCGTATATATGATAAAATTATGACCTTGCCTATTAGTTATTTTTCAGATAAAAAAAAAGGAGATATCATCACTCGCAGTACTAGTGATGTAGGAGAGATAGAGGTTGGCATACTGAATACTATCGAGGTGACTACAAGAGATCCGTTTATGATAGCCATATTTGTTACTACATTATTATTACACAGTGTGAAACTTACCTTGTTTGTAATATTGATGCTAGGCATAGTAGGGTTATTAATTGGAAATATTGGCAAGACGCTTAAAAAATCTAGTAATGAGGGGCAAGAGCGATTAGGTGTATTAATGTCGATAATAGAAGAGTCGCTGAATGGATTGAAAATAATAAAAGGATTTGTAGCAGAGCATATAATGAAGTTCCGCTTTCGGTCTATCAATCAGAGATATAATGAAACAATAATAGGGATCAACCGCACCAGAGAATTGGCATCACCGCTGACGGAATTTCTCGCAGTAAGTGTATTGGCTGCAGTATTGTGGTACGGTGGTCGATTGGTGCTATCACATAATGAGACCTTGACCGCTGCAGGTTTTATTACGTATATTGCTCTGTTTTCGCAACTCATACAACCTGCCAAAAATTTTTCCAAAGCGTATTATCTTATACAAAAAGGATTTGCTTCAGTAGAACGAGTCGAAGAAATATTACATGCTGACAATATAATAAAAGATGTCAAAAATCCAATTTCAAAAACATCTTTTGAAACTAATATATCCTTCAGAAACGTATCTTTTCAATATAATAAAGGCAGAAAAATTTTAGATAATATAAGTTTTGAGGTGGTCAAAGGAAAAACAATAGCGATAGTAGGGCAATCGGGTGCTGGCAAAAGCACGGTAGTGGACTTACTCCCTCGTTTCTATGATATTGAACATGGGGAAATACTGATAGATGGTATCAATATAAAAAATATACTATTACACGACTTGCGCTCTATGATAGGAATTGTGACTCAAGAAGCTATACTATTTAATGATACTTTAAAAAACAATATTACACTTGGAATAGACAATATAAATGATGCCCAAATAATACAAGCCTGTAAAATGGCTAATGCACATGATTTTATTATGCAAAAAAGTAATGGTTATAATACAAATGTTGGAGACAAAGGGCATCAGCTCAGTGGGGGAGAGCGTCAGCGTATTACTATAGCAAGAGCATTGCTCAAAAATCCACAAATCTTGATATTGGATGAGGCAACTAGTGCCCTCGATGCTGAGAGCGAAAAACTAGTGCAAGAAGCACTATATAAACTGCTCGAGGGTCGTACCAGTCTTGTTATAGCACACCGATTGGCAACTATACAGCATGCTGATGAAATATTAGTAATGCACGAGGGTAATATTATAGAACGAGGGACACATCAGAGCCTGATGTCGCTTGGACAACATTATGCCAAGCTAGTGGCATTACAATCTTTATAATAATTGGTCATCCTTCTTTTTATTTATAAGCCTTACTGTTTCTATACGAGATTTAGTTGCTGTCAAGATTTCTATTTCATAAGAGCCTATAATAATTTTTTCTTTAGGTGCTGGTATTTCTTGTGTATTGTCAAATATATATCCTCCTAAGGTTTCATAATCCCCCTCGGGTAACCCTAGATTATAAGTTTCATTCAGAAAGCTTATTTCATTACGAGCGGAGAATATATAGCTCTGCGAATCTATCTGCATATGCACTAGGTCATCTGAATCATGCTCATCTTCTATCTCGCCAAATATTTCTTCCAATATATCCTCAAGTGTCACTATCCCTGCTGTGCCGCCATGCTCATTGATTATCCAAGCTATACTTTTGCGCTCTTTTATAAACTTATTCATCAGGTCAGTAGCAGCCATACTTTCTGGTACGGTCACTATAGGCATCAAAATGCTATGTATATCCTCAGGTGTATTTAGCATTTTCTGATTATGTACATACCCTAAAATATTGTCTATAGTTTTATCATATATAATAATTTTAGAGAAATTACTTTTGATAAAAAGCTTCCGTAATTCTTCTATACCATCATTGATGTCCATAGCCACTATTTCAGTGCGAGGTATCAAACATTCTCTCAATCTTATATCATGTAAATAAAGTGCTTTTTCAAACATTTCTTTATCTATCTCTTGATCGGCTTGATTATTAGATATGTTTTCCTGGACTAATGATTGTAAATCATGACGTGTAAATACAAGTTCTTTCTTTTCTGTTTTGATATGAAATAAGTGGAGGATATTTTGTGATATCATTACAAAAAAACGAACTATAGGATATAATAAATAATAAAAAACCAAAAAAGGCAATGTAAAAAATTCTAATATCGAATTAGGATTAATACGAAATAATACTTTGGGTAGAAATTCGCTTAATACTAAAACTATCAATGTAGATATAAAAGTATGTGTTAGTAATTTTAATAAATTATTATTTGCAATAAAAGGCAAATAAGTCTGTATAAATGGATCTAAAATATCCGTAATATATATACCGTATATCGTCAAGCAAATATTGATACCTACCAAAGTAGAGCCTATAAACAATGAAGGCGTTTTTACAAACTTTGAGAGTATAGTATTAATCCATGAGCCTTGCTTGCGTTTAAGTTCTATTTTAAGTTTATTGCTCGAAACAAAAGCAATCTCCATACCAGCGAAAAAACCAGTGATAATAAGAATCATTATGATTTTACCAATAGTGCCCATACTGTAAAGGTATAAAGAAAAACTCATGTGCCTTTTATAAAAATAAAAAAATGATTTGCCTACGAGCTATGAAAATATTCCTATCATCAATATGTCAATACCAAACCCCTGATACCCATATCTACTACGCTTTCACCATCGAGTGGCTCCCATATTCCATTGGGGATGGTATCTATCCATTCGAAACTCTTATTAGTACTGAGTGACATAGTTATTGTTTTATCAGTAGTTTCATTGCCTGTTATAGTCAATGGTGAAGTAAATGCGGCTGTCACTACGCAGCTACCCGCAGGTATAGGAGATGTAGCACTTATCGGATTGGGTACCGTAGTAGCCCCCGCTGGTGCTTGCCCACTAGATACATTAAATTCAGTCTCAAAAGCCCAATATCCTTGCAACCTATCATCATGGACGCATAAACTGCTGTCGCCTATCGAATAACAATCTATATAGGTATTATACCCTATAAAGGATGCCACTGTCCCCATGGCATTTATAGTGCCTAGCACCGGCACAGTGGCCTGAAAATTGACATTATAGTTTTGATAACTCAATGAGACTCGTAAGTACTCATAATTACCTGCTGAGATTTCAGTATATGGTACCCGCAGAAAAACTTCTCCTTCTGACACCTTAACCGATTGATCGAAATTAATTGCTGTAGCGCCTCCTGCTGATGTTTCGGGGGCATGATACAATACATCACCACTACCTAATGCTGTAAACATAGTAGGAGCTAGCTCTATATAGTGTGCAGATATTTTATTGAATTGTGGACTCTGGCCAGCATGACCTGATGGTATAGAAGCAGGCAAGCCGATATTATTCAATCGTGCTTGAGTGCTATCAAATTTGAATTTAAAGACCAAAGCTGGAGGAGTAATCGGCTCTGGATCATCTGGTTTGCAGGATGAGATTATAATTATAGTACACATCAGAGCTATTAAAAACGAATGTTTCATAATCAGGTAAATTGTATTTTTGGTAAATTTATAAAGAAAACAAAATATTAACGTAAGATAGCTAAATAAAATTATGTTTACACAAAAACAGGTTTCCCAAGCATTAGCTTTTTATCATGAAATAAATCAATATGGTAAAGATAATAATATGATTACAGAATTGATAGCTCCAGGTCATGTAAAAGTAGAAATGCAAGTAGCCTATAAACATCTGAGCTCGCCTGATGCTTGCCACGGTGGGGTCATAGCTGGTTTGATGGACAGTGTAATGGGTGCCGCAGCATTAAGTGCTGCATTCACCGATGAGATGATCGTAAGCACTATTGAATTTAAAATAAACTATCTACATTCCGCTTTTATCAATGATGTGTTGGAGGGCGAAAGCAAAATAGATTTTCATGGCAAGAGTGTAATTGTATGTAATGGCACTATTCGCATCAAAGGTACAGAGAAGATAATAGCTAAAGCAATCGGTACATTCAATAAATATCCTATATCAAAAAAATTTAATAGAGTATAATATATTATGTATATAGATACCCATTGTCATTTATATCTTGAGCCGTTTGAATCAGATATGGATAGCGTCATAGCTTCGGCACATAATCTTGAAGTAAAAAAAATGCTAATACCCAATATTGACATGGATAGCATTCGAGGTATGCATTTCTTATGCGAACGATATCCTGATAGCTGTTATCCCATGATGGGATTACATCCATGTGAGGTCAAAGAAAATTATAAGAATATATTAGATCAAATGATACTCTTATTTGATCAACGAAAATATATAGCTGTAGGGGAATGCGGACTAGATTATTATTGGGATAAAACATATATTATACAGCAAGCGGAAGCATTGCAAATACAAATACAATGGGCAAAAGAAAAAAAACTACCTATAGTATTGCATACTAGAGATTCTATAAACGATACACTTGAGATAATAGAAAAAGCACAAGATGGACAATTGTCAGGTGTTTTCCACTGTTTCAGTGGCTCTATAGAACAAGCACAACGCATTATTAATGCCGGATTTAAGATAAGTATGGGAGGCGTTATTACTTATAAAAATGTACAACTTGAAAAAGTATTGCTTGATATAGGGCTCGATCATATTATGCTGGAGACTGATGCACCCTTTCTATCTCCTGCACCTCATCGAGGCAAACGTAATAGTCCTGAATATATCCCCATCATTGCACAGCGGATAGCCGAAATTGTACAAATGCCAAAAGCAGAAATAGCAGCAATCACTACTCGTAATGCATATCAACTTTTTCAATTATAATATAATCTCTTCACCGATCGTGGGTATGCTTATGGTTTTAAAACCATTAGCCTTCAAGTGAGTAGTAAATAAATGTTGTGCTTCTAATTCGCCATGTACAAGAAAGATGTGTTTTAATTTATGATTAGTAGATTTTTTTATAAAATGTGTCAACTCATCTCTATCTCCATGGGCACTAAAGGAATCCATTACAGCAACTTGTGCTCGTACCGTATGATACCCTCCCAGTATTTTTACTATATTGTTTCCATCTTTTATTCTGCGGCCTAAGGTGCCTTCTGCGCAATACCCTACTATTAATACGGTATTGCGACTATCGTCAATCGTATTACGTAAATGGTGTACGATACGTCCAGCCTCTGCCATGCCTGATGCACTTATTATTATACAAGGCTCATCTGATTCATTAAGGGCCTTGCTGTCTGCTACATCTTGTATATATTTCAAATCATTAAATCCAAAAGGATTATCATCGATAAGTAAATATTTTTTGATCTCTTCATTAAAACACTCAGCATGCTTGCGATAAATATCAGTAGCATTGGTGCTGAGAGGGCTATCTACATAAATAGGTAGTCTTGCTATTTTGTGTTGGTGATGCATTTTGTCGAGCATATATACAATCTCTTGAGTGCGACCGAGTGAAAATGCCGGTATCACTACTTTTCCTTTGTGGATATAACAAGTTTTATATATCACATCCCAAAAAGATTTTTCATCATCGGGCGGTCCTTCATGTAAGCGGTTGCCGTATGTGGACTCACAGATAAGATAGTCTATATCGCTCATCGTTTGAGGATCACGCAATATAGGTCGCTCTGGCCTACCTATATCTCCTGTAAACCCAATAGTGGTATATTTACCATCGGCACGACGTATATTTAATGTGATATTCGCACTCCCTAGAATATGGCCAGCATCACGATATATAAATTGACACTCATCATTTATTTTTATCCATTCATTATAATTAACCGGTGCAAAATGCATCATAGATTTTTCGGCATCTTTTATTGTATATAAAGGTGGTATATTAGGTTCGTTTTTTTTTCTTTTTTTATTGTGATACTCTGAGTCTTTTTCTTGTATATGAGCGGAGTCCATAAGCATTATCTTGGCCAAGTCCGCACTAGCATGAGTAGCATAAATTTTACCTTTGAATCCGTCTTTACACAACTTAGGTATGCGTCCAGCATGATCTATATGAGCATGAGACAATATCAACACATCTATATTAGCGGGGTCAAAATGCCAAGATTGATTGAGAATATCAATATAGGCTTGACGCCCTTGGAAAAGACCACAGTCAAATAATATAGAGTATCCGCTATCTAGCGTAATGAGATGTGCGCTCCCTGTTACGGTCTGTGCTGCTCCACAAAATTTTATTTTCATATATTTGAAATTGCTTTCAAAGTTAATATGTTAAATAAATTTCTTTTTAAATAGTTGTAAATTTGTAAATTATATTCTCAATTGTTGAAGACCATATTATTATCACTCTCTTGTCTCTTGGGGATAGTCTCCTGTAGTCCTGATTTTCCTATTTACAAACCTATTATGCCACATAAAGGCTTTACAGAAAATGTTTTCGTAATCGTTATGGATGGCGCAAGATACCATGAGACTTTAGGAGATGATTCGTTACAATATATTCCACTACTTGGCACCCTTATGTCACAAGCAACAGTATGTAATAATTTTTTCAATACAGGTAAGACATTGACCAATCCTGCTCATGCATGTATGACTACAGGGTTTTATCAATACATAGATAATAGTGGCATCCACCTACCTACTAAACCCAGCCTAATGCAGTATATGATAGAAGGCCATCCCGAAGATAGCTCTCGAGCTTGGGTTATTGCTAGCAAAGGTAAACTCAGTGTATTAGGTAATACAAGTGATGATGTATACCATGATAAATATGTACCAAAAATAAATGTGGGTAGTAGTGGTAATGGTGGAGATAATAGAACAGATGAAGCGACCTTGTCTATTGTAAAAACTGTAGTATCAAAATATAAACCAAAACTCACTTATATACTATATAAAGAACCAGATGAAAGTGGCCATACCGGCAACTGGGATAATTATACTACTGCAATAAAAAAAACGGATAGCATCATATATCAAACAGTAACATGTATTTTATTAGACCCCCATTACCAAAACAATACGGCAATATTTATAGTCAATGATCATGGTAGACATAACGATAGCAATGGTGGATTTATCAACCATGGAGATGATTGTACGGGTTGCCAGCATATCATGTGTATGGCTATAGGTCCAGACTTCAAGCAAGGAGTTCAGATTACAAATACATATCAATTAACGGATTTGGCTCCTACTATAGCTGCGATGCTAGGAATACCATTGCCTAGTTGTCAAGGGATAGTTATGGAAGCAATATTTAAAGAATGACTATCAAAGTAGAACAAATAGCACATGGGTCGCCCACCTATAGAGAGGCTTTATTGATACGATATGAAGTATTGCGTCGGCCACTTGGATTAGATTATACTTCAGAACAAATTGCTAAAGAAGTTATTGATCTGCATTTTGTATTATATATTAATGATTTGATGATAGGCACTTTTATAATGAGTCCAATAGATAAATTAAGAATAAAAATGCGACAAATGGCAATCGCTGAAAAATATCAACTCCAGGGATATGGCAAAGTCATGTTACAAGCTGCAGAAAAATTTGCTATAAATAATCAATATAAAATAATATTTTGCCATGCCAGACAATCTGCTGTGTTTTTTTATCTTAAAAACAATTGGCGAATAAAAGGTGATGAATTTTTAGAGGTGGGGATCCCTCATTTTTATATGGAGAAATATTTATATATATCATGTAAAAGCCAATAGTTTGTTGTCTATCAACTTTACTACTATAGGGGCATTATCTATTTGAAAGCACCAATTTATATCCTTTACGTTTATCCCATTTCCTACCAGACGCTTATAATGAGATATTTCTTTACAACGCTCTAGCATATTGTTTTTTACTTGCTTATATAAAGTCAATGCTGCTGATGTGGCATCGTTTATTATTTCAAAATTTTGCTGTATGCCTTCTACTATTGCGCCGGCACACCAGGTATCTTCCATATTAAATCTATCTTTCCAGCCACTGCATAGTAATACTACAGATTTGTTTTGCTCATTCAAATATTTTATAGTTGCAGTGAGATTATTAAATGAAGCTGTGATGATATGATCTGCAGATGCACCTAGTGCGATACATTTAGTGCCATTGGTTGTAGTCATAAAGAGTGTTTTTCCTTTGAAATATTCATCAATATATTCTGTAGGTGAATTACCATGAGCTAACCCCTCTATGACTTTGCCATCACGCTCGCCAGCGGTAAGATATCCATGGGTAGCTCTATCTAATGCTGTCTGTACTTCTGCGACGGGGATTATACTCTCTAGCCCATAATATAATGCAGTAGCAAAAGTGCTCGTAGCTCTAAGTACGTCTATTATTACTAAAATCTTATTGTTCAGTTCAAACTGAGAAATCAAAGCAGGGGAGAGACAGACTTCAACTCTATGCATATATAATTACTATTTTTTTATAAAAATACAAATACTAAATAATTACAAATTATTATTATTAAAATAATCATTTTTTTTAATAAAACAAACTAGGATTCAGTTGAGTTTGAATATAGGGAATAGGTTTCCTTATTTTTTGAGTTTTTTCAAACAAGTACATTTTACCATCTTGAGAAATCATAGGAAAATGAGCGTTGTTTTTATTGCTAAATTTTTTTGGTAAAAAAATTACATCATGCAAAAATTTATTCTGTATTATATGTCTAATCTGATCAGCATCTACACCAGCCCCTATTTGAAATATCTGGTTATAAGGCATTAGTAAACTAATATTAAAATAAATGATACCATGCGAATATAAGCCATATCTGCTATGATACATATCACGGTATCCTTGTCTTGAAGGGTAATTGCTATTGCGTATTTGTTTTCCTTTTTCGCCTGTCCACATTACTTGGTGCATGGCATATAGTATTCTATTTGATCTATAGCTAAGGTGTAATGCCCCTGTACGATATTGATCGCTTGTGGTCATGCCCAGCATATCATTTTCCATAATTAGGGTCCATTTATTTATACCTAAATAAAGAGTGCCGGTATGCTGTGTAGTATTGACTGTATTATGATATATAGTATGACCATACCCTACTACATTATTGTATCTGGTTTTATTAAGGTAATTTAAATTAAATAAATTATTATTGTTTATATTTATTTTACCATAAGCATACATCAAATTTATTTGACTCTGAGCTTCCCAGTGAGGGGACTGAGGTCCTAATGTTTTTGTGTTATGATAAAAACTAAATTGTAGGCTTGTCTGCCAATGGTTGCTTATTAGTGTGTTTTGTATAAAGAGTCCATACCTTTCTATATGAGTGCCTAGGTTGAGCATAATCCCCATATGTGTGTTGAGTGATTGTGATGATGACAATAATGATGCGCTGATAAGAAAAATCAGTATAATTACCTTTTTCATGTACAAGATTTAATTAAAAGTAGCCTTGTTTTTTGCGTAATTCCATTGCTGCATCACTTACCTTAGCATCAAGCCTTGCGTATCTTTCAGATGCCTCACTATTTTTTATTTCATATATTATTTCATTTATAGATGCAGCTTGAGAAAGTATCTCAGCAGAGCAAGTCATGTCACCTACGGTACGAAAACGAACAAAATGGGTTTCAATTTTTTCATTTATCACAATAAATTCGTTTTCAGGCCACCAATAACCATCGCTATTAAAAACATTTCTTCGGTGAGAAAAATACAAACTAGGAAGAGCAATATTTTCTTTAAGTATATAATTCCATACATCGAGTTCTGTCCAATTACTTATAGGAAAAACACGAAAGCTTTGATCCAAATGATGCATACTAATGAGGATATTAAATAATTCAGGTCTATGATCTTCTGGTTGCCATGCACCTTGGGGGTTGCGTATAGAAAAAATGCGATCCTTGGCTCTAGCTTTTTCTTCATCTCTTCTCCCTCCCCCAATACAGGCATCTATATGGTGCTTTTGGATTTGTTCAAGTAATGTAATTGATTGCAATGAATTATGGCTTGTATGCGTGGATTTGTGTTCTATTATGTTATGGTGTTGCATAGTAGCCGTAACATCCCCTATTAATAATTTTAATGAATATTGTTTTGCTAGATTATCTCCAAATACTATCGTCTCAGGAAAATTATGCCCAGTATCTATATGCAAGATAGGGAATGGATTCGGTCCCGGAGCAAATGCTTTTTGGCTCAATGCTATAAGTACAGTAGAATCTTTGCCTCCTGAAAATAGGATAACGGGGTTTTGAAATTGAGCTGCCGCCTCTCGTAGGATATAAATAGCTTCGTCTTCTAGATCTTGTACAAATTCGGACATGAATATATATTAGAAATTAGGTTTGAGTTTACGTCCAGATTTATAGTAATTATTGATATATTCGACAACCTCGTCTGGATCATCAAGGATTACAAATAAACCCAAATCACTAGAAGAGATATTGTTTTCTTTATTAAGCATAATATCTTTAAGCCACTTTAACATCCCCTCCCAAAAAGTGCGTCCCATAAGTATCATAGGCAGTTTGTCTATTTTTTCAGTTTGTATCAATGTCAATGTTTCGAATAACTCATCTAAGGTGCCAAATCCGCCAGGCAAAAAGATACAAGCTTGTGCATACTTTACAAACATGACTTTGCGGACAAAGAAATAATCAAAGTTAAAAAGAGTTTCGGGTTTGATAAATTCATTATGACTTTGCTCAAATGGCAAATCAATATTTAGGCCGACACTAATACCATCTGAATAAAACGCTCCTTTATTGGCCGCCTCCATAATCCCTGGACCGCCCCCAGTAATAACTCCATAGCCTGATTGTACGAGCTTTTTGGAAACCTGTTCAGCAAGTTTATAAAATTTATTATTTGCTTTTGTACGAGCACTACCAAAAATGCTCACACAAGGTCCGATTTTTTCTAAGCGTTCAAATCCATCAACAAATTCTGCCATTATCTTAAACATACGCCATGATGTAGATGATTGAAGTTGTACTTCATCCCATTTTTTGGTCACAGGTTTTCGGGGCACTATATTATTTCTTTTCTTGTAGGTATAATTTGTTTTATTTTTTTTTGTTGCTTTTGTCATTTATTTTTCTTTCAATGTTATTTTTTTATTTTGTATAAATTAATAATTATGCTGCTGATTTTTCTTTATGGGTCAAAGATATAATACATAATCCAATAAAGGTGATTGTGCCATTTATCAATAATATCTCGAGACCACAAGTATATCCTGCAATTATTTTAGATGCATATTTATCAAAAATAAAACATAGTATTGGTGATAGTATACAGACTAATGGCACCAAGGGCTCATTGACTTTCTTATTAGTAATCATACCAAACGCAAATAACCCTAAGAGCGGTCCGTATGTAAAAGATGCGATTTTTAAAATCAAATCAATGATGGATTTATCATCTATCCATTTGAATAGCAAAACCAATATAAAAAACAAAAGCGTAAATGCTAAGTGTACTTTTATCCGTATTGATTTTTTTTGCTGCTCCGACTTATTGGTGCGTTTATTGAAATCCAGTAGGTCAATACATGTGCTGCTGGTAAGTGCTGTAAGTGCCCCATCGGCACTGGGAAATAATGCCGATATTAGTCCTATAATAAAAATGAGTGAGACTATACCAGGTGCATGTTGTAATGCTACGGTAGGAAATAAATTGTCTCCAGATAGCGGTTTGCCTTCTACTAATAAATTATTTTTTATAGCATACAAAGCTAAAGCTGCCCCCAACATTAAAAACAAGAAATTTACAATCACAAGTACTATACTAAAGCTAAGCATATTCTTCTGCGAATCACCTAGTGTGCGCACACTTATGTTTTTTTGCATCATTTCTTGATCTAATCCTGTCATTGTTAAAGTTGTGAGGGCTCCTCCGATTATTGATTTGAGAAAAAACCCCTTATGGAGGGGATCAAAATTAAATACTTTAGTGTAACCTGCATCATTAAATGCAAACAAGGCTTCTGTAAAAGTCAATCCTAATTGTTGTATTATAAATATCAAACATGTCACTAAGCCCAAAAGCATAAAAATAGTCTGCAATGTATCTGTCCATACTATAGTTTTTACTCCCCCACGTATGGTATATAATAATATCATAACTAGGATGAGGAACGTGCTCATTATAAAACTCATGCCTACATACTGAAAGACAAATAGCTGTAATACATTGATAGCAATAAATAAACGACCCGTAGCGCCTAGCGTGCGTGATAAAATAAAAAAGGATGCTCCAGTTTTATATGAAATTTCACCAAGACGCTGTAGTAAGTATGTATAAATACTAGTAAGCTGTAAGCGATAATATAAAGGGAGTAAAACAAATGCTACTACAAAATATCCTAAAAAATAGCCTAATACTATCTGAAAATACCCAAAAGCCGAAGCCCCAACAGTGCCTGGCACAGAAATAAACGTAACACCAGAGAGTGAGGTACCTATCATACCAAATGCCACTAGCAGCCAATTACTTTTCTTATTCCCAATAAAAAAAGTATCATTATCACTTTGGCGAGATGTATAATAGGCTACTATAAGTAATGCTATAAAATAAATTAGCACTACGGTTATAATAAGTCTAGGATCTATGTGTGCCAACATAAAAAGTATAAGAATTTAAAGTGTGAAAATACATGTAAATACTTTTATCTCATCAAAAATAATAGTTTGCTATTTTTTCTTTTCACTATCTTCTATTTAGAAATATCTTTTATTGAATAATTGCATATATACCGTATAATTGATTTACGTCAATTTACATACTGCCCCATACAAAATTAAAATGATGACAGGCTAATACGCTGGGCTGTGAGGATTGTACTTATTTGGGTGTACACTGTTTTTTGTTAACTCAGGTCTGTCATTTTTTATTATACCAATATGATTTATCAATTATTTCAATAATTATAAACCCAAAATACGCAATATCTATTGGGTTTTTTGGGTTTATAGATTAGTTTATTGCTTATATCTTGGCGATATAATACATAGAACTAATAGCTATTTTTATGAGAAGTAGCGTATAGTGCGTATTATAAAATAAAATTTCTTAGAGCAAGCATTTTATAAATATCTCCATTATTAAAAATATTTGGTAACCAACAAAACGTCGTTATCATCTGATTGGAGCACAGAGATTTTTTGCCCTACTGATAAATTCTCAGTATCAGAAGTAACACAATCGTATATAATGTTTGTTCCCATATATTTTACCTTAACCTTTCCAAATCCTGTTTTTTTGGCGGGCACTAATTTAGTTATTTCCCCTTGAGTATTTGCTGCTGATTTTATTATTTGTTTTGGATTATTGTATCGAATCATGAAATATTGATTAATGAGGAAAATAATAAGTGTCATCATTATCCCCACAATTAAGGCTAATAAAAATATTTTTCCCCGGTACTTTATTTCCAATAAAAACAAGCCCGTAGCTCCAAAAAATGCTAATCCATATAATACATAATAAATAGTCAAATTATATTTTTTTTGCCACATATTCTTTATCGATTCAAAACTTAATGGCGAAATGTTGCGACTTTTTTTATATTGCTGTATAAAATGTAAAATAAGAAATAAAAACAACCCTAGAATAAATGATATCCAAAAGATTTTTTCCAAAGGGCTTTTAGTAGTAAACCAATCATAATATTTATTTGCCTCAATCATTATTGTATATTTTTATACGTTAATTATGTGACTTTTGTTTCAAAATCTTAAAGAAAAAATACTAAAAAACAGAAAAAATATTAAACCATCCAAGAAAAATAAATTAATATTCAACTAAAAAAAGCCCTAGGAAACTAAAGCAATAACTATACCATATTCTAATCCTAAATTTACAATAAATGTAGATATTCGGAACAAGGCATATATTCATTGATAGCAAAAAAAGTAAAATAATACTAAAAATCTAAAAAATAATTTTAATTCAAAATTTTTTGACAAATATAACTAAACAGTAAATACACGGTTATTTAAATAAAATTAAAGTATATCCTTACGAAATGCAAGTCATGATTCAAATATTGGAAGAGTAATAGGACCATGTAATCAGCTTGGGGGGTTCATTCATTAAAAAAAATATGATGATACTATTGCGTCATTGATGCATAATACTATATCTAAGTGGTATATAGACTGTGAATCCATTAATATGACTATACCGATCACTCCTATGCTGCCTGGACCTTCCCCATTTAACTATCATAAAGAAGTAAAAACCCTTATATAGCAAAGGTTGTTTTATATTTTCATGTGTTGCGGCTAATTGGTAATTACATTTGCTTTTCTAAATAATTTGTTCTGTCTCTACATATAATATAAATAAAATATTAAAAAAAAACAACCCTTTCTAATAAAGCCGTAGCACTGATGCTAAAGGAAAACAGAAGTGGCACGCAAGAAACCACAAAAACAATTCGCCATTTTTTTGGCTTTGTGGTCAATGAAGATGAAATTGTGGTTTGGAAGAACTTAACAATCTATTATATAGTAGATTTAGAAGAACATTATCATCCAAAGTTATTTTCAAAAGCTACCCAGTTCGAAATATTATATGCTGCTATGCAGCCGTATCATTGTTTATGTTTTATTAATTGCACTAAATTTTATACATAATATTTTTAATGATTATTTTTTTATTATTTTGGAAATAAAGGTTTCTTGACGATTGTTACTACAACGTATTATATAGACTCCTGCAGCCCAATCCGCTGTATTAATCATACAATTCCCTTTACATGAAGTGATACATACTATTCTGCCATGTATATCTATTATATCAATATCAATAGTATTAGGAGTATTAATCCAAATAGTTTCACTTATTGGATTCGGGTATAAATTTACCCCCAATTGATTTTCATCTATTGTTAACCAACTCACTGTATATACTGCCGATAAGCTTTCACAACCATTTGCATCTGTCACACTTACATAATAAGCACCGTTTTCAGTCGGTGTCAAAAGTGCATTATTAGCACCGCTTATTGCGACTCCATTTATATACCACTGATTACCACTTGATGCACTACTTATAAGATCAGTGCCAGATAAGGATATAGTAGGTGTCGCAGGCAATGGCCAAATATTTTGTGTATAAATTGCTGACGAATAACACGTGCTACCAACCCAATCAATGGTATATGTTGTAGTGCTAGTAGGGTTTACACTTATACTAGCACCAGTATAAGAGCCAGGATTCCAAGTATAAATGCCAGCAATTGGTCCCTCAGCAGTCAATGTAATAGTATCGCCTAGGCAAGCAAAATCATTTGAACTACTCACATTTATAGCTGGCGAGCTCGACACATTTACGGATACACTAGCTGAGTTGCTACAATATGAATTTTCCCAATCAACAAAATATGTTGAAGAGCTGCTTGGAGAAACATTTATTGAATTACCTACAAAACCGGTGCTCCAGGTATAGGTTCCATCAGTAGGACCAGAAGCTGTCAAAGTAACACTTTCACCTATACAAATATTTGGAGCGCTTGGCGTTATATATAATGGAGGTGTAGGAACAATGGATACAGTGTAACTTGTATTTGCGTTGCATATTTCATTAGTCCAATTCAATGTGTAAGTACTACTGACAGAAGGCGAAACAGTTATATTTGCACCAGGGCTTGTGCTACCATCGGGGCTAGACCATACGTAAGAGCCTCCTGAAGCACCACTAGCGGTAAGTGTTGTCGAACTGCCTATACATATAATGCCGGAAGTGCTAGTAACAGCTAGTGTTGGCGGATATATTACATTTATCGTGCTTGAGCCTGAGCCGCTGCAATCTACACCAGACCATAAAACAGTATATACTGTGGTACTGGTTGGACTAACGGTAATGCTGCTACCAGTGGCTCCGCCGGGGCTCCATGTATATGAGCCACCTATACCTCCTGATGCAGTTAATGTGGTATTGTTGCCCTCACAAATAATTGATTCTGAGGCATTCACTAATACGGTGATTTCAGATGAAACATTAATTGTAATAGTGGCGCTTGCTGAGCAAATTCCATCAGTCCATACAACAGTATAAGTAGTAGTGGCTGTGGGTGTAACAGTTTTGGTGGTGCCTGTGCCTAATCCAGCACTCCAAGTATATACACCTCCAACAGCTCCACTAACTGTCATACTTACGCTTGTGCCTGCGCATATACTTGTACTTGTTGATGTAATAGTTAAAACTGGAGTTGAAGTAGCTATTATAGTAATTGCATTGGTGTTGCTACAACCCAGTGAATTGGTTCCAGTAACTGTATAGGTAGTAGTAATAGATGGATAAACAGTAATACTGCTGCTGCTACTACTAAAACCAGGTGCTATCCATGTGTATGTGCCACCAACTCCAGCACCAGAAGCCGAGAGCACAGAAGCAGTGCCAGCACAAACACTTAAGGAACTTGCACTTACAGTAATAGCTGGAGGGGCGTTTATTAATATTGTGCTTGAATAGGAGTCATTACCGCAAGCATTGTTTGCGCTAAGGGTTATAGTTTTTGTACCACTTGTAGAATATACTATATTAGGATTTGTCAATGTGCTGCTTGTGGGTATCGCACCGGGCATAGACCATGAATAAGTAGTTGCATTAGAGCTAGTATTAGATAAAGATATTGTTTCTCCTACACAAGCAGTGCTTGGAGCTATAGAAAATGATGACTCAGGTAAACTACCAATTTTAGGGAAAATATAATGTGCTACATCCAAAAGTCCGTCATAGGCAACGGCATAATTCCCCCAGTCTCCACCGGAGGTTTGTTGCCAAGCTGTAACTCCGTTTGGCAAACTGCTTGAAGTAGCATCAGTTGTAGATAACATACAAATAGTATCTGAGCCAACTGTACTTGGATAAAATAATTGTACACCAGCATAAAAAGGACCATTAATAGGAATAGGTGTAGAAAATACTTGGGTATAATAATAAGTTGAAGCATCGACAGAATCTGCGATTGCATTTATTAATACATTTTGATATCCAAGAATTGTGCCTGGCACACCAGCAATACCATCATCATCCCATATAGTAAAACGCACATAACCTGTGCTGGAGCTTGAATAAGCTTTTGCAAATTTAATTCTTAAGCTATTCACAGTGGTAGGTGCCCCAGAATAATTAAAAAAATCTGCTTTTGCCATATCTTGATATGAGTTGTGTCCTGCTATGTAGCCAGCACTAGTTATAAAATAATATACTTCTGAAGAATTTACATTGCTTAAGGTCACACAGGGAGCAATTGAACAGGTTGTAACTGTAATTAAGCCTGAGTAAGTTTGAACATCTGTACCAAAAGCATTTGAAGCGATTAAAGTTACATCATACGTTCCTGGCGTATTATATGAAATGGATGGATTAATTTCTGTTGATGTGCTCGGTGTG
>Ga0114938_1001216_pt1 | contig 18043 bp, 16 predicted proteins | sample AshMeaBigSpring_FD_88675 | JGI IMG/M metagenome (GOLD analysis project Ga0114938, IMG submission 88675) | Groundwater microbial communities from Big Spring, Nevada to study Microbial Dark Matter (Phase II) - Ash Meadows Big Spring | ecosystem: Environmental > Aquatic > Deep subsurface >...
GAAAATGTACAAATCTATTTTCACATAATGTATGTTATGTGAATAATGCTATATACTATTACCTATACACAAACCTCTTATATATATAACAAAACCATGTGTATATTTTTCATGAAAATAAATACTGAAAAAGAAATTGTCAGTATATATGGAAATATTCTTGCAAAGAACAAGATAACCGAAATTTCTTAATTGTTTCTTTTCTTAATAAAAAGATATTCTTAGCAACTATTGTTCTATATTGATTCGTTGAATTTTCATGATATCTGTATGAATATAAAAATTCCGATATATTTGCTCATTTATAACCACTCAATAAAACTCGGTATATAAAATCTTGATCCTCACAATATTGGTATGTTTCTCTGTATGGTCCAACTGAGTTGTATATGTTACGATAAAACATAGACGTGTTATGAGATAAGGTCAGAAATTTAAAGGCATTTTTTTTAATATCTCTATCGTGAATTGGCTTTTTCATGTGGTATTGAAAAACACCATTTGTATCTATAACATTTGAAAACGTCCCAACAATACTAATTTCTGGATATGAAGAAAGAAAATTAAGTTGTTTCTCAAATCTCATAGGATCAGAAATATCATCACCATCCATGCGAGCAATAATTTCTCAACGAGCTATTGTTATAGCATGATTCAGATTATGAACAATTCATTTATTATGAATATTTTTGATATACAGTATGCGAGGATCTGAAATATACTTCATAACAACATTTTCAGAATTGTCATACGATGCATCATTGATGATAATAAATTCAAAATCTGAGAATGTTTGATGAAGTATACTCGAAATCGATGCATCAAGGAATTTTTCACAATTATAAAATGGCATGATAACTGATATTTTTGGCATAATATTGTTTGTGGAAAATTACTTTACTATATTAGTAATGATCTGGGTTCTCCAAATGTAATAATGCCATTTGAATAGCCTGATAAGTATAGTCAATTCTTGTAATACGACTTTTGGTCAAAACTCATACCATTCAAAGCCCCTGACGAAACTCACGATTTTCAGCAAAACCCATATCAACAGCTATCTCAGAAATCTCTTTACCTTCAGAAAGAATACTATCAATCATTTTTTTAGGATATTCAAAGCATGAGGAAAAACCAATATGGTATTCTCTACCATCATAAATAACACAACAAGAGGTATCCATATATCCAGACTTGGTATATGGAACTGGGAAGATACCTGATTCTATGCCGAATGCAAGATTGTATGTTCCAGATGCATATGCTCACAAAGCTCTATTCTTGGCTCCAGAAACAATCATATCTAGTCAAATAGGTTGTGCGGGAACGCCAGATGGTATATCACAGTAATTGAGTTGAGCATCTTTGAGACAAGAATACTCACAAATCCCCTTCTCTACAGCTCGTATCTTCCCAGCATTCTTCGTTCAAACAATAATGCGCATAAAAAATAATAAAAATATGTTTTTAGTATACATTTATTCAATCTTTTTCAACAACAAACTTTTTTAAAGTTTTTGCACTCTCAAAAAACTCCCTATAATTCAAACATTATGAATATTCTGAATAAGTTACTCTTATCCTACAAAGGAAAAATAGGCCGAGCAGATTATATTTATGGAATTGTCTATGGATATCTTCTTATTTTTGTATGTCTCGATGCAATGATACAGCCAAGAAATTGGAAACTCATCGGATCTGGCTATGATATAGGATTTATTGCTCAATATATTGCTTCAGTTATTGGTATACTTTTAGCGGTATGGATAGTCTTGGCAGTATTAATAAAAAGGGCTCGAACTCTTGGATATAGTGATTCAAAGGGTATATTAGCCTTTTTTATACCTCCACTAGTACTCATAGGACTCAAAAAAGATACAGAGGTCTTTGTCTACAATGGTGTTATGTCTATAGCTGATAGGGTATTTTTTTATTGAATTATCGGACTTATAACTTTAGGCATTTGGACTCTATATGATATTCATGTAGTATATAAAATATTATTAAGTGTTTTATGATGATTGTGAGTACTATGTGTGGCACTATTTAATCTAGACAGAAATACTCAGAATACATATGCTCGACAGAAGTATATTGGTATTGATTCTTTTCTTGATATTCTCTTTGTTATAGTAATTGTGTTTTTTATTCGGCTCTATTTTATATCCCCATTCCAAATTATTGGCCCTTCGATGGAAAGCACTTTTCATGGAGGAAATGTTATTAAAAATGCTAATTGACAATATGGTGATGGCGAATTTATTCTCGTTGATAAAATGACTTATAAAATTACTTCTCCGAAACGTGGTGATGTAGTAGTCTTTTCTCCTCGTATTGGTCCAGATAAAAAATATCTCATTAAACGGGTTATTGGTCTTCCTGGCGATAAGATAAAGATTGCTGATAAATTTGTCTCAATAGCGACAAAACAGGCACCTGAGACCTTTGTAAAAATCAACGAAGTGCAATATCTAAAAAGTAATTATTGAAATACCTGTATCTACCAGAACTGTATTGATGATGAACCAGTAGTGTATACTGTGCCAGAATGACACTATTTCCTGATGTGAGATAATAGACCAGCATCTCTGGATTCTCGTCACTGTTTTGGTGATTGTGGACTTGGTGATGACATTCGTTTTATACCCCAATCTTCTATCTCAGGTCGTGTCGGATACTCTCTGGGTCATTTTGATATGTTTGAAAGAATCTTATCAATCCCTCCCATTCTTGGAACTATGAAACAGGTGATTCCCTGGAGAGGAAAAAATATTCTCAATAGTCACACCTACCCTGAACTTCAATAAAATATGAAAAGGATCTTTATAATTCTCTGAATATCTGTCATTATACTGTGTTTATTGTATAGTATTTTATTTATTCGCGTGTATAGAATATCTGGAGACTCAATGCACCCAAATCTCAAACACAAAACAATTATCCTCACTGATACCCTTCTACCTCATATATGAATTCTAAAAAGAGCAAACATTATACTCTACAAATTCTGAGATGAAATACGTGCTAAAAGAATTATCGGCGTACCTTGAGAAAATATCATTCTCCGAGATGGAAATATATATATTAATAGTGCTCTTATTTCAGAACCTTATCTCGATTCAAAGATAAAAACATGCGCACCATGAAGCTGTATTGATCTCACAGAAAAAACATACTCAGTGCCAGAAAAAAGTTATTTTGTACTCGGTGATAATAGAGAAAATTCTCGTGATTCTCGTGGATGCCTTGATGCGCTTTCTTGCGATGAAAATGCCATCTATTATGTACCGCAATCAAATATTATTGGGAAATATATTCTAGCACTCCCCTCTTTTTAGAGTAAAAATCCTAAGTTCAGAACTGCTAATTTTGTATTTTGCACTTTGTATTCTGTATTATTTTTTACAGCCACTCCACCTCTATCCCCCTCCCCTTTACCAGAGAAGAGCGAAAAGGTTCTAAAAATCAAAGAATATCAGGAGATTTAATAAGAATTTTTTGATAATATTCTCCTCATCTTTTTTCGACCAAAAGATAATCATATGTAACGGTAGTTTGAGTATTTTCCGTACCAGAAATAAGCATAGAAGCAAGTGTAGCAACTCTCTGTTTAAGGGTTGATTCCTGTTTCTCTTTGATATAAATTGCTATCATTTCTTGAAAAGGTGGGAGTCAAAATTGTTTTCTTTCCTGTATCACCCTTTGATAAAATGTGCGAAAATTCCCCTGAGTAAGCTCTTGAATTAATCAAAGTTTTGGCGATCGAGTCTGAATAACTACTTCATCCGCTCGAGAACAAAAATATCGTACTTGCCCATAAACTTCCTCCTCTATATCATAGACTGGAACTGCCAGATCAGCCTCAAGAAGAACAAAAGCCGCTAATCAAAGATTATCTATTGGAAGAGAAGTGATCTTTTGTGTTCAAATAAAAATATCATTCTCCTGGAGGCTTTTTTGAGAGAGTTGCTGGATATTTCATTCAATGAGAAGCCTTTTTGATTCAGGAAAAAGTTTTGCAATTCCTTCTTCTACAGACTGTATTCGTGCACCACTTTGTATCAAATTATAACTCATACATTTAGGACACTGAGAAGGAAGAGACGCCCTTGCTTCACAAAAATGACACAGAAGAAAATTCTCTGGTATATGATGTACTCGCATAAGCACATCACAACCAGGACAACGTGCTACCCAACCACAATCTCTACACAAAAGAGTACTCATAGCACCTTTTCTATTCAAAGAAAGAAGCACTTTTTTGCCAGTCGCAAGACATGTCTGAATTTTAGAAAAAAGAACCTCTGAGATAAGAGGTTGAAGAAGTGGTATAGTGTTGATGTCTATGACGGTGATCATTCTTCGAATTCCTCAAGAATAAATTTCACGAAATCTTGATGACTATTAAAATGATTATATACGGAAGCAAATCTCAAGCATGCAACCTCGTCGACATCTTTGAGCTTATGTAGAACATCTTTTCCGATACGCTTACTGGTCACCCCAGTTTTATTCTCTGCCCATTCTACCTCGAGAGTATTCAGGAGAGACTCAATTTTTTCATGAGGAATATTTCGTTTATTGCATGCTTTGAGAATACTGGTTTCAATCTTCGATCGATCATAGAGTTCTTTTTTTCCAGATGTTTTCGTCACCATAAAACTCACAAATTCCATCCGTTCAAAAGTCGTAAATCGTGCCTGACATTTTTCGCATTCACGACGACGACGAATAGAAAGTCCATCTTCTGAGAGACGAGAATCAATAACGCGAGTTTCGAGATTTTTACAGCGAGGACATTTCATAGAAAAGAATAGATACAGATTTAATGAGTATACGGAATATTCAAGAATTTCAAAGCAAATATAACAACAAAGGAATCCACTTTTTTATAGTGAATTAAAATATTTCCCCTTACCTTTAATAATAATCTTTATAACCAATATAATTATCGAGAATAATAAATATTCAACTTTCATTTTATATATTTTATAATAGCATATACACTATAAAATACATAAATTGTTATGAAAGATATAAGCATATCCCAGAGATGGGATATAATAAGATCAATATTTGGTGAGCGGTCAGCAATTATAACATATGCAAAAAATCATCCTAGAGAAATGCTTATAAGACCGAAAATATAATAAAAACATATTTTCCAACTTATCTTTTTTCATTTAGATGCTAAGTGCGATTTTAGAATATCCCAGCTCACAAGTAAGAAAATGACGATGATTAATTGGTAGCAAAAAGATGTAAGTACATATTTCCACTGTATAGCACAATCATGGTGAATAAAAATATCTAATAGATTAAATGTTTTTTGTGGCATCAAATCACAGAAACTTGGCTCACATAGAGGTCCAGGGCAGATTTGTAGATTATCAATTTCAGCGATATCCATAATAATTTTATTTTCCGATTTTGGATTCTCATCCATTGATGTAATTATTGTATTTGGAGCAGACAATGGGACTCGAACCCACAACCTCCGCCATGGCAAGGCGGCGCTCTAGCCAATTGAGCTATGTCTGCATATATGGAGCGGGGGGCCAGGTTCGAACTGGTACCTCCAAGGGTTGAAGCCTTAGTGCTCTCGCTCATTTAAGCTACCCCCGCACCCACATGATGGGGATTATAATAAAATTTTGGGTATTTCAAATTTTTTATAATAATAAATATATGTTCTATCTTGTTCGTAAGCCCCTGTGAATTACGAGTAATCTCGTTGTCAAAATACTCAAGCGAGTTCTCAATGTACCAAAAATAGGTTTCGCAGGAACTCTCGATCCCCTCGCAACTGGACTGATGATTATCGGTACACATGGCTCACCCAGAATGTTTCCTATGATAGAACATTTTCATAAAACCTACAAAACCACTATTCGCCTCGATGGAACAACAGAATCCTATGATCTCGAGAAGCCAATCATACCCATTCCTATTGATAAAAAAATGATTCACAATATATCTCTTGAAAGTCTTGAGAGTATAGCAAGGAAGCATTTTTCCTGAGACATCCTCCAATCCCCTCCGCTCTACAGCGCTATTTGGATAGACGGTACTCGCTCCTATGAACGAATGCGAAAATGAGAAACCAATCTTCATATTCCAGCGAAGCCACGAACGATTCATGAATTCAAAATCCTCTCATATACATGGCCAAAAATAGAATGTGAAATAACGGTTTCTCATGGTACCTATATTCGATCAATCGCTCGAGATTTAGGCGAGATACTCTGAACAGGAGGATACCTCGAGAAACTTGAAAGAATTTCGCTCTGACATATTTTACTCGATACACCGAGAAAATGGATACAACATAATGATATCTTTTACGCGTCTATCTCTCATGAAGAGGTCTTTCCTGATATTCCTCTCCTTGACCTCTGAGAAGCAGAAAAATTACACCTCAAAACAGGGAGTACACCACTTCCTACATCACAAAAAAACTCCCTCTATTTCACAGATTATGGAAAAGAAGGGTATGGTTTACTGGAAGCAAGAGACGGTTGGCTCTATCCAGTAAAAAATTGTGTTTAACGACAAAATGCTCTCACAACAACCATATCTCATCAAATAATATTGGTCTCCTGGCATGTACCAGTAGTACAATCACTATCCTGAGTACATATCTTATGGCAAAGCAAGTCTCCTAACTGTTCCCCTACAACGAGGCCATTTGGTCACATACCGCCATACTGTGAATTGAAGCACAAAAAACCATCTCCACAGTCATTATCACTGATACATGAGACAGAAGCTTCTATCTGTTGTGTAGAAGGAGATCATATTGTAATAACTGTTAGCGAAGGAGGAATATCTCTATTTATAACAGTATTTTGTTGACACGCAGACAAAAACACTGATCACAAAAATCAAATAAATAAAAAAAGATATTTCATATATTACCAATTTCCGAGAACAGCCGTCGCATCTTCTTGTTTATTGTTTTTATCTGCAGCTTCTTTTGCGGCGAGAGCTTCTTTTTGTTTCTTCATTTCCAGTGCTTGCCACTCGCTGGTGTGTTTTTGATTGAGAGATTCGATTTCTTTTTGATATTTTTGTTCGAGCTCTTCGAGTTTCTTTTTTTCAGTCTCGAGGATATCATAGAGACGCTTCACCTGGTCATCATTCATGGATGGCAAAATATCAAACCAGTATTGACGCTCACTATCATCCATTGATTCCGTTGCAAGAACCAGTTTTATAAGCTCTGGATGCTTGGTCTGAAGTTCATCAAGGAGAGTAAATGTTGCTTTTCATTGCTGAATAGTTGCCATAAATAATATTTTACACAAATAGTATAGTGTATTTTTTCGGTAAATGCAAGCTTTTCAAGAAAAGTTTGCACGAAAATAAACCTGTCTATAATAAGAGTAAAATTATGACGTCAATACAAATTTGGTCTCTTATCTACTTTACATGTATCAGTATTGCTACCTGGATATTTTTTTGAGTGATATTTTTACAGATGAAACGATTTATGCATCTCAGTCGATATATTCCTCTTGTATCAAAAATAATGACGCTATTTCTTATCCTAACAACGATTCTCTGATATCTCCTTATTCTTGTACCAAATGATTTCGTCAATCAAGGAAATAATACTACTACGAGTCGACCTGAAGGAATGTTTGACACATACTAGAAAAAGAAATATATTGACAAAAATATATACATTTTTCTCATAAAAAAATGAGGAAAAAGGTAGATTTTCCACTATATTCTGTATACTAAGAGGTATATATTATGAACTCTTTTGAAATCGCCTATTCACGGCTTAATGCTGCTCAAAAAGAAGCAGTTGATACTATTTATTGACCAGTTGCCGTCATCGCATGACCTGGTACAGGCAAGACGCAGCTTCTCACACTCCGAATCGCCAACATCCTCAGAGCAACTGATGCCTCACCCAGAAATATCCTCGCTCTCACCTATACTGAAGCCGGATCATATGCTATGCGAGATCGTCTCAAGAGCTTTATTAGAAGTGATGCGCTCAGAGTTAACATTTCGACGTTTCATGGATTTTGCAAATGACTCATCGATGAAGAATATCCTGAGCTTTTTGCGCGCTCTCGTGGGATGAAAATGCTCGAAGAACTTGATGCTCGTCGTCTGGTAGGCAAGCTCCTCATAGAGTGACCGTGGGAACATCTCAAGCCCCGTCATGATCCTGAGCTCTACATGCTCGACGTGATCAAAATCGTCTGACAACTCAAACGTGAAGGTATTTCTCCTGAATTATTTCGAGTCAAAATTGATGAAGCAATCGCAGATCTCCCAAACAATGAAGATCTTCACTACAAAAAAGATAGTAAATGGTGAAAAAAAGGAGAGAGAAAAGCTGAGTACGAAGAAGCCGAAAAACGCCTCCAGAAACAACGAGAACTCTCCTACATATATCGCCAATATGAAGATGCGCTCCTCGCAGAAGGATGGTATGATTATGATGACATGATCATGATGGTGCGCGACCAGATACAAACGAATGAACATTTTGTGACACTCCTCCGAGAACAATATCAATACATCATGGTCGATGAATTCCAAGACACAAACGGTCTCCAGGCAAGTATCGTCGATGGTATCATGACATGACAAGAACAACCAAATATTCTCGTGGTCGGAGATGATGAACAATCTATCTACCGATTCCAGGGAGCTGTGATGGAAAATGTCCTCAATTTTTGTGACAAATATCGCTCTCAAAATCTCAAAATCATCACCCTCATCGAAAACTATCGATCTACTCAGACCATTCTCGATAGCTCTCGCGCTGTTATCAGGCAAAACACACAATCTCTCGAGAAAGCCCTCGAGCTCAATAAATCTCTTCAAGCAAAAGCAAATATTACTGAAGAACCTATCTTTCTCATCAAAGCGCCTGATCCAGCAATTGAAATCGCAACCCTGATAACTGATATCAAATCCAAGCACGCCGCATGAATTCCCTGGTCTGAGATAGCGATTATTTACCGAAAGAATGCCAACCCTGTCCATCTCATAGAAATGATGCGCCGAGAGGGTATCCCCTTTCACAAGCAAAAAGGTGAAAATCTCCTGCATCATCCAGAAGCTCAAAAACTCATGAAGACGCTGCAGCTTATTGGTAATATGCATCGAAATGAACTTTTTTGGGAAGTGATGCTCTTTGATTTTTGGTGAATGGATTTACATCATCTGCTCCGTCTACAAAACAAAGCAAAAACACAAGACCACCATCTCAGAAATAGTCTCTTTGAAGCATTTCTCAAAGATGATGATATGTTTATCACAGGTGTCGTCCAAAAACTTATCAACTTCGAAAAACTCGCAGCAAATAAAACACTCGTACAATTTTTCGAAGAATTCCTCGAAATATCAGGCTATCGTGCCTATGCGATCGCACAAGAAGATCGCATTGAGCGACTCTCAGTCTTGAATAGTTTTTTTGATGAGATCAAAAATATTGCCTATCTTCATCCAGAATATACTATTGCCGATTTTATCACTTATATGCAAGATCTCGATCATTATGGTCTCTCCCCTATGACGCAACCTATTCGTACACAGAGCGATGCGGTCGAGCTGATGACAGCCCATGGAAGTAAAGGTTTAGAATTTGAAGCAGTCTATATTTTCAATGCAACAAGCGGAAACTGGGAATCCTCTCGTGATCCGTCAAAGCTCTCTATCACGGTATCTCTGTTTGAAAAAGAACTCCTCACAAAAGAAGAAAAAAAAGATCTCAAACTCGAAGAAGAACGTCGTCTCTGGTATGTCGCCATGACTCGTGCGAAGCGTTATCTCACGATCAGCGCAACAGATAATGATGATATGAGGAGTAAGCCTTCCACCTTTGTCACAGAAATACCAGTAGAGCAAACCACGCTCCTCCCCCTCGTGGACAATATCGAGACAATTAGCATGATGACGACTGCATCTGTACCACCTATTGACTGGCTAGCAGCCACTCGCGCAGAACTCGAACAACGTGCCAAAAAATACACCCTCTCTGTCACGGCACTCAACACGTGGCTCGCTTCACCTCGTGAGTTTATGGAGAAATATCTCGTACGACAACCCGCAGGCAAGATGCCAAGTGCTTCATTTGGTACTGCAGTTCATGCTGGACTTTCTTTCATTGGTGAATACGTCAATACACATGGATCACTCCCCTCTCCCGAGCTCTGGCATGAAGCAGTGAGAAAGGTACTCTTTCATGAGATACTGACAAGACGAGAACAAGATGATTTCCTCGTTTTAACTATCAAAACTCTTGAGAATTATCTCACAAAAAATGATTGCCCACTTCTGACAAAGGCGCGAATAGAAGAGAAATTTGGTTGGAAAAAAGTTATCGTGGAATGAATGCAGATCACCTGAGCCCTCGATCGTATCGAATACCTGCCAGACAATCAAGCACAGGTAATAGACTACAAAACTGGTAAAGCCAAAAAATCTGCCGAACAACTCGCAGACTACGAGCGACAGCTCTATTTTTATAAGCTCCTCTGGGATGGTATCGGCGAATCTCGTACATTGGTACGAGGCGCTCTCGACTTCGTAGAAGATGCTCCATGAGCAACCGTCAATCGTCTGTATTTTGACTATATTCCAGAAAAACTCGACCTCCTCAAATCACAAATCAAGGCCTTCAAGCAATCACTGGATACACTGGATTTTCCAGAGGAGAATATGTTTTTAGAGGTTAACAGAGAATAAACTGTATTCTTTATAGAATCCCTCTTTTTCTAATTATTTTATTAGTGCAGAAAAATCGTAATCAACCTTGTATATGTTGATTGCAACTTTCTTGATTATACTAAGTGATCCGTTTTTCTTTTTTTCTTTTTGTGTCTCTGAAATAAAACAAACATGCTCAATAGACTGCACATAAACTTCAATTGGTCATGTAAAAAAATCCTTGTCACATGTAAGAATAGAAAATTTATACCCTAGATGTGCTATCCCTGTCCCTAATATTAAATCATCAAATTTCATATTTGTTTTAACTTCTTCTAAATCTTTTTTATCGGTTTTATCAAGTTTTTTTCTTAAGTATGAGGACCACAAAATACTATCAGAATTACAAGTCAGTTTATCAACTTTTGAAAATAAGGCAGTCACTCGTGAATCATCATTTCCTTTAATTTTCGCCTGACAAACAAGTTCTATCTCCACGCATTCTGGCAATAGAAAGCTTAAACTCGAAATTTTCCCTATAAGGTATTTTCTACTTTCACTATTCACGCCATCACCTACTCTCCATCAAAGAGCATGTCTGATAACCCCGGCATCGAGTATTACTCATCATGAAACACTCATAACTTGTTTAGTTTATCTGATAAAATTACAACCTCATTCCACGTAATTCCACGAGTAGATGAAGGAGGTGATTTTTTAAAAACCATTCTTTTTGCAGGAGATTTTTTTATATTTTTTGTACTCATAATAACCTTATTGTAGTTATATAGATTAAAAATGAAATCAATTAGTATTGACTAAATTATCAGTTTAATAATTTCAACGCTCATTTTTATTTATAAAAATCTCCAATTTAGAATTACTTCTTCTCTTTACTTTTCAGTGCCTCCATCACTCATAGATTTGCAAGCGCGATAACGCCGTGACCTCTTTGTGCAAAAGCAGTTAACATGGCGACAGAGTTTGCTCACGCAGTAATCGTCTTTGAAGCACTTTCCTCATCAATGATACCTCCAATACCGATGATATACTTATCAGGTGCGAGCTCTCGAATGAGTCGAGTCATCGCGAGTTGTTTTGGGAGGAGCGGTGCTCCGCTGATACCTCCATTGAGGAGTGTGAAATCACCATGATTGGTATCCTTATCAGGTGTTGTTCCGAGGAGGTGTCATTTTCCATTCGCATGAAGAATACGCGAACGAATATCTGGATCAACCGTCGTATTCGTTGAGCTGTACCCTGTCACATATTCCCGACTGGCTTCGATGATTTGCACTAATGCTTCTCGGTCAGTATCAGGTGATATCTTCAGAAAAATAGGTTTTCCATTCGCTACAGCATGGACTCGTCGGAGTGAATCTCTCAGGATATCCATCTTCTTTGCCAGATCTTGAGCTCCTATCTGATTGGGGCAAGAAATATTGACTTCAAATCCATCGACGACATCACAGAGACTTATGGCTTGTGTTTCAAATTCTGCCGCTCGATAAGAATCAGTAATATCATGTCCATTACAGAGATTTATCAGTACTGGCAAGTGTTTTGGAATGAGTCATTTTTTTCGTGCTTTCCGAAGAGCCTCTTTGGTTTCAAAGAGTCCTATATTATTGAGTCAATATCGATTAATCCCTGCTCCTACTTCTGGAAAAGAGAAATTTCTCGGTTTCGGATTTCATGGCTGTGAGGTCTGAGTAATTCCTCCAAGAGTGACAAATCATACCTGGAGACCCCCTTCTTGGAAAAGCCACCAAGGCATGGTACGAACATCCTTGAACATACCAGCAGCTACACCAACAGGATAGGATATATCGAGATCTCCCAGCTGAAATCTCGTATCTCATAATGCCTCTTCAAGTGCAGGATTATGACACATGTTTCTGACAATACGTTCCCCTACTCTCCCAACTACTGGAGTATGGTCGAGAATCCAAAGTGCACGCAATGCGACATCATGTGCCAGTTCTGGATTGTCAGTTAAGTGAGACAGATCTCGCATTGTGCAATATCGGCTAATATCTTTGAAGGCCTTTTCTGAGGCTGTACGAAAGTTCTGAGAAAGCATAGAAAAGAATTAATTATGTCTGACTTTCACCCAATGTTCTTTGATTTGATCTGAAATAAGTCTCTCCCAAGGATTCACAACAGCTCCATCATGGATTCGTCATGGTATACTGACTCACCCCTCCTGAAAATCATCTGATACAAAAATAACAGAACCAGTACGCTGGCGAAATCTCTCTTTCCATCCATACACATCATTGAAGTTTCTCTCCGCATTTCATGAGAAAAATTGAGTAACACGTGGATCATTCATTTTGATGCCTTGAGATATCATCCATGCGAGCATCATCTGCGGTCATTGATGATTTGGGACACCTCCATATTTCTTTTCCCTCTTTACCCACTCAGGATGTGGAGCATGGTCCGAAGCGTACACGATCTGATCTCGATACTTGCCATCGAGGAAGAGTTGTTGCAATGAATCACGGTGCTTCTCAGATATTTTCACAAATGGATGACAAAATCCAAAAATAGCATCTTCTCCGAGTTTTTGTCTGATCTCTTCTGTGGTGAGAAGAAAGTGATGTGGCGTTATCTCTGCATATAAATTTGCCATTCATGCATCCCAAGCTTCTTTGAGAAGAGCTACTGTATCAGCATGAGAAACATGAGCGACATAGAATTTTAAATTTGGATATTGTTCACAGAGTGGAATCACTGTTTTTATAATAAATATTGGCTCTGAAAAGTCATCCATCTCACCATATCCAAACATATCACTGAAGTTTTGTTTCTCTTCTGGATCTTCACAGTGAATGGTGAGAGACAGCTTGTTATCCGAACAAAAATTTACTACCTGATTCAGTGGTGAATTTGGCTCTAAAGAAAAATCATACATATCTTGGGTTGCACTAAAACTAGTTGTAACACTTCCAGTTCCACCTCCTTCTTTCGGCAAAGCAGGGTAGATTTTCACTCCGACAAGATATGGTCGTACTTCTGGATCTGAAAATGCTTTTTGGAGCTCAAAAATATTTGTTCCATTATAACAAAAATACACTCATCAGAAATTCTCTTTGTCTTTTAAGCTCAAAATATAAGCTTTTATAGCGGCGTGTGTTGTGAGTGGAGTTTTGGTATTTGGCATCGCATGAGCGATAGCAACTCATCCACGATAAAGATCATCAAGTGCAGCACGAGCTCAAAACTCTGGATATGATCTCTCTTCAGCGGGGAAATCCTCTGGATCACGAAAATGATCATGAGAGTCAACTATATCAACATGAGATCTTTGAGACATATAATTGTGATTAATAATGTTTTTATAATTATTCTAGTTATTTATATCATTTGTAAAGTTTTATGCACAATAAAAAAATCTCCAATTCCTTGAAGATTTAATAATGGTGGACCTGGGTGGGATCGAACCACCGACCAACAGGTTATGAGCCCGCTGCTCTAACCCCTGAGCTACAGGTCCGGGGTATATGGTGCGCCCGGTAGGGTTCGAACCTACGACCATCGGTTTCGAAGACCGGTACTCTTCCAGCTGAGCTACGAGCGCACGTGAAGGGATTATAGGAAAAACTTGTGAGTTGCAAAATTTTTTGCTTTTTTCTTTTCACAAAGTATACTAAAAACGTGAATGGTTAATGTTTGTATATTATAAATTTTTGAACAAATTATTCCTTTCTCTATCTTCTGCTCTGTCTCTATCTTTCTTACTATGAAACATTCTCTCTTTTCCCTTATTCTTCTCTCTCTCACTCTCACGAGCTGTACCTTGATACGATGAGTAAAACCAGACATTATACCTCCAACAGAGACTCCCACAATGAATACTCCTTCACAAGAAGATGATGTAACTGCTATTGTAGACGAAAAAACAGATATAAACCCAAATGCAGATAAAATTCCGACAACTCCAGATAATACCACCGCCACTTGTTCTGAAAATATAGATTGTCAAAAGAGTGAATTCTGCTATATCAAAACAAAATGAGAAAAAGGGACCTGCATAAAAAAATGGGATGAAGAAGGAAATAAAGTCTCAACGGAAGAACTCACAAAAGAGCTTGATGCATTTGTTGATGATATCACTAAGTGATTGTAATCTTTACCACTTTCCACGATGCGAGACTTTCGACTTGAAAATGCCCTCTTCTGGCCTCACATGAGAAATACCTCTTATGAGGCTTTTTTTGAGCAAATGACCGAGCAAAAACTTCCCACCTGAGCAGATGTTGCAACAGAAACTGCTTCAATGTGGCTCATAGAACGAGAGACGATGACTCACCCAATTCTTGATCTAGAAATAGCGGTAGCACGAGTACTTGCTGAGATGGAAGTAGTAGGTGTATTTGTAGATACCCATATCCTCTGAAAACTCGAAAAGGAACTCACAGACACTATCGGACAAATAGAATCCAATGTCGCCAAGATCACAGGGGAAAATACGGTCAATCTCGCCTCCCCTCTTCAGCTTCAAAAACTCCTTTTTGAAGTGATGAAAATCAAACCTATTCGTAAGACCAAAACTGGCTGGAGCGTCGATGAAGAGACACTGATGATCCTCGCCGAAGAAAATGAAATATGCAAAGAAATCCTTACACATAGACATGCGAGCAAATTGCTCGGAACCTATGTGCGGTGACTCGCAAAACATATCAATCCAGAAACAGGACGTGTGCATACAACCTACGATTCTCTCGGAGCTTCTACAGGACGTATGTCAAGCGATAGTCCCAATCTCCAAAATATCCCCGCAGGTGACCCATGGAGCGATGAGATAAAAAGTGCTTTTCGTCCATCAGATCCAGACTGGTCCTATGTAGTCGCGGACTATTCTCAGATAGAAATACGAATCCTCGCTTGTCTCTCATGAGACGATGTGATGCTCGATGTCTTCCGTCATGATCGTGACCTCCATGCCGAGACCGCCCGATTTATCCTCGGAAAAGAAGATATTACTCCCACAGAACGTAAAATGGCAAAGACAGTGAACTTTGGTGTGATGTATGGTATTACACCGTTTTGACTCTCCAAAATGATTGATAAAACTCCCGCTGAATGTAGTGAATTTATCAATGCATTTTTTACCCTCTATCCTCGTACTCGAGAATATTTTGATCATATCGTATCAGAGACAAAACGAGTCGGGTATGCGGAGACATTTTTTGGCAGAAGACGCACAATCAAATGACTCTCAGATAATAACTCTCTGGCTCGCGAACAAGCCAAGCGAGAAGCGATGAATATGCCGATTCAGTGAACCTGTGCTGATATTATCAAATACGCTATTGTAAAAATTGCCGAGAGTTTCAAAGAGAAAAAACTCGAAGCAAGACTCCTCATGACTGTTCATGATGAAATCGTGGTAGAATGTCCTGATACTGAAATAGAAATCGTCGAAGATACCATGAAAAATATCATGGAACATATTGTGACATGGGACATACTCATGAAGGTTGAAATTGGTTCTGGAAAGACTTGGCGATCAGCAAAATAAAGTTATCGAACAAGAGTTTTGATATTCATAAATGCTCGTATTCCCTGTTCTCATAATTCTCTGCCATAGCCAGAATCTTTGATGCCACCATAGGGAATACATGGATAACTCGTTACAGGCTGGTTGATAGAGATATTTCACACGTGCACTTGAGAAATACATGTCTGAATATCTCATTCATTGTGTCCTACGATCACACAACCAAGCCCATACTGAGAATCATTGGCAAGTACGATAGCCTCTTCTAGTGTTTGAACCGTATGAAGAACAAGTACAGGTCAGAAGAATTCATAATCGTATGCACGATTATTTTTCTCAACATGAGATAGGATAGTTGGTGCATAAAACTGTGGTCGTGAGACGTCACCGAGAGTAATCATTTCCCCTCCTGTCAGGATCAGTGCCCCATCTTGGATAGCTTGTTCAACTTTATGGGCTATCTCTGCCACACTCTCTGCATTCACGAGTGGTGGAAGTGTGGTCTCGCCATCGAGGGGATCACCCGGAACAAATGATTCAAATTTCTGAATTAAAGAAGAAACAATATCTGATCGATCACCGATGAGAATAAGACGCTTAATCGCATTGCATTTTTGTCCACCATTTGCCATTCGTCATTTTGTCACGATAGAAACCGTCTCATCAAGAGTAGCATCAGGAAGGACTATACAAGCGTCATTGCCTCAGAGCTCGAGAACAGTTGGTTTGAGGTATTTACCGGCGAGCTCTCCCACAGCTCGACCAGCGGCTTCTCATGCAGTAATGGAGACACCATGAATACGACTATCCAAAATCAGTGATTCCATATTCTTCCCCCGAATAAAGAGGGAACGAAAAACTCATTTTGGAACTCATGCATCATCAAAGATTTTTTGGAGAGCAAGCGAAGTACGAGGAAGATTTGAAGCGTGTTTTAGGAGGACAACATTGCCGGCCATCAATTGTGGTATAACATTTCTGAGGCCCTGATTGTAGGGGAAATTCCACGGAGCTATCACGAGAATAGTACCAAGTGGTTCATAAAATATTGCTCATTTTTCATGCTTCTGTGAATGAAGCAATCATTCTGCTGATTCTGTAAAATACGCGATATTTGCAAGAGTCTTATCAATATCTGAGAGGGCATCTGTGTAGAGCATACCCATTTCCTCTGTAGAGATACGTGCCAGATCTTCACGTCGTGATCGTAGGAGTTCTCATACAGCAGTAAGATGCCATCGTCGTTCTGCGAAAGTCAGACGAGACCAAGAAACAAATGCCTCCTGTGAATCAGAGAGAAATTGTTGTATCTCCGAATCAGTGGATTCTGGATACTCCCCTAATATTTGTTGTGTAAATGGATGTACGGAAAGTAACATAAAAAGAAGATTAGATACGTGGGCGTAGTCCAAAAAAATAAAAAATATTTGGACGATGTATGTCTCGCTCTGTAACGCAGATTTTTCCAACTCATTTTTTTGTTACTTGATAGACAGTATCTGGAATATATCCTTGTGCTAACCGGATTCGATTCCATACTGTCATGGTATTTTTTCCTAAGTATCTCCATGCATCAAGATATATTTTTTCCTTAATCCATCATTCATTCTCAGCTTCTGGGAATGTAACTGATTCACCAGGGACACCATTATTATTAAGAGTAGATAAAATTCTCCCTGCAAAAATATCGGGTATAAAATATGACTTTTTCTGAATTCAAGGATTATGTACAACAATAGATCAAGTCGGGGCCAAAAATATCCTCTCCTGTAGATCTAAAACCGAATCTCAATTCAGTCCAAAATATGCACCATCCATGAGATCTGAAAATATTTCTTTTCTTTTTTTCCAAGACTC
>Ga0114938_1001220_pt1 | contig 17995 bp, 12 predicted proteins | sample AshMeaBigSpring_FD_88675 | JGI IMG/M metagenome (GOLD analysis project Ga0114938, IMG submission 88675) | Groundwater microbial communities from Big Spring, Nevada to study Microbial Dark Matter (Phase II) - Ash Meadows Big Spring | ecosystem: Environmental > Aquatic > Deep subsurface >...
CGTCCACCTTGGATGAGCAGTTTCATGGTTGATCCTGATAATGACAACAAAAACAAGCTCTACCGCTTGTCCATATTCACTTTATTGCTACCTAATTAGGCAGAATGGCCGGCCACGATGCTCATGACCGCCATGCGCACCGCAATGCCGAAGGTCACCTGGTTGAGCACCACACTCTGCGGGCCATCGACCACCGACGAGTCGATTTCCACGCCCCGGTTCACCGGGCCGGGGTGCATCACGATGGCATCGGGTTTGGCCCATTGCAGGCGCTCGCGGGTCAGGCCGAAACTCTTGGCAAACTCCTGGCTGGAGGGCAGCAGCGCACCGCTCATGCGCTCGTTTTGCAGGCGCAGCGTCATGACCACGTCTGCCCCGCTGATGCCCTCTTTCAGGTCGTTGCACACGCGCACGCCCATGGCCGCCATGTCGGACGGCACCAGCGTGCGCGGGCCCACCACACGCACCTCGGCGCAGCCCAGCGTCGTCAGCGCATGGATGTTGGAGCGCGCCACGCGCGAATGCAGCACATCGCCCACGATGGCCACGGTCAGGTTGGCAAAGTTGCCCTTGAAGTGGCGGATGGTGTAGGCGTCCAGCAGGCCCTGCGTGGGGTGGGCGTGGCGGCCGTCACCGGCATTCACCACATGCACGTGCGGGGCCACATGCTGGGCAATGAGGTAGGGCGCACCGCTCTCGCTGTGGCGCACCACAAAAATGTCGGCGGCCATGGCCGACAGGTTGGCAATGGTGTCCAGCAGGCTTTCGCCCTTGGAGGCCGAGCTGCGTGCGATGTCGAGGTTGATGACGTCGGCACTCAGCCGCGTGGCGGCAATCTCGAACGTGGTGCGGGTGCGGGTGCTGTTCTCGAAGAACAGGTTGAACACGCTTTTGCCCCGCAACAGCGGCACCTTCTTGACTTCGCGGTCGCTCACCGACACGAAATTGGCGGCGGTGTCGAGGATGTGCGTCAGGATGTCTTTGGACAGGCCCTCGGTGGAGAGCAGGTGGATGAGCTCGCCGTTCTTGTTGAGCTGTGGGTTTCGGTTGATTTTCATGTTCGGTTCACCGGTCAGCAGGTGGCAGGGAGGGCGTCAGGCCGACTCGGCCGTGTCCACCGCAAAACTGAAATGCCCCTGTTCATCGCGGGCGAGTTGCAGCGTCTGGTGGGCAGGCAGGGTGATGCGCGCGGCTGACCAGGCGGCTTCGATGGGCAGTTGGCGCCCACCACGGTCGACCAGCACCATCAGGCTGACCTGCGCAGGGCGGCCGTGGTCGAACAGCTCGTTCAGGACGGCGCGGATGGTTCGGCCGGTGTACAGCACATCGTCCAGGAGCAGCACATGGGCACCGTTGACATCGAAGCCCAGCCGCGTCTGGACCGAGCTGGCCAACCCGCGGCTGGCAAAGTCGTCACGGTGCATCACCGAGGAAATGACGCCGGGTTCAGCCGCCAGCCCCAGATCCACCTTGAGTCGCTGCGCCAGCCAGACACCGCCCGACGCGATGCCCACCAGTTCAACCGGCTGCCCGGTTTGCACCAGCCAACCCCGCACATGACGCAGCAATGACTGGTAAAGCACCTCGGCTTCGAGGTGGATGGACATGCCGGCGGGTGAAGTGCTCAAGGCAGACTCCTCAGAAACTGTTCAAGAATGATGCACGCAGAAGCCGCGTCGGCGTCTGCTGCGCCCAGTGCGTGGGCCTCGGTGGTGCTGTAGCGCTCGTCCACTTCGTACACGGCCAGGCGCGTGCGCTCGCGCAACTGGCGCGCGAATTTGCGGGCGCGCTCCGTGTTCTCGTGCGCAGCGCCATCGGGGTGGAACGGCACGCCGACGACGAGTGCATCGGGCTGCCAAGCCTTGATGCACTTGAGCACAGCCTGAAGCTGGGCCTCGCCACTGGCCCGGATGGATGGCAGCGGGCTGGCGCTTTGCGTGATGCGGTTGCCCGATGCCATGCCCGTGCGCTTCTGGCCATAGTCAATGGCCAGAAACAGCTGCTGCCCCACGGGCACATCGACCGGCCCGGCCAAATTGGCACCGGGGTGCAGAGCCGCCTGGGTCATGAGTGACCCGCCTCGGGCGAAATCATCCAGCTCTGCAAACCCAGCAAGCCCAATGCTTCGTCGTAACGACGCTCAATGGGCGTGTCAAAAATGATGTCGGCACGCGCCTCGACGGTCAGCCAGCTGTTCTCGGCCAACTCCGACTCCAGTTGACCCTGCCCCCACGATGCATAGCCCAGCGACACGAACACCCGCCGGGGGCCTGCACCGGACGACAGGGCTTCGAGCACGTCGCGCGAGGTGGTCATTTCCAACCCACCCGGGATGGACAGGGTGGACGCATACACGGATTCAGGCGCCGAGTCGCTGGCTGCATCGGCCGTGGCGTGTGCCGTGAGGGCATCGTGCAGCACAAAACCGCGCTCGGTCTGCACCGGACCACCGTGAAAAACGGGTTGATCGGCCAGATCGGGCCGGTCCAGCGGCAAATCGACTTTTTCAAACAGCTTGGACAACCGGATGTCGGAAGGCTTGTTGACCACCAGCCCCAGAGCACCTTTGTCGCTGTGCTCGCACATGTAGACCACGCTGCGACCGAACATCTCGTCTTCCAGCCCCGGCATGGCGATCAGGAAGTGGTTGGTCAGGTTGATGTCCGCACGTTCTTTGCTCATGCCCCGATTTTAAGGGTGGGGCTTTCAGCAAATGGGGCGTGCAAATGGGGAGCATGAGGGATGCCGCAGGAGGGATCGTCGGGGGATGGACCGAAGGCCTGGCTGCATCTCGGCGGTGGGCGGGAGCGGGGCCGGGGCGGCAGTCAACTTTGCCGCGCGCGCACCCGGCTCGGGCACCAACTGGGTTAACCTGACGGGCCGATTCGCCCACGACAGGGAAGTTTCCATGCCCCCAACTCCTGCCCACCGCTACGACCGCGGACTGATGTGGTTCCGCCGCGACCTGCGCGCCACCGACAACGCCGCCCTGTACCACGCGCTGAAGTCGTGTGACCGTGTGTGGTGCGTGTTCGTGTTCGACACCGACATCCTCTCGCCGTTGCCCCGCGCAGACAGGCGCGTGGAATTCATACTGGCTTCGCTCCTCGACCTGGACGAACAGTTGCACCACATGGGCGAGCAGGCCCACCACACAGGCATCAGGCTGCTGGTCCGCCACGGACGCGCGGTGGACGAAGTGGCTCGGCTGGCGCACCGGCTGGGCGTGCAGGCGGTGTTTGCCAACCACGACGATGAGCCTGACGCGCTGGCCCGTGACGCCCGTGTGCTGGGAGCGCTGGCACACCACGGCACCATGTTCCATACCTTCAAGGACCATGTGATTTTCGAGCGCCAGGAGGTGCTGACCCAGCAGGGCCGTCCGTTTTCGGTGTTCACGCCTTACAAACAGGCCTGGCTGCGGACCTTGACCGACTTTCACCTGAAGGCTTACCCCACACGCCGTTACGCGGCATCGCTGGCGGCACCGCCCGACGGTGTGGAGCCAGCCATGCCTACCCTGCAGCACCTGGGTTTCGAACCCACCAACCTGTCAACCTTGCGTGTGCTGCCAGGCAGCGAAGGTGCCGCGACGCTGCTGGAAGATTTTTTGCAGCGCATCGACCGCTACGACCATGCCCGCGACTACCCTGCCGTGAAAGGCCCCAGCTACCTGAGTGTGCACCTGCGGTTTGGCACCGTGTCGATCCGGCTGCTCGCCCGTACGGCCTGGGCACTGCACTGCCAGGGCCACAAGGGCGCAAGCACCTGGTTGAGCGAACTGATCTGGCGGGACTTCTACCACCAGATCCTGGCCAACCACCCGCATGTGGTCACCCGGTCGTTCAAACCCGCCTACGATGCCATCAAGTGGGTGCACGGCAAGCAGGCCGATGCCCTGTTTGCGGCCTGGTGCGAGGGCCGCACGGGTTACCCGCTGGTCGACGCGGCCATGGCCCAACTGAACCAGACGGGCTACATGCACAACCGGTTGCGCATGGTGGTGGCCAGCTTCCTGTGCAAACACCTGGGACTGGACTGGCGCCGGGGCGAGCGCTACTTTGCCGAAAAGCTCAATGACTTCGACCTGGCCGCCAACAACGGCGGCTGGCAGTGGGCCAGCTCCAGCGGTTGCGACGCGCAACCCTATTTCCGCATCTTCAACCCGGTGAGCCAGAGCGAGCGTTTCGACGCAGAGGGACGTTTCATACGGCGCTATGTGCCGGCGTTGGCCGGACTGACCCACACCGCCATACACGCGCCGTGGGCGGCCAGGCCACTGGAGTTGGCCTCAGCCGGGATCGAGCTGGGCACGCACTACCCCATACCCGTGGTAGACCATGCCACCGCACGCCAGGAAACGCTCAGCCGCTATGCAATTGTGAAGCAGGCAGGCTGAGCGGCCGAGTTCAGACGGCCAGATCGAGCTCCTGCGAGCAGTATTCACGGATCCAGTGCAAAAGCTCGTCTTCGGAGTACGGTTTGCCGAGGTAGTGGTCGACACCGAGTTGCCGCGCGTGTTCGCGGTGTTTGTCGGCAATCCGCGACGTGATCATGATGACCGGCAGGTTGGCCAGCCGTGCATCGCCCCTGATGTTGCGCACCAGGTCAAAACCGTCCATCCGTGGCATTTCGATGTCTGAGAGCACCACAGCCGGCCGCTCGCTCTGCAGTTTCTCGAGCGCCTGCAAGCCGTCGGCCGCCAGGGCCACCCGGTAACCTTCGCGCACCAGCAGCCGCTGCGTGACACGCCGAACGGTGATGGAATCGTCCACCACCAGCACCAGGGGCGGTTGACCGACCGCTGCCGCACGCGGTTCTTCCGGTGCCACCTGGGCAGGCTTGGCCGATGCAGAACCCGGTACGCGGGGCGGTTCTCCCTGCGCCAACCAGGCCCGAACCTGATCGCCATACAGCGAAGACAGCGCCACCGGGTTGTAAATGAGGGACACCGCACCCGAGGCCAGCACCGTGGTGGCAGCCAGGCCCGGCAACCGGGAGAGCTGCGGACCGAGGTTCTTGACCACCACTTCCTGGTTGCCCAACACCTCGTCCACGTGCAAGGCCACGCGTTGCCCCGCACTCTGGAAAATCACCACCGGGTAGGTTCGCCCGGGCGCAGCGTTGCTGTGACGGGACATCTGCAGCAAGGCCCCTGTCCAGTAGAAGGGCACGGCTTCCCCCGCCACCTGAAGGCTGCCGCTGGCATAGGCCGCCTCCAGTTCGACCTGGCTGACCCGGCGCACCACTTCGACCTGACCCGACGGCACGCCGATGGCAAAGTCACCGGCGCGCAACATGACCACCTGCGTGACCGCCGTCGTCAGTGGCAACACCATGTGGAAATGGGTTCCCTGCCCCGCCTGTGTACGCGTGTCCACACGACCACCCAGGCCGACAACCTCGGAACGCACCACGTCCATCCCGATACCACGCCCGGCCAGACCGGTGACCTCGGCGGCCGTTGTCAGGCCGGGGGCAAAAATGAGTTGCGCGATGTCGTCGTCGGTGCTGTCCAGACCCGGTGGCAGCAAGCCCAGGGCTTCAGCCTTGGCACGAATGCGTGGCAAATCAAGCCCCTGACCGTCATCGGAGAAATCCACCGACACATCGTTGCCCGCCTGGGACAGGGTAACGGTGATCCGGCCTTCGGCCGGCTTGCCTGCCGACAGCCGCTGTTCGGCCGGTTCGATACCGTGCACCACACAGTTGCGCAGCAGGTGTTCGAATGCAGGTGTCATCCGGTCGAGCACGCCCCTGTCCATTTCGATGGAACCACCCACGATGTCCAGCCGAACCTGCTTGCCAGCTTCTTTAGACGCCTGCCGGACCACACGGTAGAGCCGGTCGGCAATGCCTTCAAACTCGACCATGCGGGTGCGCAGCAAGTCACGTTGCAGCTCCCGTGTCTGCCGCGCCTGTGCAGCCAGGCCGTCTTCGGTGGCGTCCACAGCCCGTTGCAGGTTGCGCTGCACCGTGGCTACGTCGTTGACGGACTCGGCCATCATCCGCGTCAGCTCCTGCACGCGGGTGAAGCGGTCGAACTCCAGCGGATCGAAGGTCTGGTGCGTGTCCTTGGCCTGGGCCATGCGCGACTGCATCTGGCTTTCGGCCTGCAACTCGATGTCGCGCAACTGGTGACGCAGGCGGTCGAGGTTGTCGGTCAGGTCGGTCAGCGAGCCACGCAGCTGGACCAGTTCGGCCTCCATGCGCGAACGGGTGATCATCACCTCGCCGGTCTGGTTCACCAGTCGGTCCAGCAGCTCGGGGCGCACCCTGACAGCTGCGGCCGTTGTTGCAGGCGCGAGCGGTGCGGGCAAACGCGCTGCAGCCAGGCTACCGTCCACCGGCAGCACCGGCAGCACCGGCCCTCGCTCGGTCAGGGGGGCTGCCGCATCATCACCCACCGCTGGTGCGGGCAACTCGGCAGCCGTGGTTACACGGTGCGCAACGGCCACATCGTCCGGCAGCCTGAGCATGTCCATGCGACCGACCAGTTCGTCGTAGCTGGCCAACAAGGGCTCTACCAGGGCCGGATCGGTCACAGCCGACCCGAGACGCTCTGCCTGGGTCTCCATGCGGTGCGCCATTTCGCCGAGCCGCAGGGCACCCGCGAGCCTTGCACTGCCTTTGACAGTGTGCAAATTGCGCAGCACCTCCACACGGGCCGAGGCATTCTCCGGGCGGGCAGCCCACTGCCGCAATGCGGCCCCCAGACGAGGAAGCAGCTCCTGCGCCTCTTCGTCAAAAATCTGGAACAGGTCGGCGTCCAGCGTGTCGACAGCGTCGATGTCGTCGTCCACCGACGCCACACGCAACGGCGCGGGCTGAACCAGGGGTGGTGTAAGGTCTTGATCAACCGGCGCAGCGGCCGGCAAAGCTTCTGGCTCTGGCTCTGGCTCTGGCTCTGGCTCTGCCACTGGCTCGGCAACGGCTGGCGACCCTGCTTCAGGCTGCAACACGGACGCGGCCTGCGGCACGTCTTCGGCATCTGAATCGGCCTGTGCGTCGGGTGCCGACATCTCGATCAGATCATCGGCAGCAGATTCCGCTTCGGCCTGTGCTGCTTCCGGCAGCAGCGGCTCGAGCCCAAAATCGAGATCACCGACCCCTAGCTCCGCAGCCAGCAAGTCATGATCCGGCTCGACGTTGGGGCGATGCACCAACGCTTCCAGAGCAGGGATCAGATCTGGCGAAGGCTCTTTCAGGAACCCGGCAGCAAACTGGTGCAGCAGCCGACGAATGTCGTCTGCCGACCTGACAAAGAGTTCTGCCTCGGCAGCAGATGCCAATTGACCGTTGCGGTGGGCATGCACCGCAGCTGCATCCAGCGCATGCTCCAGTGCACGGGCCAGACCAGCCAACGCATCGAAGCCCACGGCACCCGATGCACCTGCCAGCGAGTGCGCCAGGGCCGCCGATGTCTCGGGCACAGGCCGCGATGCCTGCTCCAGCGACCACTCGCCCAGGTCGTGACTGAGGCGGCGCGACCATTCGTCGGCTTCGTTCAGGTAGACATTGAAGAGCTTGACACCGATGCGCAACGGCCCGATGACCTTCGTGTCGTCATCGGCCTCGAATGCCGTGGCCACAGGTTCGTCGAGCGGGTCAGGATGTGTCGCCAAGTCGCCTTCAGGGACATCGGCGACATCTGCGAAATCTGCGATATCGGCCACGTCTGCCGATACCGCTTCAGTGGGTGCCGAGACGGGCTCGTCGCCAAAATCGAGCGCAAAGTCCAGAGACTCGGGCTGAGCGGCCCCGTCCTCCACCGGCAAGCGGTCGGCGGGTTCAGTGTGCTCGCCGGCCAGTGCTTGCGCAAATGCAGCCACTTCTGATGGTGCAAGCTCCAGAAGCTCTGCTTCAACCGATGTGCTGTCTGCCGATTCGGCTGGCGGGTCGGGGAAGTCCAGATCCAAATCTGCCAAGTCCAACTCGACCACATCGGCTGCAGCGGCAGTTTCAGGTTCGGCCTGAAGCTGGGGGGCGTTCAACCCATCAGCATCCAACTCGGCAACCTGCGCGAATGGCTGCTGGCCGAAATCAACGGCCAACTCGCCCGGCGCGTCAGATGCCAGCGGCACATCCCAGTCCAGGTTGAAATCGGGTAGCGCATCGGTGGGTGCGGATGCTTCAGCGGTCAGTTGCTCGGCCACAGGCTGAGACTGGCCATCCGCTGCCAGCATGCTGTCCAGATCGATCGCCAGCATGCCGTCGTCATCTGCCGAGGGAGGAACGGCTTGATGCACTGCTTCATGCACAGCTTCTGACAGGCCGGATTCCGCTTCTGCCGGGCCTTCGGGTGCCTGGTCTGGTTCAAGCGCGGGCAGGCTTACCGCTTCGAGCGCCAGGTCATCGACCGATGCATCCCAGGCTGGGGTGGCCTGCGCCAGTTCGGTCAGCTCGACCGGCGGCAACGGCGGCGTGGGCGTGGCTGTAGCACCTTCAGGCAGGGGCTCTTCATCCGCAAACAAGGACATGATGTCCAAGGCATCCGGTTCAGCCTCCGCCTGTGGTGCGGGCTCGGCTGCGGTTTCGGGTGCGTCGACCGGGAGTGCAACCACCTCATCCATGGCGGGCAACGCGGCCACAAGATCGGGCTGCGCCTCGGTTTGCAACCCCGCTGGGAGCGGTGCCACGGCAGCTGGCGGCGCAGCAACCAGGGGCAGGCGTTCACCCCGTTCGCGCATGGCTTGCGAGGCCAGAACGAAGGGCTCAGCTTGCCAGTGCCCGGCACGGTGGGCGGCGATATCTTCCACCCACAGCGACAAGTTCTGGAGCGCCTCTGCGCACAGCTCGCACAGCGCTGGCGTGGCGGGTTGTGACGCGGCCAGCCAGGCATTCATGACCTGCTCCATGGCCCAGGCAGCTTCACCGAATGTGGACAGCCCAACCATCCGAGAGCTGCCCTTGAGCGTGTGGAACGCCCGGCGCAATGTGGTCTGTTCACCCAGGCTGTCCGCCTGACGCTCCAACGCCCGCGTGGCGGCCAAACCGGCCTGTATGACGTCCCGTGCTTCCTCCAGGAAAATGTCGATCAGGTCGTCTTCCACCAGATCTTCGCCGCCTGCGTCCGCTACGGGGGCCGGTGCTGGCACGGGCGAGGGCGTGGCCAACGCGGCCAAACCGGCCAGTGCCTGTGGGTCCACCGCAGGCGCGGCAGGGGTTTCCATGGCGGCCACAACCGTCGACACCTCGCGAGCGGCCTGAGCCAGGGCCGAGCGGTCAGCCAGGGCTGCCTGTTGCGCCAGCCCGTCGAGCCGGGTGGTCAGCGTGGCCAGGTCTGCCGCGCTGGCACCGCCCTGCGATGCCTCGACCACACTTTGCACCACCTCTTCGACCTGGATGTCGAGCGGGGGTTGGGATGCAGGGGCTTCGACAACCACCGGACCCGCAGCCGTCCTGCCCATGACAGGCCGCAATTCGCCATCTTCGGCATCGAACACAAACAGCTTCCTGGCCAGCGCGGGCTGGTAATTGAGCATGTCAATCAGGAAACTCAATGCGCTGAGGTTGTTGGCCAGCCGACTGAAGGTGCCTGCCTCTTTCGCGCGTTCCGTATCGATCTCGTCGACGAGCAAGGTCTCGACGTTGGTGCGCATGTGGGCAACTGCCGACGCTGCCTGATCCAGCCCCAGCACCGACAGCACGCCCCGCATTTGCGACAGTTTTTGCGGCACGGACGCCAGCAACTGCTTGTTGGCCGGATCACGCGAAAACTGGTCCAGCTCCTGCTCCAGCTCAGCCAGGCTGACTTTGAGCTCACCCACCACGCTGCCCATGGTCTGCTTGTCGCTGACCTTGCGGTACAGCACCTCCATCCAGTGCTCAAGCGGCTGTGACGGCTGTCCGGCGTGGGCATGCTCGACGCGCTGCGCCATTTCCGCCATGCGCTCGGGCAGTGTCGGATCGTCGGGGTCGACATCGTGCAACAAGGCCTCGAGGTACAGCATGGCCGTGGCAACTTCCATGCCCAGCTCGGTACTCGGAACACGCGCCGGATGACCATGGGTGTTCAATGCCTGAACCAGCGCATGTCCGAGGGGCTCGGCAGCGGGCAGGATCTTGTGCAAGGAGTCGGCCACCAGGGCAACCTGGTCGCTGACCTGGCGTGCCTTGTCGACGTCGCCACCGGTCAGCAGTGACCACCCTTCCTTGGCAGCATCGACGCGCCGCCTGGCTTGTGCCAACTGTGCCGGGTCGAACTTGCCGAGGGTCGGTCGTTCGTAATCCATGCTGGACAGTGACGGTGCGGCCAGCGCCTCGCGGACAGCCTGCAGCCATGGCGTGGCCGGGTTCGTCTGTTCGCGCGCAAGCACCACAAAAAAGCACAAGTCGTGCAACAGAGCCGACGACACATCGGGCTTGGCCTGCGACTGCGCGGTGTACTGCAACAGAATGCGTGATGCGGCACGCTTGACATACACATCGCCGGGCAACAGGCCATGCTGTACCGCCTCGAAGTAGGCAGCGGCATCCAGCCAAAACGTCCGCGAAGATGCCTCAGCAGAGCCAGTGGCCAGGCCCGCACAGGTCTGCGCCATGTGCGCGGCCGCAATCGGATGCAGGTTCTTGATGACGTGCAACACATAGCGGTCAAAGCGTGCCCGCACCTCGGGCCCGGGCCGCAGTGGCGGCACAGTCACGCCCTGTGGCAAGCGCAACACCGGATGCCGCACAGGCGACTCCCATAGATCTGCCGGATGGATGCGTTGGGCGGCGGCCAACTCCTGCACATCTCGGTACTGCGGAAACAACGCCACCGGGACGACGGGCTTGCCGTTCAGCAGGGCTTCGAGGTATTCGATCAGCGCAAAACCAGCCCGTTCGACCTTGGCAGCGGCGTCATCGTCGCAGAGCATGGGCTTGGTCAGGAACCGTTGGACAGCCCCTTCCATGCCCCGGACAACACTGGCTGCCGCATGGAAACCCACCATTTCCAATGCGCCGACCACCTGGTGCAACTGTGACCGTGCTGCCCGCAATGCGGAAGGATCGGCAGCAGACAAATCGGACTGCTTGACGGCGGCCACATTCGATGCGAACCGCCTAAGCGCGCGGTTGGCAACGTCCAGCGATTTGCGCACCTCGTCAAACACCCAGGCCAATGGGCCCAGGTCACTGGCCTGACCTGGATCTGCAGAGGGAGACGGGTGATGAGGTTGCGTGGACGACATTCGACAGTTCCGACTGGAGGGGATGCCTGGACACCCCGGCAACGGGTACCGGGTGTCCGCAGGAATCAGGTGATCTTGAACCGTGCAACCGACTGGCGCAATTCCTCGGCCATCCGCGACAGTTCACGCACCTGCTGTGCCGTGGACCGGGTACCTTCTCCGGTCTGTTCGGTCACCGCAAAAATGTGCTGGATGTTGCCCGCCACTTCGTTGGCCGATTCGGCCTCCTGCGAGGCAGATTCGGAAATGTTTTCAATCAGCAAGGCCAAACGGCGTGACACGGCATCGATTTCGGACAGCGCCGAACCGGCGTTGTCCGAAAGTTTGGCCCCTTCGACCACACCCTGCGTCGAGCGCTCCATGGCCGCAACGGCATCCTGCGTGTCGGTCTGAATGGCCTTCACCAGCGCAGCAATCTGGCGTGTGGCATCTGCCGAGCGTTCAGCGAGTCGCTGCACCTCTTCCGCCACCACCGAGAAACCCCGACCGGCCTCACCCGCAGAAGCGGCCTGGATGGCAGCATTGAGAGCCAGCACGTTGGTCTGTTCAGTGATGTCCGAGATCAGCTCGGTGATTTCACCGATTTCCTGTGAAGACTCGCCCAACCGCTTGATCCGTTTGGACGTCTCCTGAATCTGGTCACGGATGGCATTCATACCGCCGATCGCGTTCTGCACGGCCTGCAGGCCCGATTCCGCCGCCTGCAAAGACTGGCGCGCCACCTGGGCCGATTCCTGCGCTTGGGACGACACCTGGTTGATGCGCTGCGCCATGTCAAGCACCGATTGGCCGGTGTCCCGGATTTCCCGCAACTGCTCGGATGACGCAGCCAGCAGTTCGGTGGATGTGTTCTCCACGAGCGATGTCGTTTGCGCCACGCGCGTGGCGGTGTTCTGGACGTTGCCCACGAGCGAACGCAATTCCTCGACGGTGTAGTTCACCGAGTCGGCAATGGCACCCGTGATGTCCTCGGTCACCGTGGCTTCCTGGGTCAGGTCGCCTTCGGCCACGACCTGCAGTTCGTTCATCAGCCGCAAAATGGCGGCCTGGTTCGCATCGTTGACCCGCTTGGCCTCCTGTTCCAGGTTCACGGCTTGCAGGCGTTGCTGTTCGGCTGCAACTTGCCGCTGGCGGCTGTCTTGCAGCTGCACATAGGCCAGACCAGCCGCCGCACCCAACGCAAACAGTGCGGAAGCCACCAGCATCAGCAACTGCACCCCACCCAAACCCGTCTGCCCCGACAAACCTGTCTGCAGCTTTTCGAAACCCAGGCGCAGCGGCTCGCTCTCTGCCACAATGGCGGCCTGGGCCTCACGGGCGGCAACCAGACCTTGCAAATTGCCCAGAATGGCAGCGGCTTCGGTGCGGGTGGCTTCGTAGAGTTTGATGAGGGCTTCCAGTTGCTCTTTCACCTGGGGGTCAGCCGTGGGCGTCAGCCGCAACTCGGCACTGCCCTTGAGCAGCCCTGTCGCAATCTCACGGAATGAATTCAGGTCCTTGCCCAACAGAAACACCGCCTCGGGACTCACACCCTCCATGGTCAGGAATTCGTTGGCGGATTTACCAATGCGCTGCGTCAGCATCACCAGCTGACCGGCCGCCGAAATCTCGGTGGCGGGTGCGTTCTGTTGCAGCTTGAGTGATGACACCGTCTCGGCAATCTCCAGCAAATCTGAGGACTGCCGGTTGATGGCACGCAGAGCGGTTCCCACCTGGAGAAGGATTTTTTCCTGTGCCAGCACCACCGCCGCGTTCTTCTCGGCATTCACCACGAGCGGTGCCACGGCTTCGAGGTCAGGGCCATAAGTGCCGGACAGGGCATCGAGCGACATCGACGGATCACCCTGTTGAAGGCCGCGCAGGGTTTTGCCCAGCACGGTGCTGCTGTCCAGCACCTCCTTGAAAGCGGCAGGGTTGCCCACCAGCGCTTGCGAGACACTTTTGGCCAAGCGTTGCGACTGCATGAGTGCCTGGCCGGTCGAGCCCACCTGTTGGCTGACTTTGTCCGCCCCCGCCAGCGTCATCAGCGTCGCGCCACCCAGAACCACCAGCCCCACCGCCAGCAGAACGCCCAGTGTCCGCTGGTGCTGGACAGCTGTCCGCTTGCCCGCCACCGGCAGGTTGACAAGGGCCTGCTGTTCCTCGTCCGGGTCCATGCGGGACTCCATCGGGTCGGGATAGCGGCCCTGCCGGGTCGCTCTGGGCTCAACCATGCTGACACCGGCGTCCTGGGACGCGACGGAATCGTCCAGCGTGTTCACGTTGGGCTTGGCACCGAACAGCGCCTTCAACTGGTTCAAGACTGACATGTCACACCCATTCAGGAAAAAGCAACTGGCACCCTCAGGCTGCCACACTCAAAAAAACAGGCCACTCGGCCAGTGCCCGCAGGTTCAGCTCCTGCCACTGCACACCATTGGCATCGGTCAGCCGCTGGCCATAGACCGGCCCTTCGTCGCCCGCACGGGGTTCTGCACCGACAAACGCCCCAGCCCCTCTGAGCCCGACCAGGCGATCGACCCACAAAGCTGCATTCACGCCCAGTGACTGATTGAGTGCAACAAGTTTGGCATCTGAACCGCCAGCAGGTATGGCTGCTGCTTCCGTCTGGACTTGCAGCAGCCCACCCAGATCGACCACCCCCATCAGGCCGCCGCGCAGCGCCGCGACACCGAGAAACCACGGTTGCGTGTAAGGCACACGCTGAACAAACGGCACCGGGAAAATCTCGCCCGCATGCACCAAAGGCAGCAGGTACCGTTTGCCATGCACCTCGACTGCGAGCCAGGATGCATCCGACCCGCCTTCCTTGGCTTCGGCCAAGCGGGTGGCCAGACGCTCCTGCAGCGCCTTGAGCGATTGACGCTGGTTGCCCGCCACAGCCGATCAGCCCAAAGCCAGGATTTTGGACAGCAGTTCCTTGCCATCCACCGGTTTGGTGACGTAGTCTCGGGCCCCCTGGCGCATGGCCCAGACCCGATCCGTCTCCTGGTTCTTGCTCGTGCACATGATGATGGGCACACCTGCGTACTGCGGATCGCGGGAAATGGCACGCGTCAATTGAAAACCGTTCTGGCCGGGCATGACCACGTCCATGAGGATGAGGTCGGGCTTGTGTTCAGCCAGGCTGCGCATCGCCTCATCGGCGCTGTCGGCTGTGCGCACGGCGTAGCCGTTGCGGGTGAGCAGATCGGACAGCACCATCAGCTCGGTCTGGGAATCATCGACCACCAAAATGTGTTTGACAGGCATCACAGGCCTCCTGCATGGGTTGCGCCGTACTGGGCCACGGCTTGCAACAGTTGATCTTTGGTAAAGGGCTTGGTCAGGTAGTCCTGCGAGCCGACCATCCGGCCACGCGCCTTGTCAAACACGCCGTCCTTGGACGACAGCATCACCACAGGCGTACCGGTGAAACGCTCGTTGCGCTTGATGATGGCGCATGTCTGATAACCATCCAGGCGTGGCATCAGGATGTCGCAAAAAATAAGGTCCGGCGTGCAATCACTGATTTTCGACAACGCATCGAAACCATCTTCAGCCAGCAGCACTTCGTGGCCGCCTTGCTTGAGAAAAATTTCAGCACTGCGCCGGATGGTGTTCGAGTCATCCACCACCAGGATTTTCAAAGGCGAGCCACTCATCGGGATGTCTCCTCGCACATGCCTCGTGCCAAGGCGAACCTGTCAACAGCCAACCACCTGAAGCCGCTGAACTCGGGTGCCATGTCAGATTTGGACCATTTCAAAATCTTCCTTGCGGGCCGAGCATTCGGGGCAGACCCAGTTGACAGGCACCTGAGACCAGGGTGTACCCGGCGCAATACCCTCCTCGGGAAGGCCGGCAGCTTCGTCGTAAATCCACCCGCAAATCAGGCACATCCAAGTCTTGGATTCGGTCATGGGCTCTGTGGTCTTGAACGTAAAATGAGATTCATTGTATCGACAGCCCGAACCGGATTGGATGCGTGCGCGCAACAGTCTGGTTGCCACTGCTTCTACCCCCGACACGGCTGGCCTAGCAGCCACTTGCATGACCTCTGACACCCCCGACAGCGACAACCCCGCGACTCCGGCCAGCCTGCCGTGCGTGATGGCATTCAACGCCAACGACCCCAGTGGCGCGGGAGGGCTGTCGGCCGACCTGACCACCATCGCATCTGCATCAGGCCATGGCCTGCCTGTGGTGGCAGGTGCCTATGTGCGCGACACCACCGAAATACGCGACCACTTTGCTTTCGACGAAGAAGCAGTTGACGAGCAAGCACGCTGTGCACTCGAAGACATGCCCGTCTCCGCATTCAAAGTCGGCTTTCTGGGCAGCCCGGATAACGTCGGTACCGTGGCCGAAATCACCAGCGACTATCCCGATGCCCCTGTGGTGACGTACCTGCCCGACCTGTCCTGGTGGAACGAACTCGCCATCGACAACTACCTCGATGCGATGGCCGAGCTGTTGCTGCCCCAAACCACCGTGCTCACCGGCAACCACAGCAGCCTGTGCCGCTGGCTGCTCCCGGACTGGGAGGCCGACAAACCACCCGGCCCGCGCGACATTGCCCGTGCCGCAGCCGCGCACGGCGCGCCTTATGTCTTGGTCACAGGCTTCAACGCTGCTGACCAGTACCTGGAAAGCCACCTGGCATCGCCGGAGTCCGTGCTGGCCACGGCGCGTTACGAGCGTTTCGAGGCCACGTTCACCGGTGCGGGTGACACCCTGTCGGCCGCGCTGGCCGCCCTGCTGGCTGCCGGTGCCGACCTGCAGACCGCCGTCGCCGAAGCGTTGACCTACCTGGACCAATGTCTGGACGGTGGCTTCCAGCCCGGCATGGGGCATGCCGTACCGGACCGCATGTTCTGGGCGCACGACGATGACACGCCTGACGAAACCGACACCGAAGACGGCTCCGTCGCGACCGAACTGGACTTCCCGCTCGACAACACCCGTCACTGACAGGGCTTGCCACCGATAGATCTCAATAAAAATTAGCTACTATCAATTACATTTATTTACTTCATTGCTATAAAAATGACATCTCCAGACCGCAACCAGCAACTCTTCGATCGTGCCAAAACCCTCATCCCTGGCGGCGTGAACTCGCCTGTGCGAGCTTTCAAGGCCGTAGGCGGCACACCCCGGTTCGTGCAACGGGCACAGGGCGCGTATTTCTGGGATGCCAACGGCAAACAGCACATCGACTACATCGGATCGTGGGGCCCCATGATCCTGGGCCACGGCCACCCAGCGGTGCTGGAAGCCGTGCAAAAGGCGTTGCTGGAAGGTTTCAGCTTCGGTGCGCCCACCGAACGCGAAGTGGAACTGGCAGAAGCCATCGTTCAGCTGGTGCCCAGCCTCGACATGGTTCGGCTGGTCAGCTCGGGCACCGAAGCGGGCATGAGCACCATCCGCCTGGCACGCGGCGCAACGGGCCGGAAAAAGATCATCAAATTCGAGGGCTGCTACCACGGTCATGCCGACGCATTGCTGGTCAAGGCCGGGTCAGGGCTGGCCACGTTTGGCAACCCCACCAGCGCGGGCGTGCCGCCCGAGGTGGTTCAGCACACACTGGTGCTGCCGTACAACGACGTGGCGCAGCTCGAAGCGGCATTCGCCGAGCACGGCGCTGACATTGCCTGCCTGATGATCGAGCCGATTGCAGGCAACATGAACTTTGTGCGGGCATCGGTGCCGTTCATGTCCCGTTGCCGCGAACTGTGCACCCAACACGGTGCGCTGCTGGCCTTTGACGAGGTGATGACCGGCTTCCGTGTGGCCTTGGGCGGTGCGCAAAGCGTGTACGCGCAGCTGATTCCCGGCTTCGAACCCGACCTGACCGTCATGGGCAAAGTCATCGGAGGCGGCATGCCGCTGGCGGCATTCGGTGGCAAACGTGCCGTGATGGAGCAGCTGGCCCCGCTGGGTGGCGTCTACCAGGCCGGCACACTCAGCGGCAACCCGGTGGCCACAGCCTGTGGCCTGGCCACGTTGCGGGAAATCCGCCAGCCCGGTTTCTTCGAGGCACTGACCACCCGCACCCAACAACTCACCTCGGGCCTGCAGGCTGCCGCCGACGCGGCAGGCGTGCCCTTTGCCACGGACAGCCAGGGCGGCATGTTCGGTTTCTTCCTGATGAAAGACTTGCCGCAGAACTACTCCACAGTCATGACAACTGACGGCCCGAGCTTCAACCGGTTCTTCCATGGCATGCTCGACCGGGGCATCTATTTCGCCCCCGCGCTCTACGAAGCTGGCTTTGTCAGCGCAGCCCACACCGAGGCGGACGTCGAAGCCACACTAAATGCAGCCGAAGAGGTGTTTGCCACCCTGTGACGCGCTGCTGCAGGCACCGCAACCCCCTTCAACGGGGTTGCGTCAGGCCGCGCTTCTCCATGGCCACCAGCAGGTGGTTGCGCACGGTTTTCAGCAAAGTCATTTCCTTGTCGCTCAGCACCAGGCTGCCGGCAAGCTGCCGGTCAGCGTACAGCAACCCATGCACAGAGGCATGCTGCACGAGCGGCAGCAGCACGAACGTTCTGGCACCCACCTTCTGCTGATACCACGATGGCAGTCGCTTGGCGATGGTGGTGTCAGTGGTGTCGGTGATGAGCGCGTCTTTGGCATTGGTGCACAGCACGCTGAACAGGTCGGAGCTGCCTTGCAACGGCACATGGAACGCGCCGACCACGGCTGTGGCACGTACTCCCGAGCCCAGGTGTCCCTGCAAATGGCCTTGCTCCGGATGACGCATGCACACCACGACACGCTGCACCAGCAGCGCCTCGGTACGGTCGGCCATCAGTTGTTCCAGCACATGGTCC
>Ga0114938_1001222_pt1 | contig 17952 bp, 13 predicted proteins | sample AshMeaBigSpring_FD_88675 | JGI IMG/M metagenome (GOLD analysis project Ga0114938, IMG submission 88675) | Groundwater microbial communities from Big Spring, Nevada to study Microbial Dark Matter (Phase II) - Ash Meadows Big Spring | ecosystem: Environmental > Aquatic > Deep subsurface >...
GTTAGCGGCGCGGTGGCGAAGTAGACGCTGTAGCCCTCGTCCCACCAGAGCGGCTGCCAATCAAGCCGTAGGGCGCGCAGCACAACCCCCGCAGCGATCAGCAGCAGAACGATGACCCACCCGGTGTGCGCAAGACGCGGACTCGTCGTCATTGGCGTGTTACGGTTGTTCGTAGCGAACGTACAACTCGCGGTTGGCGTCGGTGGCGGTCATCGTGAAGATCGCTGGGGGGCCGACGGGCGCGCCGCCACCGTCGATTAACTGAACTTCCCACACGCCACCGGGGTTGACGCCGGGGAACTCGACCTTCATGTTTTGGAAGCGCTGACGGGGGCTGGCGGTGGGCCAGGTCATGCCCGCGGCGTCGGCGGAGACGTTGCCGACCGGCAGCTCGGCGCCGTCATGCTTGACGCGCAGCGTATATCCCGGCAGCGCTTGGTCGCCCTGAAAGACGTAGAGAAAGACGCGCACCAGGTCGTTGTTTTCCGGGAAGGATTCTTGCGCTGTGAGTGCAAAGGCAAAGGCTGGTGCGGGCGTGTCGGTGGGTGGCGCCGTTGTCGGGGGCGCGGCCTCGACCGGCGCCTGCGTTGACGCTTCGACCACCGGCTGGCTTTCCACCGTCGGGGCGGAGGTGGCGACAGGGGCCGGCGGCGCCGTCGCCAGGATGACGCTCGCCTGCGCGGCGGCGTTCGGGTCGGCCACGGGGATGCTGTCCACCGAGCCATCGCTGTCGACATAGGTTTTGCTGATCCACGCTGGCAGTTCCTCGACGCAGCAGACCTGCCACCAGAGATCGTCGGCGCTGCGTCCAATAATCGTGAACTGGTCGCCGCGCATCCCCAGTTTGATCGGCGGGTACTCCAGCCCTGGGCCACGACGAATGTTGATGAGGTCTTCGTTGATGACGGCGAGCGCTGCCGGTGCATCGCCGGCAAGCGGCGCGGCGGCCTCAGCCGGCGGTGTGTCGCCTGTGGCTGGCGCGCTTTCGACCGCGGCTGGTGCGGCCGGTGCGGCAGTGGGCGGCGCGGGTGTGGCCGGCGCCACCGGCGTTGGCGTGAAGGTAGGGTGGGGCGAACGCAGCGGTGCGGGCGCTTCCTCGCTCACTTCCCGCTCGCCAAAACAGCCAGCCATTAGCAGGCCAGCCAACAACACACTAAACAGAGTCAACTGTGTAAATTTCATGTTCACTGACTTTCTTGTGGGTGTTAGCGCATGCGCACAAACCCCAGGTAGACCTCGCGGTTGGGGTTGTTGCAATCTGTCGAGAACTCGACCACGTCGGACAGTTGATTGCCGGCGCCATCGCGTACCCAGACTTGCCATGTGCCTTGACCGAGCATGTCGCACGGGCGCGGCGTGGCGACGCCACCCGGCGCCGGCGTCGGTTCGGCCGGCGGACGATACTCATACTTGTAATTGTATTTGACGCGATTGCCGGCGCCCGCAGCCGCGCTGTACTCGATCATGTTGCCGCTGGGACGCTCCTCGTTCGTGCTGGGGCGTTCGACCCCCTTAAAGCGCACTTCAAGGTGATAACCTTCGACCGGCTCCTCGGGGCGGGTTGCGTCGTTGAGCAGACCAACAAAGAAGTAGGCCCAGATCGTCAGAAACTGATTCTGCGTTGGGAAGAACTGCGGCCCAATGGCGCGCTCGAACGGAAAGAGCGTCGCCGTCGGCGTAAAGGTGACGGTTGGCGTTGCCGTCGGCGTAAAGGTCGGTGTGAAGGTCGGTGGCGGCTGCGCCACGACCAACGCCACCTGCTGTGTCTCGTTGACGACGCGTACGTGCGTGGCCGCCACCCAGACCGAGGCGCCGTTGACGCAGCAGACTTCGTACCAGTCGCCTTGCGGATTGCGCCCGATGATAGCAATCGGGATGCCGGGGCCAAGCTGCGCCACCTGCGGATACTGAACGCCCGGCCCGGTGCGCAGGGCGACAAACCCGCTGTCAACGATGATGAAGGGCGTCGGCGTGGGGCCGGGCGTTGGCGTCTCTGTTGGGATGGGCGTCGGCGTTGGCGTCGGCAGCCCTGGGATCGGTGTGACCGGCGCGGCGGCAGTCATCTGGGCGATCAGCGCCGCTGCGGTGGCGGTTTGCTCCAGCGGCGGCATGGTCGGGGTCGGTGCAGGCGTGTCGGTCGGCAGCGGCGCGGGTGTGTCGGTCGGCGGGATGGCGATAATCACCTGGCCGGCGTCGATCGTCGGTTGGATCACAATAATGCCCGGCGTGCCGTCGTGCGGCGGGGTGACGACGACCAGCGGTTGCAGCGCCTCTGGCGTGGGCGTGAAGGTGGGCGCCAGCGTGCGCGTCGGCGCGGGCGTCGGTGTGGGTGGCGGCAGCAACAACTCGGAAAAGGCGCAGCCAACCGTTGTGCTCAGCATAAACAGCACCGCGCCCAACCCCAGCAGGCGTCCTCGCCAGCGCGGTTGGGCGCCGCGCACCGATTGATTCAGTTCAGTGTGAGGGGAGTGCATCTCACCAGGTTGCATCACCACGAAAGCCTCTGCTTGCGGCGCCGGAAAGTCGGTTGTGTACAGGCGGTGCTGACAGCATTGTCGCGGCGCCACCGGCCATGCGTTGCGCAGTATAGCATGAGTCGTCAATGCCGTTGAATCCTCAACATCTACAAATCAATCGCCCATCAGCCGCCGGTCGATTTGGGCGAATCCACGCCTTTCGCTATGATATAGGTCTGCCTGCGTTCAGACGCTGGCAAATGTCAAAGCAGCCACCTGGCTGCAACCAAAGCGGTCACCGGACTGCGAACCACGTATCAACTGATGCGCTTGTCAAAAGGAGAAACGTCATGGCGCGTGTCAAAGTTCTGTTAACCAAGGATGTCTCGGAATTGGGTCATGCCGGCGAGGTGTATGCTGTCGCTGGTGGGTATGCCCGCAACTACCTGATGCCGCGTGGTCTGGCTGTGCTCGCCACCCGCGGCGCGATGAAGCAGGCTGACGAGATCAAAGCCGCCGCCACCCGGCGCCGTGCGCGTGAACGTGCCAACGCCGAGGCGCAGGCGCAGATGATCGCCGGCAAGAAGCTGGTGTTTGCCGCCAACGCTGGCGATAACGACCGGCTCTACGGCTCGGTCACCACCAGCGACATCGCCGAGAAACTGAGCGCTGTTGTCGGCTTTGAGGTGGATCGCCGTCGCATTGAGCTGGAACATGGGCTGCGCGATCTGGGCATTCACGACATCAGCATCCGCCTGATGCCGGAAGTCACCGCCGCCTTCCAGGTGGCCGTGGTGCGCGAGGGCGAGGATTGGGCTGCTGCTGAGGCGCGCGCAATTGCCAAAGCCGCCAAAGCGCAGGAAGCCACCGCCTGAGTCATTGTCCATATTCTTGAACAGAACAAGCGGCAGGACGGCAATCGTCCTGCCGCTTGTTCTGTTCCATCGCTTCGCCAAAACCGTGAAATAGACCCGCAGAATAATAGTCGCTTGTGTGTTGTTCTCACATGTTGTATCATGCTGTTACACTCGAGATGCAGCGCGACCGGAAAGTAAGTATTGCTTGCCGCCGCCTGCTGACCCGACCGATATTTCCGACCTGATTTGAGCGAAGAGGAGACTGCTTATGCAGGCGAAACGCACATTCTTGCCGATTCTCCTGGTGGTGGGGTTTGTCGTGTTTGTGATTGCGGCGTGCAGCAGCGGCGCCGGCGGACAGGACAAGACCTGGTTCAACCTGCCGTCGACGCCGGTCGATGTCGATGCCAGCGGCGGCCTCAGTGTCTATGGCATCGGGCTGGGGCAATATCTTACCCCGGAACAAGTGCAGATGATCCAGGCGCTTGGTCAGAAAGTGGAACTGCGCGCTGGCTTCAACGGCATCCACGTTTACATCAATGGCGAAGATCAGGCGTACCTGGACTGGGACAATGAAAGCGCCGCCAACCTGGGACAACTGCTGGCCAATATACCGGGGGCAGCGCCTGCAGCGCAGGTGATTCCCTGGCTGCGCCAGATCGGGCTAGGCGCTTCAGTGTCGGTGCCGCCGCTGAGCGGCGCGCCACTTCCCATCCCAGAGTGGCGGGGTGAGACCACCGTTTCGCCGCAGCAGCCGGAAAACCCCATGGCGCCGCTGTCGTTGGGCGTCTCCTTCGATGAGAGTGGCGCAGGCAGCATCGGCGGGATTAGCGGGAGCTTGCTGGCCCCGTTGACCGGCGGCGCTAACCCGCTGCAACTTGACCCGGCGATGCTCGGCCAGTTGAAGGGATTTGGCATTGAAAACCTGGGTTTGCAGACCACGCCTGGCGGGCTGGAAGTCACCGTCAATGGCGCGCGTATGCCCGGCCTTGCCTACGATGCCAGCTATCTGGAACGTCTGACCAACCTGCTGCCAGCTATCCCCGGCGTCGATGAAATGACCGCCGGTCTGGTGGGCGGTCTCACCAGCCAGCTGCCAAATATGAACTTGGGGCTGAACGTCGACCTGACCGGCCAGCCGGTCGATCTCAACCTGGCTGACCTGCCGGTGAAGATCGGCGACGATGGCAGTCTGCAGGTGCTTGGCTTGGCGCTGCCGGGCGTCTCGCTACCTGCAGAGACGCTGCAACCGCTACGCGACCTGGGCATCAGCCAATTGGCGCTCAACGCCTCCACAGATGCAGTCAACATCGTCCTGGACGGCAAGCCGCTGCCGCGCATCCGCTTTGCGCCCGACAGCCTGACCACTATCGCCAGCATTGCCGGGGCGCAGAGCGGGCTGCCGCCAGCGCTGCTCGACGCCGTCATTAACTCTTTGCTCAAGGACGGCGGCCTGACAACGCGCATCGCCCTGAGCGGCGAAGTCGACCAGAGCATTGTTCCGGGCGAGGCGACCTTCGCCCCGGCGGAACTAGGCGACATGACGCCGCCGGTGATTCGCGCCAGAGTTGGCGTCAAGGACGGACAGATCGTCACGATCGGCGACCTCTCTGCCGAGCAGTTGGCGCAGCTTGGCGTGACGCTGCCGGCGCTGCCGCCTAACGTCATGCAGATTCTTAGCGATCTGAACGCACAGACGGTGGACATTATCAACACGCCCAACAACCTGGCGATCCACGTGAACGGCGCTGAGTTGATGTCGATCGATTACGATGCTGCCTCGCTGGCGACGACGCTCGAGCTGGCCAAACCCTACCTGGCTGGCACGCCGCTCGAAGACCCGGCGGTGATGCAGTTGATTCAGGAGCAGATTCTGCCGATTGCGCCGGCCGCCGACGTGAACGTGCAGATCACGGTAGAGTAATTCAGGGCGTGACAGGTGATGGGTGCGAGATCGCCCATCACCTGCCCCTCGCGCCCCGCTTGCGTCAGCCTTACCCCAACAGCAGTCTGACCCCCGCGATCAGCGTCAACACTAGCGCCAACAACTCAAAGACCTGTTGATTGATGTGACGGATCAGCACGCGCCCGGTCAATGCGCCGGCCACCGCCGCCGGCGCCAATGCCAGACTGATCGGCAGTGAGTCGGCGTTGATCAGCCCCAGACTGTACGAAAAGGGCACTTTGAAGAGGTTCAGCACAAAGAAATACCAGGCCGCCGTACCCATGAAGATGTATTTGGGCAGCCGCATTGCCAGCAGATAGATGATCATGATCGGCCCGGCCGCGTTGGCGACCATCGTTGTGAAGCCGGCGCTGATCCCGGTGACGGCGGCCAGCAGCGGATGGGGTTTGGTCTCGGCCTCCAGCTCGGCCAGCGCGCGTGTACGCATACGCCGCCAAAAGTGGATCAGCGTGATGATGACGAGGATGGCGCCGATCAATTTTTGCGTTGTGGCGGAATCAATGCGCCCCATGACGAGAAAGCCGAAGATGATACCCACCGCCGCCCACGGAAAGAGACGCAGCAGATGCGTCCAACTGGCCTGCCGCCGATAGGTGATCACCGCCACGATGTCGGCCGCAATCAGGATGATGAGCACGATGCCGGTTGATTCGCGGGCGGGCAGCGCGCTGGCAAAGAGCGCCACCGAAAAGACACCCAGCCCGGCGATCCCTGTCTTGGAAATGCCGACCAGATACGCCCCCACCGCCGCCAGCGCCCATTGCCAGGGCGTCAGAGAAGAGAATAGTTCAGACAAGATAAGCTCGTTTCGAAGTAAGAGATTAGGAGATTAGAGATTAAGAGATTGGAGTGATGTTGCCATAATAAGCATCTAATCTCTTAATCTCCAATCTCCGCCAATTTCGCGTACACCGGCGCCAGGGCTAGATAGCTTTCCGTGAAAACCGACAACAGACTTTCATACCGTTGGCGGTTGGGCGCATTCGGCGTGATCTCCTGCACGACCTGGCTGCGTTCAGCGGCGATCGACCAATCGTAGAGACCGACGCCAACGCCCGCTGCCACCGCCGCGCCCCAACTCGTCGCCTCGCCGGTCAACTCCAGCCGGTGGATTGGCAGCCCGAAGATGTCGGCCAGAATCTGCGGCCAGAGCTGGCTCTTGCCGCCCCCGCCGATCAGCCGCACCGCATCGATGCCCGGCACGTGCGCGCGCAGACTGTCGAGGATCTGGCGAAGCCCGAACGCCACGCCTTCCAACACCGCACGCGCCATCTCTGGCTTTTCATGCGGCATCGCCAGCCCGATAAACGCTCCGCGCGCGTGTGGATCCCACCACGGGCTGCGCTCGCCCATCAGGTAGGGCAAAAAGAGCAGTCCATTCGCGCCCGGCGCCACTGTCGCCGCAGCTGCGTCGAGGTCGAGATCGCCGCCGGCCAGCGCCTGCCACGCCCATGTGCGCGCCCCGCCTGCCATCTGCTGCACCCCCATCGGTGCGTAGCGCTGTGGATGCACGTGATGAAAGGTCATCGTGCGCTGCTGCGGGTCGGGCACGGGCGCCAGCGTGCTCACGCTAATCCACGCCGAGGTGCCGATGACGCAGTAGACCGTGCCCGGCTCGATTACGCCCGCACCGACGCCCGCGCAGCTCCCATCGCCGCCGCCAATGACGACGGGGGTGCCCGCCGCCAGGCCACTTTCACGCGCCGCGTGCGGCGTGATAAGCCCGACCACGGTGTTCGATGGGTGCGGCGTCGGCAGCTGATCCGCCGACAAGCCGAGCGCGTCCAGGAAAGGCCGATGCCAGCGCCGCGCCGTCAAGTCAAAAAGCAGCGTGCCCGATGCGTCCGAGTAATCAGTGGCGAACTCCCCTGTCAGCCGATGCACGATGTAATCTTTGGGTACGAGAAACTTCGCCGCCTGTGCGTAGATGTCCGGCTGATGCTGGCGCACCCACAAAATTTTGGGTGCAACGTAGGCCGGGCTGGTGCGATGGCCGCAGCGTAGATAGACCGCGTCGGCGCCGCAGCGATCGGCGACCAGCGCTGCCTCCGCCTGGGCGCGCTGGTCGGCCCAAATGATGCATGAACGCAGCGGCGTCCCTTGCGCATCCACCGGCAGACAGCCCATCATCATGCCGCTGAAACCGACGGCGGCGATTTCTGTGGCCGATATGCCGCTGGAGGCAAGCAATTTTTGCGAAGTGGTGCAAACAGCGTCCCACCAGGTGTGCGGCTCTTGTTCCGCCCAGTTGGGCGATGGAATGCGCGTATCGTAGGGCGCAAAGACGCTGTCGACCAGCCGGCCCTGTGCGTCGAATAGGGTCGCTTTGTTGCCGGAAGTACCCAGATCGTGGGCGAGGATGTATGCACTGCTCATAAATGGCTCCTTGCATCGATTCTACTGTGCATGGCAAGCTCCGCAAAATATGCGAAAACTTATCTTTCGTTTTTGGTTATGGAATCAGCCATTTAGCCTTGTTTTGTCCTTGCAAGCTGCAGTGTTATGTGCTAGAGTGTTGTCAGTTTGTGGTTGCCTGTTACGTCCACCAAACAATGAGATTCTATCATGATGCAAATCGCAGCGGATATCCAACTGGAGCATGTCCTCAATCACTTTGATGCTTCAACGCGACATTCGGCGTTGGTGCAATTGCTCCGCACTAGTTCGCAGCCGGCTGCGTTGCGCGGCATCGCCAACATGCACTGCCACACCTTTTTCTCCTTCAACGCTTACGGCTATTCACCCACCGGATTGGCATGGTTGGCGCGGCGGCAGGGCATCGATCTCATGGGCATCGTCGATTTTGATGTGCTGGACGCTGTCTCGGAGTTTCTGGACGCGTGCGACCTGGCGGAGGTGCGTGGCAGCGCCGGCATCGAGACGCGCGTCTATGTGCCGGAATTTGCGCAGCGCGAGATCAACTCGCCCGGTGAACCTGGCGTGCTCTACCACATGGCGATCGGTTTCACCACCACCACCGCAGCACCGGCGGCCCAGTCCATCATCGACGAGCTGCGCGCCCAATCCGCGGCGCGCAACCAGGCGCTGATTGCCCGCGTCAACGCCTACCTCGACCCGGTGAAGATCGACTACGCCGCCGACGTGCTGCCGCTGACGCCGTCAGGCAATGCGACGGAGCGGCACATCGTCGTCGCCTACATCGAGGCATCCGCCCGCGCTTTCGACCAGCCGGCGACATTTTGGGCCAGCCGTCTGGGTATGGAGGTTGCTGCGGTCGAAAAGGCGATGCTGGACACCGCCGGTTTCCAAAACACGGTGCGCAGCAAGTTGATGAAGCGCGGCGGCCCCGGTTACATGCAGCCCGACGCTGGCACCTTTCCCCACGTCGAGCGGCTGCACGCGCTGGCGCTGCACTGTCATGCACTACCCTGCGCCGCCTGGCTCGATGGCATGTCCGAAGGCGAGCAGGCGATGGACGAACTGCTGGCGCTGCTGGTGGGCAAGGGCGTCGTGGCGCTCAACATCGTGCCTGACCGCAACTGGAACCTGGCTGACCCCAAGACAGCCGCCGCAAAGCAACAGAAGTTGTACGAAGTGGCAGCGCTCGCAAAAGAGTTTGATCTCCCGCTGAATATCGGCACAGAGATGAATAGCTTTGGTCAGCCTATCGTTGACAACTTTGGGGCGACGGCGTTAGCCCCTGTCCGTGAAGCTTTCCTAGACGGCGCCTATTTCATCTATGGTCACACTTGTCTGGAGCGCCACCTGGCATTGGGATATCAGAGCGATTGGGCGGCGGATCAATTGCCTGCGCGGGCGCAGCGCAACGTGTTCTACGCTGCGGTTGGACGCGCCGTGCCGCCCGGCATCGAGGGCCGTAGATTGTTGAAAAAATTGCAGAGTGACATGGCGCCAGAAGAAGTATTGCGTATCCTGGCGCAATGATTGCAGATACCAAGTTGGGAAAGGATTTTGTGGTTATGAGTGAGAATGTTGATGCTAAACTTCAGCACTACCGCGCCGGGGATGAACAGGCGCCGGAGACCAATCGCCTTTGGCCGCTCTTTGGCGCGGGGTGGGAGAACCTGGGCGTGAATGGCAGCCCGATCGATGCACCGCTGCCCTCTCCAGGGCCAGATGAATTATTGGTGCGCCATGACGCCGTAGGCATTTGCTTCTCCGACATCAAAGTCTTGCGCGCCGGTGACAAACACCCGCGCATCTATCGCAACATGCAGGAAAAGCCGGTGGTGCTTGGTCATGAGGTTGCCTTGACCGTTGTCGAAGTTGGTGCAAACTTACGCGACCAGTACAAGCCTGGCGATCGCTTTATTGTTCAGGCGGATGTCTATATCAATGGCAAGAGCTACGCCTATGGTTATGAGATTGAAGGCGGTTTCGAGCGCTATAACATCATCGACCAGCGCGTGCTGAACGGGGATGATGGCAATTATCTACTTCCCGTCAAGCCCGCCACCGGCTACGCTGAAGTGGCGCTCTGCGAGCCGTGGGCATGCGTCGAAGCATCATACACCGTCGTTTACCGCACACACTGGAAGGATAGCGGCGTCGTCTGGTTGGTCGGTGACGGCGCAGGCGTAACGTTGGGGCAGGCGGAGAGCTGGCGGCCGCGCAAGGTTGTGCTTGGCATGGCGGACGCTGCATTTGCCGGGCAAGTGCGGACATGGGCACAGGCGCAGGGCATCGAGGTGGCCGACGCCGACGACGGTGCGACGCAGTACGACGACATTGTCGTACTGGGCGGTGATGCCGCCCTCTGTGAGCAGGTGTTCGGGCGCTTGGCGAATGGCGGCGTCTTCAATCTGGTGTTGAGCCAGCCGATCGAGCGTCCAGTGGCGGTGGATATCGGTCGTATGCACTATGACCACCTATCTGTAATAGGCACGGCGACCGCAGACTTATCTGCTGCCTATCAGCCTGTGCGGACGCAATTGAAAGAGGGCGGAAGCACATTGCTGCTTGGCGTGGCCGGGCCAATGGGACAGATGCACCTCATGCGCGCGCTGGCGTTGCCAGGAAAGCCCGCTAAAATCGTTGCGACCGACCTTTTCTCTGCGCGCATGGAGCCAGTAAAACGTCGATTCCTCCCCAGCGCCGCTGCCAATGGCGTCGAACTTGTCTGTATCTCGCGCGATGAGGTGGACTCCGATGCGACTTTCCTTCAGCGCGAGCAAGATGAAGGCGGCGCCGACGGGTATGACGATATTGTCATTCTGGCGCCATTTGCCAGCGTCGTTGAGCAGGCGTGGCCATTTGCCGCCGACAACGGTGTGATCAATGTTTTCGCTGGTCTTAGCCGGGGAACGATCGCGCGCATCGACTTGAATGCCGTCGCCCAGCGGGGTGTGCGCTACACCGGCACCAGCGGCTCGTCGATTGACGACCTGCGGCGCATGCGCGACCTGGTGGAGAGCCATCAACTGCCGACCAATCACTCTGTTTACGCAATTGCCGGCATCGAAGGCGTAGGCGAGGGGTTGCGCGCCGTGGCCGAGGGGCGCTTCGCCGGCAAGGTCGTCATTTACCCAAACCTGAAGAAGCCGTTGCCGGTGACTCCGCTGGCCGATCTGGAGCGAGTCCTCCCTTCCGTCTATGCCAAACTCGACGGAAACGGGATGTGGACGCGTGAAGCCGAGGACGAACTGCTGCGGGCGATGTTGTAGGTCAAGAAGAAAGGTAGCCACAAAGCCGCGAAGAACCAACCTTCGCGGCTTTGTGGCATAGATTTCGAGGTGCTATATGACGCAATTATTGGATCGAGTTGCGCTCGTCACCGGCGGTGCGCAAGGGCTGGGCGCTGCCATCTGTTTACGGCTGGCGCGTGAAGGATGCGATGTGATAGTCGCCGATCTCAATGTCGAGCAGGCGGAACAGACGGCGCTGGTTATTGCGCAAGAAACTGGCCGCCGTGTGGTTGCGTTCAAGGTGAACGTTGCCGATGAAGAACAGGTGCATGCAATGGTGGATGCCGCAGTCAGCCAATTTGGCCGGCTGGACATCCTCGTCGCCAACGCCGGCGTGGTGCGCTCAGGCCCGATTGATGAGCTGTCATTGCGCGACTGGCAGTTGGTGATGGATGTCAACTTGACCGGCTTCTTTCTGTGCGCCAAATATGCGGCCGTCGTCATGAAGCGTCAACAGAGCGGCGTCATCATTCAGATTAACTCAAAGTCGGGTAAGAAGGGCAGTTTTAAGAACGGCGCCTATGCGTCCAGCAAATTTGGCGGCATCGGGCTGACGCAGAGCGTGGCGCTCGAATTGGCCGAATATGGGGTGCGCGTCAATGCCATTTGCCCCGGCAATTTGTTGGATTCCCCGTTGTGGGTTGGGTCGCTCTACGAACAATACAGTAAACGGCTCGGCATCTCCGAGGAGGAAGTGCGCCAACGCTATGTCGATCAAGTGCCCATGCGTCGTGGGTGTACGTATGAAGATGTAACCAATGTCCTCGTTTTTCTGGCCTCTGACCAGTCGAGCTACATGACCGGACAGGCGATCAATGTCACCGGCGGGCAAGAAATGCGATAAGTGCCTGCAATCACGTTCTGATGACTGGCTTCGATAGTGTGTGAGCGGTGATCGCCGCAACCAAAACTTCGTGAGGAGGCCGAAGGATAACATGAGTGAAGAAGATGGTCTTGCAGGACGCCCGTATGAGGAGTTTGCGCCATTCAATCTGACGAGTGAGGAGCGTCGCGACCGAATCATCCAGGTTCTGCGCGAGCAAGATGAGGTTTCCGTCTCCGAACTCAGCCAGAGACTTGGCGTGTCGGAGGTGACGACGCGCAAGGACCTACAGCAACTGGAGGAGCAAGGATATCTCACCCGCGTGCGCGGCGGCGCCGTGGTGTCGGGGCGCGGCCAGTTGGAATTGCGTTTTGCGGCGCGCCAGCAGGTGAATCTGGAAGAAAAGCGGCGCATTGCTAACCGGGCAGTGGAGTTGATCCAACCCGGCGCAACGATTTTCCTTGATGGCAGCACTACGGCCTTTCAAATGACGCGGCTGTTGCGCGACATGCAAAAACTCACAGTGATCACTACTGGCTTGTACGCAGCGCTAGAGTTGAGCTTTGCCCCTGATGTGACGACGATTGTGGTGGGCGGCATCCTGCGCCGGCGCACCAGCAGCCTGGTCGATACGCTAAGTCCCAATTTACTGCGCCGACTACATGTGGACATTGCGTTCTTAAGCGCTCGCGGCTTTACGATACAACAAGGGCTGATGGAATCCGACTTGCGCGAGGCGCAGATGAAGCGCGCCATGGCCGAGACATCAGCGCGCAAGATCGCGCTAGTCGACCATACCAAATTTGGCGATGTTTTCGTCGCCACGTCGCTGCTGCCGGAAGAAATCGACCTGTTGATCGTCGACAAAAAGCTGGCGGAGACCTGGCGCAAGACGCTGGAAGTGGCCCAGATCACGACCGAATATGTGTGAGTGAAATGAGCGCAAATCATGAGTAAGACAGCGAATTTTTTGGCGGCGGATTTGGGCGCATCTAACGGGCGCGTGTTGCTGGGACGTTGGGATGGCGCACGCTTTGGGCTGGAGGTGCTCCACCGCTTCGAGAACGGCCCGACGAATGTACTGGGGCGGCTGTACTGGGATGTGCTGGCGTTGTGGCGCGAAGTCAAAACCGGCATGACACGCTATGCCGCCGCCAACCCCGAACCACTGGCCGGCATCGGCATCGACACGTGGGGCGTCGATTACGGGCTGCTCGACGCGGCGGGGCGCCTGCTAGGCAACCCGGTGCATTATCGCGACAGCCGCACGCAGGGCATGGTCGATCACCTCTTTACGCGCATCCCCAAAGCCGAGGTCTTCGATCTCACCGGGATCCAATTCCTGGAGTTGAACACACTTTTCCAGTTGTACAGTATGCGCGTCCAGGGCGACCCACAGCTCGACGCTGCGCGGCGTCTGCTGTTGATGCCTGATCTCTTCCACTACTGGCTCTCTGGCGAGCAAGTGGCCGAGTACACGATTGCCTCGACAACGCAGATGCTGCTGGCGCGTGAACGCACGTGGGCGGCGGATCTGCTAGCGCGGCTGGCACTGCCCGCGTCGATCCTGCCGCCCATTGTTCAGCCGGGCACGGTGATCGGCCCGCTGCTGGCGCAAGTTGCCGAGGAGACGGGCATCCCTGCCGGCGCGCCGGTCGTCGCCAGCGCCGCGCACGACACGGGCAGCGCCGTCGCCGCCATCCCTGGCCAGGACGAACACAGCGTCTACCTGAGCAGCGGCACCTGGAGCCTGATGGGTATCGAGGTGCGCCAGCCGATCATCAACACCAAGATGCGCGACCTGAACTTTACCAACGAGGGCGGCGTCGACGGTACGATCCGCATTCTCAAAAACATCTCCGGGCTGTGGCTGCTGCAGGAGTCGCGGCGACAGTGGGAGCGCGAGGGACATGCCTACACCTGGGAAGCGTTGCTGGCGGAGGCGCAGCAGGCTGCCCCCTTCCGCTCGATCATCAACTCGGACGCGCCCGACTTCAACACGCCGGCGGCAATGGTCGATGCGATCCGCGCCTATTGCCGGCGCACCAATCAGCCGGAGCCGCAGACGCCCGGCGCGGTCGTGCGCTGCTGCCTGGAGAGCCTGGCGCTGCGCTATCGCTGGGTGGTGGAAGCGCTGGAAGAAATTCTGGCGTCGGCGGGGCTATCGACCGGGCGTCAGCTCGACACGATCCGCGTGGTGGGTGGCGGCAGCCAGAACCGGCTGCTCAACCAGCTCACGGCGGATGCGTGCGGGCGCACTGTCGTCACCGGGCCGGTGGAGGCGGCGGCGCTTGGCGTGATCATGATGCAGGCGGTGGCGACCGGCCATCTTGCCAACGTTGCTGAGGGCCGCGCCGCTGTAGCCGCGTCGATCACGCAGGAGGTCTTCACACCGCGCGCCGCGGCGGGATGGGATGACGCCTACGCCCGCTTCCTGCGCATGATCGAATAACGTCAATCGGCGCGGGCTGTGCTACACTGCCATTTCTATGGCGTTTGTGAACTATTATCAGACCCTGCAAGTCAAGCAGGACGCAACGCAGGCGGAGATCGCCGCAGCCTATCGAGGGCTGGCGCGGCGCTTCCATCCCGACCTGAACCCTGCGCCCGATGCGCATCGACAGATGCAGGTCATCAACGAGGCGTACAATACTTTACGCCACCCAGAGCGGCGCCGGCGGTATGATGAAATGCTGGCGCCGCCCGTACCCTCCGTACCGGAGCCTGGCGCCGCGCGCACTGCGCCGCCGCCCGCCACCGGCAGCCGTCCCCATAGCGCTGCAGCCTGGTTGAGCTATCAGAAACGCATCGGCGGCGAGATCGTTTTCACCATCGGTCACGCCGATACGATGGCGGTTTTGCTCGCCGACCTTCAACGCCGCATCCCGCCGGCGGGCCGCCGCTACGACATCACGCACAATCATTGGCATGTCGCTGTAGAGTATGAGGATGTGCTGCGCACCCTCTTCCGCAATTACGCGCCCGTGGTGCAGTCGGTGACGCCTGCGCCGCAGTCTGCGCGCCGGACGTCCACCGTTCATTTCCAGCGCGCAGCACACACGCGCCATCGTGCTGAGCGCAAGGCATGGAGTGGCATGGCGTTGGCGGTGGCCGCAGCGGTGACGGTGTACGCGCTGATCTTCAGCCGCATGGTGCTGTCGGACGTTACTGCTGCCACGCCGGAACCGGTGGTGACGGAGTCCGTTGCACGCACGGTGCGCGCCGTCGTTACGCCCGCCGTCGAGACTGAGGGATCGCTCGCCTTTCCCGCTGACTGTGCCTCCGCCCAGGCGGCGATGACGCCGACCTACTTCCAGGAGGCGTGCAAGACGCTTGATGCGCAAGTAGAGTTGGTAACGCCAGCGTCGATGCGCACCTTTGCCCTGACGGCGACGCGCGTTGCCTCCAATATCCGCAGCGGGCCGGACACACGCTTTCCCGTGTTGACGACGGCGCCGCCGGGTACGCGTCTTCAACTTGCCGGCTATACGGTCAGCCGCGGCTACGTCTGGTTTCTCACGAATTTTGGCGGCTGGGTTCGCAGCGATCTGCTGATGGAGGCGCCGATGTATTTGCCGCTGGTGGGGAGAGAGTTGGGGAGGCAAGGGGACAAGTAGACGGGCCGACAAGTAGACGGGCCGACAAGTAGACGGGCCGACAAGGCAGAAGCGCTCAATCTCACAATCTCTCAATCTCCTCTCCAAACGGCGGCGCGTCGAGCATTTTGCGCCAGATGTAGATGCTGAAGAGCTTGATTGTCGCCAGGAGCGGCGGGGCCAGGATGGCGCCCAGCACGCCGGCGAAAGAGGCGCCCATCAACACGCCGAGCAAGATCAAGACCGGGTGCAGCGCCAGCGTGCGCCCGTGGATGCGCGGCAGGATGACGTTGCCCTGAATTTGCTGAATGCCAAAGAGCACGCCCGCCACGATCAATGTGTAGAGCCAGGGCTGCAACCCCCACGCTGGCTCAGGCTGAAAGAAGACCAGCACGACGATGATGCCCGCCGTCAGATATTGGCCGAGCACCGGCACCAGTTCGAGCACGCCCGCCAGGATGCCCAGCGCCAGCGGGTTATCGACGCGCAGCGCAAAGAGCGCGCCGCTGACCAGCACGCCCATGATCAGCGCCAGCAGCATCTGGCCGCGAAAATAGGTGTTCCACGTACTCTGGAAATCCTCGATTAAGATCGCGGCGTCGTCGCCATAGCCGCCCTGCTGCGCCGTCTGCTCGAAGAAGGTGAAGATGCGCGGGCCATCCAGCAGCAGGTAGATCGACAGCACCACCATCACGATGCCGCGTGTCAGTGTGACAAGCGCGGTCTGCGCTACGCCCGTCACCAACGAACCGCCCTGCCCGATGAAGTCGCTCGCCTGGCTGACCAGCGATTCGTAGAACTGCGGCAGCACCTCATTGACCTGCAGCGGGGGCAACTGCAGGCGAAAGCGGCCAAGCTGGAAGGATGTATTGGTCAGTGAAGCAATAAACTGTTCGACAAAGGCTGTGATGCCGCGCACCGTTTCGAGGATGTTGTTGATCAGCCCGCCGATCTGCGTCTGCACCAACGCGCCGACCAGCAGCCCCACCACGCCGATGACCAGCACGAAGAAGATGTAGGTCACCAGCACAGCCACGCCACGCGGCAGCCGCACCCAACGCTGTAAAAAGGCGAGAATCGGATGAAGGATGAAGGCCAGCAGCGCCGCCAGCACAAAGAGTTGGACGAACTCGAAGAAGCGCCAGAAGGCCAACGCCCCCAGCACGAGGAACGTCACGGCGGCGATGGTCTTGACGGTGCGCGGCCACAGCGGCGAGACCGGCGGCGCGGGCAGTTGGTCACTCATCTCTGCGCCTACAACTTCTTGAGATTCGCCAACGAGACGAGCAGTTTCTTGATGCCTACGCCGGGAAAAGCGATCGTCACCTGCTCGTCGCCATCGCGCGTCGCCTCGCTCTCGATGACGGTGCCGATGCCAAAGCTGGCGTGCTGCACACTGTCGCGGCGCTTGAACTTGAGCACGGCGCCAGTCGCCGCAGGCTTTGCTGTTTTTTGCGCGTTGGCGCCCGCACCTGGCGACCAATAATTGGGGCCGGCGCCTGGTGACGACGATTTGGCCGGCGGCTGAGCAGGCACGGGGCTGAAGGTGGCCGGCGGCGTCGCCTTCGAACGACCAGTCCAGTAGCCGCCGGTCTGGCTGCGGCTTTGTGGGCGCGTCTCATTGGCGTCCCAACTGGTGACGCGCTGATAGCTACCCTCGCGCCGGCGCTGGCGATCGACCATGCCTGACAGCAAGTCGGGTGGGATGTCATCGAGGAAGCGGCTGGGCTGCTGCACCGAGCTGTCGCCCCACAAGCTGCGGCGGAAGCAGTGTACCAGGTAGAGCCGACGTTTAGCGCGCGTCACGCCGACGTAGGTCAGGCGGCGCTCCTCGGCCATATCTTCCGGGTCGCCGCTTTCCAGGCTGCGGCTGTGCGGCAGGATGCCCTCTTCCATGCCGACGATGAAGACGACGGGATATTCCAGCCCCTTGGCGGTGTGCAGCGTGAGCAGCGTCACTGCACCGGCGCTCTCGTCGAGTTGATCGCTGTCGCTCACCAGGCTGACCTCCTCCAGAAAGAGGCCGAGCGGACTCTGCTCCGGCTCCAGCGCGGGCATCGCCTGTGTGTACTGTGCGGCGACGCTGCGCAACTCCTGCAGGTTGGCGAAGCGATCCTCGCCCTCGTCGGTGCCGTCGCGCAGGGTGGCGATGTAGCCCGCCTCCGCCAGCACCGTGTCGAGCAGATCGGCGACGCTGGCGTACCTCCCGCCGCGTTCGATGGTGATCCAGCCTTCGAGCAGCGCGGCGAACTCGATCAGCGCGTTCTGGGCGCGCGCCCCCAGCGGCGGCGCTTTGTAGGCGGCGGGTGAGAGCGTGCGGCCAAGCTGCAAGGCCACCCGCTGCGGGCCGTGGTGCAGAATTTGCAGCGCCTCACGCTGGCTGACGCCGATCGCTGTCGCCCACAGCCGCAGCGCCTCCACTGTCTTGGCGCCGATGCCGCGCGGCGGCTCGTTGATAATGCGCTCCAGCGAAACCGTGTCAGCCGGGTTGTGCAGCACGCGCAGATAGGCGAGCGCGTCCTTGATCTCCTTGCGTTCATAGAAGCGCGTGGCGCCGATCAATTTGTACTTGATCTGGCGCATCACGA
>Ga0114938_1001223_pt1 | contig 17952 bp, 12 predicted proteins | sample AshMeaBigSpring_FD_88675 | JGI IMG/M metagenome (GOLD analysis project Ga0114938, IMG submission 88675) | Groundwater microbial communities from Big Spring, Nevada to study Microbial Dark Matter (Phase II) - Ash Meadows Big Spring | ecosystem: Environmental > Aquatic > Deep subsurface >...
CTATAAATAAAACCCAAGTTACTCCAAATGATATTCCAAAAAGCTTTACTCGACCCATCCAAATGCCTATGGCTATAGTTACAGCATATACCAAAACGGTTTGTGCAATAGATTCTTTTTGTATTAATTCTAAAAACCAGTTCATGTTTGGTAGTGTTTAAGATAGTGGCTAAAAAATGAGCGAAGCAAACAAAGAATATAGTAAAATAAAATAAAAAGGGAATACATGTAACAAATATTCCCTTTTTATTGAAAAATATTAAATATGTTCTGGTTCTAAAGCCCAATGTTCAGGAGAACGCCATAAAGATGACAATAGCAATTCTCTCATAAAATAAAATTCTTTAGGTAATCGATCATACAATTTAGCAAATAATTCTTCATGAGATAAAAGTTCTTGTTTCCAAGGTTCTCTATCTACAGTCATAATTTTTGCAAAATCATGATGATCAAAACTGTCTAAACCAGTCCAATCAATATCTTCATAACGAGGCATCCAACCAATCGGACTCTCCACTGCACCTGCACCACCATGTACTCTTTCTACAATCCATTTTAGCACTCTCATATTTTCGCCAAAACCTGGCCATAAAAATTTTCCATTCTCATCTTTTCTAAACCAATTTACGCTGAAAATACGAGGTGCATTAGGTAAATCTCTACCAAATTGCAACCAATGGTTTACATAATCACCCATGTGATAGCCCATAAATGGTAGCATTGCAAATGGATCTCTTCTTACTTTACCAATTTCGCCAAAAGCAGCAGCAGTCATTTCACTACCCATTGTAGCAGCTGTGTACACACCAAAATTCCAGTTAAATGATTGACAAACAAGTGGCACTGCTGTACTTCTTCTTCCACCAAAAACAAAAGCTTCGATAGGCACACCATTTACATTATCCCATTCTGCATCGATAGCAGGATTTTGATAAGCTGGTGCTGTAAAACGAGAATTGGCATGTGCTGCTGGTTGTCCACTTATGGCATCATGAGGCAAACCTTTCCAATTGGTTAATCCTTCTGGTACTTCTTTTGTCATGCCTTCCCACCAAACATCACCATCTGTTGTAATGGCAACATTTGTAAATATGGTATTTGATTTAATACTTTCCATTGCATTTGGATTGGTTTGATAGTTGGTGCCTGGAGCAACACCAAAATAACCTGCTTCTGGATTGATGGCATATAAACGACCATCTTGTCCTTTATGTATCCATGCAATATCATCACCAACGGTAGTAACTTTCCAATCACCCATTCCTTTTGCAGGAATCATCATTGAAAAATTGGTTTTTCCACAAGCACTTGGAAAAGCAGCAGCTACATAGGTTTTTTGTTTTTGAGGAGATTCTACTCCTAATATTAGCATATGCTCTGCCAACCAACCTTCTTCTCTACCCATGACAGAAGCAATACGTAAAGCAAAACATTTTTTACCCATCAATGCATTTCCCCCATAACCACTTCCATAAGAAATAATTAATCGTTCTTCAGGAAAATGTGAAATGTATTTGGTAGTAGGATTGTTGGGCCATTTCATATCTTCTTGATTAGGGGCTAATGGAGCTCCAACCGAATGAATACATTTTACGTACTCATTTTTATTCAAATAAGGATAAATAGCTTCTCCCATTCTAGTCATTATATGCATATTAATTACCACATATTCAGAATCGGTAATTTGTACACCATATCTTGAAAAGGGTGATCCAATTGGCCCCATACAAAAAGGAATTACATACAACGTTCTTCCAGACATAGATCCTTCTAATAAACCATTTAGCTTATTTTTCATTTCTTTTGGTTCCATCCAATTGTTGGTTGGACCAGCATCTTCTTTTCTTCTGCTACAAATAAATGTTTTGTCTTCTACCCTAGCCACATCACTCGGATCGCTAAAACATGCAAAACTATTAGGTCTTTTTTCTGCGTTTAGCCTAATAAATGTTCCTTTTGCTACTAACATTTCGCAAAGTGCGTTATACTCTTCTTTTGTGCCATCGCACCAATGTACATTATTTGCATTGGTGTGGTGTGCCATGCTTCTTACCCAATTTTCTAATTCTACTTTTGCTGGAGAATTTTGTTGAAATGGGAATCTAGTTTCTTGATACATAATCCATATTTAAAGTTTAAAAAAATTGCTTTTTTGTAATCTAATGAAACCGTTTTTATGATGGGTTTCTACTTATTTTACTAGTGCAAATTGGGTTGGTTTTAACTTTTAAAATATGATATATATCACCATACGAAACTCAAACTAAGATTAGCTTTGTATTTTTCCCCCAAAAAAAATGTTGATGTTTGTAGAAAACAAAAACCGCCTAAACAAAACTGTAAAGGCGGTTTTTAAATCAAGAATTGTATTTTAAAAAGCTAATCTTGTTTTATTACTTAACCAAGAAAGGCTAATATCGTCTGGCACTTTCATGCGTTCTGCAATACGTTTGTAACGAGCAGAAAGTGTACACAAATAATCTTGAGCTTTTGAAGCACCATCTTTTAACCCTGTTAAAGAATCAATTTTCCAAAGTGCAACCAAATGATCAATAATACTTGCATAATCCCATGTTGTGTAAACACCTATTTTTTGTGTAATAGCAGAAAAATCAGTAAAAATACTTGGGTTTTTATTACCATCTACCATCAAAACTGCCGGCATTACAATTTGCTTACGCATCATTTGATCAAATGCATGTAAAGCTCCATTTGGATCTATTTCAAATATTTTAGACATAAAAGTTTTGTACGCTTTTTCATGTCTTGCTTCATCTCCAGCAATGGTTTTGCAAATTCTAGAAAGTGTATTATCACCAGCTTTGTCTGCCAATTTTCCTGTATTTACATGCGATATTTTAGTAGCTCTTTCTTGAAAAGAAGTGTATACAATTGCTTGATATGGATCATGATTTGTATTGGGATTAAATCCATTGTAAATTAATCTGTGAATAGTTTGTTCTACCTCTTTCATGTCGCATCTTCCTGATAAATAAAGGTATTTATTCAACAAATCGCCATGTCTATTTTCTTCGGCAGTCCAAGCTCTAGACCAACGAACCCAACCATTTTCACTGGTTAATTCTCTTTCTTCATTTACCATTAAGTTAAAATAGGTTTGATAACTTGGTAATGCTTCTTCTGTAATCATGTTTCCTACCAAAGATGTAATTACTGTATCTGGTATACATGCAGTTCGTTCTCTTAATTTTTTTATTTCGTCTAAAGCATCTTCTTTCGTTAAATCTGGCAAAAAATCTGTCGGTTGCCAACAATCATCCGGGTCTAATAATGATGAGTTTACAGTTTCGCCAACAAAGTCTTTTAACATGCCAATTACTTCCATGTTTTTTGATACTTCGTTCAATTCGTTTTGTAGCATTCGTACATTTTATTATTAATGAGTAGAGATAATACAAATATATATGATGCTGCTAAGTTTAAGTTGTTTTGTGGAATAAATTGATGATTATCTATAAACTCTTTTTTTGTGATGCAAATACTTTTCGTAAATAATTACGCTCATTGGTTTATTGTATACCTTACTTTCTACCCAAGAAATAATATCTAAATAAGCAAAAGCCCTCGTTTCGAACCTACTTTTTTCATATTGTTTAATGGTCTCTAAAAAGCTTACAAACTCTGGTTGCATTTTGCGTGGAGAAATATGAAATGAACGTCTTAAAAATTTAAACATTTCTTCTTCAATAACCGTTAAATTCTGCATTTTAGCCATGAAACGATAAACCGATTTGATTAAATATTCAATAATTGAATAGTTACCCAATTCGTAGTGAGCCATCAAATGCATTAAACGAGCATAACATTGCAAATCGTTGCGTAAACCTACTTGGTTATTAATGATGATTTGTAGATAATCGATACTTTTATTGAAATCGCCATGACCAAAATATAGGGTTGCAAACTTATAGTTAAACACTAAAATTCTGTGTCTATCTATATACAACTCACTTTTGTATAATTTATCTTCAATGTCTGGTATTAAAGGCAAACCTTCGCTAAAAGTACCCATCATTAAGTGTTGGTTAATTTTAGCACTGTGTATGTAAATGAATGTATGAATTCTAAAATTATCGTGTTGTTGTGCAATGGGTGTTTGTGAAAATGCCTCAAACTGCTGTAGTGTAATTTGAAATTTTTCGAAGTTGCGTAAATCGAAATGGGCGTTTAATAGATTGTGCATTCCTTTAATATAGTGACCTATTTCTACTTGAATCATTGCCTCTTCGTTATGAAATAAATCTACCCATTTTTGGCTGTAACGATAATACATTAAAAAATCTTGCCTAATAAATGCATACCAAACATAGCTTTGATACAAGTACAATTTCTCATAGAAACCTGCTTCGGCATCTGATTTTGAAGGTAATTGCTGCTTAAAGAATGCTCGTACATCTTTTTCGTCATCTATGTTTCTAGCATGTCCATTTTTAACATACCAACCATACAGCAATAAAGCTAAATTAGAAAGTTTGGCAACACGCCTTATTCTATCACTTACTTCAATTGCTTCTTCTGTTAACTGTTCTGTTTTTTCTAAAGTACTTCTTGTAATATGTAGGGTTTCAATTTTTTTCTCTAATGTTATTACTTGTGTTAAAAAGCTGAATTTATTGTTGGCTCTTGCTATTTCTTTTGCCTTTTCTAAAATTTTGAGGCTTTGTAGCTTTAAGCCTTTGTTGTACAAAATACGAGCATAGTCTAGCTGTTCGTTTAATTGTAAATCTACATTTTCAGTGCTTTTTAATAAACGCAAACTTGCAAGAACTTGTTTGTATAAATGTGTTTTTAAATTGGCTAATTGTGGTTTTTCTACAGTAGGTAGCTTTTTTAGCAATGCTTTTTCGTCGTAATCTTTTAGTTTATCAATTGCATCGAACAATTGAATAATTTTTAGATCTTCTTTGGCAGAACTTCTTTTAATGTATAGCTTAAAATTTCTTTTTTCAGACTTTTCTAGTGAGTGAATTAATTGAAATAATATATCAGAATAACGGTTGGGCATCATTTATTTTTTTGTCTACAAATCAATACCAGTAAGCATTTCAGAAAAAAAATACATTTTTGGTATCATTAAACCTTCTATAAGTTGGTTGTACACTCAATAATTAGCTGATTATATTTGTGTAACAAAACGAAAAAAAGGTCTTTCAAAGGGCAAACAATCGTTCAAGCAAGCAAAAGTTAGAGGTCGAGCATCGAAAGATGCATTTTAAATACATTTAAACCGAAAGGTTAAACATATTTTCGAAGAATTTTCATATGGCAAGCAATCGTTAGAGGTCGTTCCGTTTCTACGGAAGGACCCTTTTTTTTGGCAAAGCGTTGCGAATATAATAACAAAATAAACAAATTGTTAATCTTCTCTAAAAATTATTTTAAAATTACTGTTCCCAATTTTTTTGTAATTTCTTGTTCTAACTGTTTTAAGTGTTGGTGAATTTTTATAAGCTGCATTTGCTCGTCTATACTTGCATATTCCATATCTCTCTGATTTTGATCGAACATGTTTTTTATTTTTCTCAACTTGTAATAGTTAATACTTAATAGCACATCTTCTGCACTTGTATCAATGGTTGAATACGTTTTACCTTCTATTAATTTATCCCAACCTGGACTTAATTCGTATGGAAATAAAGTAATAGCAATTACTAAGTTTCTCACCTTTTCATCTTCATGATACAAAAAGGTTTTTGTAGTTGGTTGCTGTTGATTGTTGTAAGCAGTTTTATATAATTCTAATAAATGTTCAAGTTCTGGATTATCGAAGTGAAAGCCTTGAATTTCTGAAAAAACATAAGCTGCTACAGTTTGCGTTTCGCTAAATTTATTTAACCCATATTCTAAAAGTATTCGTAAAATATTACGTTCATGCTTTTCGTCTGCTTGTAACAGAAGTTGATTATCGTTTAAAACATCTTCTGGTTGTTGTACAATTTGCTGAACTTCTTCAAAAGGTAACTTTTTTTCGTCTTTGGTAATTTTATCACGTTTGTATTTGTTTACCAAAGTGGTAAGTCCACCTTCATCAATTTTAAGAATGGCAGAACATTGTTTAATATATTCTTGCTGCTTTGTAAAATCTTCTGCCTTACTTATTTTGCTAAGTGTTTCTGCAATTTGATTTACTAGATTGCTTTTTTTATTTACATCGTTACCTACATCTTTCAGCATTACTTCTAGCTGAAAAAGAATAAAATCTTTTTTATTGTTGGCTACAAATTGTTGAAAGGCGGATGTTCCTACTTTATTTACATAGCTATCAGGATCTTCATTGTCTGGAATTAAAACCAACTTTACATTTAATCCTTCTTCTAAAGCCATATCTAAACCCCGTAATGCGGCTTTTACACCTGCATTATCGCCATCGTAAATAATGGTAAGGTTGTTGGTATATTTTTTTATTAATCGTAGCTGATCTATGGTTAAAGAAGTTCCACCACTTGCCACAACGTTTTCTATACCAGCTTGGTGCAAACTTACCACATCGGTATATCCTTCTACCAATAAACATTCATCTTGTTTGTCAATGGCTACTCTAGCAAAATAAGATCCGTATAAAATTTTGCTTTTTACATAAATATCATTTTCTGGCGTATTGATGTATTTAGGAGCTTTATCTGCTTTTCCAATTACCCTTGCTCCAAAACCAATAATTTTTCCTGTATTTCCATGAATTGGGAAAACAATTCTTCCTCTATAATTATCTACCAATTCGGTTTCGTTGCGTATAACCACCAATCCTGTTTTGGGTAATAATTCTTTATTGAATTGATTATTTACAAGGGCTGTTGCTAGTGTATCTCTACTAGAAGGATTGAAACCGATTTGAAATTTTTGAATTATTTCTTCTCTAAAACCTCTTTCTTGCAAATAACTTAGGGCAATATTTTTACCTTCTTCAGTTTGAAAAAGCTTTTCTGAAAAAAACTTAGCTGCAAAACTGTTGATTACATATAAGCTATCTGCTATTTGAAATTGTTGTTTTTGTTCTTCGCTAACTTGTGTTTCTTCAATTTCAATACTATATCTGTTAGCTAACCAACGTAAAGCTTCAACATAGCTTAGCTTTTCATGTTCCATTACAAACGTAATGGTATTACCGCTTTTACCACAGCCAAAACATTTGTATAATTCTTTTGCTGGAGAAACGGTAAATGATGGCGTTTTTTCGTTGTGAAAAGGGCAATTACCTAAGTAGTTGCTTCCTCTTTTTTTCAGTTTTACAAATTCTCCAACAACATCAATAATATCTAACCTGCTCTTAATTTGTTCTATGGTTGCTGGTGTTATCATTTATGCAAATAAAGTAAATGAATAGAACTTTTAATGAGATGATTTTTAAAACCTATCTTAAACAATCGATTGATTTTTTTACAAATCATGCAACAATTAGTATATAAAATTTTGCTTTCAGCAATATTGTTTCTAAATTCGCCATACAATATTCATCCCAAACCAAAATAAATTGCAGCACTATGAAAAATCATCTTCACTTTTTTGTAGTTGACAATTTTGATCAGGATGAAAATGTCTTAGGTTCTATTTTAACTGCTCATTTTAAAAACCCACAAATAACTTTCGATATTCTTTTTTCGAACAAAAGCAAACATCAGTATGATTGTGTAATTATTGTTTTACCGAATGAGAATATAGATGAAGTATTACAAGATATTTCGAATTTTAAAAAAGACCAACCTTACACACCTATTATTGTAATTTCTAACAAGCAGGATATAGCATTGGCTATTGCTACTCTTAAAGCTGGTGTAGATGATTTTTTATTATATGAACAATTGCATCAGTTACCTATTGTTATAGAAAAAAATCTAAACAATTATCAACTACAAAATGAGCAACAAGTTTTAGAGCGTTCGTTACAAAACATTGCAAAAGCATTAAATAGCAACAATAGAAATAACTTTTTTAATTTTTGCACAACAGAAATTGAAAGAACCATTCAAGCAGATTATGTTTTTATTAGTTTAGTAAACGAACAAAATCCCCAAAAATTAGATGTTATTTCATTAGCAAATAAAGGTGATATTTTATCTAATTTTTCTTACGAAAAAAAAGGTTCTCCTTGCGAAGAAGCTATTGCTTATGCTAGCTGCCTATATACGAGAAGTGTAGCCGCTAAATTTAAAGAGGATGTTTTATTAGCAGAAATGCAAATTGAAGGATACGTAGGGGTTGCACTCACAAATAGTAGCCAACAACACTTTGGCGTTTTAGCTGCTTTATTTAAAAAGCCGATAGAACAAACTGATTTAATATTGAATATTTTGCAATTATATGCAACGTTTATAATAGGCGAATTAGAAAGGGCAACAGCAGAAAAAGCCCTTTTAGAAAGCGAACATAACCTAAACAAAGCCCAAGAACTTGCAAAGCTTGGAAGTTGGGAATTTAACTTAACAACCTACGATTTAAAATGGTCGAAACAGCTATTTAAAATTTTTGGCATTAGTGAAGAAACGCCAAACAATGAGTTATTTGAAGCATATTCTAAAAAATTGCACCCAACTGATTTACAGCAAATTCATGCATTTGTAGCAAAAAAAGAAAACTACAAATTTGAGCATATTATTGTAGATGAGAATGGAAATGAGAAATATATAACTAGTATTGGCTTATTTACATTTGACGAAAATGGAAACGCAATAAAACTTAGTGGTAAAGCTCAAGATATAACAGAAAGAAAAAAAATTGACTTAGAGCTTAAACACAGCGAAGAAAGATTTAAATCTTTAGTACATAATATATCTGATATTATAACTTTATTAGATGCAACCGGTAAAGTATTATATCAAAGTTCTTCCATAAAACAAATAATGGGATATGAGGAAAATGATTTATTAAATAGAAATATTTTTGAACTTGTTCATCCAGATGATGTAAAAAAAGTGGCTGATATATTTTATGAAGCAATTCAAACCGAAGGAATTACCCAATTAGTTGAATTTAGACTGCTAGATAAAAACAACAAATATATTCAGCTAGAAGCACAGGGGAATAATCAGCTTCATAACCCATCAATACAAGCACTAATTGTAAATTCAAGAGAGGTTTCTCATAGAAAAAAAATTGAAAATGCAATTATTACAAAAAGTAAATTATTAGAATCAATAGCTGTAGCAAGCAATTTTATGCTACAAACAGATGATTGGAATGTACTTATAAGCAAAACACTCGAAACAGTTGGAAAGGCTGTTGATGCAGACAGAATGTATTATTTTGAAAATAGTGTGGATGAAAACACAGGATTAGAAACAACAAGTCAACAGATAGAATGGACAAAAAACAACATTTCACCCCAAATAAATAATCCAGAATTACAAAATATTCCATTTAGCAGTTTACAAGATTTTTTCGATAAGCTTCAACAAAATAAACCATTTTGCACTTTAGTAAGCAAACTACCAAACACTAGCACAACCAAACCCCTATTAGAATCGCAAGAAATTTTATCGATATTGGTATTACCACTTTTTGTTAACAAACAATTCAAAGGTTTTTTAGGATTCGATGACTGCACAACGGAACGAATTTGGAGTAATGATGAAATAAGTATTTTGCAAACATTGTGTAGCAATCTTGCTACGGCTATTGAAAAAAGACAGATTGAAGCTGCAATTCTTGCTAGTAACGAACGATTTGAATTTGTAACACAAGCAACATCTGATGCCATTTGGGACAAAAATTTAATTACTAAAAAAACCTATTGGAGCAACAATTACGAAAAACTGTTTGGATATATACTTACCAACACAGATGCTGACTTTTATAACTTTGAAAAATGTATACATCCAGACGATAAAAAATACGTACATCAAACTGTTGAACAATTTTTTAATAACAGTAAAGAACAAAAAATAACACTTGAATACAGATTTAAAAAAAGTAATGGAGATTATGCCGTTGTAAGAGATCAAGCAATTGTAATTAGAAATAAAAAAGGAAAAGCCATTAGGGCAATTGGTGCAATGCAAGACATAACACAAAAAAAACAAGAAGAATTGCAATTGAAACTGTTTGAATCTGCCATTAAAAACGCACATGACTGTGTTTTAATTACCGAAGCCGAACCAGTTATAGGAGATGGACCTAAAATACTTTACGTAAATGATGCATTTACTACACTCACCGGCTATTCGGCAGAAGAGGTTTTGGGCAAAACACCACGTATTTTACAAGGGCCTAAAACAGATAGAACTGAACTGGATAAGCTAAGAGAATCTCTATTTCAATGGCGACCACATCGCTTTGAAATTTTGAATTATAAAAAAAATGGTGAAGAATTTTATCAAGAAATTTCCATTTTTCCGATTGCAGACGAAAATGGATGGTTTACACATTGGATTTCTGTACAAAAAAACATTACGGAAAGAAAGAAAGCCGAAATAGAAAAAGAAGTTTTTTTCGATATTTTAACGGCAATAAACCGAAATAAAACCATTGATGAAGGTTTAGAACAGATACTTCAAATTACTTGTGAGTATTTAGATTTTGTGTACGCAGAAGCATGGACTGTTAATATTGATAAAGCAAAATTGAAATACCGTACCAATTGGAAAGCAAACGAAACAGCTGGCTATTTACGTGGTGCTACATCTATTACTGAAGCCCAAAAAGGAGACAAATTGGTTGGAAAAACTTGGCAAGCAGCTCAAAAAATATATTGGGAAGATTTACAAAACTCTCCATTACATAGTAAAGAATATGCAACACAGGCCAATCTAACAAGTGGTATTGGTTTACCGATTATGTTTAACAACGAAGTAATAGCTGTACTTACTTTTTTTAATCATCAACCATTTACAAAAGAGCAAATTAACAGTAGCCTACTTGAAAAAATTAACAGCCAAATAGGAACAGATATTGAACGAAAAAGAACGGAAGATGAACTAAGTAAGTTTTTTTCTTTATCTCCAGATATGCTTTGTATAGTTGGTTACGATGGCTTCTTTAAGAAAATAAACAAAGCCACAAGCACAATACTAGAATATACAGAAGAGGAGTTACTGAATCAACCTGTAGATCATTTTATTCATCCAGATTATTTATTGTCTACACAAGAAAAACGCAACTTATTAAAACAAGGTGTTCCATTAATTAACTTCGAAAATATTTATGTAACTAAATCGAAGAAAAATAAATGGTTGGCTTGGACATCAATTCCTTTAAAAGAAGAAGGAATTATTTATGCGGTTGCAAAAGATATTACCGAAAAAAGAAAAATGGATGAAGAGAAAAAGCACCTAATTGAAGAATTAACTAGAAATAATACAGAACTTAAACAATTTTCTTATATCACCTCTCACAACATGAGAGCACCACTTACCAATCTTTTGTCAATTGTTAATCTATTAAATACCGATAATATTTCAGACGAGCGTACTTTAAAGCTAATCAATGGTTTTAAAACATCTACCTATCAATTAAATGAAACATTAAACGATTTAATCAATGTTCTTATCATTAAAGAAAAAACAAACTACGATCTTGTTCCAATTAATTTAAAAGAAGCAGTTGAAAAAGTAATCAGCTCTATTTCTTCCATGATTACAAAAGCAGATGTAGAAATTAATTACAACTTTGATTTAGCTGAAAACGTTCTTTTTTCTGAACAATATATCGAAAGTATTTTCTTAAACTTAATTACCAACTCTATTAAATACGCTCATCCTGATAGAAAAGGTGTCATCAATATACACTCATACAGTAAAAAAAATCATGTATACGTTAATTTCACTGATAATGGAATTGGAATTGATATGAATAAAGCTAAAAATAAAATTTTTGGATTTCACCAAAAGTTCCACAATCATCCAGAAAGTAAAGGCATTGGTTTGTACATTGTGCATGCTCAAATGACTGCTTTAGGTGGAGAAATTAATGTAGAAAGTAACGAAAATGAAGGAACTACTTTTACCCTTACCTTTAAAAAATAATTATAAACATGTTACCGGTTGTAGCTTGCATAGACGATGATACGTTGGTTCATATGCTTACAGAAATCATTTTGCAGGATACGCAATTTTGCAAAAAATTTATTGGTTTTGATAATGGCAAACTTGGCTTAGATTACATTCATCATGAATTAGAATTACCTGTAGAACAACAGCAAATTCCAACACTTATTTTTTTAGATATTAACATGCCCGTTGTAGATGGCTGGGATTTTTTAGACTTATTTCAAGAACAGTTTTCACATTTAACCAACCAAGTAAAAATTATTATTTTATCGTCTTCCGTAGATCCGAAAGACAAAGAAAAGGCACTTAACAATTCTCTAGTACTTCGTTTTTTCAACAAACCATTAAGCATAGAAGACATTGAATTATTGAAAGCAGAACCTTTATTTAGTGCTTACTTTACCAAGTAGCTTCTATTAAATTATTATTTTGTTTTGGACTGAATGTTCATTTTAGGTAACAGCGTCATCACTAAAATAATTGCCGAACATATTACAATACCATACAATGCAATTTTCTTTTCAGGGCATTCGCCAAATAAGCAAGCACTGATTAATATGTAATTTCTAATACTCCATGCAACGTTTAAGGTTGCAATAAATAAGTTGGTTCGTTTAGCCCAAATTTTTGGAAGAGCAAAAAATGTAAGCAAAACCACACTTAAGTAAATGTGTAGCATTCCTGGCCTGCCAAAACTTGTTCCCTCAGCATTAAACCCACTGATGGTTATTTGGTTACTAGCAATATAACTCCAAGGTAAAAAGCAAAAGAATACGAGCAATAAGGTTGCAACAAAACCTATTAATTGAGAATACTTCAAAACAATACGATTTAATAAAAAGAAACAAAAATAAGCAGAAGAAAGTTGTGTTTATACATACTATTTATAGCTAACCAAACTTAACTTAATACCAAAACTACCTTCCTCAAAAGTTTTGATAGGTGTGGTTTGATAAAAGTAACAGAGAAAATCTTTATAAATTAACCCCACTCCTTTTGCGTATACTTCTATAGAATAATTTTTTCCATAAATAAAATTAGGATCAAAAACAGTTGCCGTACTATCTGCTACTTGTTGAACAAAAATGGTACTATCTATTACACCTTTTCTTACGGTAAATGGCTTGTTAATATGTAGATATTGATAGTCCCAATTGCCATAATTAGATGTGTTGTTAACGGTTATTGGCGTTCCGTTTACGTAACTATTTCCTTTCCAAGTGGTGTTTAATGAAACAGGGTTTGCTAGCGAAATAAAACGAAGATTTTTATCAAGAAATTCAATTGAATTATTGCTGAATACAGCAGCATAAGTGGCTGTATATTTATAGGGTTGTAACATTAATGTATCGGTTATAAACCTAAAAATTCTAAACGCTTTTCTACCAGCAGCATCTGTAAATTCACTTTCTACAGAATCTTTAGCCAAATAGTATTTTTTAATAAGCGATGCACCAAAAGTATTGGGTAAAGTACTATCTAACCTGTAAATAAATACACTTCCTACTTTTAATGGATTATAGTCTTTTACCTGAACAAAATCACTTTTTTCCACCTGTTTTTTACAAGCAACAACCCATAATAAAGGCAGACATACAATTAATAATACGACTCTTTTAATCATTGTATATTTTTAAAAATACCAACATTACTAAAATACCAATGCACCACGTTGAATTATTCCACCACCAATTACATCACTTCCTTCGTAAAATACAGCACTTTGTCCAGGTGCAATTCCTTTTACATGTTCGTAAAATCGAACGTTTATATTACCATTATCAGCGTTGTACATTGCACTTAAAGCCCCTTTGTCTTTGTATCTAATTTTGGTAACGGCTTCCATGCCATTTTGTATACCATTGTATTTTATCCAATTTATTTTTCCAACGCTTAAATCGTTTTGTTCTAAATCGGTTTCGTCGCCTAAAACTACAGTATTTGTTTCAGGATGAATAGCAGTAACATAAGCTGGTTTTCCCAAAGCAATTTCTAATCCTTTTCTTTGACCAATCGTGTAAAAAGGATAGCCTTTGTGTTTTCCCAATCTTTTACCTGCTTTATCTACAAACCAACCTCCATCTACTTTTTCTTCCAATCCATCAATTCTACGTTTTAAAAATCCTCGGTAATCGTTGTCTGGTACAAAGCAAATTTCGTAGCTCTCACTTTTCTTTGCTAACTCAGGATAACCCATATCCATAGCCATTTGCCTAATTTCTGTTTTTCGATATTTACCCAATGGCATAATGGTTCTACTGAGCAATTCTTGATTTAAGCCCCATAAAACATAGCTTTGATCTTTGGTTTCATCTAAGCCCTTACTTGTTACAAATCTTCCGTTGGTGTGTTGTCTTACTTCGGCATAATGTCCTGTAGCAATAAAATCACAATTTAAAGCATCGGCACGTTTTAACAATGCTTTCCATTTAATATGTGTATTGCACATTACACAAGGATTGGGTGTTCGTCCGGCTAAATATTCTTCTACAAAATTTTCAATTACAAAATCGCCAAATTCGTCTTTTATATCTAAAATAAAATGGGGGAAACCATGATGTACAGCAGCCTGACGAGCATCATTAAAACTATCAATATTGCAACAACCTGTTTCTTTGCTACTTGCATTGCTAGTGGCATAATCCCAAGTTTTCATGGTAATGCCTACTACCTCATATCCTTCATGATGTAACATTAAAGCAGTAACAGTACTATCAATACCTCCGCTCATAGCAACTAAAACTTTTCCTTTTCTGCTCATACCTAAAAATAAAGTTTTACAAAGATAACCAAGCAAAATCTCTAATTATCATTGTAGAATGTCGATTGTAGAAATATAATTCTTGTGAGAAAAACTTATCAATACAAAATATTTTGTATACAATCGTATAATTTCCTACTTTTAAATATAAATAAATTAAATTCTATGAATAATCGAATTTCTATAATGATAATATGCCTTTTTTTGAAATGTGTAGTTTCTGCTCAGTTAGATACAACTATGGTACAAAAATATGCCAAGAAATTTGTGGTAAACGAAAATACAATTGTAAAAGATTCATTAGGCAATGTAATACCATACATAACTTGGTTGAATGCAATAAGAAAAGGTACGCATATTCTTTTCCCCAATTTTGAAAAAGAAGGGGAATTTACTTTTAGAAGTACAAGAAGTACAGATTTTACTTATAAAAAAATGAATTCTAGTAAGTATGATAGTTTAATGAATCATGTATCACCATCTGAATACTTTGTAACTAATTCAAAATTCAAATATTTCAATGCCAAATCAATGAATGGCATGAAAATAAATGCCAAAACATTGCAAAACAAAATTCTTGTCGTAAACTTTTGGTTTACGACTTGTGGCCCCTGCAAATTTGAAATACCAGATCTAAACGAAATTGTAGATAAATACAATCAAAATAGTGATGTAGTGTTTGTATCTGTAGCACTAGACGATCAAGAAAGTTTAAACGCCTTTTTTAGAAACTTAATGTTTAAATACGAGCCTATTGCAGATGGTAGAAATATTGCAGATATGTACGGAATAAAAGGATACCCAACACATTTAATTGTAGATAAAAAAGGCATTATTCGGTTTCATACAACAGGTTTAAGCACCAGTACAACCAAGGCTTTACGAAATAAAATTGAAGAATTGGTTAATGAAAAATAGACTAGAATGAATCCATTTTCTACGTTATGCATTTCATTGAACTTATTAAAACTTCACTTTTACGCAAAAAACAATAAGTGAACTGCTTTGATGAATAGTTTTAATTTGCACCTCAATTATTACAAATAACTTATGGCAGAAGATTTAAACATTATACAAGGAACTAAACAAGAACAATACGAAGCTTTAATTCCACAGATTAAAGGATTAATAACAGGCGAACCCGATTTAATTGCCAATTTGGCCAACATGGTAGCTGCTTTAAAAGAGCAATTTGGTTGGTTTTGGGTTGGTTTTTATTTGGTAAAACAAGATGAATTGGTGTTGGCTCCTTTTCAAGGCCCTGTTGCTTGCACTAGAATTAAAAAAGGTAGAGGTGTTTGTGGAACGAGTTGGGCAGAAGCAAAAACACTGATTGTACCTGATGTAGAGCAATTTCCTGGTCATATAGCTTGTAGCAGTTTATCGAAAAGTGAAATTGTAGTTCCTTTATGGAATGGAACAACCATTGTGGGTGTTTTAGATGTAGATAGTGATAGCTACAATACTTTCGACGAAACAGACCAACACTATTTAGAAGTGATTTGTAGTTTAATTAATTGGAATTAAACGTTTGTTGTTAAAAACTTAAAGAATAATGTCATTACCAAACATTTTTACCAAAGAAGTAAGTGCACGAATAATAGAACGAATTAACCAATTACAGCAAAATAGTGTTGCAAAATGGGGAACGATGAATGTTGCTCAAATGCTTGCTCATTGTAATGTAACGTATGAAATGGTGTATGAAAACACACATAAGAAACCCAACTTTTTGATGAGCATTATTTTTAAAATGTTGGTAAAGAAAATTGTTGTTAATGAAGTACCTTTTAAGAAAAGTGCTCAAACTGCACCTGCGTTTTTAGTAAAAGAACAGAAAGATTTTGAAAAAGAAAAAAACAGGTTAATTGCATACATAAACAAAACCCAAGCTTTAGGTATTTCTCATTTTGAAGGTAAACATTCGCTTTCTTTTGGAGCATTAACGGCTACCGAATGGAATAATATGTTTTACAAACATTTAAACCATCACCTACAACAATTTGGCGTTTAAAATAAAAACAAACTTTCCCTCTGTTGCAAATATTGCTAGAGGGAAAGTTTACTGTTTTAATAAGTTGCATAAAGATATGTAGTACAAGAGTGCGACGCCAATGCAGCTGAATATTGATATACAGCTGATTACACAAAAAACTAAGGCATTAATAGCAGTGGAATTGTTTGTTTACCACCGTTATTGTCTGTGAAAGTTGCCCACACTTTTTCTGCTCGTAAATTAGCATCTAACTGAATCGAAACTTTTTGGTTGCCTGCTTCTACATTTTGTTGTATTACTTGCAAAGTTTTACCTGCAATATTTATAATGGCAATTCTAATATTGGTTTTTTCTTTGCTAGAAACATCAGCATATACTACGCTTCCTGGCTTAGTAATGGTTGGAAACAACTTGTTTACAACAAAATTTTGTTGAGCTATTACTACAGCAGTTACTGTTTTAGAATATTTTACAGTGCCATCTTTATCAACCTGCTTAAGTCTATAAAAAATGTTTCTATTAAAAAAAGAAGGTTGATTATCGGTGAATTGATAGGTTTGTAACACAGCACTGTTTCCAACAGCAGCTACTTTACTAATGGCTGTAAAAACTTGTCCATCATTACTTTTTTCTACAATAAAATGAGCAGCATTTGCCTCAGAAGTAGTTTGCCATTGTAGTTGAACTTGGTTGTTTATAACTGTAGCTTGAAAACTTTTTAATTCAACAGGTAATGCTACAATTGAGCTAGAAGAATAAATATAATCGAGAGAAGAACCACTACCATTATTAGCAGCATTACCAACAAAGTAAAAAGTAACTGGATTATTGTTGTTGTTGTTTGGAGCTGTCCAACGTAAGTTTTGATAGGTATATGAATTGGTAGCTGCTGTAGAAACAGCATTGTTGTGGCTTAATTCCGAGCCATTTAAAGCCGCATTATTATTAGTAGTACTAAATGTGCCAACATCGGCACCACTATTATTAGTAGCCTTTATAGAAAAGCCCCATCTTGTTCTATCAGAGGCACCATGTGCTATGGTTAATGTAAAGTTATACGCTTGACCAGCCAGATAACCAGAAGTGGGTAAACCCGTTACAGAAACGCCTCCTCCTCCAGAATTCAGGGCAAATGAGCCATGACAACTATTGCAGTAATCGCCTGAAGCACCTGTGTAACCTGTTGGTGGAACAGA
>Ga0114938_1001226_pt1 | contig 17899 bp, 8 predicted proteins | sample AshMeaBigSpring_FD_88675 | JGI IMG/M metagenome (GOLD analysis project Ga0114938, IMG submission 88675) | Groundwater microbial communities from Big Spring, Nevada to study Microbial Dark Matter (Phase II) - Ash Meadows Big Spring | ecosystem: Environmental > Aquatic > Deep subsurface >...
CAATAGTAATCGCCATCCAACGATGAGCTTCATCTTTAGGATTGTTTTTATCATAAGAGCTTTTCAGCAACATATTTTCAACACCAATGTTTTCAATTCTATCATTCCATTGATAGGTTGAAACAAATCCACCACCAAACTTAGCATCTAATGCTGTGGTTAGAGGAGCATCAATTTTAACTGTAAGTCCACTTACGTCAGTAATCATTCTATCAAAAAAAATATCTTGTTCTCCAGGCTTCCAACCTAACGATGTAATGCCACCACCAAAATGATTTGTACCTAATTCACTAATCCATTCTTTGGTGCTTGGCCTACGAATAACAATTTTATCTCCAACTTTTAATTTACTTGCATCTGCAACAGAAAACTGTATTGCATTTACAGGAACATAAGCGTCTGTAATTTTTATTTCTTCAGATTTTTGTTGGTTTTTTTTTCCATGAATTCGAATCAGCGTTTGTCTGTCTGTACCAGCACCCAACAAAGTAGTTTCATTGATACCGCTACCTCTTAAAACAATACCACTTGCAGTAATTTTTAATTGTCCAAATACTTCATACACTCCTTTTTGCAACAATACGGTTCCTCTAAATCCATTGGTATCAATAGGTAATGCAGCAACATAGTTTATTGCTGATTGAATTTGTTTAGTAGCATCTCCTTTTATAAGAGGCACAACAATTTTAACAGCAACATTTGGAATTTGCTGCTCTGATGCTTTGTAACCACAGTAAGAAAAATCTGGAATTCTATTACCTAAAGAATCGGTAGTATAATTAAGTTTTCCTTTTGAGAATTCTAAAGGGGGAATTGGTTTAGGTGGCTTCTGAGCTTGTGTTGAACAGAATATAAAAGAGAAACAAAAAAATAAAAACTGATATATCGTTCTCTTAATCATTACTGCATTTTATTTATGTCCTCTAAGTTATCGTTTTTAGTTTTAGGGTAACGAGCTTTTGTAATTCTATTGAACAACGGTTGCGTCTCACTCTTCAAGGTTCTGTACTTTATTAAACTCTTTTTAAACCACAAAGAACACAAAGGTTTTCACAGAGGGCACATAGTATTTTAATATGCTTAGTGTTATTTCCCTTGGTGCTTGTTGTGGTAAAAAGATACTAATCTAAATCTCTCAAATCTATTCTACAGTACAAGAGTGCGACGCCACGCCACTACAGCTCAATGGATATTCTACAGCTTGTTACAAAAAAATATCTCAATAAAATATAAACTATTTTTTTACAGCAGCAGTTGGTACTACATTTTTAATATCCACCACACTGTTCAAATACAACTCAATATTGCTGTATCCATTCTTGGTAATTTTTGCTGCATCACTTGCGTCTTTAGGATTTAATTTGTTTGCAATTTCATATGCATCTGGCATTCCGTCATTATCAGCATCTTTGTACGGCGTTCCTTTATAAACTGGATAACCACCAACTTGTGCAGGATCTGTGATAATGCCTTGCTTGTATGAATCAATTGGTAAACGACGATGTTTAAATTGTGTTTCAGGCAATTTTACATTTGGATCAAAATCAATTTTTCCAGTTGCTACTTGCTTCACAATTCTTACATCTACAGCATCCCGTTTTGGCAAGGTTGCACCAGCATTATTCAGTACATAATCTTTAGCTTGTAAGGTTGGCAACAATGTAAATGGTGGCATTGGCAAAGGCTTGTTCCACTTCATTGCATCTTTATATATGCCTGCGTTATCTTCTTCTTCAACTTGGACGCCACCATCCCAATTATCTTTGGTTACACGAGCATTTCCTTCAACGATATTACCTTCAACATAAGCTCTTCCATAAACTCGATAACTCAATTTACTTCTACCACTTTCAGGTTTTAAAATTCTGTAAGAAATGGGTTTACCAATAGGAGTAGCAGGACCAGGTTTGTAATAATTATTGATAATATTGTACATAGCAGTATAATCGCCACCATCGGTTGAACGATGCACCCAATTAAACACCACATTGTTAGCAAAATTGAAAATTCCATTCCAACCAATAGAAGGATTTCTGCCTGCATTGTTTGCCCAAAGATTGCGAACAAAAGCACAGTTTTCTCCACCTAAAGTACTACCAAATGCATGATTCCAAGTATCTAGAGCTTCAGAAAAAATAGAGTTTTGAATGGTAATATTTACTGTACCTAATTTTTCTTCTGCTTTTAAATTTGGAGTACTATCATTGTACATGTGACGATACATACTCATATTTTCATCTAAACCCCAACTTGCTGAAACATGGTCTATCATGATGTTTCCAACGGGATTGCCACCAATGGCATCATCTCTCCTACCAACATTGGTTTCTCCTCTACGAAAACGCATGTAACGAATAACAACATCATGTGTATTAATCCATACACTTTCACCAGCTACACAAACACCATCACCAGGTGCTGTTTGACCAGCAATGGTTATATAAGGAGCTCGTATAATTAATGGAGAATTAATTCGTATAATTCCAGCAACATTAAACACTACAATTCTTGCACCACCTTGCTCACAAGCCCAACGTAAACTTCCTACTCCATTATCGTTTAAATTGGTAACTACAAGCACTTTGCCACCACGACCACCAAAACTAAATTTACCGCCACCTTCAGCACCTGGAAAAGCAGGAATATCAGCTTGAGGTAAATCGTAAGGACGAGCAGCCCAAGGAATGTATGGACGACCTTTTTTAGCCTCTTCTTTAACAATTGGATAAGCAATAGCCCAAGCAGAATCTGAATTTTTAGTTGCGGCCTTCATTAAAGAATCGCTCCAGCGTTGAACATCGGGAGGAATAGAAGGATATTGAGCATTTGCCGAGAAAAAGAACCCTAGCCATAAAATTGACAACTTTAAAATGTTTCTTGCTTTCATTTGATTTATCGAGTAGTTAATTTAAATTAGAATGTTGTTTTTATGGCAAGGGTTTGTGAATATTTACTTTTGAACTTTTACATCAATGTTAATAAAAGTCTGCTTTGTATCTATACCACCGGAGGCATTCGTAGCAACAGTTGCAAAATTGATAAATAACATTCCAACCTTACCAGAAGCAGTTCTAAAATAAACAGTAGCATTGATAGGAGAATTTGAATTTAGCATATTTACACGGTTTGTTGTACCAGATGACAACTGTAACATACCAGCTGTTTTTAAAGTACCAGCACTTAAAGCATTTGCAAAAGTTGGGTTGGGAGCTCCTGAACTTAACCTTTTAAATATAGTTGCATTTTTTGTCCAACTACTAATATCATATGAAGGAAACTGATTATTAGACAAAGCATAAATTGTATGCCCATTTGTAACTAAAGTTGTATTGACCAAGGTTTTTGCAGTATCATAAAAATAACCAAAGTCAATAGTACTAGATGCAGCGACACCTTCATTGTAACTAAATGTTTTTGCACCATCAGTAACAGAAATATAGCATTTATTATTTTTTCCAGTAGTGTCAGGAGCATATAAAAAACGATTGGTGTAATTGTAATAATCAGGCTCAATAGTAATTACAATATCTCTATGACCAATATATACCCCTTTATTGGTATGTGCTGCAATTCTATAAACATAAGACCCATTGGCACTATCGGCTCTAAAACGCATAACTGCAGTATATGAATATTTATTACTTGCGTTTAACGTATCTCGTCTAATAAATGCTGTTTGGTTTACTGGATTTTTCTGTACACTTACAAAACCCATATCCTCTTGTGATGTTACTGTAAAATCGAAGAAGATACTATCGTTTGGATTAACAGTTACATTACCAGTTATAAAACCTTTTGCCGTACCTCGTAATTCAATATTTGCTTTGCTACCATCTACAGGCTCAACTCCCTTTTTACATGAAAGAGAAGAAAAGCTTAAGCAAATTATTATAAAAAAAGATGTTAGTTTCATATAAAATATTTTATTAAAAATTTATTCAAAAGGATTAAATGTTCCACCTGCCCATCCTATCGTCTGTTGAATTACAGGTATATTTGTGAATTGATTCGGTAGTGGATATGCATAATATCTATCTGGCAACGTAATTACGTTTGAACCTTCTATAGATGTTGGAGTAACAGGCACATTGAACATTCTAGTATAAGTGGATAAGTTATTCAAGTTAGCTGTATCTCTTGGTCTTACACCAAACGCGTCTGGTCTATCTAAAAATATATCAGTTGGTAATGCTCCTGCTCTGGTTGTACCTGCATAAAAAGGTGCCCTTGGAGCAATTCTATATGCTAAACGTGTAGTAATTAATTGTAAATTTCTTGTTCTTCTTAAATCGAAATTACGCATACCTTCCAAGGCAAATTCAACTTGTCTTTCACGTAAAATTAACGCCCTCATTGATGCTATATCAGTTGCTACATCTAATCCAAAGTTGGCTGTACCTTGAATAATTCCAGCTCTTTGACGGATTAAACGAACTAAGTTTTTAGATTCATTTAAGTTTCCAATTTCATTAGCACATTCTGCTAAGTTTAGGATTACTTCTGCAAAACGCATTTCAATCCAATCCATACCATTACCACCACCACTATTTGAATTATAAATTGCTTGGGCAGGTGTAAGCGTAGGATTACAGAAGCGACGACAATAAAAACCCGTTACAATTGAACCAGCAGATTCATCTAAAACACCAGTATACATCCACTGCTTTCTTGTAGTCTTACCACTCAATGGCCAAACTACACCGTTATAAGCAATTGTAGCATCAAAACGAGGGTCTCTATCTAACCAAAACTGTGTAGCATTATACCCTGATGAAGAATTAGTTATAGGCAATCCATTTCTCATAGTGTAAGCTTGTACCAAATTCCATGTAGGTTGATATGAACCGCTTCCAGATGTTGATTCAGAAAATGGTCTTGCTACATTTTCAATATTATGACCTAAATCTCTTGTTGCAGTATATTTTCTAACCAATAGAATTTCTCTATTATCTTCGGTAAGAAAAATGTTTGCATAACTAGGTAGCAAAATGTATCCTTGAGCGACACATGTATCGTAAGCTGCTTTATTAGCTTGGTAAGCTACATTCCACCTATTAATATCATTATTAATATTAAATTGTGGACTTGCCCAATACAATAATACTTTACCTTTTACTGCTAAAGCAGCACCAGAAGTTACTTTACCGATATTATTTCCAGTCCATAATGGTGGTAATAACTTAGCTGATGAATCTAAATCAGCAACAATAGCGGCAATACATTCACTTGTTTTAGCCCTTGGCACCTCTATATCAGCATCTCCTAATTGCTGTGATTTAAGAATTAATGGAACACCACCATATAAACGTACAAGTCTAAAATACGTGTATGCCCTCAAGAAGAAGAACTGTCCCTTTAAAACATTTTTATCCGCTTGTGGTATGGTCGAACTGTTATTTATATTTTCAAGTGCTACATTACATCTTCTAATATCAGCATATCTATTTGCAGTAATACTATTTGCAGTTCCAATATCAGTTACCGAATTTTCTAATAACTGTCCGTATAAAAACGTTGTATTTGCATTGTTCATTTCATCAGAAGTATTGTGTATACCTCCTAAAACAGGCCATTGAGGCATAATTAATGCGTATGTTCTATTTAAAAATAACTCAACAGCACCAGCATCTGCCCAAAGTTGTGTATCCTCTATTCCATTTGGATCTGCTATTTCAAAAAAGTCTTTTTTACAAGAGGCAATAGCTGTAGTAATACAAAAAACTACTAAAGCAATTTTTAATATTTTATATCGTGAAAGCATAATTAATGAATTTTTAAATTATAAACTTGCGTTTACCCCAAAGGAGATTGTTCTTAAAATTGGATAGCTAGCAAAATTGCCTGTGTAAGGATCTTTGTATTTTAATGGATTAATGATAGTCCAAAGATTTGTACCTGTAAGCATAAATCTCAAGGTTGGCAACTTATATTTAGTAACAAGATGCTTTGGTAAAGAGTAAGATAAAACGGCATTGTTAATTCTACACATAGTACCGTCTACAATCCAAAAAGTTGAATTTGACGTAATCAATGGAGCATCAGCTCTTGGAAACTTACCATTCGGATTTTCTAAACTCCATGAATCTGACCAATAACTAGGAGCATTTTGAATATTTGTTGGGGCTCTTCTTGCCTCACTATCATAAGCAATTTTACCTCCAATTCTTAAGTTAATGTTGGTTTGTAATCTAAAATCTTTATATGTAACGCCTAATGTAATTCCAAATCCAACTATAGACGCAGTTCTATCATACATCAAAGTAATATCTCTATCATCAATTCTTCCATCGCCATTAATATCTTGATAATTCATAAAACCTATTTGAGGTTTTCGACCATCAATTAAATAGTTTGGATTTTTAGATAATAATGCATCTACATCAGTTTGAGTTCTCAAAATACCTGTTGCTATATAGCCATAGTTGGTTCCATTGTATTTACGAGGATCTTTCCCTATCATATTACTTAACCCTTCTTGCCCATACATTCCAAAATTTACAGGCGAATACAATGAGTTTAGCAATTGACTATTAGTGATGGCAAAGTTTATATCGGCGTTAAAACCCCAATCTTTATTGAAGTTATCTCGATAACCGATTGCAAACTCAGATCCCCAAGAAATAGATTCACCAAAGTTTACAATATTTGGTAAAAACCCAGCTGTAATAGGCACATCTGCTGGAGATAAGCCAACAAACATATCATAATTATATCTTTGGTAAAAATCGGCCGAAACTGTTAGCTTATTGTTGAAAACTGCTGCGTCGAAACCAATGTTTAATGTTCTAGCTTTTTCCCAAGTAGCTTCTGGATTAGGAAGAATATTTGGATCAAGACCATTAGTCATTGTATTTCCATACAAATAACCTGTCGTTTGTGTGAATCTTGTAACATAGGTTTTATTGGCAACACGGTCTTCACCAACTACACCGAGTGTGGCTCTTATTTTTAGAGAGTTTATAAACTTGATATTATCCCTAAAAAAATTTTCATCACTAATTTTCCAACCTAAACCAACGGTTGGGAAAAAACCCCATCTTGTTTCTGGTTTGAAATTAATAGAAGCATCTGCCCTACCTGTGAACTCGAAAAAGTATTTATTTTTAAAAGAATAATCGAATCTACTGATGTAAGAACGTTTTGCATTTTGTATTGCTTGCGGATTTCTGAACACATCCGTTATACTAGCGATACCAGATAAATCATTGCTAAATGCCCAAAATTCATCTATACCACCCACTAATTGTGTAAATTTTGATATAAAAATATTACGTCCTTCTGCTTCACCAATATCAGTGCCTACAAGTGCAGAAATGGTATGATTTTTTATAGTTTTATTATAACTTAATGTACCAATTAACTGATAGTTCGAACCAGTTGTAGTTCCCTCAGAAATTCTATTGTTATTTTGTTGAACTAAAAAAGGTGTTAAAGCATTCAACTGATCTGAATACAATAAACCATTTTGTCCATTTCTTATGAAATTGCCTGTTGTATATGTAGGGTAATATTGCCTAGCAACGCTAGTTCTATTGTTTTGCCCGAATTGAACTTTTGCTGTTAATCCTGGTATAAATGTAGGCTTATATTCTAGTGATGTATTGAAACTTAAACCTTGAGAACGTGTTCTATCGTAATTACCAGAATTTAAAACACCTAACATGCTCCAAGGTCCTGGAGGGTTAGGACCATTCCATAAGGTAGGAATGCCATTTATTTGCAAGGGCACCCATTTTGGAGTTAAGTACAATGCTCTGATATTTAAATCATCCGTTTCTCCATTTGATGCACGTAGTGTATTTCTTTCTTCTTGATTTAAATCAGTTGAAAAGTTCATATTAGCAGTAAGTCCATCAGTAATTTTAGCAGTTACAGAACCTCTGATACTGTATTTATTAACATCGTTTACACCATAATTACCCTTCTCTTTAAAATAGCTACCACCTAAAAAGAAGGTTATTTTTTCGGTACCACCAGAAACGCCAAGTGTGTGCCTATTAACTATACCTGCTTTCCATAATTGATCGAACCAGTTTTGATTCGGCATTTGTGCGATTCTTTCTAAATCTGCATCAGAGAATTTCTCATTCGCAGGACTAAAATTGATGTCTCTACCAATATTTAACAATTTTGCATGTTCTAAAGCAGATAAAGTTTCTGTTTTTGTTGCTTCGTTTGAATTACCAAAATATCCTGAATATGTTAATTTCGGTTTACCAACTTTACCTTTTTTAGTAGTAATTAAAATTACGCCTTTTGCACCTGCAGCCCCATAAATTGCAGCAGAAGCATCTCTTAAGAAAGTGATATCTTCAATTTGGCTTGCATCTAAGTTTTCAAAGAAATCTGGATTGCTTGACTGAGCCCATGGAGTTGGATTGATGATAATTCCATCTACAACATATAAAGGCTGGCTTGTAGTACCAGCAGCACCAAGTGTTGTAGCATTACGAATGTTAATATCGGTTGTTGAACCTGGTTTACCAGAAGAAAAACCAACTGAAACACCAGGAATACGATTAATAAGAGCAGAACCAAGATTTGCCACAGGTAAATCTTCTACATCAGCAGCTTTTAATGTTGAAACTGCACCTTGCACATTTACCCTTTTTTTGGTTCCATAACCCACTACAATTACATCATCAAGTGGATTATTGGTTTCAGTTAACTCAATACTAAAATTAGAAATGGTTCCAACTTTTGTTTCATAAACACCATAACCTACATAAGTTACCGTTAAAATAGATTCACTTGAAGGAGCTTTTAAAACAAACTTACCATCGTTATTGGTAACAGTGTTTCTGGTAGAATTTTTAATCTTCACATTTACTCCACCTAGTGGTGTTCCATTTTTCTTGTCGATAACTGTACCCGTTATGGTTTTCTCTTGAGCAAATAAAGTGGTGAAACTTCCGAGAAAAAAAAGAAGTAACAGCACAGGCATTCGTTTTGGGTTCATAATGGCATTTGTTTAAAAAAGTGTTCTAAAAAAACAATCGTAAATATTATTTGAATTTTTATTTGCTTAATTGGTTGCGTTCTTAGCAGCTTTAATTCGTTCTTCCCATTCTTTTCCTGCTTTTTTCATATCTATCCCTTCTGCTGAAAGATAGTTGTTGATTTTTCCTTTGTATTTGCCAAAGGCTGCATGCTTTTTTTCGGAAGATTCTGCATCTATAGCCACTTCTCTTGCTTCTACTAGATATGCATAAATTTTTTCCTTCTGAGCCGTTGTTAAATTGGGCAACATTTCTTGGTAGCCTTTGTAAGTATTGGGTAAAACGCTGTAAGTCATACCGTCTTTAACTTTTTCAATTTGTGTAGCTGTAAGATTTTGGGCTAATGCATTTATAAAAACTACATGTTGTTTCTTTAATAAATCGTCTCTTGTAATTTCTTGATTTTTAATAAGGCGACTCATTTCTTCTTTTTGAATGGAAGAATCTTGTTTTATTAATTTTTGTTTTTCTTTAAAAACATTATGAGTAGTATTTAAAAAAGCGTATTGGTTTACTAACAAATTTTGCACTGTATAAAAAATGGATGAATCAGAGATACCTAATGTTGTTACAATTTTATTACTACGTTGCGTAATTGTTTTTATATACGCTTCATCAGAATTTACCTGTGCACTTACAATTGTGTTGCCACCAATCAATAGTGATAAACAAAAAAGCAGAAAAAATTTATTTGTAGCGTACATTGTTAGGCAATAAGCATTAAAAAATCGTTAGTTGAATCGTAGACTAATTGTATGGCAAGACCAATATTAGTAATACATGGTAAAAGTAGAAATCTGACTAAGCAGAAACAATGTAACGTTTCACTATAATAATGGAACATTTTACTATTTCAAAAAAATATTCCTATCTACACTCTACTGTATAAATATGTTGGTAGTTATTGGTTGTAATCCTTCTGCTTGGATTTTAATTTTAGCAATACCCTTTGAACCAGATGGCTTTAAAATAACGAGCATTTTACCGTTAAAAGCCTTACCAACACTTGATTTAAAGGAATCCGTACTTGTTGGATTACCATTATCAATACCTATAATTTGCAATAAATTATCTGTAACTATTTCTATTTTGTTTTGTGCAAAAGGCACCAAATTACCATCTTTATCTACAACGTTTATAGCAATATAGCTTAGTTCTTTTTTTCGAAGATGGATTATTCTTTTATCTATCTCTAAATGAAATTTTGCTGGCTCTTGAGCAGTTTTTACATGTTTTATTGCCAATAATTTCCCTGCTTTATATGATTTTGCTGTTAATGTGCCTGCTTGATATGGAATTTTCCAAGAAACATGAACTTTTTGATCTGTTTTTGCTTTTTTGCCATATGATTGATTATTTAAAAAAAGTTCAACAGAATCAGCATTATTGTAATAAGCCCAAACATCTACTGTATCATTTTGTTTCCAATTCCAATGAGGCAGAATATGCAGCACCGTTTTATTTGTCCATTCACTTTGGTACATATAATACACATCTTTTGGAATGCCTGCTAAATCAATGATTCCATAATAAGAACTTCTTGCAGGATAAGGATAAGGAACAGGTTCTCCTAAAAAATCGAAGCCGCTCCAAACAAACAAACCTGCCATAAACGGTTTATTTTTTACAGCCAACCAACTTTCTTCATGTGTAGCACCCCAATAAGCAAATGTGTTGTCATAAGCACTACAAGTAAAATCAGCATTACCAGTAGTAGTTGTTTTACTATTTGGTGGCCAAATGTATAAACTATCTGCTGGTAAAATATAAACACCTCTTGTTGCTAAAGCACTAGCTGTTTCGGTTGCTAATAATGGCATATTTGGAAAACGATTCGGCAAAGAATCATAATCTGTATGTTTATAATTAAATCCTAAAACGTCTAAGGCTTGAGCCTTTGTCATAAAGTTTTTTGATGGAATATTTTCTGTAAGTGCAGCAGTAGCTGGTCTTGTGTTATCTAATTGCTTTACTATTTGAACCATCTTTTTTGTAAAAATCGTTCCTGTAGAATCGAATTGTTCTCTTATTTCATTACCAATGCTCCACATAAAAACAGACGGATGATTTCTATCTCTTTTTATTTGCTCTTCCAAATCTGCTTTATACCAATCTAAAAAATCGATATTATAATCATACTTGTTTTTCTTTTTCTTCCACATGTCAAAAGCCTCGTCCATTACTAAAAAACCCATTCTATCACAAGCATCTAAAAACGCAACAGAAGGTGGATTGTGTGCTGTACGAATAGCATTGCAACCCATTTTTTTCAATAACAAAAGTTGTCTTTCAATGGCAGATATATTTTCTACAGCTCCTAAAGCACCAGCATCATGATGTAAGCAAACACCCAATATTTTAAGTGGTTGATTATTTAAGAAGAAGCCTTTAGCTGCATCGAAATGAAATGAACGAACACCCATTTGATTTACAACTTTGTCTAATTGTTTTCCTTTTTTTGAAATAATGGAAACTACTGTATATAAATATGGTTGTTGAATAGACCATAATTTGGCTTTTTCAATAAGTACCTGTTGGCTAATTTGTGTACTTGTATCTTTTAATTCAACTGATAATTGAGGTGTTGCTGCAACCTTTTTGCCTAATGCATCATATACGATATGTTGTACTTGAATGGAGTTGTTTTTTGTATAAGTATAATGTAAAGTTGATTGAATATTGATTGTGGCTTTTGCTTGCTTATTTTTTTGCTGAATGGTTGATGAAATAAATACACCATATCTATCAAAAGCGATAGGTGGCTGTATTAGTAGCTGTACGGACCTATAAATACCAGAACCAGAATACCAACGAGAATTGGGCTGTAAAGAGTTATCTACTTTTACTACGATTATATTATTTTTTGATTGTAAGAAAGAGGTAATGTTATATTGAAATGAGATATAACCGTTTGGACGCTTACCTAAATAATGACCATTTATCCAAACCTCACTATTTTTATAAACACCATCGAATTGAATAAACACCGAATTGTTTTTTGAAACAGTGGGTAAAGAAAATGTTTTACGATACCAACCAATTCCACCGGGCAAAGCACCACCTTGATTGGTTGCAGGAGCATTGGCACTAAAAGGCAACTCAATACTCCAATCATGTTGCAGCTCTACTATTCTCCAATTTTTATCGTTGTAAGTAGGTGCAATAGCAGTGCTGTCTGCTTGTAGAGAAAACTTCCAATTTGTATTAAAAGAAATTACTTGTCGTTGTGCGTTTACTTGTAACTGTAACAACAGAATGATAGATAAGATTGTAGATAATATTTTCATGCGTTCTGAATATTTAAGATGAGTACAAAACGAGTACGGCAAGTTGAATAATGTTATATTGTACAAGAGTGCGACGCCACTGAAGCCAAATAGAATTACCGTAGCTGACTACCCAATTTTATTGTACAAAGTGCAAAGCACTTTTACCCATATCTTTTGATGTTGCTACTGCAATTCCACGTTGTTCTTTTTGATTTACAGCACAATAAAAATGATACACTACACCTTTCCATTTTACAACAAAAGATTTATGTGCATACTTAGCATCGAAGGTTTCAGAAGGTTGAATTAAATCGTCGCCACTCCAATCTGTCCAATTCACCAAATCGTACGAACAAGCAAATCGATTAAAAGCATCATTTTTACCTTGCCAAAAAGCTCCGAAATAAAACATCACCCAAATCTTACCTATTTTTTGAATCATTGCATCACCCGTTAAACCAACAGGATGGTGCATTACCGGATTTGTTTGAAAGCGTTGCCAATGAAGCATATCGTTACTTACGGCCATTCCTATTCGTTCGTACCAACGTGTTTTTTTATCTCTATTTTTTGAAGTATCACCGTTGGCATTGTAATACATGAGGAAAGGATAACCTGTAGTTTGCTGCTTATCCCAAATAATGGTGCTCTTAAACAATTTTTTATCTTCCCACCAACGAACATCGTTGTCTTTAGCTGTTAATACAGGCTTTTCTACTGTATTCCATTCATGTGCAATAGTTGGATCTTGCATTGTATTGGCAATACCAATAGATAACAAACCTGCTTCATAACCTTTGGTGTTTCCTCCAAAATAGCTAAGCCAATACTTGTTATTGAATTTTTGTAACTGATAATTTCCTGACCATTTATGACTTTGCAAAGCTATGTATCCTGCTTTTTGAAATGCATCCCAAGCAGTTGAATCTGCATTGAATGAAAGTATTTTACCTTGAGATTGCCAGTTTAATAAATCGCTACTTTTTGCTAACCAAGTTTCGTAACCAATGCCATTAAAAACGAGGTAAGTCATGTACCAAAACTTACCTTTTTTAAAAACTGAGGGACAATCTATTTTTTCTTGATTGTTTTTTGGAACCATTACCAATCCATATTTATGAGGCGTTTTAACTTCTTCATAAATACGTTTCATAGTAACATCAGACACCTGTGCTTGTAAAAAGGAGCATACTCCAAAAACAATTATCGTAATATAAATTTTCATGTTGTTTTATTGTATATCGACTCCTGAAATTGCTAGATTCACTGCGTTTACGGGTTTAATTTCTATTGTATATTTTCCTGCATTAATCATGCTATTTGTATTGGTAGTTGCATAATTAAACTTACCCATTTTACTAGGCGTACATACTATTTTCTCAGTTTTGATACAAGTTCCATCTTCTGCATAAATAGCCAAATTTGCTAACAAAGTTTCTTGGGCTTCGTTGGCATAACGAATGGTGATTGAATACACATCGGCAGCACCAATTTGAACTGACCAATTGATGCTTGATTCGTTATTTGTCGTAAACAAAAGAGCATCTTTACCGTTTGCTTGTGAGCGTATAATTTTATCTGAAACAATGGCTTGTTGAGGTCTGTATGATAAAATAGGTTTTAAGTCAAATGCAGGTTGTATGTTAGTAGTAGGCTGAAAGAAAATACTACCAATACTTTGCTCATTTGGAATAGATATTTTTTGATTAGCTAGAAAGTTTTTTTTGTAGACAAACAAGACTGTACTATCACTTAAAATCATTGGCTCACTCGTTTTTTCAAAGTCTTTTAAATAGAGCGGTACTTTGAAAAGATTGGTATCTGCCACATATACATCTGTTGGTTGTACAAAATGAATATTGGCTTGTAAACTTGCACTTTTCTTTACAAGATAATCTGCCCCAAATGCAAATGATGGCAATTGAAAAAAGGTTTGATGTATGGCTGAATTGGCTGTGTCACCAATTGACAACCATTGTTGAAGGCTTCCATTATTAGATTCAATCAATACATTTTGTGAAGTTGTAACAGTATGCTTAGCTGTTGTATTTTCAGCAGCGATTGCAATAGCTGCAATAATTGCTTGGCTTGATTTTACATTGGGAAAATGAACCACTAATTCCCCCCCTTTAACATTTACTTTAACTATTTTTTTCAATGCAGTGTTTGTGCCTACTTCTTTATAAATATCTAAATCTTTAATGACTGTTTGATTGTTAATTGCAACATCAAATACACGCCATCCTTTAGCATTTATATTAGCCAAACCAAACCAAGGTTCTACAAAATAAAGCTCTACGAAATATGTTCCATTAGGCAGTTTAAAATGATATGCCAATTGATGTTTTCCATATCGAATACTTCTATATAAGGCAGCATCTGCTGTTCCTTTTATATTACTTTGAATATTTCTTTGACTAGCAAAAGCAGCAGGCATAATTCCAAACTGATTTGTCCATGATGTAGAATAATAAGAAGCATTTGTATTGGTGTTATCTGCTAACCACTTATCTCCATTGACATCGGTATAACTATTTCCGCCACAATTAACACGGTACAAATAATTTAAAATGGAAGATGTGTTTTTTTTAGGCTTTACACTTTTTATAACTGAGGGAAAATTATAGAGATATACTTCATCTCTTGCTACAGGCTTTCCATTTACATATCCAATTGCAATAAGAGTGTTGTATTGAACATCTAAATTGTTAAATACAAAAGGCTGGTAGTTGTTAGCTTTCTTTTGTTTCGAACAGAGAAGAGAAGTATCTCCATTAAATAAAGCAACTTCATCACAATTTGAAAATACGACTATATCATTTTTTAAACCAGATTTCTGCCATCGATTGGGCCATGTATGCATGGGTATATAAACCATTGGCTCTTTACTTTTAGATACATACATTGATCGATACAAGTAATAAGCATCTGTTGGTTCGTCCCAGCTAGTAAATAAGCCCTTATAATTTACAGGTCCAATTCTATCTAATGTTCTAAAACCTTCACCTCCTTGCACTCTTCCTGGATTATCGTGTGATGAAAATAACCAATGAAAATGACCAACTACACTATCTTTTACTTGTTCGGCTAGTCTTATTTTTTGATTCATCAAAGTATAAAACTTTTCTTCACTATATACACCATTTTGCTGACTATTATTTTCAGTACGTAAATCTATTGTACGCCAAGCACCATATTCACCAACCAACAATTGTTTTTTTAATTCTTCACCATATAAATTTGGATTACCACCATAAGTTCCTGACCAATTTTGTGGTACATTCCAATCTGTGCCTTCACCTCCATTACAAGTTGTAATTAAACGTTGTGTAGAAGCCGTAGGATCGAGTTGTCGAATAACATCGCTGCATTCTTTGGCAAAATCTGCTGGCAGTTTACTCTCATTTTGTAATCCCCATAAAATAAGTGAAGGCGAATTTCTACGCTCTACAACCCATTCTTTCAGCAATGTTTTAAAATTGTTTTTAAAAGATGGCGTATTGTACCAAACATGAGCACTCATTTGAGTCCACCACAACAAACCTTTAGCATCGAAAAGTTGTTGGTATAATAAATGATGTGGATGATGTGCATCTCTAAATGCATTAAATCCGGCAGATTTTATTTGTGATACCCTTGCTTGAATTTGTTCGTTTGCAAAAGCATGACTGTTCCCTAGCATGTGTTCATATTCAGCAATTCCATTTAAAAAAACAGGCTTTCCATTTAGAAAAAAACGATTGCTATTACCTTTATCCCATTTAATTGATCGTATACCGTAAGGTGTTTTTACTTCGTCTATCAACACATTATTTTGATAGATTTTGGTAACTACATTATACAAATAAGGTTTCTCAAGATTCCATAAATGAATATTCTTTTGTAAACTAATTATTTGAGCTAATTCGATAGCAGTATTAGGAGAAATAGATTTTGTAGCACTATCAAAAGCAACAACAGTTCCGCTTGCATCTTGAATATGCTGTAGTAATTGAATTTGTTTTGATTGATTGGAATAGTTTTTTACTTGAGTACGAACGTTTACAATTGCTGCTTTCTCCGTTACTGCATCGTTGTTCCAAACATGTACACCAAATGGTTCAACACGTACATTATTGGTAACGATTAAATGAACAGGACGAAAAATACCCATTGGTTGAGAACCTTCACTAAACCCACGTTCACTGCTGCAGCCACCACAAACCCAAGGCAACTCTTCGTTAAATGCAGGATGATCAGCTCTTACGGCTAAATGATTTAATTTATTGAATACAATAAACGCTGTAATATCAATTGTAAAGCTTGTTCTTCCACCAGCATGTATACCAACTTGTTTACCATTTAACCAAACTGTTGCATAAGAACCTACACCTTCAAAAAAAAGAAAATATCGTTTTTGCTTTTGTTCTTTTACAATGAATGTTTTTTTATACCATGCATAACCATGTTTATTGCCATGCAACATTCTTCTATAACCTTCATAAGCATCCCAATTGTGTGGCACATTTACCAACTTCCATTGTTCTGTTGAATAGGTAAATTTTTCAAATCCATTATGGGCATTGATATTGGTGTCGTTAGCAATGGTTTTCCAATGATTGTTTAATAAAATATCTTGACGTTGTGCTTGTAACAACAAACAAATTGAACAACAAAATATGGCAATTAAATACTTGATTTTTTTTGCATTAAATAGAGCAACTGTTGATAAGTGCTCAAGCATATTCAATAGTACAAGAGTGCGACGCAACAATAGCATCATAGTAGTGCTACAGCTGGTTACATAAAAAAAATATTTATAAACATTTACCTTCATCGAACTATTTGTAAACGATTGTTGAGTGTATAAGATTTACCTTTTTCTGTTTTCAAATTCACTACAGTATTGCCATATTTTAATGCACAATTTCCACCATCTTTTGAAGTAATAATTAACTGCTTTAGTTGGTGCTGTTGCCATTGAATGCTTAATTCAAAAGCACCTCTTGCACAAATACCACTTACTTTTCCATTTTTAAATTCTATGGGAAGAGCTGGTAAAATATCAATATAATTGGTATGACTTTGCACTAGTAATTCTGCAACTCCTGCAGCTGCACCAAAGTTGCCATCTATTTGAAAAGGAGGATGAGCATCGAATAAATTATTGTACGAACCTGCACCACCTTTATCTGCCGTATTGAACAACATTTTTATAAGTTGATAGGCATGATTACCATCTTTAAAACGAGCCCAAAAATTAATTTTCCAAGCCAAACTCCAACCTGTAGCAGCATCACCTCTATACAATAAAGATTGCTTTGCAGCCCTCATCAAATCTGGTGTTTCATTCCAATTAATTTCATTGCCTGGATAAACAGCCCATAGATGAGAAACATGCCGATGTTTATTGGTAGTATCATCTCTATCTACCAACCATTCTTGCAATTGCCCATACTTACCAATTTTGTTTGGAGCAATTTCTTTGCATTGACGAGATAAAGTATCTGCAAAAAGTTGATCTACTTTTAGTAGATGAGCTGCTGCCATTGTATTTTTATACAAAGCCTTTATAATTTGATGATCCATAGTTGGTGCAGCCACTAAACCACCTTGTTCTGGAGAATTAGATGGAGTGCTAATATAATAACC
>Ga0114938_1001227_pt1 | contig 17897 bp, 8 predicted proteins | sample AshMeaBigSpring_FD_88675 | JGI IMG/M metagenome (GOLD analysis project Ga0114938, IMG submission 88675) | Groundwater microbial communities from Big Spring, Nevada to study Microbial Dark Matter (Phase II) - Ash Meadows Big Spring | ecosystem: Environmental > Aquatic > Deep subsurface >...
ACCAATTTGAAATTATTTGCTATTTGGGAACTAAAAAAAGCCAAGGAAACCTTACAAGAACGGTTGTATTCGTTAGATATGGCCAAAAAATACCAACAATCGTACCATTGCGATATTGAAAAGGCCCTATTCGATATGCGTTATGCACCCATTAATCAGCCGGCCATCAAAACGAGGGCTATTAATACCTATATGGATGTGATGCGCAAAGGTACTTTGCAAGTGGAAGCCGCAGTATACGACAATGCCAAGCGCATTTTTGGAGCGAAAACCTTTGTGGGCTTACACGATAGCCACCACAACCATTTGGACGGCGATGAAGTGTGGCAAACCGGTATCAATTGGTGGAATGTGAAAAGAGATTATGGCCACACCGATGAAGAAACACCAACACCCACACAAATGGGTATTGCCTATGGTTATCCTAAAAACATGTTGTACAACATGTATTACGAGAAAAGAATTGACAAAATAGAAGAAAAAGCCTATACTGATTTACTATACAACATCCGAACCCACTACCATGCAATCAACGATGTGCAAAATTGGGGCGTCAGTGTGGAACAGCCTTATGCTTTAAACAAAATTAATCGTGTAGAAAACTGTGCGCGTTTGCTTAACCATTTCAATCCTGCTTTGCCCGAAATAAAATTGTTGGTGGTTTTTGGAAGAGAGGCTTTGCAGAATTGGTATCCCGATTCTAGTCAAAAAGGAATTTGCGACGTAAACAATCAATTGAAAATAGAGGAAAAAGCGGTGCAAATTTGGAAAGCCGGTTACTTAAATGCATTGGTTCCGACCGATGTAATCGACGACAACCGTCTTGTAGTTGATGCCAATGGCAAAGCTGTATATAATGGTCATGTTTTTGATGCAATCGTGTTTTTATACCCGGAATATGCCAAAGAAAAAACCTTGCAATTTTTGGAAAAATATGTAGCGAAAGGTGGAAAATTAATGGTTGAAGGAAAAGCTACAAGCCATTTTTTAGGTCAAAATATTGCCGAAAGATGGAATAAAATAAGCAGTAAAGCTGTAACTACCTCCTTTGATATTGCCGCATTACCCTTATTGGGCATTGAAAAAAACAATTGGGGTCATAGTTGTAAAATGTTAGACGGCAGCTGGCTGTTTGCGCATTATGAAAATTTTGTACAGCAGCGGTTGACTACTTTTTCCAAAACCATAGATGGCACCACATTTGGTGGCCGATATATTGGTTATGCTGCTTTGAAAGCACCAAATGGACAGTTGACGCGCTTTGTTGCTACGAGTTTGCAAGAACTTTCTATTAACCAAAAAACAGTATTGCAACTTAGCCAACCTGCCGATGTGCTAATAGAAAAAAAAGGCTCTATTTATCAAATCATAATAGCAGGCACAGAAGAAGTTAAGCTATTAATAAATACATTAAATGCCCAATAAGGGTTTGTTTTAAAAATGAAGAAAGTATTGCTTGTTACATGTTGCCTAATGGGAGTGCTGTGTTCTAAACCACAATTGGTAGAAGCGCAGCAAAACAAGTTGGTTCAAGCATCCAAATCGTCTAGTATCAATTGGCCTGCATTTTTGGCTCAGCACGATTTGAGGTGGAATAAAATGCCCACCAATTATTACGAAGGCCCCTTTGCCGGTAATGGCTTATTAGGAACCGTTTTTTTTAAAGACACGCTTTTACCGAATACTATCGGGTTCGAAATTGGGCGCACCGATGTATACGATCACCGTACTGTGGAACAAATAAAAGGCAAATATCCTTGGCCAAAAGTACGCTTGCCTATTGGCAAGTTGCTGTTGCAGACTGCCGGAACAATTACCGGTGTTAATTTTAGAACCAATTTGTGGGATGCTGAAATAACCGGTACTATTACCACAGATAAAGGAAGTATATCGTTGATGTGCTATGTTCCTTCCGGCGAAAAAGTAATTGTTGTTAACCTAAATGGTACCGCCGGCGAACAATCTGTCAACGTTTCTTTTCGACCCGAGCAAGGCAATAATGCTCGGGCGCCACGCAGGCCAATGTCTGGAAAAGTATATGAGCCCAATCCGCCTTTCGTATTAGCAGATACACTGCATATACAAACCATTACACAACCTTTGCTTAATGGCGATGATTATGCTACCGCTTGGAATAAGCAATTGAGTGCTAACGGTTCCACCTCGGTTTATATAACGGTGGCCAATAAATGGGCGGAAGGATTGAAACCAAGTAGTGGAAGTTGTGCCTTGGCTGTAGCGCAATTATTGGCAGCAAGAAATAAGAGCGAACAGCAAATGTTGCAACAGCACCGTCAGTGGTGGCACCAATATTATCCGGCAAGTTTTGTTAGCATACCTGATGCAAGAATAGAAGGATTTTATTGGCTACAACAATATCGCTTAGCTAGCGCCGGACGGCCCGATAAACCACCCATCGATTTAATGGGACCTTGGTACAAACCCTCGGTTTGGTTAGCTATGTGGGCAAATTTGAACATACAACTTACCTATTATACCACCGGTATTACCAATCATTTGGATATGGAAGAGCCCTATTTTAAAATGATTGAAAAATACCAAGATCAATTGATCAATAATGTACCTCCCAACTTTAGAAACGACTGTGCGGCGGTGCAAACGGTGGTAATGTTCAACGATTTGTCGGGCAACGTAAGTTTAACCGCAGATAGTGCTAGTAAGCAAAAAATGAGCCTCATTGCTTTACCCTGGATCATGCAGCAATTTTATATTCATTACCGATTAACTATGGATACCGCGCGCTTGCGGTCAACTATTTATCCATTGATGAAGCGGGCGTTCAATGTTTATTTGAGGGTTATGTATAAAGGTGCCGATGGAAAATACCATTTGCCACTTACGTTTTCAGACGAATATGGCGAAGACAAAGATGCCAATATGAACTTGGCATTGGCCAAATGGGGTTTTAAAACTTTGCTTACTTGTACCGAAAAATTGCAAATCAATGATACCCTAATTCCTCGTTGGAAAGATGCGTTACAAAATTTGGTTCCTTATGCTACCGATAGTACCGGCTTACGCATAGGGCGTTATTTGCCTTTTAATAAGCCACATAGGCATTACAGCCATTTGTTTTCTATATTTCCTTTGTACGAAATGAATGTAGATAATGACAAAGAGGCTATTCCTGTTATGGAAAAATCCATACAACATTTTACTTCACTTGATGGAGATAATTGCATGTTTAAATTCAATGGAGCAGCTTCTTTGTGGGCGGCAACCGGCAATGGCAATCAAGCACTTTTTTGGTTACAAAGATCTTTGCAAATATTGTCCTATTCGGTGCCCACTGTTACGCCCAATGGGTTTTATAGCGAAAATGGATGGCCAACATTTGAGTCACCTATTGCTTCTTGTCGTTCGGTTTTGGACATGCTGTTGCAAAGTTGGGGCAAATACATACGTATATTTCCGGCCATGCCCGATACTTGGAAGGAAGGGGTGTTTAATAATCTCTTAGCCGAAGGAGGCTTTACAGTAGGAGCCGAACGGAAAAATGGCAAAACAAGTTGGGTATCTGTTACAAGCAATGCTGGTGAACCTTGTATTATTCAGGTGAAAGATTGGGATGGACCTTTGGCTTGCAATATAAAAGGCGTAACCATACAATATTTGGGAAATGGTGCATACAAAATTGATTTGAAGAAAAAGCAGTCGGTTGTAGTGTATCCGTCTGCCACACAACCCAAAATAGATCCACAACCCATACCGCATACCCCCAATAGTTGGAAGGTTTGGGGGCTTAATCAATAATTTAAAATTTAAAATAATAAAAAAACGTATACGATGCTTAAGAAAATGTGTTTTGTTTTATTGGCAAGTTTGCTAATAGTAGGATTTATTAAACCTTCACCACCTACTTTGTATTTAATTGGCGATTCTACCGTAGATGACGGTTCCGGCAGCAAAGGTTTGTGGGGGTGGGGTAAGTTTTTGCCCCAATTTTTTGACACTACCAAAATTACTATTCGCAATTACGCACAAGGAGGTACAAGTACACGTACTTTCCAAACCAACGGTATTTGGGATAAAAAAATCAACAAAAGGGGCATGTGGGATACCGTTTACAGCAAATTGAAAAAAGGAGATTATTTGTTGATTCAATTTGGATTAAACGATCAAGGACCAATTGCTGATTCATCTAGGGCAAGGGGTACGTTACACGGTATAGGACCCGACACAGTGCATATATACAATTATGTAACCAAGAAAAATGAGGTGGTACACAGTTTTGGTTGGTACTTACGGCAGTTTATTCAACAAGCCAAAAGCAAAGGCGTTACCGTCATTGTTTGTTCTACCATTCCAAAAAACAAATGGAAAGATGGCAAGTTGGTTAGGGGAGAATCGGGCTTTGCAGAATGGGCTTTGCAAACGGCTAAAGCTGAAAAAGTAGCGGCTATTGATTTGAATAACCTAGTTGCAGATGTTTATGATGCAGAAGGTGAAAAAGTAGTTACCGAAAAGTACCACATTGCTTCCGATAATACCCACACTACAAAAGACGGTGCCATGCTGAATGCGAGTTTGGTGGCAAAAGCAATCGAACAAATTCAAACTGTATCATTAAAAAAATATCTTTTAAACTAAAAGGGAATGTTGTACGCATACTCGGGTTGATAGTGTGTATTAATTTAATTTATAAAAATTGTGAAAACTACATTCAATATACTTGTTTGCATACTGCTATTTGTTAGTAGCGTTGGTGCAACAAATTATTACATTGCCGCTAATGGCAACGATGCCAATACAGGTACAAGCATTCTTGCGCCATGGAAAACCATCGATAAAGTGAATAGCATGATGTTGCTGATTACCGCAGGCGATTCTATTCTTTTTAGATGCAACGATGTGTTTGTTGGGCAGATGAATCTTACCAAAAGTGGCTCCTTAAATAAAAAAATTGTAGTCTCTAGCTATGGAGTTGGTAATCGGCCAATTATCAATGGCGCAGTAAATGTTACCGGTTGGTCAGCATCGGGTAGTCCCAATGTTTGGATGGCTAATTACACTGGCAATTTGAGTGGATTCCGTTATCTTACAGCTAATGATGTGATACAGCCTATAGGGCGTTATCCCAATACCACTGCGGCAAATGATGGTTTTTTGTACCACGACGAGTCGTGGGATAATTACCAACTGAGGGATGCCGCCAATTTAAGTACAAAAATAAACTGGACAGGGGCTTCGGTGGTTGTATACTCAACGCCTTACAGTATAGATATTTGTTCTATTGCCCGTCACCTTAACGATACCATCACTTTAGCACAGCCTACTTTTTACAATATGTACAGCGGTTATGGCTATTTTATCCAAAATCATTTGTCTACCCTCGATGCACAAGGCGAGTGGTATGCCGATACCGTACAAAAAAAAATATACTATTATAGTACGCAGCAACCTTCTAACATGCTGATACAGGCATCTGCTTTCAATCATGCCATCAAGTGTAACGATAAAGTAAGCGACGTAGTCATCAACAACTTGTATTTCAAAAATACTGATAGCTCGGCTATTGCTTTTAAAAGTGCCAACCGCATCACCATAAGCAATTGCCAATTTTACAATTGCCTCAATGGAATCAGAGGCGAATTGAGTACAGAAATTGGGGTGCAAAACTGCTTTTTCAATTACCTGCACAACAATGCTATTTGGATGGCCAACTTAAACAGTAATATTACCGTCACCAACAATGTTATTACCAATCACGCATTAATACCGGGTTTGGGAGCCGGTGGCGGATCGGGCAACAACAATGCTATTTCAGTTTTGGGCACCAATTCAATTATTGCTAACAATACCATCAACAAATGTGGTTATATCGGAATACGCGTAGAAGGGTATAACGGACTGATAGCCGAAAACCGTATAAACGAATTTAATGTGCGTCAGTTTGATGGTGCTGCAATATATAGTTTTGGCACAACTTCTAGTGTAGCAGGACAGGGTAGGCTGTATGGTGAAAATAAAATAGAAAAAAATAACATTAGCAATGGTGTTGGCTATCGAAAAGGAACAAGTTCAGGCGATGGTATGAACCGACAGCCGGGCATTTATATGGATTTTTATACCACGGGTAATGCTATTTCAAAAAATATTCTATACAATACCAATGGCATTTTGCTCAATAATGGTTCCAACAACCATCGGGTAATGGGTAACACGCTTTACAACGCCGATTCATTTAACCTTGCACATCCCGATATTGCGTGTATACACATCAACGAAGGTTCCTCAAATCATACTGTTGTGAGTAATAACTTATATAACATTTCACAAAAAATCAATCTAGATCCATATAGTGTTATTGTGCTCGACAGACGAACGGGGCAAGGTCTTGACTCCCTGCTGCCTTTTGAAAATAGAAACCACAAAATAGCCAAAAACCTATTTTTTTCTGCACAAAATATCAGGCACCTGCCTATAACGGCTAACTACGGATACATGAAATATCCTAGGTTATTTGCAACGTTGGATTCCAATTATTATTGGCAACCATTTGCTTTGGATAGTTTTGTTGCCTCAGTAGTGGATAGTGGTTATACCAAAATCAAGGAAACGTCTTTTGGGGCTTATCAATGGCAGAAAAAAGTGGAACCCAATGCGCAATTTAAAGTGGCAGACTCCGCTTTCCCGTTTAGTTATGGATTGGTAGTACGCAATATTTTTACTACCAACACAACTTTTAATACCAATTTATCAGGGTGGTCTTCTGATGGAGAAAATGCATCTAATCCGGTTACTTGGGCTGCTTCGGGTGGCTTAGATGCAGGTTGTGTGCAGCTAAGTTTGGCCAATGCATCTACCAACGGAAATTTGTTGTCTAGCGCAAGATTGTCTAGAACCATTGGTGCCGTAGCTGCGGGCGACGTATTTAGGCTTAAGTTTTCCATGATTGCCAACAGCAATACGGGCGAAATAAATATTTACACCAGAGGTGCTAACAGCACTACCAAAACCTATACCACTAGTACCGTCCGAAAAAATTACGAAATACCTATTTGTTTTAGCAACGCGGCTAATACCAATACACTTTTTTTTAGTATTCATACCAAAGGGTTGAAAGTATTCCTAGACAATATTGTACTAGAAAAGGTGACTGTAAACCAAGCGAGTCCAGATAGCGTTGTGCATTTTTTTGTTAACGAAAGCAGCCAAGTAAAGTCGTATAACCTTGGTAAAGGCATTTACAAAGATTTTTTTGGTGCTACCTATGCCGATACGGTTCAGGTAGCACCTTACGCATCCACAATATTGCTGAAAACCGCTGCCATTCCATTGCCGTTTCATCTAATAGATTTTCGGCTGCATACTCAAAACGACATACGCACCATTAATTGGATTACTGCTAGTGAGTTGAATATTGCTAGTTATTGGTTAGAAACTAGTGTAGATGGTACTACCTTTCAGTCGATGCAGCGGGTACAGCCACAGTGGAAAAGCTACAATGTGTATCAGCTACGTGAAACTAGTGCCATAAATGTGAAATATTATCGCTTAAAAATACAACATGATGATGGCAACATTACCTATAGTCGAGCTATTCGAGCAGTAGACACAACGCCGAAGCTATCAATGCAGTTGTTGAATTCAAATGGTCAATCAATGCAACCAATCAACCTGCTTATACAAAGCAATCGATCCGTTCGCGGACGCCTAGTAGGTTATGCCATCTCCGGACAGGAATTGTTTAGGCAAACATACCAATTACAAGTGGGTATTAATTATTTGCAAATAGCGCAGTTCCATCGTGCGGCTACTTTCCTAGTGTTGACAACCGAGGATGGCCAAAGTATTGTTAAGAAAAATCTATAATATTTCAATGAATGAAATCAATTTTTATCGCTTTGTTTTCCTGTATTGGCATTGCCCATGCACAAATTAATCTAGAAGCAGCTACCCAACCCACCCCCCCGACTATCGACTCATTGAGGCAGCAGTTTAGTGGCATATCGGGAAGTGGTAAACCAACAAGGGGAACTTTTTTTGGTGGACATGTTGGTTTTTGGAAAGAAGATTTGGATGTTACATTGCAAAACAAACAAAAATATGCCAATGGAAATTCGGTAACAGCGGGTTTGATTCCCAACATCAAACCTATTTGGGATGTAAACATGCGCGATGCCGTCATTATTGTAGGAGGCGATGGCAATTATTATTTAACTGGCAGTACCGGACGGAATATTTGGAAGTTGAATGATGGCGTAGAATTGTACAAATCGAAAGATTTGATTAAATGGGATTACTTGGGTTTGGTATGGAGTATCGAAAAAGACGGCGGATGGGAAAAAACGTGGCGTTTGCGTCATGGAATGCCGGTTCGGGCAGTGTGGGCACCAGAGTTACACTATATAAAGAAAAATTACTTCATTACATTGAGCATGCCGCCGGGTGGTATTTCGATACTGAAAAGCACTACGGGCAAGCCGGAGGGACCATACGTTCACGCTACCAACCCCAACAAGCCACTACTCGGCGGTATTGGGCCAATTCCGGGTTCTTTCCTAATTGACCCAACACTCTTTGAGGATGAGGATGGGAAAGTATACTTTACGCAAGGGCCAGCCAATTTTATCGTTCGAATGAAGGATGATTTGAGTGACTTTGCCGAGGAACCACATCCTATTCAAATTGTAGAGCCCGATACAGCCAAAAATCACCACATCAAAAGTTGTCAGGCCAATTACCAGAATAAAGATTTAGGCTTTGAAGGAGCTACCTTGTTTAAAAGAAATGGCATTTACTATTTAGGTTCCACCGACAAGTACGAAGACCGTTATTCGATGATGATGGCCACTTCCAAAAACATTTACGGGCCATACGAGGGCAGGTACGAAGCCGTACCTTGTAATGGAGGAACCAACTTTTTTAGGGCCAAAAATGGCGATTGGTTTACTTGCTTTTTTGGTGATGATGCGCAAGCGCCTTGGCGCGAAAAACCCGGAATTATAAAAGTGGTATTTGATAAAGCGGGCAAAATAACTATTGCTAAAAAACAACCCGATTTCATATTGAATAAATAAATATTTTATGACAAGTAAGTGGTATAAAAGAAGGTGCTCAAAAATGATAGGCATGTTTGTGGTAATCCTTTACAGCAGCATTGTGTCAGCGCAGTGGCCATCGGCCGATAAAGTTTTGTGGTACCAACAACCTGCTATTGCTTTTGAAGAAGCCTTGGTTTTGGGCAATGGCACGCAAGGGGCTACTGTTTTTGGTGGTATCACCAACGAAAAAATACATTTAAACGATGCCACTTTGTGGTCTGGTGAACCTGTGAATAGTAACAATTATGTAGGCATTCACCAACACTTGCCTGCAGTTCGGGAAGCTTTGGCCAGAGAAGATTATAAACATGCGCAAGAATTGGCCAAACAATTGCAAGGTAAGTTCAGCCAATCGTACATGGCTTTGGGTACGTTGAACCTGCGTTTTTTCCACGATTCCGCAGCTACTCAATATCACCGACAATTGGATTTGCAAAATGCCGTCGCCAACGTGTCCTATATCACGAATCAAATAAAGTATACCCGATCGTATTTTGTATCCCAACCCGATAAAGTTTTGGTTATTCGCTTACAAGCCAATGCGAAAGGAAAGCTGAATGCTCAATTGACTTTTAATAGTGTGATGAAATTTGCTTTTTCCAGCAATAAACAGGTTTTTGTAGCCAATGGCTATGCTCCTTATCAGCAAGACGCATCTGTAGGAGGCGTTCCGGGAAACATTTATTTTGATTCTAGCAGGGGCATACATTTTTCGGTACAGTTGAAAGCTACTACTGTAGATGGCGCTGCTATTGTTAGCGATTCGTTACTTACCATTCGTGCCGCTACCGAGGCGGTAATTTATGTGTCTATGGCTACTAGTTTCAATGGGTTTGATAAAGATCCGGTATTACAGGGGCGTGCGTACAAAAGCATTGCAGCACAGCAGTTGCAGCTGGCATCTGCCAAGCAATATAATATGCTCAAGTCCGCACATGTTAAAGATTATCAACGGTTTTTTAATCGAGTGCAATTGCATTTAGGGAACGATAGTGTAGCGCAATGGCCTACCGATGAGCGGTTGAAGCGGTATGCAAAAGGGGGAATAGACAAACCTTTGGAAGCCCTATACTTTAACTTTGGACGCTATTTGCTCATCAGCAGTTCACGAACACCCGGTGTGCCTGCTAATTTGCAGGGTATTTGGAATTACCACACGCGTCCGGCTTGGTGTTCCAATTATACTACCAATATCAATGTGCAAGAAAATTATTGGCCTGCAGAAAGTACCAATTTATCGGAGTTGCATCTGCCTTTGCTCAATTTAATAAGCAATATAGCTATAACGGGTGCTGCCAATGCTCGCAATTTTTACAATTGCTCTGGATGGATGTGTGCCCACAATTCTGACATATGGGCCATGAGCAATCCCATTGGCAATAAAAAAGGCAATACGCAGTGGGCTAACTTTACAATGGGAGGGGCATGGTTGAGTACCCACATTTGGGAGCATTTTTCCTTTTCACAAGATACTACCTACCTCAAAAAATACGGATACCCACTACTTAAAGGTGCTGCACAGTTTTGTTTGGATTTTTTAATTCCCGACAAAAATGGTCAATTGATTACAGCTCCCGCTACTTCGCCAGAAAACCAATATATCAACAACAATGGGTTCAAAGGAGCCATACTATACGGCGGCACTGCCGATTTGGCCATTGTTCGTGAATGTTTTATTAAAACCCTTAAAGCAGCCAAACTGCTACACATTGACGATGCTTTTGTGGCACAATTGGAATCGGCAATGGCAAAATTATATCCCTATAAAATTGGTAGTGCCGGTAATTTGCAAGAATGGTACTACGATTGGCGCGATGCAGATATCAAACATAGGCATCAATCGCATTTAATTGGGTTGTTTCCGGGGCAGCACATCACTGTTTCGCAAACTCCCGAATTGGCTGCTGCTTGCGAAAAAACACTTGAGCAGAAAGGGGATGAAACTACCGGTTGGAGCAAAGGATGGCGCATTAATTTATGGGCACGCTTGCAAAACGGTAACCGTGCGTATAAGTTATACAGAGAGTTGTTGAAGTATGTGGCGCCTGATGGCGAGAAAATCAATTACGCTGCAGGGGGCGGAACGTATCCCAATTTATTAGATGCCCATCCTCCTTTTCAGATTGATGGCAATTTTGGGGGCACTGCTGCCGTTGCCGAAATGTTGCTGCAATCGAGCGAAGACAGTTTGCATTTGTTACCAGCCTTGCCAACAGCTTGGCCAAGTGGCAGCGTAAGTGGGCTAAAAGCACGTGGTGGATATACGGTGAGTATCATCTGGAAACAGGGTAAGGTAGTTCACTATACCATTGCATCGGCAAAACCGCGCAAAGTGTGGGTAACAATAAATGGACAACGTTTACTAATCAATTCAACTGTATTATAAATGAAACAAAAAATAGTTGTTTTAGTGCTTTGTGTATGTTGTCAAACTGTTTTGGCACAAAACCAATGGCTGCCCAATATTCCAGAACCACTTAACAATCCGCATTTAGCTAAAGCATTCGAGGGTGTTAAACCCGTAGATAAACCTATTTTAGATAAAGATCTTTTTGTTAATGGCGATGAAATGTTAGTAGCAGCCTTTGCTTATTTGCATCCGCAAAGTCCTTACAAATCGCAGCCTGAAGTATTGAATCGGTTGATAGCCTTACTTAATTGGGGTATTGGTAATTGGAGCAAGGGTATTAAACTAGGCGATATGTCGTACAATTTTCATGCAAATGCGGCCTATTTTTTATTAAAAACATACAGCCCAGCGGCCATTCCGGATAGTCAAAAAGTGGTTTGGGAGGCTGCTTTACGGAGCAACATGCGACAAATACTGCAAAATACCAATTTGTACCAAAAGCAAATTGTGGGAGCGGTATGGCTCAATGGCGACATTCGTATTGCTTTAGGGGGGTACTTTGGAGCATTGGCCTTGCACGATTCAGTCAATCAAAAAATATTTGCCAACACAATTGAAAATTGCATGACCCAAACCCTTTTACCCGATGGAGGTACCCATTATGTGGGCTACCAAAACGAATCGCCTACTTATCATGGTGGGGCCACTATTCGTTATTTGTTGTGGTATTATTTGCTTACCCAATCAGCGAAAGTGAAGCAAATGGTTATGCGCACCAAAAACTATATTCCCATGATGTGGGTTACATTGGGTAAAGGTTTTCATGAATGGACTACTTCGCCTGCATGGAAACCCTATTACAATACGTCCAATTGCAATGCGGAGGCATTGGCAAAAGCTTATTTAACAGGCGATAGCTACAACTATACAATTGGAAAAGGAAGTCAAGAATTGTATTTGGCATTTCTATACAAATCGGGACTGCAGGAAACTGTTTTGCCCAACAATTTCATGCTTTTTGACAAAAATACACTTGGCCCTCGTGGCCGATATGGCATGTGGGGCCTACAAGGTACTGCACGAAATGTGAGCCAACCTCAACCCGAATTGAACGAACCTACTTTTTTGAATATGGATGGCATCAATACTTATGCAGGTGCTTATGTATTAGATGCACATGCTGCACCCAATCAATATCCGTTGAATGCGGCATTTCAAGGAACCGCACCTCAAGTGAAAATTAAAAAAGGCAAGGATACCGATTTTCAACGCGGCAATGTTTGGGCATTCTTAACCGGTAAAAAGTGCCTTACCGCAGTATCTAAATCCGTATCGTTGTATGGGCTATCGGCTGAACATGCTATTGCAGGTATTCGCTTTAGAGAAACCGATTGGCAATCGGTGCAGCAATGGCTTTTTTTGCCCGAAAGGTTGATTGGGTTGGTAGAAATGCACAATGCCACTGCCACAACTGCTTATGGATTGGCACATCGATTGGCACTATCATCGGGTAGGTTGAAAGTATCGGGCAATAAAAAAACGTTGCTAAACAATGGCAATGGCCAATGGGAATACGGCGATTTATTGATTAAAGTGCATCAACAAAATTATTTGGGCTCCGTTGAAACATTTGAATATGGTACCATGAACCACCCAGACGATACCTATTCTACTATGATTGTGTTGCACGATTCGGCCAATACCGTAGTTGACCAACCCAAGATGTATCCTTCCGGTACTAGTAAATGGGCATTGATTGAGGTGATTCCCAAAAAGTGGCAGCGCTTATACACCAACGCTCAAGTATTAACTTTGCCCAATGGCTTAAAAGGGTTTGGCTTTGCAGATGATAAGCAGCAAGCTTACATAATTCACAATACAACCGATACAGCTATTGAATACCAAGCCTTGCTGCCTGCCTTGTTCAGCCACAGTCGTATTTTGTACAGCAACAATACCAATCAATACCAAACCCTACCTGTACATAAAGGCAGTACCAAACTAGTAGCTACTATACTACCACACGCACACATAGTGGTGGTGAACAGTAGTGCTACCACACATATGGAACAAGGATTTCATACTTACAATACCATCTTTCCCGATGCAGGTGTAGCGGAGTACGTACCACCTGTAACTTGTAAAGCAAGCAGATTGTCCGTTCAAAGTGTACAGCTTACATGGCCTTTGGTAACGGCAGGCACTCGAGGATATGAAGTTTTACGCTCTACAGATGGCAAAACCTTTACCGTTATAGCTACTGTGCTAAGTCAAGCAAATGCGGAACAGCGCTACCAAGATAGTCTAGCTCCTAAAGGCAAACTGTATTATAAACTATTGCAATTAGATGAAATAGGCCAAAGCCATTGTGTGGCAATGGTAACAGTGCCACCGGCAAAATAAAGACACTTTTGGGGGTAATTACGTTAGGGATTGCAGCGATTACCCCACAGTCAGCCATCCCGCAGGGTGGGTGGCGAGGAGTAAAAGCGAAAAGCCCGACCCGAAGGGGAACGCCCAATAATCAATTGTTGTTGACTGCCAGTTGTTGGTAGTTTGGTAAAATGATATGAAGCGTATGAAAAAGTATGGAATAGTTTGGGTATATGTGTTAGGGTACTTGTTTGGAACGCAGTTGAAAGCGCAAACAGATCCTTTTGTTCCCTATATGCAACACCAAGCGCCCAAAATAGTAAAAACGTTGGTGTTAAAAGATACCTTGGGCATTGCACTCAAGGAGGTGGTTTTTGCTTTAACCGATAGTACAGAAGTGTACGTAGTCATAGCTACGCCACATTCCAAAGGTAAGCATCCGGGTATGTTGGTATTGCATGGAGGGGGAGGTGCCGCGGAAAAGGACAAAGCGATAGCATGGGCACAGCGTGGTTATATAGCAGTTGCGCCCGACTTGCCGGGAATTGCGGAACCAAAACGATTGGTACATACAAAAGGCAGGTGGAACAGCTTGGCCTACGGTGCTAAACGATATGTAGCAAAACCCGATGTACGGGCAAGCGTTATTTTTGATGCGGTAGCAAGTGCCTTGCAGTCATTGCAATTGCTACGATTCCAACCGCAAGTAGATGTACGGCGCATTGGCGTGGTGGGCATATCGTGGGGCGGTTATATGACTACCATGCTCTGCGGATTGGCCGGAAAACAAATCAAAGCGGCTTTTTCGGTGTTTGGGTGTGGCTTCTACGAGCTTACCTCGCAGTTGGGATATTTAAAGCAAATGCCTGAGGCAGAACGAAAAGAATGGTTGCAATGGTTAGATGCGGGTGCAAGATTGCCCAATTGCAAAGCGGCCTACTTGGTTGCTGCTGCGGCCAACGACTTTTTCTTTTATCCCAAAGCAGTGCAGGCAACCCTTGACCATATAAAAGGAGATAAAAATCAAGTATATGCACCCAATGTGAGCCACCAAATTCCGCTGCCGGGTGGTTCTATTGCCGATTCCGGTAAGCAAGTGCCTTTTGTTGCTACCAAATTTCAACCGTATCCAACGCCAAAGGGCAATAATGCCAATTGGCTGCAAATGGAGGTGCCCTTTATGGAGTATCATTTGCGTAAGCGAGGGTTGCCTTTACCCAAGGTGCAAATAAAATCTACCGATGAACCTTTGACCAAGGTGGCTATTGTACAGGGCAAACAACCCATGCAGGAGGCGGTGGTGTATTGGAGTAGCGATTGTGCCGATGTAAAAGCTTGTAAGTGGAATGTGTTGCTGTTGCAGAAAATAGCTCCTCAACAATACCGTATTGTATTGCCCCCGGAAGCAAAACAATGGTTTTGTACGGTTACCAACAACCAAGATATATCGGTGTCGAGTGCCCTTTTTTCTCAAAATCCCCTTCAATAATTGAACAATATGAATAAAGTAGTAGCTTTTTTAGTTGCTTGCTTCCTATGTGGGCAAGCGTTATTGGCGCAACAGTGGTATGTGGCACCTAATGGCAACGATAATGATCCCGGCACGTTGCAACAACCTTTTGCAACTTTGAACCGGGCAAAAGCAGCCGTAAGGCAGTTTAAAAAGCAAAAAACGAACCTCGAATCGGGCTTAACGGTGTTCATTCGCGGTGGGGAATACAGTTTGTCAAGCACCTTTGAATTGCAAAAAGAAGATGGTGGTCAGGAGGGTGCACCGGTAGTTTATAAGGCTTATGCCAACGAAGTGCCCCATTTTAGCGCAGCCACTACCGTAAATGCCAAGCAATGGAAAAGCTTGGGTAAGGATGCCCGCAAAAGGCTACACCCTAAAGTGGATGCCGCCAAATTGGTAGCATTGGATATTCGTCAGTTGCGCTTAAACAATGCGTTTCAGTTTGCGCCGGGCAACTCTTTTACTACCGAGTGGTATATTGTTGATTTGTTTGCCAATGGATCGCGACAGCCCATAGCCCAATACCCCAATCCAACACAAAATATCCGTGGCAAAAATGATCCGGGTTGGATTACCTGCAACGGTACCAAAAACCAAGCAACTTTTTATTTTGGTGCCAACGGACTCCCCGACGATAAAGACACGACGAACGAATTGGACATCGATGGCACACAACGCTCCGAAAGGTGGCTGCGCGCTTTACAGTCGGGCCACGAAGTATGGCTAAAAGGTTTGTGGCGTGTGCCTTGGGAGCCCTTTACCATCAAAGTAGCCGATATCAATTTGCAGGACCAAAGCATTCAATTGTCCGTGCCGCCACCTTCGGGCATGGGTTCTAAATACAGTGCTGTGGCTAACGAACAACCGCTTTGGCGCAAAGGAAGCGGTAAGGAAGGTTATTTTGCCATTAATTTGCTTGAAGAAATAGATAAACCCGGCGAATGGGCTTTGGATATTCAAGACCAAAAAATATATTATTACCCGCCTGCGGCAATTGAATCCCTACAAATAGCCATCAACGATTTTAACAATGCCCTTATTAAAATCAATGGTGCTTCGCATATTACCGTTCAAGGATTGCAATTGGATGGCACTTTGGGTTCGGCTATAGAAATGAACCAATGTACGCAGGTGCTTGTGGCCAATTGCCAAATATCCAATGTGGGTAAAACGGGTATTGCTATGCAGGGAGGCAACAGCAACACGCTTCAGGCGAACAACATTTTTGAAACCGGCGGCGTTGGCATTGAACTCAAAAATTTGGGCGACCGCAAAACGTTGCTTTCGTCTAATGTGGTGGTGGATAACAACCATGTACACCATGTAGGCAAACTCATTTACAAACAAGCCATTAGTCTTTCCAATTCGGTAGGGGTAACCATCCGCCACAATTTATTGCACGATATTCCCACCGGCAGCATTCGTACCGATAACATCAATAACTGCTTATTTGAGTACAACGAAATACACAATATTGCGCTAAAAGAGGGCGATACCGGCGTGTTTTACAGCTATGGTGGTTGGAGCACGTATGGCAATATCTTCCGGTACAATTTTTCGCACCACACTAGCAGGGCCAATGCTTTTTATAGCGATGATGGCGATAGCGGCGATTTTTATTATAAAAACATTGTTCACGATTGTATTGGCGGTGTATTGGTAGGTGGCGGACACGATGTTTTGGCCGAAAACAATTTGTTTGTTCAAAGCAAAAAGCAAACCATCGACGATAGGGGTAAAGACCGAAACTATCGCCTTGGTACCAAATACGAGTCGGCACTTCGGCAGTTTAATGTAGATAAAAGCCCTTGGAAAGAATATGGCGAAGCCTTAAAAAACCAACATCAATTATCCACCAATTTGTGGGGCGATGTATTGCAACCTGAGTGGCATCCCGAATTGCCCAACGGCAGTCGCATGCAAAACAATGTGGCGGTAGCCTCGGGCAAATTTCAATCGCGTAGCGGCAATGTATTAGTGGCCAATAACGACGTGGTTAAAACCATTGCCGAAGCACAGTTTTTCGATTATGCCCAAATGGATTTGCGTACCAACAACAGCGTTATTCTAGCCAAATTTCCCGAGCTCAACCAAGTATTTGTGCAAATAGGCCTGCAAAAAGATGCTTATCGTACGCAAATACCCACTCGTGCAGCTACCGGCGGATTGTTGAACCGAATTAATGCCGAAAACATTGATACGGAAGATAAAATGGTGGATAAAGTAAAACCCACCAAACCTTAATATTGGTTTGGGAATATGCGGTGGAGGAGCAATCGACTAGTCAATTGGCAAAGCGGTGAAAAGAACTTTTTTTGGAGGGGGATTGTAGGGCGTTCCCCTTCGGGTCGGGCTTTTCGCTGCTACTCCTCGCTGCGCTGCGGGGTATTCGCTGCAATCCCTAACGCGACAAAATACGCACTTACGCATTAGTTTTTGGTACTTGATAGCCTTTTTCATTGATTAAATAAGTGCCGAAAGTTCCGTGCACCCCTGCAAGGTGGTTTCGCCAAGTGCCGAAAGTTCCGTGCACCCCTGCAAGGTGGTTTCGCCAAGTGCCGAAAGTTCCGTGCACCCCTGCAAGGTGGTTTCG
>Ga0114938_1001228_pt1 | contig 17883 bp, 19 predicted proteins | sample AshMeaBigSpring_FD_88675 | JGI IMG/M metagenome (GOLD analysis project Ga0114938, IMG submission 88675) | Groundwater microbial communities from Big Spring, Nevada to study Microbial Dark Matter (Phase II) - Ash Meadows Big Spring | ecosystem: Environmental > Aquatic > Deep subsurface >...
CAGGGACGCGTCGTGGCGATGAATGCAGGCGGCAGCACGGGCGCCGCCTCGAGCTTCTACTTGCCGCTCGGGCGCGTGCAGCGTGCGCTCGAGCTCATCCAGGCAGGGAAGCCGGTCACGCGAGGCACGCTGCAGACCGTCTTCAGGTACACCCCGTACGACGAGTTGCTGCGGCTCGGGCTGCGCGCCGCGACTGAGGCAGAGGCACGTCGCGCTTCGCCAGGACTCACGGGCATGCTCGTCGTGAGCGAAGTGCAGCCCGGATCGCCGACCGAGGGACAGCTGCAGCCGGGCGACATCCTGGTGCGAGTCAACGGCGGGCTGGTCGCGACCTTCGATCCACTGGCGGAGGTACTGGACTCGTCGGTCGGACGGGACATCGAGGTGGAGGTCGAGCGAGGCGGGGAAGTCGTGAAACGGCAGCTCGCGGTCCAGGACCTGAACACGATTTCGCCGTCGTCGTACCTCGAGTTCGGTGACGCCGTCGTGCACGGTCTCTCCTACCAGATGGCGCGTCACATGAACGCGCCAGTGGAGGGCGTCTTCGTCGCGAATCCGGGCTATTCGCTCGGTGCTGCGGGCGTGCCCCGCGGGGCCGTGATTTCGGCGGTTGACGGCAAGCCCGTGAACAGCCTCGCGGACTTCGAGGCGGCCGTTGCTGCGACGCCCGATGGCGGCCGCGCCGCGTTGCGTTACTCGACGCTCGACGACCCGCAGGGACGGGAGACGCGGGTGATGCGCATGGACCGCCGCTGGTTCCCGGCGCGGGCGTGCGCCCGTGACGACGCGACCGGCCTGTGGCCGTGCCGCGAGCTGGCGGCGCCGCGAGGCGCAGCGTCACTCGAGCCCGCGCGCACGTCGTTCGCCACTACGGGTGACCCCGTCGCGGACCGGCTGGCGCCGTCGCTCGTGCTCGTGAATTTCGACATGCCTTTCTCGGTCGCGGGCGTGAGCGAGCGCAATTACCACGGGACGGGGATCGTCGTGGACGCCGGGCGCGGGCTCGTCGCGGTGGATCGAAACACGGTGCCCGTCGCCGTCGGCGACGCACGACTCACGTTCGGCGGCTCCGTCGAGGTCCCGGGGCGGGTCGAGTACGTGCACCCGCTGCACAACCTCGCGATCGTGTCCTACGACCCGGCGCTCCTCGACGGGACGCCCGTCCGCGCCGCCGTTCTCGATGTCCGCGAGCTGGTACCTGGTGAAGCCGTCACGGTGGTCGGGCTCAGCTCCGATTCCCGGGTGCGCTCGATCTCGACCTCGGTTGCGTCCGTGGACGACGTGAGCTTTCCGTTGTCGCGCACGTTGCAGTTCCGCGAAGCGAACCTCGAGGTCGCGACGCTGGTGAATCCGCCGACGGACTTCGACGGAGTGATCGCCGGCCGTAACGGTCGGGTGCGGGCGCTGTGGTCGAGCTTCGCGGTCGAGACCGCTCGCGACCTGACGCAGGTCAGCCGTGGCTTGCCGGTGGACATCGTGCAGGAGGCCGTCGAAGCCGTGCGGGCGGACCGCTTGATCTACTCGCTCGAAGTGGAGTTCGAGGCGGTGCCGATGGCTTCCGCGCGCAAGCTCGGCCTGCCGGATGCCTGGGTGCAGCGGCTCGAGTCCCAGGACGGCTCGCACCGCCAGGTGCTCAGCGTGGAGCGGGTCGTTGCCGGGTCACCGGCTTCGTCCGCGCTGCGCCCGGGCGACCTGCTGCTCGCGATCGACGGACGGACCGTGAATCGATTCCGTCAGGTGGAGGTGGCTACGCAGAGCGCCTCGGTGGCGCTCACCATCCTGCGCGACGGCGTCGAGAGCACGTTCGACGTGGCAACCGTGCCGCTCGGCGGGCGCGACATAGGCCGGCTGCTGCTCTGGGCAGGCGCGGTCCTGCACGCCCCGCATCGGGCCATGTCGGTGCAGCGGGGGATCCCGCCCGAAGGAGTTTTCGTCGCGTATTTCGCGTATGGCTCGCCGGCGACGCGGTACAAGCTCTATGCAGGACGGCGGATCGTCGCCGTCGACGGACGGACGACCCCGGATCTCGATTCGTTCATTGCCGCCGTGCGGGGCCGCCCGGACCGTTCGGCCGTGCGCCTGCAGACCGTGACCTGGAACGGTTTCGTCGAGGTCATCACGCTCAAGCTCGATCTGCACTACTGGCCGACCTACGAACTCGTGCGGACCGACGCGGGCTGGGAGCGGCTGCCCATCGACTGAGCGGCAGTGTTCCTTTGCCGTTATCATCTGCGGATGGTCACGGCCCGTCTGCCCCAGGAGGACATCGATCGCGCAGTCGAAGCGTTGCGCGAGGGCGAGGTCATCGCGTTTCCCACAGAGACGGTCTACGGGCTCGGCGGGGATGCCCAGAATCCCGATGCAGTGCGACGGATCTTCGAGCTGAAAGGCCGGCCTGCAACGCACCCGCTCATCGTCCACATCGACCATCCGCGCATGCTCGAGCGCTGGGCGTTGACTGTCCCGCCGGCAGCCGAGGCGCTTGCGGCCCGCTTCTGGCCAGGGCCGCTCACTCTCGTCCTCAGGCGGGCACCCGCCGTGGACCTGGCGATAACGGGTGGCCAGGAAACCGTCGCGGTACGCGTTCCGGGACACCCGGTGGCGCAGCAGCTGCTGCGCGCCTTCGGGGGCGGCATCGCGGCGCCTTCGGCGAACCGCTACGGGCGAATGAGCCCGACGCGCGCCGAGCACGTCCGCGAGGAATTCGGCGACTCGATCCGCATCATCCTCGACGGTGGAGACTGCAAGATCGGACTCGAGTCCACGATCGTGGACTGCGCGAGCGCGGTACCGCGCCTGCTCCGGCCGGGCTACGTCACGCTGACGCAGTTGCGTTCGGTCGTGCCGGAGGTGCAAGGCGGCTCCGACCTGGAGTCGCCGCGGGTGCCGGGCAGCGACGTCAAGCACTACGCGCCGACGACTCCGCTCAGCATCGTCAACAGCCGCACGCTCGAGGAGGTCGTGGTTCAGCTCACCGCAGACCACGAGCGCGTTGCGGTGCTCGCGATGCGGCCGCCTCGGGTTGCGAACAAGTTCATGACGTGGATCAACGCGGGACGACGCGCGGACCTCTACGGGCGCGAGCTGTACGTGAACCTGCGAACCCTAGACAAGTCGGGTGCCCGGGAGATCCTCGTCGAAGAGGTGCCGGCCGGCGAGGCATGGGACGCGGTGCGTGACCGCCTGCGCCGGGCCGAATAGGCCGAAAACGTCGTCGCAGTCGATCCGGACATCGCCGCGCTGCGCGCCGACTTCGGCGAGGACCTGGGAAGGGCGTGAGCGGCGCGGTACGGCAGACGACCTCGGCCACGGACTGCACTCGTGCCCCGGACCAGGATCGTGAAGTCAACGCGAGGGTAGGGCACAGCCGTGCAGATTGAAGTATTCGACCACGTGGCCGGGGCGCGCGAGGCGCGGGGTATCGCCGTAGTCATCGACGTATTCCGCGCGTTCACCGTAGCGCCCCACGCCTTCGACGTCGGCGCCGCCCGCGTCTTTCCGGTAGGGGAGATCGACGAGGCGATTGCGCTCGGCAGGCGCTTCCCGGGCGCCGTGCTCGCCGGCGAGCGCCACGCCCGCAGGCTTCCCGGCTTCGACGCCGGAAATTCTCCCACCGAGATCCGCTCGCTCGACCTGCGTGGCAAGGTGCTGGTGCACACGACACACGCGGGCACTCAGGGGCTCGTGAACGCGTCGGCCGCGGACGAGGTCCTGACCGGCTCGTTCGTGAACATCTCGGCCGTGTGCCGTTACCTGCGGGCGCGAGCGCCCGGACGGGTCTCGCTCGTGCGCATGGGGCACGAGGCCCGCGAGCGCTGCGCCGAGGACGATCTCTACGCGGCGTGCCTGCAGGAGCTGCTGCTCGACGGACCTGCGCCGCTGGCGGAAGTGCGGGACAGGCTGCGCGACGCGCCGGCCGCGCGGAAGTTCTTCGACCCCGCGTGCGACTGGGCGCCGCGCGAGGACTTCGACTACTGCACGGAAGTGGATCGCTTCGATTTCGTGCTCAGGCTGAAGCGGGTGGCGGGCGAGCCTCTGGAACTGGTGAGACTGGCTGCGCCCTAGCCCGTCGCCATGGACATCCCGTTCGAGTTCCTGCTGTTCGGGACAACCCTGATCGGCGTCGCCCTGTTTCACGACCGCACGCTCGAAGTCGCCGCCGCCGGGCTCGCGGTGATCGTGCTGTACAAGATCCTCTTCGTCGGCTTCGAGACGACGCCCGGCATCGCCGGCCTCATCGGGCATCTCGAACGAGAGTGGGTCGTGCTGGCCAACCTGTTCTGCCTGCTGATGGGGTTCGCGCTGCTGTCGCGCCACTTCGAGGAGAGTGGCGTCCCGGACTGGCTGCCGGAACTGCTGCCGGACGACTGGCGCGGCGGCTTCGTATTGCTCATGCTCGTTTTCGTGCTGTCGAGTTTCCTCGACAACATCGCGGCGGCACTGATCGGCGGTACGGTGGCGGGCTCGGTATTCCGCCACCGCCTGCACGTCGGCTATCTCGCGGCAATCGTGGCGTCCTCGAACGCAGGCGGCTCGGGCAGCGTCATCGGCGATACGACGACGACCATGATGTGGATCGACGGCATGAGCCCGCTCGCGGTCCTGCACGCGTACGTCGCGGCGTTCGCCGCCCTGGCGGTTTTCGGAGTGCCAGCGTCGATGCAGCAGCAGCGCCACTCTCCGATCGTGCGGCGCGCCGGAGCGGGCAAGCCGGTGGACTGGCCGCGCGTGGCCGTGGTCGCGCTCATCCTCGCCGCGGCGATCGCGGCAAACGTCACGGTCAACGTGGCGTACCCCGAGGCGGCGGCAGGCTTTCCGTTCATCGGCGTTGCTGTCTGGGTCACACTGCTTCTCTCGGCCCCGTGGCGTCGGCCGGACTGGAAGGTCGTTCCGGGAACGCTGCGTGGGACGATGTTCCTGCTCTGCCTGGTCTTCGCGGCTTCATTGATGCCGGTCGAGCGCCTTCCCGCCGCATCCTGGCAGACGACGCTGGGTCTCGGTTTCGTCTCGGCGGTCTTCGACAACATCCCGCTCACCAAGCTCGCTCTGGAGCAGGGGGGCTACGACTGGGGGATGCTGGCGTACGCGGTGGGGTTCGGCGGCTCGATGATCTGGTTCGGCTCGTCGGCCGGCGTCGCCATCACAAACGTCTTCCCGGAGGGCCGATCCGTCGGCGCCTGGCTCAGATCGGGCTGGCACGTCGCACTGGGCTACGTCGTCGGGTTCTTCGTCCTGCTCGCACTGCTCGGATGGCGGCCGCACACGTGATCCGCAACGTCGTTTTCGATGTCGGTGGCGTGCTGGTGCACCTGCGGTACCGGCCCTTCATCGAGTACCTCAGCGAGGCCGGCATCGACCTGTCGGACCTGCCGTCGTGGCTCGCCCGCGTGGACCTCGCCGCCCACGAGCGCGGCGAGATGACCGGTGAAGAACTCCTCGCCCGCATCGGCGCGCTGGCGCGACGGCCGCTCGATCCGCGCGACCTCGAGCGCCGCTGGCTCGACATGTTCGAGCGCGCCGACGAAATGATCGACCTCGCCACCGGTCTCATGGACGAGTACCGGGTTTATCTGCTGTCGAACGTCGGCGAGCTGCACTGGCGGCACCTCGACGCCCGATACGGGTTCGACAGCCTGGGGCACGGCGTAATCACCTCCTTCCGGGTCGGCGTGATGAAGCCGAGCCCGGAGATATACCGCGAGGCCGAGCGGCGCTTCGGGCTCGAGCCGGCGGCCACGGTCTTCATCGACGACCTGCAGCCGAACGTTGCCGGTGCCGTGTCCCGCGGCTGGTCGACGGTTCTTCATCGCGACCACGCGCGGACGCGCCGCCAGCTCGAGGCGCTGGGCGTGCGCGTGCCCGCGCCGCGGCGCGAGGAGTGAGCCATGCAGGCGATTCCGATTACGATCCTGCTGCTGGTGCTGTCGAACGTCTTCATGACCTTCGCCTGGTATGCGCACCTCAAGAACCTGAGTGGCAGCCACTGGTACGTCGCGGCGCTCGTGAGCTGGGGAATCGCGCTGTTCGAATACCTGCTGCAGGTGCCTGCCAACCGGATCGGGTACACGGTCATGACGCTGCCGCAGCTCAAGATCCTGCAGGAAGCGATCACGCTCGCCGTGTTCGTGCCGTTCGTCGTCTTCTACATGCGCCAGCCACTCAAGCTCGACTACCTCTGGGCTGCGCTGTGCATCCTTGGCGCGGTGTATTTCGTCTTCCGGCGATGAGCACGGCGATTCACCGTCGCGTCGAAGCGTGCCGCGCGGGGGCGGACCCGACGCGGATTGCGCGACTGCCGTCGGGGTGGGCGGTCATGGGCGACCCCCAGGTCCTGCCCGGCTACTGCCTGCTGCTCCCGGATCCGGTCGTACCGCATCTCAATGCGATGCCGACCGTCGCGCAAGTGGCGTTCCTGACCGACATGGCACGACTGGGCCAGGCCGTACACGAACTGACCGGCTCCGTTCGCATCAACTATGCGATGTTCGGCAACCTCGAGCCTGCGCTGCACGCCCACGTGTTTCCTCGCTTCGAGCACGAGCCGGCCGAGTTCCGTCACGTGCATCCGTGGGCTTACGACTGGGCGCAGGCCCGGCGCTTCGATGCGGCCGCGGACGGCCCGCTGCAGGCTGCCCTCCGCGCCCGACTCGCCCCGTGACCCCGCTCGAGTATCTCGATGAACGCGCCGCGCCGACGCTGGCAAGGGCGCACCGAAGCGCTAGTCTTGGCCGCATGACGCCGCGAACTCGCGCCGGCCTGCTTGTAGGGCTCCTGCTCGCCGTGCTGCCGGGGGCCGGTGTGCTGGGCCAGGCCTATCGTTACAAGGACTCCAGCGGTCAGTGGGTCTACACGGACCGACCACCACCCACGGGACAGCATGTGGAGTCAATGCGCCTGAAGGCCGAGCTGTCCTCGCCGCGGATCCTGGTCGAGCCACGCTCCAACGGCGGCTCGGTCGGCATGGTCGCGGTCAACGAGTGCCGCTGCGCCGTCGAGTTCGGCATCAAGGTCACGGGTACGGACGGCCGCCAGCTGGCCGCCAGGGCCGTCGTACCACCGCTCTCCCAGCGGCTGCTGGTCGACGTGCCGGCACCGCCGGGCGCCGGCTCGATCGCCTTCGACTACGGGTACGTAATCGGCGAGCCCGGCGCCGTGCACGCTCCACGCCTGCCGTACCGCGCGCCATTCGCGCTGGCGCAGTCGTTCCGTGTCACCCAGGCACCGCCGGACGCCGTGACGCACCGCGATGCCGCGAGCCGCAATGCGGTCGACATCGCCATGCCGGTCGGCACGCCCGTGCACGCGGCGCGCGAGGGGCTGGTGATCAACGTGGCGCACGACCACTTCCGCGGCGGACTCGCGCTCGCGAACGTGGATGAGGCCAATTTCGTCCAGATCCTGCACGAAGACGGAACGACGGCGATCTACGCCCACCTGCAGATGGACACGATCCGCGTTCGTCCCGGGCAGAAGGTGCAGCGCGGGGAGTACATCGCGAACTCCGGCAACACCGGGTTCTCCAGCGGGCCGCACCTGCACTTCGTCGTGGTGCGCAATGCGGGACTCCGGGCCGAGTCGGTGCCGGTGACGTTCGCGGGCGCCGGCGGCGCACCTGTCGTGCCGCGCAGCGGCAGTGGCCTCACCGCCTACTGAACGCAGACGCGCCGGGCGAACTCAGCGCAGCGCCCCGATAAGGCCGGAAAGACTGTCGATGGGCGCCGAACAGGTCGTTCCGCGACAGAGGTACGCCACCATTCCTTCGCGCGGGGTCTTTTCGGCAAGCGTCGCAGGCAGTCCCTGCGCGTCGGAGGGAATCGCCAGCAGCAGCCGTCGCGGGTCGTAGAGCTTGTCGAGTTCCGCGCGCCAGGTATCCACGCTGTCCGCCGCGCCACGCAGCACGACGATCGCGGGCGGCTCCGTGAGTTCGTCGAGGGCCATGAGCAGGCTCGTGTGCGCGTGCGGGTAGCGCTCGAGCAAGGGCCACGCAGCGCGCAGCGTGCGCTCGGCCGCGTCGAGATAGCGAGTCTCGCCGAGCAGGAAACCGAGCCGGATCAGCAGGCGCGCCGCGATTGCGTTGCCCGCCGGCGTCGCGTCGTCGCCGAAGGTCTTCGGGCGCAGGATCAGCTGCTCATGGTCGTCGGAGGTGAAGTAGAAGCCGCCCGCCGCCCGGTCTTCGAAGTGCGCGAGCAGGGCCCCGGCGAGTTCCACCGTCCACGCGAGCCAAGGGCCGTGCCAGCGCGCCTGCAGCAGCTCGAGGAGTCCCCACGCAAGATAGGAGTAGTCGTCGAGGTACGCTGGAAAGCGCGAACGCCCGTCCTTGTGGACCGCGAGCAGTCGTCCCTCGTGCCAGCAGCGCTCGCGCAGGAAAGAAACGGCGCTCGCTGCACTGTCCGCATAATGCGGACGGTCGAGCGCGCGGGATGCGGCGGCCATGCCCGCGATCGCGAGCCCGTTCCAGCTCGTCAGTATCTTCTCGTCGCGTCCCGGCCAGACGCGCCGGTTTCGCGCCTCGAGCAGCTTGCTCCTGGCGGTGTCGAGCAACCGCGTCGCATCATCGAGCGCGACACCGACCTGCTCCGCGACCTGCTCCATCGCCGCGAATGCGTGCAGGTGCCAGCGACCTTCGAAGTTTGCCGCACGGTCGAGCCCGAAGCGCCGCGACAGGATGTCGAATTCGGCTGGATCGAGGAGGCTGCGGACTTCGGCCGCATCCCAGACGTAGAACCTGCCCTCGTGGCCCTCTGAATCCGCGTCCAGCGTCGAATAGTAGCCCCCCGCGGCATGCTCCATGTCACGCCGGATCCAGTCCGCCGTCTCGCTCGTGAGCCGGCGGAACAGATCGTCGCCGGTGGCTGTCGTGGCCTGCGCGCATACGGCGAGCAGCTGGCCGTTGTCGTACAGCATCTTCTCGAAATGCGGGATCATCCAGTACGGGTCCACGGAGTAGCGGCAGAAGCCCCCGCCGAGCTGGTCGTAGATGCCGGCTTCGCCCATCCGGGTCAGCGTGAGCGTCACCATGTAGAGGGCCTGCAGGTCCGGCTCGGCGGAATCGGCAGTGGCACGCCAGGCGCGCAGCAGGAACTCGAGGCTCGCCGGGTGGGGAAACTTGGGCGCCCCACCGAAGCCGCCGAACTGGCCGTCGAAATCGCGCTGCAGTGCCGTCCGTGCCGCTGCCAGCGGTGCGCGCGACAGCTCGATGCCGCTCGCTGCGGGCGGCGGCAGCAGTTCGCCGAAGACCTGTACGAGCGCCTGGCCCTGACGGTCGATGTCCGGTCCGTGCTCCGCGTAATACTCGGCAACCCGCTGCAGGACCTCGCGGAACGGGGGCATGCCGTGGCGCGCCTCGGGCGGAAAGTACGTGCCACTGAAGAACGGACGGTGATCGCGCGGCGAGAGGAACACCGTCAGTGGCCAGCCGCCGCCGCGCTGCGTCAGCATCTGGTGGGCGGTCTGGTAGATGCGGTCGATGTCCGGCCGTTCCTCCCGGTCCACCTTGATGCTGACGAAGGACGCGTTCATCAGCGCGGCGGTCGCCTCGTCCTCGAAGGACTCGTGCGCCATGACGTGGCACCAGTGGCAGGCGGAGTATCCGACCGAGAGCAGGATCGGCTTGTCCTCTTGCCGCGCGCGCTCGAGCGCCTCCGGGCCCCAGGGATACCAGTCCACCGGGTTGTGGGCGTGCTGCAGCAGGTAAGGACTCGTCTCGCCTGCGAGCCGGTTGCGATGCGTCGGTGACGGGAGACGATGCATGGGGCGGCGGGGCCGGCTCGGATAGAATGTCGCCACTATATCGGATCGAGTGCTTCCCCGATGACGCATGCTCCCGACGCGCGGTCCGACGGGCGTGAATGGCCCGAACTGCGCCTGAAACCACGGGAGGACCGGCGACTGGCCGCGGGGCACCTGTGGGTCTTCAGCAACGAGGTGGACACGGCGCGCACGCCGCTCGGCGCCTTCGCGAGCGGGGCGCTGTGCCGGGTCGTCGGCGATCGCGACCGCTTCCTCGGCTATGCCTACGTCAATCCACACGCGCTCATCTGTGCACGCATCGTCGGTCGCGACGGGCGCTATCCGCCCGGCAAGTCGCTGTTCGTGCATCGCCTGCAGGTCGCGCTCGCGCTGCGCGAGCGGCTGTACGCCCGGCCGTTGTACCGCCTGACGTACGGCGAGTCGGACGGGCTGCCGGGCCTCGTGCTCGATCGCTACGGCGACGTGATTGTCGGACAGATCGGAACGGCGGGCATGGAGGCTCTGCGAGGCGAGATCGTCGAGGCCATCGTGCAGGTCGTCAATCCCGGCACACTCATCTGGAAGAACGACTCCGGCGCGCGCGACGTCGAGGGCCTGACTTCCTACGTGGAGGCCGCGATCGGCGACCTCGTGCAGCACGTCTGGCTGGAAGAGAACGGCGTACGCTTCAAGGTACCCCTCGTGACCGGCCAGAAGACCGGCTGGTTCTACGACCAGGCGGCGAATCGGCGGGCACTGCTGAAGTACGTAGCAGGACGACGTGTACTGGACGTCTTCAGCTACCTCGGTGCCTGGGGCCTCGCGGCGGCACGCGCGGGCGCCTCGGAGGTCGTCTGCGTGGATTCCTCGTCCCCTGCACTCGAGCTCCTGGCGGAATCGGCCGACGCCAACGGACTCGCGGTGCGCACGATCCGCGACGACGCGTTCGACGCGCTCGCCGCGCTGCGTGCGGCCGGCGAGAAATTCGACGTGGTGATCGTGGATCCGCCGGCGTTCATCAAGCGGCGCCGCGACTTCCCCAAAGGCCAGGCCGCGTACCGCAAGCTCAACCAGCTCGCCATGCAGCTGCTGCCGCGCGACGGCATCCTGGTCTCGTGCTCGTGCTCGCACCACCTCGCTGCCGATGACCTCATGGCGGTGATCCAGCAGTCGGCGCGGCACCTCGGCCGCTTCGTGCAGGTGGTCGAAGTGGGCGGCCATTCGCCGGACCATCCCATACACCCGGCGATTCCCGAAACCCGCTACCTGAAGGCCAACACCTGCAGGATCACGCACGACTGAGGCGCCGCCTTCCATGCCCGACGCGACCGTGATCAAGTTCTACTCGCCCGTGAACGAGGCGAGCATCGCGCTCCTGATGAAGGCCGTGGACCAGCGGCTCGCAGCCGGCGTCACGCGCTTCACCGTGCTTATCTCGACCTCCGGCGGCTCCGTGTTCCACGGCCTGACGGCCTACAACTACCTGAAGGGCATCCCGGCCGAGGTCACGACGCACAACATCGGCAGCGTGGACTCGATCGGCGTGGCGCTCTACTGCGCCGGACACCTCAGGCTCTCGGTGCCTCAGGCGCGTTTCCTCATGCACCCGGTCAGCATGAACTTCAAGGAAGGCGCGAGCTACGAGGAGCCGAAACTCGTCGAGCTGGTCAAGAGCCTGCGGGTGGACATGGGCAACTGTGCGAGCGTCGTGGCGGCGAACACGCGCAAGAACCGACAGCAGGTTCTCCGGGCCATGCTGTCGCGCACCACGCTCGATCCCGAGACCGCCCTCGAATGGGGCCTGGTCCACGAGATCCGCCAGGAGCTCTTCGCCGAGGGCGCGGAGGTCTTGCCCATCCAGCCGGGCGCGTGAGCGCATCAGCCGGTAAACTACCCGCCTCATGTTCGTCTTTCCGAATCCCGACCCGGTCGCACTGTCGCTCGGCCCGCTGCACGTGCGCTGGTACGGTCTGATGTATCTCGTGGGGTTCCTCGCGGCGTGGTGGCTCGCGCGACGCAGGGCGGCAGGTTCGGGCTCGACCTGGACTCCGACCGAGGTGGACGACCTCATCTTCTATTGCGCGCTCGGCGTGATTCTCGGCGGACGCCTGGGATGGATGCTGTTCTACGGCACCGAGCGCATTCTGTCGGACCCGTCGAGCGTGCTTCGCGTCTGGGAGGGGGGCATGTCCTTCCACGGCGGACTGGTCGGCGTCCTCGTGGCACTCGCGATGTTCGCGAACCGGCGCGGCAAACGCGTCGCCGACGTGTTCGATTTCACGGCGCCGCTGCCGGCCGTCGGTTTCGGTGCGGGACGCATCGGCAACTTCATCAACGGCGAGCTGTGGGGCAAGCCCACGGACGTGCCCTGGGCAGTGATCGTCGACGGCGTGCCGCGTCACGCCTCGCAGCTCTACGAGGCCCTGCTCGAAGGCCTCCTGCTGTTCGCGATCCTGTGGTGGTACACGGCGACGCCGCGGCCGCGCTGGGCGCCGTCCGGCCTGTTTCTCGTGTGCTACGGCGCGTTCCGCTTCGCCGTGGAATTCGTGCGCGTCCCCGACGAGAATCGCGGCTACCTCTTCCTCGGCTGGGTCACGATGGGCCAGATCCTGTCGCTGCCCATGATCGTCGCCGGCCTGTGGATGCTGGCCGTGGCCTACAGACGCCGCGAGCAGTCCGGCAACTACGCCTCCTGACGCATGCAGCAGTATCTCGACCTCATGCGCCACGTGCTGGAGCACGGCGCGCGCAAGACCGACCGCACGGGCACGGGCACACTCGCCACCTTCGGCTGGCAGATGCGCTTCGACCTCGAGGCCGGCTTCCCGCTCGTCACGACCAAGAAGCTGCACGTCAGGTCGATCGTGCACGAACTGCTCTGGTTCCTGCGCGGCGAGTCGAACGTCCGCTACCTGCGCGAGAATGGCGTGACGATCTGGGACGAATGGGCGGACGAGGCGGGGGAACTGGGGCCGGTGTACGGCGTGCAGTGGCGCGCCTGGCGCGGCGCCGACGGTCGCGTCACCGACCAGATCCAGGCGGCCGTCGACCTGCTCAGGCGCGACCCGCATTCACGGCGCATCATCGTCAACGCGTGGAACGTGGGTGAGCTCGACCGGATGGCGCTCACGCCCTGCCACGCCCTGTTCCAGTTCTACGTCGCCGAGGGGCGTCTGTCCTGCCAGCTGTACCAGCGCAGCGCCGACATCTTTCTCGGCGTGCCGTTCAACATCGCCTCGTACTCGCTGCTGACGCACATGATGGCCCAGCAGAGCGGGCTCGGGCTCGGAGAGTTCATCTGGAGCGGCGGCGACTGTCACCTTTACGTCAACCACCTCGAGCAGGCGCGCCTGCAGCTGGCACGCGAGCCGCTGCCGTTGCCGCGGCTCGGGATCAGGCGACGCCCCGACTCGATCTTCGACTACCGCTTCGAGGACTTCGAGTTCTCGGGCTACCCGTTCCGCCCCGCCATCAAGGCGCCGATCGCCGTATGACGACCAAGACGCAACGCCCGTCCGCGCGCAAGCGACCGCAGCATCATGCCCACATGCGTCACGCCAATCGCGCCGCTCCGCCCGCTGCGCGCTCCGAGGCGGTGTACGAGGTGCGGCGCTCCGGTATCCACGGCCGCGGCGTGTACGCGACGCAACGCATTCCAAAGGGCACACGCATCGTCGAATACGTGGGCGAGCGGATCTCGCACGAGGAGGCGGACGCGCGCTACGAGGCGAAGGGGCAGGATGACGGGCACACGTTCCTGTTCGTAGTCAGCGACCGGATCGTCATCGATGCGGGCGTGGGCGGCAACGACGCGCGTTTCATCAATCACTCCTGCGATCCGAACTGCGAGACGGTGATCGAGGACGACCGGGTGTTCATCGAGGCGGTGCGCAGCATCCGTCCGGGAGAGGAGCTCGGCTACGAGTACGGCCTGACCTGGGAGACCAGCGACGATCCCGATGAACTCGCCAACTACGCCTGTCGCTGCGGCGCGGCGCAGTGCCGCGGCACCATGCTCGATCCCGTGCCGCTCGATCGGAAGCGCAAGCCCTCGAGGCGGAAGAAAGGCACCGCGGGCCGCGGCCGTCGCGAGGCCAGCCGCGCTTGACCGAGCTGTCGATCATCGTCGCGGCCGATGATCACGGCGGCATCGGCCGTGCCGGCAAGCTGCCCTGGCGCCTTCCCGAAGACCTCAGGCGGTTCAAGGCGCTGACCATGGGCAAGCCCGTCATCATGGGCCGCAAGACCTGGGAATCCATCGGCCGGCCGCTGCCGGGGCGGCACAACATCGTGGTGTCCGGCCAGGCGGGACTCTCCATCCCCGGGTGCACGGTCGCTGGCTCGCTCGATGCCGCGCTGGCCGCGGCCGGACCCGCGCCCGAGGTCTACGTCATCGGTGGTGCCGAGATCTACCGCAAGGCGTTGCCCCTCGCCGACACGATTCACCTGACTCGAGTCCACGCCTCGGTCGAATCCGACACGTTCTTTCCCGCGCTCGACCCGGCGGAGTGGGAAGAAATCGCGCGCGAGGAGCGGCAGCCCGACGCGGCTCATGCGTATCCATTCAGCTTCGTCACATTGCGCCGCTGTCGTCACTGACTGCGACTGGTCGCGGCCCCGGACCTGTGCCGGGCGGCAGCGGGGTTCATGCGTCGGACGTGAACAGCCGCACCTCGCCGCCATCGCCGGGCGGGCGGACCATGCGCGCGAAACGCAGCCCGATCCTCTCCAGGACGCGGATCGAGTCTGTGTTGTCCGGCGAGGTGATTGCGAGCAATCGCGTCAGTCCGAGGGCTCCCATCGCGTACGACCTGACTGCCGACGCCGACTCGAGCGCGTATCCCTGGCGCCGGAACCGCGGCAGGAAGGCGAATCCGACGTCGACGTCCTCCAGATAATCCCGCTTCACCAGTCCGCAGATGCCGGCGGCCTCACCCGTGTCGCGTAGCTCGACGAGGTAGAGGCCGTAGCCGTGTCGCGCGTAGCTCGCGATCGGGCCGTCGCGCAGGTAGCGAATCGCGTCGGCTTCGCTGCGTACTCCGCGGTCGCCGATGTTGCGGATGAATGCCGGGTCGTTCAGCAGTTCGAGCATGAACGCCGCATCCTCGTCGCCGAGGCGCCGCAGTCGCAGTCGGGCAGTGTCGATCACATACATGGACCCACCGCGGAATCTCGCCGATCGGGTGCAGGACAGCCGGCTCGATGCGGTACCGCCGCGCGTCGTTGCGCGGGAGTCCGCCCGGGGCCGTGGGAGTATAGTTGCAGTGCCCCGAGTGGGGGCAGGAGGGCGTATGAAGGACGTAGGGATCGCGGCCGTCGTGGCATTCCTGTTGTGCGTCCCGGCGGGCGGTCTGGCCGATGCGCCCGTGCAGACCGGCACCGGGCCCGCGGCGACGGTTCCCACGGGCTCCGCGTCGGCGGCCGCCACCCCGGCTGACGTCGCGGAGGCCGATGCGTCGCCGACGGTGATGGCCGTCTGGGTGGAGAAGAAAATCAGCTTTGCCTACATGGGATTCACGGCCTACTACTCCTGCGACGGCCTGCGCTACAAGGTCAAGGCCATCCTCGAGGAAATCGGCGTCAGGCCGGGCTTCAAGATCCAGGCCCGCGGCTGCGTGCACCTGAGCGGACCCGAAGACATGCCGATGCTCGAGATCGTCGCCGCGACGCCACGCGAGGCGACGCCCGAGGTGCTGGCCGAACTGGAGAAGGATGCCGCAAAGCGCGAGCTGGTCTCGCGGTACGGGACCGAGGACGCCGCCGCGACGGAAGCAACGGCCCAGTTCCCGGCGCGGGTGCGTCGAATCGACTTCCGCGACAGCGCGACCGGCCTGGTGCAAGCGGGCGACTGCGAGCTCGTCGAGCAGTTGCGCGACCGCGTTTTCGTCCCGCTCGGTGCGAAAGTCGTCGTCGACCGGATGGGATGCGTTCCGAGGCAGCTCAACATCGGCATCATCAATCTCTCGATCGAGATGCTCGAGCCCGTGCCCCAGCAGTGACCGACCGCCGATCGATCTTCATCACCGGCGCAGCTGCCGGCATCGGGGCGGAGACGGCGCGCCTGTTCGCGAGGAACGGCTGGCTGGTCGGCGCGTCCGACGTGGACGGCGCCGGCCTGGCGACGCTGCAGGCCGAGTGTGGCAGGGACCGGGTCAGCACGCACGTCGCGGACGTGCGCGATTTCGCGGCCGTCGCTGCGGCCCTGAGCGATTTCACGGCGCGTACCCGCGGCCGGCTCGACGCCGTATTCGCGAATGCCGGCGTGCTGTTCATGGGGCCGCACGAGGAGGTCACGCGCGAGCAGAAAGACCTGCTCGTGGACGTGAATACCCGCGGAGTGCTGCACACCCTCGACGCGGCATTCCCCTACCTGAGGTGTACGCCCGGAGCCCACGCGGTAGCAATGAGCTCGACCTCCGCGGAATACGGTGCGCCACAGCATGCCGTCTACAGCGCGACCAAGTTCTTCGTGCGCGGGCTGACCGAGGCGCTGAACGTCGAATACCGCAGGTACGGCATCGAGGTCTCGGCGATCTACGTCGCCTACGTGCAGACCGGAATGGTCCTCGACGCCGCGGTGAAACCCGCATCGATCGAACGGCTGGGCGTGAAGGTCTCGCCGCAGCAGGTCGCAGCGACGGTTTGGCGCGCCGTGCACGGCCACCGCTCGCATTGGCGCGTGGGACTGGACGCGAGGCTGATGAACCTGCTCTCGCGCCTGCTCGGGCCGGGCATGGCGAGGATAACCGCCTGGCTCATGCGGCACTGAAATCCGCCGGTGGCATCGTGCTCGGCACGAACACCGGCTTCGACGGCACGTCCACCCGCTGTGCGGCGAGTGTCCCGCCCCAGACGCAGCCGGTGTCGAGGCACAACACGCCCTCCTCGTCGCAGTAGCCGAGCGCCGACCAGTGGCCGCACACGATGCGGGCTCCGGTCGAGCGACGTCCTGCTGCGCGGAACCAGGGTAGCGCACCCGGCGGCAGTCGCGCCGGCGGTCCCTTGAAGCTGAGGAGCATCCGGCCAGTGCGATCGCAGGCGCGCAGCCGCGTCAGCGCATTGGTGATGAAGCGCAGCCGGTCGGGACCGTCGAGATCGTCGCGCCACAGATCGGGCTGGTTGCCGTACATCTGCGCGAAGAGCGCGCCGCTCGCCTCGCCGCGCAACGCCGTCTCGAGTTCGGCCGCGCAGCGTCGCGCCAGTGCGATGTCCCATTGCGGCGGCAGGCCCGCGTGCAGCAGGGTGACGCCGATGCCGGCGTCGTGATGCAGCACTGGCCGCGACTGCAGCCAGTCGAGCAGGGGCGCTCGGTCGGGGGCTTCGAGCACCGGCCGCAGCGTCGCGTCGGACTTGCGCAATGCCGCATGTCCGCGTGCGACCGCGAGCAGGTGCAGGTCGTGGTTGCCGAGCACGACCACCGCCGCATCGCCGAGCGCGGCGACCCGGCGCAGCACCTCGAGCGAGTGCGGGCCTCGATTGACCAGGTCGCCTACGAACCACAGGCGGTCGCGCGCCGGCGAGAATTCGAGGCGGCCGAGCAGAGCCTCGAGTTCGGCGGCGCAGCCCTGCACGTCGCCGACGGCGTAGACAGCCATCGCGCCTCAGTGCAGCAGGCCGGGCATCGCGAGCGTGAACGGGGCGATCGGCGCGTCAAATTGCTCGCCGTCGTCAGCGACCATGCGATATGTTCCCTGCATCGCGCCGACGGGCGTCTCGAGGATCGCACCGCTCGAGTACCGGAAGCCCTCGCCTGGCCGAAGGTGCGGCTGCTCGCCGACGACGCCTTCCCCGGCGACTTCCTGCACCTTGCCGTTGGCGTCGGTGATGATCCAGTGGCGAGTGAGCAGGCGCGCGGGTATCGATCCCTCGTTGCGGATCGTGATCGTGTAGGAGAAGACGAACCGGCCGTCGCCCGGGCTCGACTGTTCTTCCAGGTAGTTGGTTACCACGTCCACGCGGATGCGATGCGGCTCCGTTGCGGTCATTCGCGGGTCTCCGTTCGCCTCATTCCTTGTGCAGACGGACGGCCAGCACGTCGCAGGGCGCGGCGTGCAGCACGGTATCCTCCGTGAAGTTGAACAGGATCGACACGCCGTGTCGCTCCCGGCTGCCGATCACGATCAGGTCGACGCCGCGCTCCTGGGCCACGCGCAC
>Ga0114938_1001229_pt1 | contig 17862 bp, 17 predicted proteins | sample AshMeaBigSpring_FD_88675 | JGI IMG/M metagenome (GOLD analysis project Ga0114938, IMG submission 88675) | Groundwater microbial communities from Big Spring, Nevada to study Microbial Dark Matter (Phase II) - Ash Meadows Big Spring | ecosystem: Environmental > Aquatic > Deep subsurface >...
GGCCGCCGCGTGGCCGAACTGGCCGTCGCCTGCCTGGCGCGACGCTCATGACCGCCGCGAGCGTGCTCGCGCGACGGCTCCGGCGTGCGCGCCACGCCGCGCTCGGCGCGGCGGCCGTCCTCGCCGCCTGCGTCGCATGGGCTGCACTGCGCTCGGCTCCCTGGCCCGCGAACCTCGGGTGGACGATCGTGCTGCTGCTGCCCGTCGCGGCGCCGATCCCCGGGATCATCCGCGGCGTCCCACGCACGTACGCCTGGGCGACGCTCTGCATCGCACCCTACTTCATCTACGGCATCACCGAAGTGATCGCGAATCCCGCGGTGCGGGGAGCGGCCGCCGCCGTCCTGTTCGCGGGCCTCGCCTGGTTCGTGGCACTCGTCTGGTACCTGCGCTTGAGCCGCGGCGGGACGGCCGCGGTTCAGGAGACGACCGGCGCCTGATCCGGCTCCTCGAGCACCTGGCGCAGGAACGGCACCGTGAGGCGCCGCTGGGCCGCGAGCGCGGCCTCGTCGAGGCGGTCGAGCACGCCGCACAGCGAGTGCATGTCGCGCGGCAAGCGGTGGACCAGCCAAGCCGCCGCCTCCGGTGACAGCTCGAGTCCACGCCGCTCCGCGCGCCGCTCGAGGGCCGCGACCTGACCCGCCTCGTCGAGCTCGTGCAGCTGGTAAACCGGCGCCGCCAGCAGTCGCGAGCGCAGGTCGGGCAGGCGGAACTGCAGCGACGCCGGAGGCGCCGTGCTCGCCACGTACAGTCGACCGGGCGCGTCCTGCATCAGCGTGTAGAGACGGAAGATCGCGGCGTTCCAGTCTGCGTCATCGGAGACGCAATCGAGCGCGTCGAGGCAAACGAGGTCGAGCGTCTCGCACCCGTCGAGCAGCGCCGGCGCGCCACCGGCCGAGAGATCCAGGTACGTGGCCGAACTGCCCGAGGCGCTCGCGGCGGCACACGCGGCCTGCAGCAGGTGGGTCTTGCCGGTGCCTGCCCGGCCCCACAGCCACAGCACGCGCGGCGGCGACGCGCCGGTCAACAGGTTCACGGCCTCCGCGTTGGTGCCGGCTATGAAGCCGTCGAATCGCGCCGCTTCACCGAGCCGAACGCGCAGGGGCAGTTGCTGCATGGAGTCAGCCTGCCGCGGCGGCCCGCCCGCGCGTCACTGCGGAAGCGCGCCGCGTGTAGATCAGTACGTAGTCGATACCGCTCACGGCCGTGGACACCAGGACCAGTGCGCCGAGCGCGATCACGGCCGGGTCCCCGGGCCAGCCGAAGGCCGCGTCCGCCACCACGGCGAGACAGAAGAGGATCTGGCACAGCGTGTTCAACTTGCTCACCGCGGTCGGCTCGCCGTGCAGCGGGCCGAACAGCCACTTGTAGGTGAGCGCGCCGAAGAAGATCACGAGGTCGCGGAACAGCACCAGCGCCACGATCCACAGCGGCACGCGACCGGCAAGGCTCAGGCAGACGAACACGGTGACCAGCAGCAGCTTGTCAGCGAGCGGGTCGAGCACCTTGCCGAGTTCGCTGGACCAGCCGAAGCGCTTGGCGAGGTAGCCGTCGAGCGCGTCGGTGAACGCCGCGAAGGCGAAGAGCGCGAGCACCTGCGGGTATTGCCCCTGCAGGATCCACGTCGCGACCGGGTACACGAGCAGGATGCGCAGGATGCAGAGCAGGTTGGGCAGGAACCTGAGGCTCATGGCGCGAACACGAAATCCACCGCCGCCGCCCCCTCCTCCGCGCCTCGCGAACCGGGCTGCAGCCGGCCGTCGAGGGCGACGATCCTGCCGAGCAGTTCCCGGTCGCCACGCACCACGACGCGCAGCGTGAGCACCGTGCCGTCGAGCGACTCGACTTCGACGCCTCGCACCAGGCTCAGTTCGCGCAGGCACGCAAGCAGGCCCGAGTAGTCCGCGAGGTCGTCCATGCCGTCCACCCGCAGCGTGAGGCTGCTGCTCGAGCGCGTCGATGCAGGGGCGTACCGCGCCGCAAGCGTGTCGGCGGCAAGGTGGATGCCGGTCTCGGCCGATCCGCGTGTCTCCTTGGTCCGGCCGTCGTGCGTGAACGTCCACGCGAACTCGCTGCCGCTCGGCACGCCGACGAGCACGGCGCGGCGCGTGGACGCCGACGCCCCCTCGCCCCATTCGATCGGCAACCCCCGCCACTGGGCCACGCTCTCCACGGCAGCGCGATCCGTCACCGGCGCGTCGATCACGGTGACCGGACGCTCGGCCGGCCACAACGGCAGGCCCGCCTGCTGCAGGAGTTCCTCGATGGCACGGCCGTCGAAGCCGACCTTGAGCATCTGGTCCGCCGTGGTCGAATACCTTTGCACGTACTTCGCAGGATTCGCCCCGCTGATCGCCGGATTGCCGGCGGCCTCGCGTTTGCCCGATGCCCGGACAGCCACGGCCCGCACCGCTTCGGCCATGCCCGCGGCCCGATCCTCGGGCGTGTTGCCCTTGAGCGGCACGGTCACTTCGTATCGCGGAACCTCGGCGCGCCCGGCCACGGGCGCCATGCAGGCGGCGATGCAGGCGAGTGCCGTTGCGAGGGCGTGCCCTCGGTGACGGACGATGCGGATGAGGGTGCGCATGGATGGGGAAAGCGTTCGGCGCCGCAGGCGCCCGTGTAAAATACCACAGCCTCGCCTCCGGACCCGGGGCCGCCTGCCCACGGGAGAGACCCATGCCTGACCACCGACCCACCACCTATCGCGACGCCGGCGTGGACATCGACGCGGGAGACGAACTCGTCGAGCGCATCAAGCCCGCCGTCAAGCGCTCCATGCGCCCGGAGGTGCTGGGGGGTCTCGGCGGCTTCGGCGCGCTGGTCGAAGTGCCCCTGCACCGCTACCGCCAGCCGGTGATGGTGTCGGGCACCGACGGTGTCGGCACCAAGCTGCGGCTCGCCATCGAGACCGGCCGCCACGATACCATCGGCATCGACCTGGTCGCCATGTGCGCGAACGACGTCGTCGTGCAGGGCGCCGAGCCGGTCTTCTTCCTCGACTACTACGCCACGGGTCGCCTGCGGGTGGACGTGGCCGAGCGCGTGATCAAGGGCATCGTCGAGGGCTGCCTGCAGGCCGGCTGCGCGCTGGTCGGCGGCGAGACGGCCGAGATGCCCGGCATGTACGAGGGCGACGACTACGACCTCGCCGGTTTCTGCGTGGGCCTCGTCGAGAAGGACAGGATCATCGACGGCAGTTGCACGCGCGCTGGCGACGCGATCATCGGCCTCGCCTCCTCCGGCCCGCACTCCAACGGTTACTCGCTGATCCGCAAGCTGCTCATGATGGGCGGCGCCACGCCGCAGACGCAGCTCGACGGCCAGCCCCTCTACGACCTGCTGCTCGCGCCGACCCGCATCTACGTGAAGTCGGTGCTCGCGCTCATGGCCGAAATGCCGGTGCACGGCGTCGCGCACATCACGGGCGGCGGGCCGGCGGGCAACATCCCGCGGACGCTGCCCGACGGCCTCGAGGCCGTCATCGAGGAGAAGCACTGGCCGCGCCCGGCCGTGTTCGACTGGCTGCAGAAGGTCGGCCATATCGAGCGCGACGAGATGCACCGCACGTTCAACTGCGGCCTCGGCATGACGGTCACCGTGCCCGGCGCCGACGCGGACCGCGCGCTCGCGATCCTGCGCCGCTGCGGCGAGCGGGCGAGCATCGTGGGCCAGGTGCGCGCCGGTTCGCGCGGTGCCGTCATCGAGTGACCACGACATGAGCGACGCGGCCGCGCGGCTGCCGATCGTCGTCCTGGTTTCCGGCGCCGGCAGCAACCTGCGGGCGATCGACGAGCAGGCGGCGAATGGCACGTTGCCCGTCGCGATCCGTGCCGTGATCAGCGACCAGCCGGATGCGGCGGGCTTGGCGTGGGCGACCACGCGGGGCATACCGACCGTCGCGCTGTCACCCCGCGACTACCCGGACCGCGGCGCCTACGACCGCGCGCTCGCGGAGGCGGTGGCGAGCTTCGCCCCCGGCCTCGTCGTGCTGGCGGGCTTCATGCGCATCCTCGGGGACGAGTTCGTCGATCGCTTCGCCGGCCACCTCTTGAACATCCATCCTTCGCTGCTGCCGAAATACCGCGGCCTGCACACGCACCGCCGGGCGCTCGAGGCGGGCGACCGGGAGCACGGTGCCAGCGTCCACTTCGTCACGCGCGAACTCGACGGCGGGCCGGTGGTCCTACAGGCACGGGTCCCGGTCCGGGACGGCGACGACGAGGCAGCGCTGGCAGCCCGTGTGCTGGCGGAGGAACACGTGATCTACCCCGAGTGCATCGGCTGGTTCGCCGCCGGTCGCCTGCGCATGCGCGATGGTGCTGCGTTCCTCGATGGGCGTCGTCTGGACGCGCCCGTCCTGCGCGAAGCCGGGGCGCCAGCGCATGGCTGAGCAGTCATCCGCACGCCGGATGGCGCGGCGCCGGGCCGCCCTGCTGATGGGCGCAGCCCTCTCGCTCGCCGCGCCCCTGTCGCTCGGCGAGGACACGGCGCTGCAGCCGTACAAGGCCCGCTATCAGGTGACCTATCGCGGACTGAATGGTGGCCAGATCGAGAATTCGCTGGGGCGTGCCAATCTCCCGGGGCACTGGCTGTACCAGACGCGGGCCTACCCGAGCCTGCTCGGGCGCGTGGCCGTGAGCCCGAATGCGCGCGAGCACAGCGTCATGCAGATCACGCCGTCGGGCGTCCGCCCGCTCTCGTTCGACTTCAACGACGGCAGCGACGGCTCGCGCAAGGACGTGCGCTTCCAGTTCGATTGGACGGCCGGACGGGTCCGGGGCGAAGCCGAGGGCGTGCCATTCGACCTCGCGGTCCAGCCCGGCACGCAGGATACCGCCTCGGTGCAGGCGGCGATGATCGTCGAACTGCTCGCCGGGCGCCCGCCCCGCGGATTCCCGATCCTCACCGGCAGCAAGCTGCGCGAGTACCGCTACTGGCCCGAGGGCAAGGCGACGGTGACCACGCCGTTCGGCCAGTTCGAGACGGAGGTATGGGCCAACCAGCGCGACGGCTCGACGCGCGTCACCAAGGTCTGGCACGCACCGGCGCTGGGCTACGTACCGGTGCAGGCGATCCAGTACCGCAAGGGGCAGGCGGAGACGCAGATGAAGCTGGTCGCGCTGGCGAGGGGCCAGGAGCCAGGGGCCAGCGGACGGTAAGAACCGCTGCAGTCTGCGCGTACGGCACCCGTCGTCTCATGGCGCTCGCCTGAACGTGAAGCGGCTCTTCGAGCCGGCAGCGCATGAGGGATACTGCTGTTCCACCTGTCCCCTGTCCCCCGTCCCCTTCCTCAGGCCTTCGGCAGGGTCACTCCCCGCTGCCCCTGGTACTTGCCGCCGCGGTCGGCGTACGAAACGTCGCAGACCTCGTCCGACTCGAAGAACAGCATCTGGGCGATGCCTTCGTTGGCGTAGATCTTGGCGGGCAGCGGCGTGGTGTTCGAGAACTCCAGCGTCACGTGCCCTTCCCATTGCGGCTCGAGCGGGGTCACGTTGACGATGATGCCGCAGCGGGCGTACGTGGACTTGCCGAGGCACACCGTGAGCACGCTGCGCGGGATGCGGAAATACTCGACCGTGCGGGCGAGCGCGAACGAGTTGGGCGGGATGATGCAGATGTCGCCCACGAAGTCGACGAACGAGTTCGGGTCGAAGTCCTTCGGGTCGACGATGGTCGAGTTGATGTTGGTGAAGATCTTGAACTCGGCGGCGCAGCGCACGTCGTAGCCGTAGCTCGAGGTCCCGTAGGACACGATGCGATGGCCGTCCACCTCGCGCACCTGGCCGGGCGCGAAGGGCTCGATCATGCCGTGTTGCTCGGCCATGCGGCGGATCCAGCGGTCGGACTTGATGCTCACGGTCAGGTGTCCTCGACGGTGATGCGGGGGGCGGCGGGTGCCGTCGCCGAGGTGATCGACAGTCGCGCCGCGGTGCGGCGGGCGGTCTCGAGATACGCGCGTCCGACGGGGCCGTCGGGGTCCGCGATCACGGTCGGCCGTCCGGCGTCGGTTTCCTCGCGGATGCGGATGTCGAGCGGCAGCGCCCCGAGCAGCGCGACGCCGTACTGCTCGGCCATGCGCACGCCGCCGCCGGTCCCGAAGATCGGCTCTTCGTGGCCGCACTTCGAGCAGACGTGGGTGCTCATGTTCTCCACGACGCCAAGCACCGGGATCGAGACTTTCTGGAACATGCGCAGGCCCTTGCGGGCGTCGAGCAGCGCGATGTCCTGCGGGGTGGTGACCACCACGGCGCCGCTCACCGGCACCCGCTGGGCGAGCGTGAGCTGGATGTCGCCGGTGCCGGGCGGCATGTCGACGATCAGGTAGTCGAGCTCGCCCCAGTTCGTGTCGCCGAGCAGCTGCGTGAGCGCCTGGGTGACCATCGGGCCACGCCACACCATCGGCTGCTCCTCATCGATCAGGAAACCGATCGAACTCACCTTGACGCCGTACGCCTCGAGCGGCTCGATGCGCCTGCCGTCGTGACTGACGGGCCGCTCGCCCTGCAGCCCCATCATGCGTGGCTGGCTTGGGCCGTAGATGTCGGCGTCGAGCAGGCCGACCTTGGCCCCTTCGAGGGCCAGCGCGAGGGCCAGGTTGACCGCAGTGGTGGACTTGCCGACGCCGCCCTTGCCGGAGGCCACGGCGACGACATTACGGATCCCCGGCAGGCGCTGCAGGCTGCCCTGCACGGCCTGGGCCGCGACCTGCCAGGACACCTCGACCCGGGCCGGGCCCGCGCCCGGTTCGGCGGCCAGGAGCCGCTGCAGGGTGGCGGCCAGCTCCGGGCCATAGCGACCGGCCGGGAAGCCGAGCTCGATCTCCACGACCGCCGTGCCGCCGTCCAATCTGACGGACTTCACAGCTTTGGCGGCATTCAGGGGCATCCCGAGGTGCGGTTCGACATAATTCTCGACCACACGGCGGACTTCGCGGACGCGATCGTCGGTCATGATTTGGTACAGCGGGAGGGCGGCATGAGCCGGAAGCGTCGAATTGTAGCGGAAACCCGGTGCGGGCAGCCGGCCGGGCGCGACCGGCCTCGCATGGCATACTTGCAGGCCACCCGCCCCGTTCGTTCCGGGACGGGCCATTGCATAGCCGAACCCTGAACCGCGAGGCACCGCCAGCGCGCTTGGACCCCTGTCGCCACCCATGAGCTTCTTCACCAACCTGCGGGCCGAGCGCCTCATCGCCGACATCAAGGCGGCGGGTGGCAGCGACGACGACGCCGCGCGCAGGTCGTTCGAGAAGCTCGGCAAGCTCGGGCCGTCCGCGATCCCGAGGATCGTCGACGCGCTCGCCAACGCCGACAAGAACGAGACGGCCGGCTTCGTCGGCGTGCTCTCCAGCCTGCTCGACAACAAGACGCTGCCGCTGGTGGTCGCCGGCCTGAACGACGGCAACCAGCGGACCGTCGCGGCGATCACCTGGGCGCTGTCGAGCGCCCGCGGCTACAGCCCGCAGCTGCTGCTCGGGATGCTCGACGACAAGTCGGTGCCGAAGGGCCCGCTGGTGAGCGCGATCGCCGCGCAGAAGAGTCGCCTCGCGGCGCGCGAGGTGCTCAAGCACGTCTACAACCAGGAGCCGGCCGAGAAGGCGGCGCTGTTCCGCGTGGTGGCGGACATCGCCGACGAGAGCCTCGTGCCCGAGCTGGTGAGCCGGCTCGAGGGCAAGGACCCGATCGCCCGGACTCACATCATCAACATCCTGGCGCGCTTCAAGCGGCCGGACGTGGCCGCAGCGCTGCAGGGACAGCTCAAGGACACCAACAAGTTCATCCGCCAGGCCGTCCTCACGGCCCTCGCGCGACTCGGCGCCAATGTCGACCCGGGCCTGCTCTGCGAGGTGCTGCGCGATCCCGACGTCGAGACTCAGCAGAAGGCGATCGACGCGGTGGTGCGCGCCAACCACCCCGACACGATGCAGCACCTCGTCAAGGTGCTGCGCGACGAGAACGAGGGCGCCCGCCGCGCCGCGGTCGAGGTGCTGAACGAGATCGGCACGCCAGCGCACGTCAAGTTCCTGCTGCAGTCGATCAAGGACGACGACTGGTGGGTGCGCAGCCGGGCGGCCGACGCGCTCGCCAAGATCGGCGGCGCCCGCGTGATCGAGGCCGCCCTCGAACTGATCCGCGACCAGGACGAGGACGTGCGCCGGGCCGCGATCGAGATCCTCAACCAGACGAAGGACGAGCGCGCCGTCGGCTTCCTCATCGAGGCGACCCGCGACCCCGACTGGTGGGTGCGCGAGCGCGCCGTGGATGCGCTGGCCGAGATCGGCAGCCGACGCGCGCTGCCCGCCCTGCTCGACATGCTCGAGAACGCCGACGACCGGTCGCTGCCCACCGTGGTGCGGGCGGTCGGCAAGCTCGGCGACGCGACCCATGTCACCCGGCTGCTGCCCCTGCTGGACCACGCCGCGAAGGAAGTGCGCATCGAGACGATCACCGCGCTCACGCGCCTCGTGGATGACCGCACGTCGGACGCCGTGCGGGCACGCCTCGAGGCGTTCGGCGTGACGGTCGCGGACCCGACCATCAGCCACGCGGCGCTGCGTGCCGTTGGCGACCTCGACAGCCGCTTCTCGAGCGGCGCCGTCGCTGTGCGCGAGGACGTGGTGCGCCGCGCCGAGCCGGCCCGCACCCTGCTCGTGGAGCGGGCCGACATCGAGGGCATGATGCGCCAGTCGCGCGAGCAGGCGCGGCTCGACATCTCGACGCTCAAGCCGGGCGACGTGCTCGAGGGCCGCTACAAGTTCGTGCAGAAGATCGGCAAGGGCGCCTTCGGCACCGTGCTCCTGATGGAGGACACGGTGGTGGACGAGCGGCTGGTGCTCAAGTTCCTGAACCCGAACGTGTCGCAGGACGAGGAGATGATGAAGCGGTTCGTGCACGAGCTGCGCTACTCGCGCAAGATCACGCACCGCAACGTCATCCGCATCTACGACTTCCTGTTCATTCGCGGCAACTACGCCATCTCGATGGAGTACTTCCCGTCGCACACCCTCGGCAACGAGGTGAACGACAAGCCGCTGCCGCTCGCCAAGGCCGTGCGCTTCGCGACCGACATCGCGACCGGCATGGCGGTGGCCCACCAGTCGGGCATCATCCACCGCGACCTGAAGCCGGCCAACGTGTTGATCGACGACACGGGGCTGGTCAAGATCGTGGACTTCGGCGTCGCCGCGGCCCAGCACCAGGGCGACACGCAGCTCACCAAGACCGGCTACGTGATCGGCTCGCCGAAGTACATGGCGCCCGAGCAGATCCTCGGCAAGAAGGTCGACGAGCGCGCCGACATCTACAGCCTCGGCGTGATCCTCTACGAGATGCTCACCGGCGAGCCCCCGTACCACCGCGGCGACCACATGGCGGTGATGTACCAGCACGTGCAGGGCAAGGCAAAGCCGCCGATCGAGCTCAACGCGGCGATCCCGCCGGGCCTCTCCGAGATCGTGATGAAGGCGATGGCAGTGGACAAGGCGCGACGCTTCCAGAGCATGGACGAGCTGCGCGCCGCCCTCGAGAAGTATCTCTGAGCGCACCATGGCCCGCATCGACGCATTCCTGAAGCTCGGCGCCGCGCAAGGCTGCTCCGACGTGCACCTCGCGGTGGGTGTGCCGCCCATGCTGCGCATGAACGGCGAGCTGCTGCCGATCAAGTTCCGCAACCTCGGCGACGCCGAGCTCGAGAGCTACGTCACCGAGATCCTGAGCCCGACGCAGCAGGAACAGTTCCGCAGGGGCCACGACATCGACTTCTCGTACGTCGCCGAGAGCGGCGCGCGCTTCCGCGTCAACCTGTTCCGCAAGGATACGGGCGTGGGCGCGGTGTTCCGCACCATCCCGAGCGACGTCCCCACGCTCGAGTCGCTTGGCCTGCCGCCGATCGTGAGGAAGTTCTGCGACTACCACCAGGGCATGGTGCTGGTCACGGGGTCGACCGGCACGGGCAAGTCGACGACGCTCGCGGCGATGATCGACCACCTGAACCGCACGCGGCGCCTCAACATCGTGAGCCTCGAGGACCCGATCGAGTTCGTCCATCGCAGCAAGAACTCGCAGGTCATCCAGCGCGAGCTGCACACGCACCTGCCGTCGTTCGCCGAGGGCGTGCGCGCCGCGATGCGCGAGGACCCCGACGTGATCCTGGTCGGCGAGCTGCGCGACGCCGACACCGTGCGCTGGGCGATGACCGCGGCCGAGACCGGCCACCTCGTCCTCGGCACGCTGCACACCACTAGCGCCGTGAAGACCATCGACCGCATGGTGGACGCGCTGCCCGCCGAGGAGCGCGAGCAGACCAAGAGCTTCCTCTCGCAAAGCCTGATCGGCGTGGTCACCCAGGTGCTGGTGCGCACGCCCGACCTGCGTGGCCGCCGTGCCGTCTGCGAGGTGATGGTGATGAACCGGGCGATCGGCAAGCTCATCATGACCGACCAGACGCACATGGTTCCGTCGCAGCTGCAGACCGGCAAGGATTCCGGCATGCAGACCATGGACCAGGCGCTGCTCGCGGCCATCGCCGCCAAGGAAGTCGACCCGGAGGACGCGTTCGCCTACGCGGTGGACAAGCGGCCCTTCACGCGCTTCGTCCCGGACGGCACGGCGATCCTGAAGGCCGACGTCACCCAGGGGTTCGCGTCATGAGCACCGAGGTCAGCCAGATCACCGCGACCGAGGCCGCCCCGCACGTCCCGCGCCGCATCGACCCGTTCCTCACCGAAGTGCTCGTCAAGGGCGGCTCCGACCTGCACTTCGTCGCCGGCGACCCGCCGCGCATCCGCATCCACGGCGAACTGCAGACGCTGCGCGACGAGCCGCTCGGCCAGGAGCAGGTGCTGGAGGCGCTGACCGAGATCATGTCCCGCCAGGCCCGCGCGCGCCTCGACGAGCTGGACGGCGCCGACTTCGCGTACACGATCCCGGGCGTGTCGCGATTCCGCGTCAACGTGTTCCGGCACATCGGCGGACTGGGCGGCGTGTTCCGCGCGATCCCCTCGAAGGCGTTCACCCTCGAGCAGCTCAACATGCCGGAGTCGGTGCGCAGCCTGTGCCGGGCGAACAACGGCCTGATCCTGGTCACGGGCAAGACGGGGTCCGGTAAGTCCACGACGCTCGCGGCGATGATCGACGACATCAATGCGCGGGTGAAGGGCCACATCCTCACCATCGAGGACCCGATCGAGTTCGTGCACCCGCGCAAGAACTGCCTGGTGAGCCAGCGCGAGGTGGGCGTGCACAGCCCGAGCTTCGCCGAGGCGCTGCACTCGGCGCTGCGCGAGGACCCGGACGTCGTGCTGGTGGGCGAGTTGCGCGACCTCGAGACGATGGGAATCGCCGTGACCGCCGCCGAGATGGGCATCCTCGTGATGGGTACCTTGCACACCAACGGCGCCGCGGCGACCGTGGACCGTATCGTCAACGCGTTCCCAGCCGACAAGCAGGCACATGTGCGCACCATGCTGTCGACCTCGCTGCGCGGCGTGATCTCGCAGCAGCTACTGCAGCGCGCCGACAAGCGCAGCCGCGTGGCCGCGCTCGAGATCCTCGTGAACACGCCGGCGGTATCCAACCTGATCCGCCAGGGCAAGCTCGACCAGCTCGAGAACTCCATGCAGAGCGGCGGCCAGCACGGCATGCGCACCATGGACTCGGCGATCCAGGAGCTGCTCGACAAGGGCATCGTCTCCGGGCGCACTGCTTACGAGAAGAGCAGCAACAAGCAGCGCTTCGAGCAGTTCAAGGAAATGGGCTGAGCCGGCCCGGGTCGCCGGACCCGGGCCGGCGCCGGCGGCGTGGCATAATTATCGGCCCTACGCCGGACCCTCCGCCATGAGCCCGACCCGCCGCACGATCCTCGTCACGAGCGCGCTGCCGTACGCCAACGGCGCCCCGCACCTCGGCCACATGGTCGAATACGTGCAGACCGACATCTGGGTGCGGTTCCAGCGCATGCGCGGGCACGACGTGCTGTTCATCTGGGCGAGCGACGCGCACGGCACGCCGATCATGCTCAAGGCGCGCCAGGAGGGCATTGCGCCCGAGGAACTGATCGCGCGCGTCGGCGCCGAGCAGCGCCGCGACTTCGACGCGTTCGACATCTCGTACGACAACTTCCACACCACCCACTCGGAAGAGAACCGCGAGATCACCTACGAGATCTACCGGCGGCTCGCGGCGGCGGGCCACATCCGCCGCGAGACCATCGTGCAGGCCTACGACGAGCAGGCGAAGATGTTCCTGCCCGACCGCTACGTGCGCGGCACCTGCCCGAAGTGCGGCGCGCTCGACCAGTACGGTGACAGCTGCGAGGCGTGCGGCGCCACCTACACGCCGGCCGACCTCGTCAACCCGGTCTCCGTGGTGAGCGGCACGCCGCCCGTGCAGCGCGATTCGGAGCACCTGTTCTTCAAGCTCGGCGACTTCGAGCAGTGGCTGCGCGAATGGACCGGCGCGGGCCGCCTGCAGCCGGCCGTCACCGCCAAGCTTGACGAGTGGTTCGGCGCCGGCCTGCGCGACTGGGATATCTCGCGCGACGCGCCCTACTTCGGCTTCGAGATCCCCGGAGAGAAGGACAAGTACTTCTACGTCTGGCTCGACGCGCCGATCGGTTACGTCGGCAGCTTCCTGCACTATTGCCGGCGCACGGGGCTCGACTTCGATCGCTACTGGAAGCCGGGCAGCGACGCCGAGGTCTATCACTTCATCGGCAAGGACATCGTGTACTTCCACACGCTGTTCTGGCCGGCGGTGCTGCACGGCGCCGGCTACCGCGCCCCGACCGCGGTCTTCGCCCACGGATTCCTGACCGTCAACGGCCAGAAGATGTCGAAGTCGCGCGGCACGCTGATCGGCGCGAGGACCTGGCTCGATCACCTGCCGGCCGAGTACCTGCGCTACTACTTCGCCTCGCGCCTCGGCGACGGCGTCGAGGACCTCGACCTCAACCTCGACGACTTCGTGGCCAAGGTGAACTCCGACGTCGTGGGCAAGCTGGTCAACATCGCCAGCCGCTGCGCCGGATTCATCGCGCGCGGCTCGGGCGGCAGGCTGGCAGGACGCCTGGCCGATCCATCCTTGCAGGACGAGTTCGTGGCGGCCGGCGAGCGCATTGCCGCGCTGTACGAGGGCCGCGACCTCGCGGGCGCCGTGCGCGAGATCATGGCGCTCACGGACCGAGCCAACCTGTACATCGACCAGCAGAAGCCCTGGCTCATGGCCAAGGACCCGGCACGGGCCGCAGACGTGCAGGCCGTCTGCACGCAGGGCCTGAACCTGTTCCGCATCCTGGCGCTGTACCTCAAACCCGTCATGCCCCGCCTCGCCGCGGGCGCGGAACGCTTCCTCGGGCTGGGGGAGCAGTCGTGGGCCGACGCTGCGCAACCGCTGCTCGGCACCGCGATCAACCCGTACGAGCCGCTCGGCACGCGAGTCGATCCCGCTGCCGCCAAGGCCTTGCTCGCGGCGTCGGCGGAGACCCTGAAACCATCGGGAGTGCCCACCGCCGCAGCGACTCCGGCAACTCCCGAGCCGGCGGCAGCCAAGGCGGCGCCGGCGTCAGACGCCGCAGCGGCCGCCCCCATCTCGATCGACGACTTCGCCAAGGTCGACCTGCGCATCGCCCGCATCGTCGAAGCGGCGCCGGTCGAGGGCGCCGACAAGCTGTTGCGGCTCGTCGTCGATGTCGGCACGGGGCGCCGCAGCGTGTTCGCCGGCATTCGGCAGGCCTACGCGCCCGAGACGCTCGTTGGCCGCCTGACGGTAGTGGTCGCCAACCTGGCGCCGCGCAAGATGCGGTTCGGCACCTCCGAGGGCATGGTGCTCGCCGCAGGCCCCGGCGGTTCCGACATCTTCCTGCTCTCGCCCGACGCCGGCGCCGAGCCTGGCATGAAAGTGAAATAGCCTCTTCACTACCCCCTACCCCCTACCCGCTACCCCCTTCCGTGACAGACCTGCTCCTGCTGGCCATCGGCGCGAGTCTCGTCAATAACTTCGTCCTGACGCAGTTCCTTGGGCTGTGCCCGTTCGTCGGGGTCAGCCGCCGCTTCGAGGCGGCCGCCGGCATGGCGCTCGCCACGCTGTTCGTGCTCACACTCGCCTCCGGTGCGAGCTATGCAGTGTGGCACTGGATCCTCGAGCCCCTCGGCCTCGAATACCTGCGGACGCTCGTCTTCATCCTGCTGATTGCGGCGGTCGTGCAGGTGACCGAGATGCTGGTGCGGGCGTCGAGCCCGCTGCTGCACGAACTGCTCGGCGTGTTCCTGCCGCTGATCACGACCAACTGCGCCGTACTGGGGGTGGCGCTGCTAAGCCTCGAGCGGCAGCACGGTCTCGTCGAGTCGCTGGTGTTCGGCGCCGCGGCCGCGGCGGGCTTCGGCCTGGCGTTGCTCGCGTTCGCGGGCCTGCGCGAACGGCTCGAGACGGCCGACGTGCCCGCCGCCTTTCGCGGCACGCCGCTCGCGTTGATCACCGCCGGCCTGATGGCGCTCGCCTTCATGGGCTTCGGCGGCCTCGTCGCGCGATGAACGCCACCGCGATACTGGCCGCCGTCGGCACCATGGCTGCAATCGCCGCCATCCTCGGCGGGGTGCTCGGGTGGGTGGCAACGCGGTTGCGTTCCGATCCCGATGCACTGGTCGAGCAGATCGACGCGCTGTTGCCGCAAACGCAATGCGCGCAGTGCCGCTACCCGGGTTGCCGGCCGTATGCCGAGGCGATCGCAAACGGTGAGGCCGACATCGACCGCTGCCCGCCCGGTGGTGAGACTACGGTCCGTGCGCTCGCAGCCCTGCTCGACCGCGAACCGCGCCCGGTCGACCCGCAGTACGGTGCCACCCAGCCCCCGCGCGTCGCGCTCATCGACGAAGACCGTTGCATCGGCTGCGCGCTGTGCCTGCCGGCGTGCCCGGTCGATGCGATCGTGGGCGCGCAGCGACTCATGCACACGGTAATTGCAGCGCAGTGCACTGGCTGCGAGCTGTGCCTGGCGCCCTGCCCTGTGGATTGCATCGCCATGGTCGAACGCGCGGGCGATCAACCTGGGAGGGCCGCCGCATGAAGCTGCGCGGCCTGCGGCTCGACAGCCACACGTCCCGGCCGCTCGAGCGCCCGATCCGAGTCGTGCCACCGCCGGCAACGCTGGTACTGGCGCTCGACCAAGGCTCGGGCGCGGACGCCCTGCCGATGGTGCGACCCGGGGAGGCCGTGCGCGTCGGGTCAGCTGTCGCGGCGGCCTCTGGCGCCGCGGCAGCCGTGCACTCACCCGTGTCGGGCATCGTGCGTGAGATTGCAGCACGCCCCACTTCGCGAGGCGCAAGCCGCTGCATCGTCATCGACAATGACGGTCGCGATGATCCGATGGCGACCGCCGCGCCGATCGACTGGCGCGCGATGGACGGCTCGGCGCTGATCGAGTGCATTGCCGCCGCAGGAACCGCCGGACTCGGCGGCGCAGCATTCCCGACCGCCACCAAGCTGGCCCTGGCGCGCGCAGCCGGCGCCGAGCTGCTGCTCCTGAACGGCGCGGAGTGCGAGCCCTGGATCTGTTGCGATGCCGCGCTCATGCGTGAACGCGCGGCCGACGTCGTGCTCGGGGCGCAGGTGATGCTGGCCGCCGCGGGCGCACAGCGCTGCGTGGTCGCGATCGAGGACGACAAGCCGGAGGCCATTGCCGCCGTGGAAGCCGCCGTGCGTGCGGCAACCGACGCGCGCATCGAAGTGCGCGTACTGCCGGCCCTGTTCCCGCTGGGCGCCGAAGGCCCGCTGGTCGCCGCCGTCACCGGCCGCGAGGTGCCGCACGACGGATGGCCGCCACAGGTGGGCGTCGTGTGCCAGAACGTCGGGACCGCAGCGGCCGTCGCGCGGCTCGTGCAGGACGACCGCCCGGTGATGAGCCGCGTCCTCACCGTGACCGGCAGCGGCGTGCAACAACCAGCGAACGTCGAGGCATGCATCGGCACCCCGGTCGGACAATTGGTGGCAGCCTGCGGTGGTTACACAGGTGAGTGCGCGCGGCGCATCGCGGGAGGCAGCCTGACGGGCCGCTCGATCGAGGGCGACGACGTCCCCGTCACGAAGGGCATGAACTGCGTCCTGCTCGCGTCGGACGCGGACCTGCCGTCGCGCGGCCCCGCGAGGCCGTGCATACGCTGCGGTGATTGCGCTGCAGTCTGCCCGGCCGGGCTGCTGCCCCAGCAATTGCACGTTGCAGCACGCTCGGATGACTCGGCCGCCCTCGCTCGCTTCGGCCTGAGTGCTTGCATCGAGTGTGGGTGCTGCGACTACGTGTGCCCGAGCGCGATTCCGCTGACTGCGCGGTTCCGGGCAGCTCGCGAGCGGCAGCACCTGGCGGATCTCGAGCGCCGGCGAGCGATCGAGGCCAGGGCCCGGTACGAACGGCACCAGCGCCGGCTCGCCGAGCAGGCGGAGGCGGAGCGCCAGGCTTTCGACACCGCTCGTCGCCGCGCACGCGGAGCCGATCCGGGAGACCGCTGAGCGATGGACCCAGGCCCTGCACAGCCTCCGTACGTGGTCGCCGGGTTTTCGGTACCGCGCGTCATGTTCCAGGTACTGGTGGCGCTGGTGCCGGTGTTGGCCGTGCAGATCCACCTCTTCGGCATGAGCCCGCTGCTGCTGGTCGCAGTCGCCGCGCTCGTCGCCGTGGCCTGCGAAGCGCTGGCCTTGCACTTACGGCACCGGTCCGTGCGGCCGTGCCTGCGTGACGGCAGCGTGCTCGTGACTGCCGCACTCCTTGCACTGGCGGTACCGCCCACGCTGCCGCTTTGGCAGCTGGCACTGGGCGTGGCCGTCGCCGTGCTGCTCGCCAAGCACGCGTACGGTGGCCTCGGCCAGAATCCGTTCAACCCGGCGATGGTCGGGTATGCGGTGCTGCTCGTGTCGTTCCCGCTCGAGATGACGCGCTGGCCGGCGCCGGGCGGCGACTGGGACGCAATGACCGGCGCGACGGCACTCGACACACTGCGCAACGGTCTCCGCCAGAGCTACACGATGCAGGAGATCCAGGCGGGGCCCGCCTTCGGGCACGTCGGCGCCATGGGCGGCGAATGGATCAATCTCGCGGCGCTCGTCGGCGGCGTGTATCTCCTCGCGCGGCGCATCGTGCGCTGGCACATCCCGGTGGCGATGCTCGCCGGCATCGCCGTGCCAGCCGCGCTTTTTCACATGTTCGATCCCGGCGCGCACGCGAGCGCGTCGTTCCACCTGGCAGCGGGCGCGACGATGCTCGGCGCATTCTTCATCGCGACCGACCCCGTGTCCGCTGCGACGAGTGACCGCGGCCGCCTGGTCTATGGCGCCGGCATCGGCCTGCTCACGTGGATCATCCGCACGTGGGGCGGATTCCCCGACGGGGTCGCGTTCGCCGTCCTGATCATGAATCTCGCCGTACCGCTGATCGATCGTTACACCGTTCCGAGGATCTATGGTCACGCCGGGCAGTGATGCACCGTCACGGCGCGCCGTGCGTTCCGCGTTGGTGCTCGTCGTGGCTGCGATCCTGGCCGTCGGACTCGTGGCGGTGGTGAACGATCGCGCCCGTCCGCAGATCGAGGCGAGCCGGCGCGCGGAGCAACTGCGGCAGCTCACAGCGATCCTCGGAGACGTCGCGTACGACAACGATCCGCTCTCCGACACCGTGTTCGTCCTTGACCCGGAGTACCTCGGCACCGACGAGCCACTGGCCGCACACCGTGTGCGACGGAACGGTGAACCGATCGCGGTGCTGCTCAACGCCGTGGCGCCGGATGGCTACTCCGGCGCACTCAGCCTGCTGGTCGCGATCGACGTGCGGGGCCGGCTGATCGGCGTGCGCGTGCTCAAGCACCATGAGACGCCGGGA